>CDZJ01019802.1_pt1 | contig 76140 bp, 80 predicted proteins | sample 557391 | NCBI WGS metagenome assembly CDZJ01 (sample SAMEA3182111, study PRJEB8094) | gut metagenome | biome: human; feature: gut; material: Stool; isolation source: human stools | place: Canada | collected 2013-05-07 | reverse complement strand
CCCCACAGGGGCGGCCGCCTTATTATATTTGTAGCATCCTGCGGTGGGTCAGCTATTTGGCAGTCTTTTTTTCTCCATGAAAGCGGCGATCCGCTGTCCTTTTGCCAGCCGCGCCTCGTCACAGGACAGAGCGATGATAGAATGGAGAATGGAGATGGCGGTCAACTCGCAGGTCCTGGCAGCAGCCAGATCGCTGAAGTAGTCGCTGCGGAAAAGGCTTGTCCGGATCTCAATGTCCAAATACTGTGAGATGGGAGAATTGGAGGAACCGACGATGCCGATGGTCTTGATCCCGCAGGCATGGGCCAGTTGGGCATTTTGGACCATGTTGGCTGTACGGCCAGAGTTGACGATTAGGAGCAGTACATCTGTCTGCTTCATAGACCCGATCTCCATGGCTTGAAAGAGGGGATCTGATACATAGCGGCATTGGATCGCCAGCTTTAGAAAGATGTCGTAAGCAGCTCTACAAATGGTGCCAGAGCCCCCCTCGCCAACGATAACCAGTTGTTCTGCCCTGAGAATCTCCTGGGCCGCGCAGGCCAGGGCCTGATCATCCAGACTTTCCATCAAATGGTCTGCCACCATTTTGGTAAAGCTGATGACCTTCTGCTTGATCTGATGGACATTATCCCCTCGGTCCAGGTCCATGATGATGTTTTCACCGTTGGCATAGCGATAGGCCATGCTCATTTTCAAATCAACAAGACCGGAAAACCCCAGCTTCCGGCAGAAACGGACCACCGTTGCAGAGCTCGTCCCGGTGACCTCTCCCAGCTCGGCAGCCGTGGTGGAGGCAACACAGGTCGGATGCGCTAGGATATAGTCGGCGATCAGGCGGTCAGATTTGGAGAAGGTCCGCGATTGATACATAGCTTTGATGCGCTGGATATAAAGCAAGGATTCTTCCATGAATAAAACTCCTGTTATCCGGCTTATTTCTGTCAAGACATGGTCAGTATAGTGAAATTATACTGCTTTTCGATGTAAAGTCAAGGATGACAGCCTCATATCGGTCCATTGTCTCCAGAGAGGCGGCGGCAACCTACAAATTTCTTTGTACATTATAAATGAAATATTATTTCAATATTTTTAAAATATAATGATTGAAATTTCATAATTTAAATGATATGATACTCATGAGCTGAAGGGAACCGGGGGAGAGATTCCCTGTGTAACCGCTCCATGGGCTCGGACTGTGGAGTATCAAAAAAGCTGAACAGGAGGAAATCATCATGGATTTTGAAGGTAAGGTCGCCATTGTTACCGGCTCCGGCTCTCCACACGGGATTGGCCGGGAGATCACCCGCGCTCTGACCGAGAAGGGTTGTAACGTCGTGGTCGCTGATATGAATCTGGAGGGTGCCCAGAAGAACGCCGACGACCTGAAGACGGAATTTGGCTGTGATTCCATGGCCGTCAGCGTCAACGTTACCGATGCTGACTCTGTTACCGCTATGTTTGAGGCTGTGTTTGCCAAGTACGGCCGTATCGATGTGCTATGCAACAACGCCGGTATCACCCAGCCCGTCGCCATCGCTGATATGACCAAGGATGACTTTATGCGCATTATGAACGTTAACCTGGTGGGTACCTTCCTGTGCTCCAAGCTAGTCGTGCCCTACATGGTCAAAAACAGCTATGGCCGTATTGTCAATACTTCCTCCGTTTCCGCCAAGTGCGGCGGCGGTGTGTACGGCGGCGCTCACTACTGCGCTGCGAAGGCTGGCATCATAGCCTTTGCCCGTGCCCAAGCCATGGAACTGTGCAAGCGGTACAAGGATATGATCACCGTCAACTGTGTGTGTCCCGGTCTGATTGCCACTGATATCCGTGCTGAACTCTCTGATGAGGCGGAGAAGGAGTCCCGCGCCAAGCAGGCTATGGGCCGCGCCGGCACTGCCCGTGAGGTGGCTAATACCATTGTGTGGCTGGCTTCTGACGAGGCCTCCTATATTTCTGGTGAGGACGTCAACATCAACGGCGCCTCCTACTTTGGTTGAGCCTTGGAACAGTTACATAAAAACAGCGGACCCGACAAACGTCGGGTCCGCTGTTTTTTCATGCTGTGGGGAAGTGAAATGGTTTAGGATTCCTCTTGCCAGCCCTTGCAGATATCGATCCACTCCAGACTGCCGGAATATTCCTCCAGCTCCGGGCAGGTCAGCTCAATGGCGGAGTTGGAGCTGCCGGCGGCAGGGAAGATGCTCTGAAACCGGCGGAGAGAAATATCCAGATAAGTTTTCACCCCCGGAGGGTTGGCGAAGGGGCAGACGCCGCCGACCGTGTGTCCGGTGAGCTGGGACACCTGTTCCGGAGTCAGCATTTTGGCCTTGGTATGGAAGAAAGCCTTGAATTTGCTGTTGTCGATTTTTGCGTCTCCAGCGGTGACCACCAGAATACACGCCCCGTCCACCAGGAAAGAGAGCGTCTTGGCGATCCGGGCAGGGATAACACCGACCGCCTGTGCGGCCAGTTCCACTGTCGCGCTGGATACCGGGAACTCCAGGATATCCTGTTCCCGGCCCAGTGGACGGAAGTAGGCTTTGACCTTCTCGATAGACATGGACTCAGCCCTCCAGCTTCCGGGCGGCCTTATCCAGAAAACGCCGGTCCGTGATAATGAACCGCTCATGGGTGCCCTTCCCAATGGGCCCTCTCTCATCGTAGGCGGTTACCTGAAAAAGGATGCGCTTGCCGTCCACTTCAGTGACCTCGCTTTCAGCCCACACCTTCAGACCTAAGGGCGTGGCGGAGTCATGGGAGACGTCCAGCTTAGTTCCTACGGTACTCTCCCCCTCCTCTAGTCCGGGGGCCACGGCGGTCCAAGATGCCTGTTCCATCAAAGCACACATCCACGGGGTGGCGAAGACAGGCAGCGTGCCGGAGCCGGCCGCCTGCGCTGTGTTGCTTTCACAGACAAGGGCCTCTGCACTGCCTTTCATTCCAATCGTGACAGACATGAAAACGTCCTCCTTTGTATAAATCAATGCCTATTATACAGCAGAGGAGGAAAAAAATCCAGTCCCCGATGAAAGCTCTTCCCGGATGTGGTACAGGGAATTGAGGACCGTCCAGTTCTGCGGGAAGGGCCGCATCAGGTTCCAATACCCCACTCCATAGAGACCGTATTCCTGAGCCAGGGCGAGCTTGGCCTTGATGCTCCTGGCATCCTCGAACCAGACCTCGTGTTCCTGCCCACTTCCATCCACATACCGGAACCAGGGGGACTGAGCCTCCTGATCATAGCGGATGGCGGCGTAATGGCGGATCGCCAGTTGGACTGCCTCCTGGTTAGAAATGGAGGGCGCGCGCCGCCCCTGCTGATAGGGGAGCAGCCAATCGTAGCCGTAGTTGGGGATACCCAAAAAGATCTGTTCTGCTTTCATCTCCGTTAGCGCGTATTCTATCACCTGACGTACGTTTCGGATAGGCGCTATGGCCATAGGAGGTCCATAAGAGTAGCCCCACTCATAGGTCATCAGCAGAACATAGTCCGCCGCCTGGGCCAGCAGGCGGTAATCATGGCCCTCGTAGAGAGAACCGGGCTGATCCCGTGAGGTCTTGGCTGTGAGGGCCACTAGGACAGGGATGTTGTGCGGAGATAGGGCTTCACGGAGGCGGCTGATGAACTGGGCATAAGCCTGAGCGTCTTGGGCGGCCACATTTTCAAAGTCCACATCCACTCCCTGATAGCCAAGGCTGTGCAAAGTTCCCAGCACTTCATGGATCAGCCTAGTCTGGACCTGCTGGTCTGTGAGGGCAATGTGGGCCAGATCCTGGGAAAAAGCTCCCTCAGTGTCATCAAGGTTGGAGAGATGAAAGACAGGCCGAACTCCCATATACTGGGCGGCATCGATCATATACTGGTCGTCTAGCTGAATGAGTGCCCCTTGGTTTGTAAATCGATAGGTAAAGGGCGTCAAATCGGAGAGGAAGGGGAGCGTGCGCTGGAGCAGTCCACGGTCGATATGGGGATAGGCGTATCCGTTGACAGATAAGGTGCCCTCCCTCGTCTGACGGTAGGAGAGAATCAAGACCTGACCGGGGAAGATCCGGTCCCCGCCACCCAGCGCCGGGTTATCGCGCAGCAACTGGCGCACAGTCGTCTGGTGCGTGGCAGCGATGGAAAAAAGAGTATCGCCCGCCTGGACCGTGTAGGTCTGTTCCGGGTATTGGATTACGATGGCCTGCCCTACGACCAGGCGGTCCGGCTCCGGCAGCTGATTATCAAGGATTAGCTGTGACATGGGCACGCCATGCTGGAGGGCGATGGAATAGAGAGTATCTCCGGACTTGACTACATGGATATCCATAGGAAAGCCTCCTTTCTTAGGAAAAAGCTAATTCAGTGTTACAAAATCGTCCTTAGCGTAACCGATAGAGCCCTGATAGTTGACCAAATACCAGCCATCCCACTGATTGATGATGGTGATGGGAGCTCCGTCCGGCGCTTGGGCGATCACAGGGGCCTGGGTAGTGGGACGGGAGCGGATATTCAAGTAACCATAAGTGACATCTACTACGCCGGGATGGCGGTTTTCTGATTCAAAAAAGGGAATCTGGAAATATTCAGTGAGGGAGAGAACAATATTGCGGGCGATGGCGCCCAGGTTGTCGATGATCCAGTTTGCGTCCTCCAGGTTGTCATGGAATGCCAGCTCAATGAAAACAGAGGGAGCTCGGACCCGGCGCACCTCACCAATGGAGGTGGTGGGAACTGTCTGCACCAGATTAGGGACCGGATAGATCGCTTTCAAACCATCAGCCACGATTTGTGCCGCCTTTTCTCCCTGGACACTGCCGGGATAGTAGAAGATCAGGGAGCCCCGTGCAGTGCCATACTGTCCTTCCGGCGCGGCATTGGAGTGAAGAGCCAGGTGCAGGTCAAAATTTCCGGCATTAGAGGCGGCAATGGACGAGGCGGCGGTCATATCAGGGGTATTGCGGACATACCGGATACCTGAGGCATCCAGATAGGGTACCATCAGGTCAGCCAGTTGGTTCATGTACTGCTCTTCCGTGCCGCCAGTGACAAAGTAATTCCACTCCTGGGTGGAGGGGGAGAGATAGATAATGGGCATAGAGATACCTCCGTTTTTTCTCCATTCTATGAAAAACGGGAGTATCTGGTGCGCCAGAGTCCTTGACCACTTGCCAAGAGCAAAAAAATCCAATATAATAACGGCAGACCACTTGGCGAGAAAGCGGTATGACCGCTGCGACGGAGGGAAACAAGATATGGAACTGGATAGAAACTATTTTGAGGAGATGGAGGCTAAAATCCCCAAAGGGAAGGTACGCACCCGATTTGCCCCCTCTCCCACAGGATATATGCACGTGGGTAATCTGCGAACAGCCCTTTATACCTGGCTGATCGCCCGGAACGCCGGCGGAACCTTCATCCTGCGTATTGAGGACACCGATCAGGGCCGCCTGGTGGATGGAGCCACCGAGGTCATTTATAAGACTCTGGCCGAGTGCGGGCTGGATCATGACGAGGGCCCGGATGTGGGTGGCCCTGTTGCTCCCTATATCCAGTCAGAGCGAAGGGATACCTACGGAAAATATGCAAGGCTACTGGTGGAGCGGGGGCACGCCTACTACTGCTTCTGCGAGAAGTGCGAGTCGGAGGAGGACTCCGGTGATTTTGACCGGTCCGATGATCCCTGCCGCTCCTTGAGCAAAGAGGAGGCGGAGGCCCGTGTGGCCGCCGGGCAGCCCTATGTCATCCGGCAGAAGATCCCTCATGGTGGGAGCACCACCTTCCACGATGCCATCTTTGGCGATATCACCGTAGAGAACGACACGCTGGACGACCAGGTGCTCATCAAGAGGGATGGGATGCCCACCTACAACTTCGCCAATGTCATCGACGACCACCTAATGGGCATTACTCATGTGGTCCGTGGGAGCGAGTACCTGTCCTCCGCCCCAAAATATGACCTGTTGTACCGGGGCTTTGGCTGGGACATTCCCACCTATGTCCACTGCTCGCCTGTCATGCGGGACGCCCAGAACAAGATGTCTAAGCGCCACGGAGACCCCTCCTATGAGGATCTGAAGGCCCAGGGGTTCCTGACCGGGGCCATTTTGAACTATGTGGCCCTGTTAGGCTGGTCGCCCAGAGGAGAACTGGCCGAGCAGGAAGTATTCTCCCTGGAAGAGCTGGCACGGGCCTTTGATCTTGGGGGGATGTCCAAGTCCCCGGCCATCTTCGATATAGAGAAGCTGACCCATTTCAACGCACTGTATATCAGGGCCATGTCCCCCGAAGCATTTGCTCGGGCGGCGGAGCCCTATATCCGACAGGGGGTGAAGAACCCGGATATCTCGGCAGAAGCCGTGGCGGCCCTGCTTCAGGCCAGATGCGAGAAACTGACAGACATTCCCGAAAAGGTGGACTTCTTTGATGCTCTGCCAGAGTATGATGTGGCGCTGTTTACCAACAAGAAATCAAAAACCGATCCCGGTGTCTGCCGGAATATGCTCCACGCGGCTATCCCCATGCTTGAGGCTATCCCTGTATGGAACCAGGAGATGATCCACGACAGCCTGGTCGGTCTGGCGGAGGGGCTGCAGGTCAAGAACGCCACCTTGATGTGGCCCATTCGCATCGCCGCCGCCGGCAAGGCGGTGACACCTGGAGGAGCGGTAGAGATCTGCCAGATCCTCGGTCGGGAGGAAACGATTCGCCGGCTGAAGCTGGGGCTGGAGAAGTTGAGCTGAACAAGGCAGAAGTGGGAGCCCCCTCTGAAACGTTCCCTAATGGGCCGACCTAACAGTGTTCAATCTACCCCAGGAAACAGAGACGCCCGCCCATCTGACGAAAGTAGATGGACGGGCGTTGACATATAAGAATTATAAGCTTTTCTATCCCAGTGCGATGTCTAAGATCATCATTACGACAAAGCCAAACATCACGCTCATCGTGCCGGTATTGGAGTGCTCTCCCAAATGCGCCTCCGGGATGAGCTCCTCTGTGACTACATACATCATGGTGCCGGCGGCGAAGGAGAGCAGCCAGGGCATAAAGGGGGTGATGGTTCCCGCGGCCAAAACCACTGAAATGCCGAAAATAGGTTCTACCACTCCGGAAAGAGCGCCATACAGAAAGGCTCGGCCGGTGCTGATCCCCTCCTGACGAAGGGGGAGGGAGATAGCGGCGCCCTCCGGAAAATTCTGAAGGCCAATGCCCACCGCCAACGCCATGGCGGCAGACAGGCTTCCGCCGTCACTCTGGGCGGCCAGGGCGAAGGAAAGGCCTACCGCCATTCCCTCTGGGATGTTGTGGAGGGTGACAGCCAGCACCATCAGGGTGGTCCGCCGCCAGGAGGAAGGGAGACCCTCTGGAGCGTCTGACTCCGGATGTAGGTGGGGGAGAAGGGAGTCTAGTCCCCACAGGAACAGCACCCCCAGAATAAAGCCTCCTGCTGCTGGGAGCCACCCAACCCCGCCAGCGGCCTCCGCCTCCTCGATAGCGGGCAGGAGCAGGCTGAATACTGAGGCGGCCACCATTACCCCGGCCGCGAAGCCCAAAAACATCCGCTGAAGGGTGGGGGTAGTCTTACCCCGGACAAATAGAACAGTGGCGGAGCCAAGAACCGTGGACAGACAGGTAATTCCGGTGCCAAAGGCCGCCCATAGGACAGGATGATACATATAACGCTCCTTTACTCTCTGCGATACAGGTGGATGTCAAATCCAATCTGTGTGTCAATCTGGCTTAGTGAGCTCAACCGTTCTATGCCCTCACGGGGTGTTTTCCAGGCATAGGGAGTCATGCGGAACAGTGCCATAATATCCTCAGGGCGATCCAAGTGGAGACCATAGCGAACCTGTTCCGCCCCAACCCAATCAAAGCCTGGATAGTCTTCCCGCTTTACAGGATTTTCATAGGGGACGGGGTATAGGATCTCTTTCATTTCCCAAAGATGACGGGCTGAGGGGACCACGTAGCAGAATAGTCCACCAGGCCGAAGCACCCGAGCAAACTCCTCCGCCGCCAACGGGGAGAAGATATTTGTTACTAGGTCTACGCTCCGGGCGGCAAGGGGAAGCCGGTAGACTGAAGCTACGGCGAACTCCCCCTGGGGAATCCGCTTGGCCGCACGGCGCAGGGCGAATTTGGAGATATCGATGCCGGCTGTTCTGGGCTGCCGCCCGGAGTGAGTAAGGGCATTGTGCAGTCCGGCGGTATAATAGCCCTCGCCGCAGCCGCTGTCCAGCAGGACAGGGGAGGAGGCGGTCACCTGGTCTAGCACGGCGGCGCACAGGGCAGACAGCAGCGGGGCATAGTGCCCGCGCTCCAAAAAGGCCGCACGAGCGGCCACCATCTCTTTGTCGTCACCGGGATTCTTGGAGTGCTTGCGGTTGGCGGGCAAGAGATGAGTATAGCCGGCCGACGCCACATCGAAGCTGTGTCCGGAAGAGCAGTGGTATCGTCCCTCGCTTCGCTCCAAGTTTCCTAAGCAGAGAGGACAGCAAAACAGACTTTCCATGGTGTCACCTCAAGCTTTATTATGGGGCGCAACAAAGAAAAAGGCAAGGAATTTTTATAGCAGAGCAGGAGACCGGGCTGCAAGCGTGATTAGGGGCCGCCATGAACAAAAAGATATTTTCAAAAACTTTGTCTTTCCCTCTATGCAAATGGAAAGAATTATATTAAAATAGAAAAAATGAAACACGAGGAGTGGTTCCTATGGAGCAGCCCAAATATAAAAGAGTCCTGCTGAAAATCAGCGGTGAGGCCCTGGCTGGCGAAGCTTCCCGCGGCCTGGATTTTCATGTGATCGGCAGTGTCTGTGATGTAGTGAAGAAGTGTGTGGAGCTTGGTGTCCAGGTAGGCGTGGTCGTCGGCGGCGGAAACTTCTGGCGCGGAGTAAAAGACGGCGGCGACCAGATGGAGCGGGTCCGCGCTGATCATATGGGTATGCTGGCTACGACCATCAACGCCTTGGCGGTCGCAGATGTGCTGGAGCAAAAGGGGGTGCCAGTTCGGGTCCAAACGGCAATCGAGATGCGGTCCGTGGCAGAGCCCTATATCCGATCCCGTGCCATCCGCCATCTGGAGAAGGGCAGAGTGGTCATCTTCGGCTGCGGCACTGGAAATCCCTTCTTTTCTACCGATACTGCGGCGGTCCTTCGTGCCGCGGAGATCGACGCCGATGTCATCCTGCTGGCCAAGAATATCGACGGCGTCTATTCCGCAGACCCCAAGGTGGACCCCAGTGCGGTCAAGTATGACGCCATCACCTATGACGATGTGCTAGCCCAGCATCTGAAGGTGATGGACTCCACTGCTACATCTCTGTCTATGGACAATAAGATCCCTGTTTTGCTCTTTGCACTCAAGGACCCGGAGAATATCCTCCGAGTAGTTATGGGGGAGAAGATCGGTACTATTGTGGGCGGATGAGCCCTGAACAGAGAAATGGAACAAGGAAAGGAAGTTAAGACCATGAGTCCAGAGAATAAGGTATACGATGATAAGATGCTCAAAACCATCGAGGTAGTCAAGTCCAATTTTGCCTCTGTCCGGGCGGGCCGCGCCAATGCCGGCGTGCTGGATCGGATCATGGTAGAGTACTATGGAACGCCCACGCCGCTGAATCAGGTGGCTGCCGTGTCCTCTCCCGATCCCCGGACCCTGGTGATCCAGCCTTGGGATGCCACCCTGCTTAGGGCGATTGAAAAGGCAATTCAGACCTCTGACCTGGGCATTAACCCCCAGAATGACGGGCGTGTGATTCGATTAGCTTTTCCCCAGCTCACGGAGGAGCGCCGTAAAGAACTGGGTAAACAGGTCCGCAAGTACGGCGAGGAGGGCAAGGTGGCCGTCCGTAATATTCGCCGGGACGCCATGGAAGATTTCAAAAAGATGAAGAAGAACGGCGAGCTCACCGAGGACGACCAGAAATCCATGGAGAAGGAGCTGCAGGACCTGACAGATAAGCGATGCAAGGATATCGATGACCTGACAGCCAAAAAGGAAGCCGAACTGATGGCAGTTTAATGAACTGAAAATGCACAATGCAGAATGCGGAATGATTTTTTCTTCTGCATTCTGCATTTGTGCGGATAGGATATCAATTTATGGATTTTTTCAGATCAAAAGCGGATAGAGCGCCAGCGGTGGACCTGAAGCGGCTGCCCCGGCATATCGCGATTATCATGGACGGAAATGGTCGCTGGGCAAAAAAACGAGGAATGCCGCGTACAGCCGGCCACGCCGCCGGCGCAGAGAATTTCCGTACCATAGCCACCTACTGCAAGGAGATTGGACTGGAATACCTTACAGTTTATGCCTTTTCTACAGAGAATTGGAAGCGGCCTCCGGATGAGGTATCTGCCATCATGGGCCTGTTGAAGAAATATCTTTTGGAGGCCATCGGGCAGATGGAGCGGGATAGAGTAAAAATGGAATTTTTTGGAGATCTTTCCCCTCTGACCCCTGAGCTTCGACAGCTGTGTGAGCGGACAAGAGAGATATCCCGCCACTACGAGGGCTGCCAGGTCAATATCTGCCTAAATTACGGGGGGCGAGACGAGCTGCTTAGGGGGGCCATGAACTATGCCAAAGATTGCCTGGAGGGAAAGGCGGACCCGAACCATCTGACACAAGAGCAGTTTGGACGATACCTTTTTTCCAGAGGAGTCCCGGACCCGGATCTGGTCATCCGCCCCAGTGGGGAGCTGAGGCTGTCCAATTTTCTCCTGTGGCAGTCTGCCTATTCGGAGTTTTACTTCACTGATGTACTCTGGCCTGACTTTTCTAAGGTTGAGCTCCACAAGGCTATTGCGGCGTATCAGAATAGAGATCGTCGGTTTGGAGGTGTGTGATTTGCTGAAACGTATTTGTGTCGGGGTGGTACTGGCCCCCCTTTTTCTAAGCGTGCTATTCTTCCTGCCGCCAATCTATTTAGTCGTGATGCTGGCCTTTATTTTGGCCCTTGCCTCTTTTGAACTGCTGCGGGCGACACAGGTAGCTCACCATAATGGACTGTATATTTTTACTGCCATCGCTGCGGCTATGATTCCCTTTGGATGCTGGCGGTGGGGCTATGGTGGTTGGTATATCCGGGCGGTTTCTCTCGCATTGATGGCTGTGGCCTTTTTCTTTGCTGTCCGCCAGTACGGCACAGAGCGAGAGATCAAATTCAGTGAGATTGTTGTCTGCCTCTTTGGGGGCATCGCTGTTCCCCTGTTTCTGTCCTCACTGATACCCCTCAAAATGATGGAGAACGGCAGATTTTTAGTGCTGCTGCCTGTGCTCTGCGCCTTTACTACCGACATCGGAGCCTATTTTGCGGGCGTATTTCTTGGGAGACACCGGGGTGTCACCAAGGTCAGCCCTAATAAATCCGTGGAAGGCTATATTGGAGGACTGCTGACCGGAGGTCTGTTCCTCCTGGGTTACGGCCTGCTTCTGCGGCAATTCGCAGGCTTGTCTGTGGAACTTCACATCATGGCGCTCTATGGGATACTGGGAAGCGCTATTACTGAGTTGGGTGACCTGTCTTTTTCTTTGGTAAAGCGGCAGTTCGGCATCAAGGATTATGGGACTCTGCTTCCAGGACATGGAGGGATGCTGGACCGATTTGACTCTATGATCTTCGCCGCACCCATGCTGTTGATTTTAGTGGAACTGATTCCGGCCTTCTAATTTCCTCTCTTTTAGAAAAGAAAAGAGGTAAAGAAAATTTTGGTCGGGCGAACTTCGTGTGCTTGGCGTTGTAAGGAGGATAAACTTGGAATTTGCCGGTTTGCCCTTGTTTGTTTGGCTGGCAATCTTCGTTGCCATATTCTCTGGAGCTGCCGTGTGCTATAAGACCCCGGCACAGAAGAAACAGTGGGACCCGCACACAGTGATTGCCTCCCTTCTGACCGGGATTGTTGTGTGCCTTGCCGTTTTGATTTTGAGGGTATTTTAATATGAGTAAACGAATCACAATCTTAGGCTCCACAGGCTCCATCGGGCGGCAGTCTCTGGAGGTGATTTCCGCCTGCGGTATGGAGGCGGTGGCGCTTACAGCCAATTCCAGTGTGAAACTGCTGGAGGAGCAGGCGCGCCGATACCGGCCTGAGCTTGCTGTTCTGATGGACGAGAGAGCGGCCGGCGATCTGCGGGTCAAACTTGCCGATACGAACGTCAGGGTGTTAGGTGGTATGGAGGGCATTCTGGAGGCAGCTTCCCTTTCCAGCGCTGACACTGTCATTACCGCTGTGGTGGGAATGATCGGTCTGCGTCCCACCCTGGCCGCGATTCGTGAGGGGAAGCGGATCGCTCTGGCCAACAAAGAGACGCTGGTATGTGCCGGCCAGCTTGTACTGGAGGAGGCTCGGGACTATGGGGCCCAGATCATACCTGTGGATTCAGAGCACTCCGCCCTGTTCCAATGCCTGGAGGGCAACAGGGACAGGGGAGAGGTCAAGCGGCTGATCCTCACCTGCTCCGGTGGCCCTTTCTATGGCAAAAAACCTGATGAATTGAAAGATATGACCAGGGAAAATGCTTTACAGCATCCGAACTGGTCAATGGGGGCGAAGATCACTGTGGATTCGGCCACCCTGATGAATAAAGGGCTGGAATTTATTGAGGCTATGCACCTATATCGGATGCCACCGGAGAAAATTTCTGTCCTGATCCACCGGGAGAGTATTATCCACTCGCTGGTGGAATACTGTGATAATGCCATGATTGCCCAGCTTGGCGCGCCAGATATGCGTCTGCCCATCCAATATGCCCTGACATGGCCTAAGCGGACGCCCGGTCCGGCTGTCCCACTGGACCTGTGGAACTGTGGGTCAATGACTTTCGGGACACCGGATACAGATACTTTCCGGTGCCTAAAGCTGGCGATGGAGGCAGCCGAAACAGGGGGAACAGCCGGCGCCATCCTCAACGGCGCTAACGAGGAGGCGGTGTCCCAGTTTCTGGCCGGGAAGATCGGATTCCTGGAGATCGCTGAGAAGGTGGCCTTGGCCATGGAGCGGGTACCAGTAGTTCGGGAGCCTGGGTTAGACGACGTCCTGGAGGCTGACCGGGCAGCGCGAGAGGCCATTGATTGATTTTACCTTTTTTGGAGGTTCTATGCTCTATATCATCGTCGCAATTCTGATTTTCGGCGTCCTGATCGCCACCCATGAATTGGGCCATTTCGCCACGGCAAAGCTGCTGGGGGTAAAGGTGAACGAGTTTTCTGTGGGGATGGGCCCAGCTATCTGGAAAAAGCAGCGAGGCGACACCCTTTACAGCGTCCGTATCCTTCCCATTGGCGGATACTGTGCCATGGAGGGGGAGGACGATGACTCCGTTGATCCTCGGGCCTTTGGAAAGGCGGCAAGCTGGAAGAAAATGGTTATTCTGTGTGCCGGCGCCGCGATGAATTTTCTCACTGGACTGCTTCTGATCCTGATTCTCTATGTTCCACAGCAGGCTGTCCTTGTGGAAACCTACGGAGGTTCTACCCCCGGCTATGGAACTGAAGAATGCGGGCTCCTGCCAGGGGATCGGTTTCTGTCTATTGACGGTCACCGAATCTTGGTTTACGGCAATGCCCAGATGTATCTGGAGCGGGCGGGGGATACGCTAGACATCGTAGTGGAGCGCGACGGGCAGACGGTGCGACTGGACGGCCTCTATCTGCCCCGTCAGGAGCGTACCGACGAGGAAGGAGTGACCACAAACCGCCGCGGAATCCTGGTGGCTTCGGAGGCTGCGCCACTGTCCGGATTTGGAAAGGTGCAATACGCTTGGAATATGTCCCTGGACTTTGTCCGCCTGGTGTGGATCAGTCTGGGGGACCTGATTTCAGGATCTGTGGGAGTCCGCGACCTGTCCGGACCTGTCGGCATCGTGGATACCATGACGGAAGTGGGGAGCTCGGCTACGTCTGCCTATGCGGCCTTTTACAGCCTGACCTATTTTGCGGCCCTCATCGCGGTCAATCTCGCGGTCATGAATCTTCTGCCGCTGCCAGCGTTGGACGGCGGGAGAGTGTTTTTCCTGTTGCTTAACACCGTGCTTTATAGACTGTTCCGAAAGAGAATAGATCCCAGGTACGAGGGATACGTCCACATGGCCGGTCTGGCTGCGCTGATGTGCCTGATGCTGGTGGTCACCCTAAGTGATGTGGGCAAGCTGTTCGGAAGATAAGAAGTGTCCGGAAAGGGAGGATTTGTGACATGACCAGACAGATCCATGTAGGAGGCGTACCTATAGGCGGCGGGGCGCCGGTTTCCATCCAGTCTATGACCAATACCCGTACAGATGATGTGGATGCCACTCTCTCCCAGATACGGGCTCTGGCTACCGCCGGGTGCGATATCGTCCGGGTGGCTGTCCCTGACCAGGCGGCGGCCCATGCGGTAGGAAAAATCAAGGAGCGCAGTCCGCTGCCTGTGGTGGTGGATATCCACTTTGATTATAGGCTGGCTCTGGAAGCCATTGCGGCCGGCACCGACAAGGTCCGGATCAATCCCGGAAATATCGGGAGTGAGGACCGTGTAAAGGCGGTGGCCGATGCCTGCCGCCAGAGGAACATCCCGATCCGCATCGGGGTAAACGGCGGCTCGCTGGAGAAGGATATTCTGGCCAAATACGGCAAGGTGTGCCCAGAGGCGATGGTGGAATCTGCCTTTGGCCATATTCGGTTGCTGAACCGATTTGACTTTGATGATATCTGCGTGTCCCTGAAGTCCTCCAGTGTCCCCACTACTATGAAAGCCTATCAGCTTATGAGTCTGAAAAGTGATTACCCTTTACATATTGGAGTAACTGAGGCGGGCACGGTCCGTATGGGCACTCTAAAGTCGGCCATTGGAATAGGTGGGCTGCTGGCTTTGGGCATCGGTGATACGATGCGGGTGTCCCTGTCCGCCGACCCGGTACAGGAGGTCATGGCCGCACGGGATATCCTGAAGGCGGCAGGTATCCGAAAAGAGGGAGCGGAACTGGTTTCCTGCCCCACCTGCGGTCGTACTCGTATCGATTTGATCTCCCTGGCTGGGGAGGTGGAGGAACGTCTGAAGGCGGTGGATAAGCCGATCACCGTAGCGGTCATGGGCTGCGTAGTCAACGGTCCTGGGGAAGCCTCAGCCGCCGACTGTGGAATTGCGGGAGGACAGGGGGAAGGCCTGCTCTTCAAAAAGGGGCAGATCGTCAAAAAGGTCCCACAGGATCAGTTGGTGGACGAGCTGTTTGCACTGATCGATACACTATAAAAACAGATGGACTGGGCGCGGTGAGGGCGTTCCAGGTAAGAAGCGCAAGGAGAATCGAGCACCAATGTCCCAGAAGATACCTTTTTTAGAGATGTTTGCCGCCCTGCGCCAGTGGACCGAGCTGTCCAACGGCGTGGAGGGCTGGCTGATCGTATCCGCCGCCATCGACAAAGGCAGCCGAAGCGCTAAAATATTGGTGGAGAGAGCGGAAGGCGCGGGGCCGAACCTAATAGTCCAGGCGGAGGAGGCGGTGTGCAGAGCCTATGGCCTGGGCAGTGTGAAAATCGAGGCGGCAGCTCCGGCAGACAACTCCGTATCCCAAACTGGAGCCCAGAGAAGCGGGTCCGGTTTGGAGAAAAGGAGCGGCGAAGTAAGTGAGCTTTTGCCAACAGCCGGAAGCGAAGGATGCGAACCCCGCGGCGACGAGGATCCCTTCGCACGCACCGAGGCCATTCGGCAGGCAGCCTTGAAGCGGGCCGGCGTAAAGCCCTCAGGCCCTTCTGCTCCTAAGGGGGAGAAGAAGAGCACCGGCAAAGCGATCTTCGGCAAGACTATCACCAAAGCTCCCACCCCTATGGGGGACCTGGAGCTGGACATGGGTACAGTGGTGGTGGAAGGCGATGTCTTTGCTGTGGATAACCGGGAGCTGAAAAAGCGGGGAGCCTGGGTAGTCGCCTTTGATATGACCGACTATACCGGCTCTATCCGCGTCAATAAATTTTTTCCAGGCGATGAGGGAAAACCGCTGGTGGATGGGATCAAAAAGGGGCTGCATGTCAAGGTCCAGGGCCGGCTGAACATGGACCGGTTTTATGGTGATATGGTGCTGGAACCTGTGGCCGTTACCGCTGTGGAAAAGAAAATGAAGGAGGATACAGCACCGGAGAAGCGGGTGGAGCTCCACCTGCATACTACCATGTCCTCCATGGATGCGCTGACCTCTGTGGGACCAAAGCTGGGGCCAGACAAAAATGTGGTAAAACGGGCTGAGGCCTGGGGACATCCTGCCATCGCTATCACCGACCACGGTGTGGCCCACTCTTTCCCAGACGCCTGGCATTCGGCCAAAAAGATCAAGCTGCTCTATGGCGTAGAGGCCTATTTTGTCAACGACGTGGACGACCGGGTGGCCATCCATGGGACACCGGACCAGGGATTTGAGGAAGAGATCGTATGCTTTGACCTGGAAACCACCGGATTTCATAAAAAATATGAGGTCATTATTGAGATTGGCGCCGTGGTGCTGAAGAACGGCGAGATCACCGATACCTTCAATACCTTTGTTTCACCAGGCCGTATCCTGTCTGCCGACATTATCAATCTGACCGGAATCACGGATGAAATGCTGGTAGGAGCCCCATCCCAGGAGGAGGCACTTCGTGCCTTTTTGGAGTTTGCCGGTGATCGGCCTCTGGCTGCACACAACGCCGAGTTCGACATGGGCTTTCTTGCGGAGGGGTGTCAGCGATATGGCATCCCCTTTCACAATCCCTCCGTTGACAGCCTGATCCTGGCCCAGAACCTGTTGCCGGAGCTGAACAAGCACAAGCTGAATATTGTGGCGGAGCATCTGCATCTCCCGGCCTTTAACCATCATCGGGCCAGCGATGACGCAGCCACAGTGGCCTATATGCTGCCCCACTTTTTTGAAATGCTGGGGGAAGCCGGCCTTGATAACCTTAACCAGATCAACGGCTATATGCCCAAGCTGCGCAAGGGCGGCAGAGCCAAGCGCCAGCCAAAGCACCTGATTGTTCTAGCTAAGAATCAGACCGGCCTTCGCAATCTATACAAGCTGATCTCCCTGTCCTACTTAGAGCACTTTAAGCGAGTCCCTATCATACCCAAATCTCTTATTGAAGAGAATCGGGAGGGGCTTATCATCGGTTCGGCCTGCGAGGCGGGAGAGCTGTTCCGGGCCGTGGTGGACGGGAAGAGCTGGGAAGAGCTGAAGCGTATTGCCTCCTGGTATGACTATCTGGAGATACAGCCGATCTGCAACAATATGTTCATGCTTCGTAAGGGGATGGTCCGCACCGAGGAGGAGCTGCGGGACTTCAACCGTACCATCGTCAAGCTGGGGGAGGAGCTGGGGAAACCAGTCTGCGCCACCGGCGACGTCCACTTCCTGGACCCAGAGGACGAGATATATCGGCACATCCTGTTGGCCTCTAAGGGGTTTGAGGACGCCGACGAGGCCCTGCCAATCTATTTCAAGACTACGGACGAGATGCTGAAGGAGTTTTCCTATCTTGGAAAGGAGAAGGCGCATCAGGTGGTGGTGGAAAACACCAATCTGATCGCCAACTGGTGCGATCCTATCGAACCGCTCCCAAAGGGGCTGTTTGCCCCCAAGCTTGAGGACTCTGATAGAGAGCTGACCCGTCTGGTCTGGGGGAAGGCCCATGAGCTCTATGGAGAGGAGCCGCCCCAGATTGTGGTGGACCGGATCAACGCCGAGCTGGGAGACATTATTCGGTGTAAGTATGACGTCATCTATATGTCCGCCCAAAAGTTGGTTCAAAACTCCTTGGAGCATGGCTATCTGGTAGGCTCACGGGGATCGGTGGGCTCCTCTCTGGTCGCCTTCATGTCCGGTATTACCGAGGTCAACTCCCTGCCAGCCCACTACCGCTGCCCCAAGTGCAAGCATTCTGACTTTGATTATGCCCAGGATCCCGCTCACCTCTATGGCTGCGGAGTGGACATGCCGGACGCTGTCTGTCCCGTTTGCGGGACAAAATATGTCAAGGACGGCTTCAACATCCCCTTCGAGACCTTCCTGGGGTTCGGCGGCGACAAGGTCCCAGATATCGACCTGAATTTCTCCGGCGAGTACCAGTCCAGCGCCCACAAGTATACCTTTGAGCTCTTTGGTCAGACCCATGTGTTCCGGGCGGGCACCATCGGGACCGTTGCGGAGAAGACCGCTTTTGGTTATGTAAAAAAATATTTTGAGGAAAAAGGAAAGAGTGTTTCAAAGGCGGAAGAGAACCGGCTGGCCATCGGCTGCACCGGCGTCAAACGCACCACCGGACAGCATCCGGGCGGAATGGTGGTCATTCCCCAGGATAAGGAGATCTATGACTTCTGTCCCGTCCAGCATCCTGCGGACGACCCGAACAGTGACATCATCACGACCCACTTTGAATACCACTCCATGGAGTCCAACCTGCTCAAGCTGGATATGCTTGGACACGATGACCCGACGATGGTGCGTATGCTGGAGGATCTGACGGGGGTGAATGCCAGGGAGATCCCGCTGGATGATCCAGACACCATGTCACTGTTTACCTCATCCAAGGTCCTTGGGTTTGAGAACGACAAGGTATTGGGGCCCACTGGTGCCGTAGCCGTTCCGGAGTTCAACACCAGATTTACTCGTGGGGTGCTGGAGGAAACGCAACCTACCCAATTTGATATGCTGCTTCGGATCTCCGGCTTTACCCACGGTACGGATGTATGGCTGGGCAATGCCAGGGATATTATCATGAGCGGTACGGGTGGCGTGTCGGAGTGCGTAGGCTGTCGTGATGACATTATGCTGTTCCTTATCTCCAAGGGGATGCCGCCCAAGCGCTCGTTCAAGATCATGGAGTCGGTCCGAAAGGGCCGGGGCCTGCCCGAAGGAGCGGAGGAGGAGATGCGGGCGGCGGGCGTCCCTGATTGGTACATCAACTCCTGTAAAAAGATCGCTTACCTCTTTCCGAAGGCTCACGCAGTAGCTTATGTGATGATGGCGTTTCGCATCGCCTGGTTTAAGGCCCACCGCCCTTTGGCTTTCTACGCGGCCTTCTTCTCCATCCGGGCCAAGGCTTTTGACGAGAAGTTTATGTGCCGGGGCATGGATGTGTGCCAAAAGAAGATGAGAGAGATCATCGCCAAGGATAAGGAGGCCACAGCGGTGGAGCAGGATATGCTTATCACCCTGGAGGTCTGTTATGAATTCTATCTCCGGGGCTTCCACTTCGAGCGGCTGGACCTGTATAAATCCCAGGCCATCCATTTCGCTATGGATGAGGAAAAGGGAACTCTGATCCCCCCATTTGTGTCTGTGGCTGGACTGGGGGAAACAGCGGCCATCTCTCTGGCGGAGCAGGCCAGGGACCGGCATTTTATCTCCATTGAAGAGGTGACAGCGGCCTGCCCCAAAGTGTCCAAGACACACATTGAGATGCTGAAGGAGGCCGGAGCCTTCGGAGATATGCCGGAAACCAGCCAAATAGATCTGTTTTCTCTATTTGGTTAGAGCATTTGACTGGCCGATCTTCTTTTCCAGGGAAGGGGAAGAAAGGGACTTGTAAAAGTTTACCTGCTGTGATAGGATACATCTGCCTCATAAGGGGTAATCATGCAAAGAAAGGGTCATTTTTATGTTGGATAAAAAAGTTGCGGAACTCATCAATAACCAGATCAATAAGGAGTTTTACTCCGCCTATCTGTATCTGGACTTCTCTGTGTACTATGAGGAGGTGGGGCTGGACGGCTTCGCCAACTGGTATATGATCCAGGCCCAGGAAGAGAGAGACCACGCCGTACTGATGCTGCAGTACCTGCAGAATAATGGTGAGAAGGTCACCCTGGAGGCTATTGCCAAGCCTGACAAGGAGTTGAAGGACAAATTGCAGGTGCTGGAACTGGGGCTTGAGCATGAGAGATATGTTACCAGCCTGATCCACACGATTTATGAGGCTGCCTATTCCGCCAAGGATTTCCGGACCATGCAGTTTCTGGATTGGTTTGTTAAGGAGCAAGGCGAAGAAGAAAAGACAGCTGAGGATATGATCAAGAAGATGAGGCTCTTTGGCGACGATGCTAAAAGCCTGTATGCGCTGAACAGCGAGATGGCCGGCCGGACCTATACCGCCCCATCGTTGACACTGTAAGGGACCAGAAGGAAAATAGAGACCCGCCCCGCTTTCAGCGGGGCGGGCCTTTTTACTTCTTTTCTTCATGGTCTGAAAAAGTATGCCAGTTTTCTCTCTTTTGCGGAAGGAAGAACTCTTTGATTCGTGCTAGTGCCCCCTCCACCAGATGGAACCAGAGATTTCCCACGACAAGGATCAGAAGCAGGACCGCTAACAGGCCGCCAAATAAAATCAGATGCTCCATACCTTATTTGGTAGCGTAAACGTTGAGGAAGAAGTCGCGGAAGTCTTTTTCCTCCTGTTCCTGGTCTACATAGATATACAAATTTTCGTCATCCAGCCAGCTGAATGTTTTGAGTGCCGTATACCCCTTTTTATCGGGATAGATCACAAGGCTATCCAGCATTTTTTCCCGATACGCCTTTTCAATTTCGGACTTTTTATAGACTAGAGGGTCACCGCAACCGGACAAGTCCGGCACAGTTGGAAGGATGACCACAGTTGGGTCCTCCTCCTTCCATCCCACGATCAGACTGGCGATGGTGCTTTTGCTGCCGTGGACCAGACCATAATTGAACCGGCGTACATCCTCCGTGTAGCAGGCCAGCAGCTTATACTGTGCCCCGTTTTCCACTACCTGGTCAAAAAGAGCACGCATCTTTTTCTTGTTGTTCTCACTTTTCTCCTGATCAACTTCAGGCCCTTTGAATAGCTTGCCAAACAGTCCCATGAGAAAACCTCTTTCTATTCTTCAATTTATAAATACTTTTCTATAAAAAGGTATTTATAAATGCAGTATAATAACAGAAGGTCTATTTGTCAAGACAAAGCCCAGCGACTCTGCCGGGCCCGGAGTCGAGTTATGCGTTTCGATAAATTCCCTCTAAGTAGTCGATGATCAGCCGAATCTGGAGGGACACCGTTTCCTCATCGACACCAGGATGGAAGGGAAAGGAGGAGTATAGATGGGAATGATAGCTGAGTAAGAGCGTATTGACCATGTTCTGGATCAGATGACACTGACCAGCGGTGACTGGGATGTTCCAAAGTTCCAAAAGCGCCTGATAAAATTGAGTAAGTCCCATTTCGAAATCCTGCAATTCATGCTGGGACATATGGCGGCACAGATGGGGGAGATCATCTAACTCCAATACAAATACGCCATGCCGGTCGCCGTGGAAGAACAGGTCAAACACAGTCTCTAGACTGCCTCTCCAAGAGGCGCTCTCCTGTGCCACCTTCCGGGCCCGCTCCAGCATCTTGGTCCGCTGACGACGAAGCACTTGAATTGCTAGAGCCTCTTTAGAGGGAAAGAAGGTATAGAAAAACGCTTTGGATATCCCGACTGCCTCATAGATCTCTTTTAGAGAGGCCTCACGATATCCCTTTTGAGAAAAAGAACGCTGCCCCAGATCCAGCAGCCGCTCCCGAATGTCCTCCCGATCCTGAACGGTATAAGTTTTTTTCGCCATGGTATCCCTCCTTTTTCCCCCTGGATAGAATCAAGTATATCAGAATATCCGGCGGGAGGGAATGGATATTTTTCACAGAAGGTCTTTTTCTGAAAAGAAAAATCGGGCAAACAGAAGTCATTGGGTTGACCTGGCTGGAGAGTTTCGGTACAATGTAGTCACTGTGTTATGGATAATCAGACAAATTTTAGGAGGCAGGAGCCATGGACGAGAGAGAAAGCTTTTCGTCCCGCTTGGGATTTATTTTGATTTCAGCCGGGTGCGCGATTGGGCTAGGGAATGTATGGAGATTCCCCTACATCACAGGAAAGTACGGAGGTGCGGCCTTCGTCCTGATCTATTTGCTGTTTTTGGTCATTCTTGGACTGCCCGTCATGGTGACGGAGCTGGCGGTCGGCCGGGCCAGCCAGAGGAGCATGGCCTTGTCCTTCCACGTTCTGGAGCCGGCCGGCTCCAAATGGCATTGGTACAGCTATGTCGGTTTTGCGGGAAACTATCTACTGATGATGTTCTACACGGTCATAGCTGGTTGGCTGCTCTACTACTTTGTCAAAATGCTACGGGGTGATTTTATGGGCCTGGATTCCGCCGGCGTGGCAGAGCAATTCAGCCAGATGCAGGCCCGCCCTGGCGTTATGGCCATATATATGGTGATCGTGGTATGTATCGGAATGCTGGTGTGTGCCCAGGGCCTGCGGAATGGAGTGGAGCGGGTAAACAAGGTCATGATGCTGTGCCTGCTGGCGCTTATGCTGGTGCTGGCGGTCAACTCCATCACTCTGGAGGGAGCGGGGGAGGGGCTGAAGTTTTATCTTCAGCCCAATTTTCGGAATTTGATGTATGACGCCCAAGGAAATTGGATTTTGGGTGAGGCGATCTTTGCCGCTATGGGGCAGGCATTCTTCACCCTGTCGCTTGGAATTGGCGCCATCGCCATTTTTGGGAGTTACATCGGCAAAGAGCACCGCTTGACCGGGGAGGCTCTGCGGATCGGCGTACTGGATACCTGCGTAGCTTTTGTAGCCGGGCTAATCATCTTCCCGGCCTGCTCCGCCTTTGGAGTCCCCACCGGAGAGGGGCCCTCTCTGGTTTTTGTTACCCTGCCCAATATTTTTGACCATATGCCAATGGGGCGGCTGTGGGGAGCTCTCTTTTTCCTATTCCTGTCCTTCGCGGCTTTGTCCACCATCATTGCTGTCTTTGAGAATATCATCTCCTTTTGTATGGACAAGGGATGGAGCCGGAAAAAAGCTGTGCTGGTCAATTTTATCTGGGTCTTGATCCTGTCCATGCCCTGTGTGCTGGGCTCTAACCTGTGGGCAGCTTTCCGGCCCCTTGGAATGGATATCTCTGGTATAGAGGACTTTTTAGTGTCCCAGAACATTCTGCCCCTAGGTTCGCTGCTCTACCTATTGTTCTGCGTCTCCAAACGGGGATGGGGCTGGGACGCCTTCCTTGCCGAGGCCAACGCCGGCAGCGGACTGCGTTTTCCGGCCGCTACTCGCTTCTATGTCACCTATGTCCTGCCGCTGATTGTGCTGTTCATTTTCGTGATGGGATATTGGAATACCTTTTGGAAGGGCTGAACCGGCTGTGTCAGCAGGGCGCGTTAAGCGCCCTGCTTTTTATTTTTCTTGACATATTTTTAGTATAGTAGTATATTAGCGTGGTAAAGAATTTGAGAAGGAAGCTTCTCACCAGACAGAGGGAGCGATACCATGAAGCTGACAGTCAATACGCCAGAGGGAACGAGGGACCGTCTTTTCTCGGAGTGCCAGGAGCGCCGCCAAGTCCAGAGCCGTCTGATCCGCTTGTTTCGGCAGCGAGGCTACTTAGAGGTTTCTACACCGGAAACAGAGTACTATGATCTATTTGCGCTGTCTGGCAGTGCGATTCCCCAGGAGCGGATGTTAAAAGTCGGGGATCCAAGTGGAAAAATTTGTGTGATGCGGCCAGACTCAACCACTCCAATCGCCCGTGTGGCTGCCACAAAGCTCCGCTCTATGGCGCTGCCCCAGAGGCTATACTACGACCAGAAGGTTTACCGGGCCAACCCTGCCCACAACGGCAGCAGCCGGGAGATTCCCCAGTGTGGTGTTGAGCTTATTGGAGCCAAAGGGTTGAAAGCTGATCTGGAAATCATCGTTACCGCCATTGACTCCCTGCGGTCTTGTGGAGCGCCCCGCTTCCATGTGGAGTTGGGACACGCCGGCTTTTTCCGGGACCTGGCCGCCCGTCTGGACCTGGACGATGGCCAGGAGGAGGAGATACGCACCCTGGTAGAGGGAAAAAATTTTGCGGCACTGAACGCCTTTTTATCTCCTTATAGAGGTAACCCGGCTTGTGCCGCGCTGGAGCGGCTGTCCCGACTCTTCGGCGGGACAGAGGTCCTGGCCGAAGCGGAGAGGCTGGCGGGGAAAACAGAGGCGGTGGACTATCTCCATGCCCTCTATGACGAGCTGTCCGCCGCTGGATACGGACAGTATGTCCGTTTTGACCTTGGGATGGTCCACCAGATCGACTACTATACTGGTGTCGTTTTTCGGGGCTATGTAGAGGGGGCCGGTGACGCGGTCCTGTCAGGCGGCCGGTATGACGCGCTGGTAGAGATATTTGGCCGTGAGGCCCAGGCCACTGGCTTTGCGGTGGATGTGGATGCCGTAGCCCGTACCCTGCCGGAGACCGCGCTGCCCCAGCTTCGGGCGGTGGTCCATTATGAGCCCGGCTACCTATCCCAGGCATTGGAGGCTGTGGACGGGCGCCCCGCCGGCACCTGTGAGCTGTCCCCCTGCCGTACCTTGGAGTCCAGCAGAAATATGGCACGGGAGAAGGGGGCAGAGATGGTGCTAGTCTTTGATAAGGACGGAGAGAGGAGAGTGCTGGTATGAGCGAACGGCTGCGAATCGCAATTACAAAGGGGCGGCTTCTGGACCAGTCTGTGGAGTTGTTTGAACGGGTCGGGCTGGATTGCGGACCCATCCGGGACCCGGGCCGCCGGCTTATCCACTCGCTGCCTAACTATCCACTGGATGCCGTGCTGGCCAAGGCTCCAGACGTTATTACCTATGTGGAGCATGGGGTATGCGATCTGGGCATCGTGGGAAAGGATACCATTCTGGAGAAGGGCGGCAGCTTTTATGAGGTCCTGGACCTGGGCTTTGGACGGTGCCGCTTTGCTTTGGCAGTGAAGTCAGGCAGCGATTTTTATGGGACGTATAAGACCCGCCGGGTGGCCTCCAAATATCCTGAGGTGACACGGGCCTTTTTTGAGAAGAAAGGGATGGATGTAGATATCATCAAGATTGAGGGCAGTGTGGAGCTGGCCCCGCTCCTGGACCTAACTGACGCCATCGTGGACATCGTGGAGACCGGGGCTACCTTAAAGGCAAACGGACTGGAGCCCATTGAGACAGTGGCTGATGTATCCGCCCGCCTTATCATCAACACGGCCAGTATGAAGCTCTATAAGGGTCAGATCAACGATTTGATTGCCAAATGTGAGACTGGATTGGAGAAAGAGCTATGATTACTATTATCGAAGCGGATGGACGGCGAGAGCGTGAGCAGTTGGAGGCCATGCGGGCCCGGGCTGCCCAAAAGAACGAAGCGATAGAACTGGCTGTCTCCTCCATTATGGAGAATGTAAAGGAAGAAGGCCTGCCGGCAGTAGAGCGATATACCAGGGAGTTTGACCACCGGATGCCCTATGAGGTACCTAATGAGAGGCTGGAACAGGCCTATCAGAGCTGCCCGCCGGAGTTGATATCTGCCCTGGAACATGCGGCGGACAATATCCGTGACTATAATCAGCGATTATTGACCAAAACAGTGGAGTGGACCTCTCCGGACGGTGGGACTGTTGGGAGGATCGTCCGGGGACTGACCAGGGTTGGAATCTATGTTCCCGGTGGAACAGCCGCCTACCCCAGCTCCGTACTGATGAACGCCATTCCCGCCAAGGTGGCTGGTGTGGAGGAGATCATTATGGTGACTCCTCCTACAGATAATCTGAATGACGGCGTTCTGGCTGCTGCCAAGATCGCCGGAGTGGACCGGGTTATCGCTGTGGGTGGGGCCCAGGCTGTGGCCGCTTTGACCTATGGCGCCGGCTTTATTCCCAAGGTGGATAAACTGGTGGGCCCTGGCAATGCCTTTGTCGCCGCGGCAAAGCGGATGGCCTATGGTACGCTGGATATCGATATGGTGGCCGGCCCCTCTGAGGTGTTGATTATTGCTGACGGTTCAGCCGATGGGAAATATGTGGCGGCGGACTTGCTAAGTCAGGCGGAACATGATAAACTAGCATCCGCGGTACTGTTGACGGATAGCATGGAGTTAGCTCGAAGCGTGGACCGAGAGATCATCCGCCAGACCGGCTATCTGGAGCGGTCTGAGATCATGGAGGCGTCTCTGCGGGATTTCGGCTGCGCCATCGTCTGCCCGAATCTGGACTGGTGTGTGGAGCTGGCCAATGAAATCGCGCCGGAGCACCTGGAGATCATGACCTGCCAGCCACGGGAGCTGCTGCCCCGCGTCAAAAACGCTGGAGCCGTATTCCTGGGAGCCTACAGTCCGGAGCCCCTGGGTGATTATCTGGCGGGCCCTGACCATGTGCTTCCTACCAGTGGGACGGCCAGGTTCTTCTCCCCACTGAGCGTTGACAGCTTTTTGAAAACAATGAGTGTTATTCAGTTTGACCGGTCCAGTCTGGCACCTATTTCTTCCGAGATCATGACGTTAGCCCAGACAGAAAAGCTTACCGCCCATGCCAACTCCATCCGGGTGCGCTTTGAAGGATAATCGTCTCACTGGGAGAGCTGGTTGGGCGGCGGGGAAGGAGACCGAGATGAGAATGTCCAAAGGGGCCGATCCTCATGGCCTGCGGTCAAAGCGCCGCTCTACCCTCCGGCTACGCTTGGGGGTTGCCTATTACTCTGCGTGGCGGTATCTGCTGTGGTTGTCCGGTGGGTCTCGTTTTGCCTCCCAGCGGCAGCAGGATGTGCTCCCCTGTGTCCATATGGCCCACTGCACCCCTCTGCTGCGAAAGCTGAAGGATGTGGAGATGCAGTATCAATACAATAAGATCACCAACTTAAAACTGGCTGTGGACCGGCTGGACGGGATCGTGGTCCGGCCGGGGGAGACGCTAAGTTACTGGAAAATCATCGGACGTCCGACCTATAGGAAGGGCTATCTAGACGGTGTGCTACTGAAAAATGGCAGGGTGCAGTATGGCTGCGGCGGCGGGCTCTGCCAGCTCTCAAACTTGATTTTTTGGATGACCCTGCACACCCCGCTAGAGGTTACGGAGCGCCACCGCCACGGATACGACGTCTTTCCCGACTCAAACCGGACCCAGCCCTTTGGAAGCGGCGCTACCTGCTTTTACCCCTATGGGGATTTGATGATTTACAACCCTACAGAGCGGCCCTTTCAACTGTGCCTCCGGGTGGGTGAGACTCATTTGGAGGGGGAGTGGCGCTCTGACCGGCCACCTGAGTACCACTACCACATTCTAGAGCGGAACCACGAGATTCGTCACGAGTGGTGGGGCGGCTGTAGCCGCCATAATGAGCTGTATCAGCAGGTTTTTTCCCCAGAGGGGGAGCTACTGGAGGAGCGGTTGGTGGTGGAAAATCACGCAATGATGATGTATCCTCCTTTTTTGGAGGGCGGAGTACTCAGCGGGGAGAACAAGAAGTAGCGGGAGGCGTGAAAATGAGAAACGCAGCTATTACTCGGAAGACCAAGGAGACCCAGATCCTACTCAAGCTGTCCCTAGACGGGGGAAAAGTGGGGGTGTCCACTGGGATCGGCTTTTTTGATCATATGCTCACCGCCCTGGCCTTCTATGCCGGCTGGGGTTTGGAACTGGAGGTAGAGGGCGACCTTCATGTGGATGGACACCACACGGTAGAGGACACGGGGATCGTCTTGGGCCAGGCACTGAAGCAGGCGCTTGGGGAAAAAACGGGCATCCGGCGTTTTGGCGCTGCCTTTGTTCCCATGGATGAAGCCCTGTGCTTTACCGCCCTGGATTTTTCTAACCGGCCCTTCCTGGTTTTTGACGCGGAGATGCCCCAGGGGATGATCGGTGGCTACGACTCCTGTTTGACGGTCGAGTTTATGCGTGCCTTAGCGATGAACGGGGGGCTGACACTGCACCAGAAGTGCCATTACGGGTCCAATGCCCACCATATCACAGAAGGGCTGTTCAAGTCCTTGGGACTGGCCGCCAAAGAGGCCATCAGAGTGGAAGCGGATCAGGTGGTGTCCACTAAGGGGCTGCTGTAAGCCGGGAGAGAGACTAGTTATGAGCTATATCGCTGTTGTAGATTATGGTGTAGGCAACCTGAAAAGCGTATCCAACGCCTTTGCCTATCTGGGGATAGAAACGAAAATTACCGGAGACCCGGACGAGTTGGAGCTGGCTCAGGCCATCGTCCTGCCTGGAGTGGGTGCCTTTCCGGATGCGGCAGAAAAACTAAGGGCCACAGGCTTGGATCAGTCTGTGGTGAAACAGGGCCGTAAAAAGCCTGTGCTGGGGATCTGCCTTGGAATGCAGCTGCTGTTGAACAGGGGAGAGGAGGTCAGACCCTGCCCAGGTCTGGGTGTCATAAAAGGAGTCTGTGCCAGGATCCCCACGGAAGAAAAACTGCCCCATATCGGCTGGAACAGCCTGACATTTCCTAATCGATCCCCGTTGTTTGAAGGGGTAGATGAGGGCAGCTATGTATATTTTGTCCATTCCTTCTCCGCACAGCACACAGATCCAGACCAGGTTAGTGCTGTGTCCCAATATGGGGTCCCTGTGATTGCCGCCGTCCAAAACGGGAACTTTTTTGGCTGTCAGTTCCACCCGGAAAAGAGCGGAGAGACCGGGCTGGCTATCTTACAAAATTTTGCGGGTTTAACCCGCTGAACCTATTGAATTTCCAGGGGGTAATTTCCCATGTCCCGTCCTTACAGTGGTAAACGCATTTATCAGGAGCGCCGGTCTAGCCGAACAGGGTCCGGCTCTGGGCAGACTTTGGGGCGAGTGATGTTCTTTCCCCTCCAGATCCTCTATTTGGAGCTGGTGCTTCATATTTATATGGGCAATTATTTAGGGTACTTGCCTATTTATCTGGTGTTCAGCCTGGCGGGAGGCCTTTTTGTGGCCGCATTTACCCTGCCGTTCTCTCGGCTGGCCAACTGTATTATCACCAAAGTGCTGGCGTTCCTGTTTTCTCTGATTTATGTGGTGGAGATTATCGCAAAAAAGATTTTGACCACTTATTATGGGTTCAGCGCTGTGAAAATGGCGGCGGGAAATCGGCTCATTGACTACGCCGACGTGATCGTATCTACCCTAGTGCGCTCCATTCCCATCATTTTGCTGCTTTTCCTTCCGGCGATTTTGATCATCGCCTTTGGGGGGCGCCTACTGGGCTTTGGACGATTTGATATCCGTTTTTCCGGGGTAGTGTTGGCCGGGGCGGTAATTTTTCATCTGCTTGGCCTGGGTATGGTCCATCTGCCCTGGAAGGGGGATTTGACTCCGAAGCAGCTGTACCGCATGGACACCAATATGGATGACCAGGTAGAGCAGCTCGGTATGTGGACATCGCTGAGACTGGATGTGAAGCACCTCTTTTTCCCGGCGGACAACACATTAGATGCGGACTTTAGTGGTCTGGGCGACTTGGGAGGCAGTTCCTCCTCGGAAGAGGGCGGCTCCTCCCAGAATCTAGAGGACCCGGAGCCGGTCATCGACACATCACCCAACGTGATGGATGTGGACCTGTCCCAAATTGCGGAAACGGCTACGAATCAGGACATCCAGTGGTTAGCCAACTATTTCAACAGCGTGACTCCCACCAGAAAGAATGAATATACCGGGATGTTCGAGGGCTATAACGTGATTTTCCTGACACTGGAAGGTTTCTCTGGCTACGCTATTGACCCGGAGCTGACCCCTACACTCTATAAGCTGACCCACGAGGGCTTTGTATTCAACAACTTCTATACCGCCCTCCATTTTACCAGCACCTCCGGCGGCGAGTGTCAGAACTTGCTAGGACTATACCCGAAAAACGGGAATCCGGCCACCCTGCCCCGGACCGGGGACCTGGGGACCAACCTGTACTTCTCCCTGGCCCAGCAGTTGGGACGGGAGGGATACCTGGTCCAGGGCTATCACCCCAACTCCAATATGTATAACCGGGAGAAGTCTCATCCTAACCTGGGCTACGATTGGCGACAGTTCGGCATGGGCTTTGACAATTTGGAGCTGTCCGAAAGCGGCAAGCTGCTGTGGCCCCAGCGGGACAAGTATATGATCCAAGCCAGCATCGACAACTATCTCAATAGCGAGGCGCCCTTCCATGTGTACTATCTGACCATCAGCGGCCACATGCCATACTCCAACAACCGTGTGGCCAATCAGTACAGAGATCTTGTGGACCCGTTGCCTTACAGCGATACCACCAAGAACTATGTGGCCACCGTGATTGAAGTGGATCGGGCTTTGGAGTATCTCATCCAGCGGCTGGAGGAGGCGGGCAAGCTGGACTCTACCTTGATTGTTGCTGCCCCCGACCATATCCCTTACTTCGATGTAGCGACACTGGAGGAGCTGGCGGGTGAATCCTTTGGAAGCTCAGAGGACCTGGAGTATCTGAAGGAGGGCAACATCAATTTTGACGTATACAGAAATTCCCTGATCCTGTGGTCGGCCAGCATGGAGGAGCCTGTAGAGGTAGATAAGGTGTGCTGCCAGGTGGATATCCTGCCTACGGTGTCCAATCTTCTGGGGCTGGAGTACGACTCACGGATGCTGGACGGAAGCGATATTCTGTCAGACAACGAGGGATTGGTGGTCTTTTCCTCCAAGTGCTGGAGGTCAGATCGGGGGTTCTATGACCGCTATACCAGTACCTTTACCCCGGCTGCGGGAGTCTCCATGACCGCAGAGGAACAGGAGGACTATGTGTCCGCCATGAAGAAGCTAGTACAATATAAGCTGGACAGCACAGCGTTGGTCATAGAGAATGATTTTTACGGCTATGTGTTTGGGAATGGCTAAATAAGCTGGGGCGGGACGAGTGGCCCCGTCCCGCTTTTATCTGAATCAAAGGAGGAGCGGTCCTATGCAGATACTTCCCGCCATCGATTTGAAAGACAGAAAGGTTGTCCGACTCTACAAGGGGGATTTTGATACAGTCCACCAGGTGGCAAGAGATCCGGTGGAGACGGCACGGGCCTTTTTGCGCGCTGGAACTCGCTGGGTCCATATTGTGGATTTGGATGGAGCCAGAGATGGAACCAGAAAAAATGGAGAGATCGTCCAAGCGGTGTCAGATGTGGGGCTTCATGTCGAACTGGGCGGGGGAATCCGCTCTATGTCGGATCTGGAGGAGGTCTTTGACCTGGGCGTATCTCGGGCCGTCATCGGTTCCGCCGCTGTCACCCATCCCCAACTGGTATCCGACGCTGTGAAACGATGGGGAGATAAGATCGCGGTGGGCGTCGATACCAAAGACGGACGGGTCAAGACCGCCGGCTGGGTAGAGGACTCTGGCCTGGATTACCTGGAATTTGCGCGGTCCATGGAGAAGCTCGGTGTAAGGACGATCATCTTTACAGATATTGAGACAGATGGGACTCTGTCCGGCCCCAACTTTGGAAGACTGGAGGAGCTGCAGAGGACCGTCGGTTGCCATATCGTGGCCTCCGGCGGCGTATCGAATAACGGAGATATCCGTGTACTAGCCGCCATGGGACTGTACGGCGCTATCATTGGCAAGGCGTACTACGCCGGAACGATTGATCTGGCGCGGGCGGTGGCGGACGGAGGCACACAGGAATGAAGATTGCGGTCCTGGGATACAGCGGGGCCGGAAAGTCCACGTTATCCCGGGAATTGGGGAAGCGGTACGGCTGTCCTGTCCTTCATCTGGACCAGGTGCAGTTTGAGGCTGGATGGATAGAACGGGACAGGGGAGAAGCCCTGTCCCAGGTGGAACAGTTTATGTCCCAAGAGAGCTGGGTTATAGATGGAAATTATAGTGCCTTTCTCCAAGAACGAAGACTGGAAGAGGCGGACTGTGTTATAATCCTACTTTTGAACCGCTTTTCCTGTCTGGTAAGGTCGGTCAAAAGATATGTTATCTACCACGGCCGCACTCGGGAGGATATGGCGGAAGGTTGCCTGGAAAAGTTGGACCCGGAATTCCTTGCCTGGCTGCTGTGGAAGGGGCGGAACCGAGCTTTTTATAGAGCGGTTGCCTTGCGGTATCCCCACAAGACGGTGGTTCTGAACGACCAGAGGGCCATCAATCGATTTTTGGAGGGACTGTCATGTTAGCCAAACGAATCATTCCCTGCCTCGATGTCAGTGACGGACGGGTGGTGAAGGGAGTCAACTTTGTCAACATCCGGGACGCGGGCGATCCGGTGGCGCTGGCCAAATTTTACTCGGATCAGGGGGCGGACGAGATCGTCTTTTTGGACATCACTGCCACCAGCGACAAAAGGGATACGGTGGCTGATGTGGTGGAGCGCACAGCCAGCCAGGTCTTTGTTCCGCTGACCGTTGGCGGCGGGATCCGCACGCTGGAGGATTTCCAGCGTCTGCTCCGGGCGGGAGCGGATAAGATATCTGTGAATTCGGCTGCGGTTGAGGACCCGACTCTGATTTCCAGAGCCGCGGAACGCTTTGGCTCCCAATGTGTCGTTTTGGCCATCGATGCCCGCAAGCGGACCGACGGCACCTTTGAGGTGGTCACCGCCGGAGGCCGGACTCCGACTGGCCTGGACGCTGTGGAGTGGGCTCAACAGGGGGAAGCTCTGGGCGCGGGGGAGATCCTCCTTACATCCATGGATGCGGACGGCACCAAGGCCGGTTTTGACCTGGAAATGACCCGTGCGGTCACTCAGGCGGTATCGATCCCGGTGATCGCCTCCGGCGGCTGCGGCACTCTAGAGCATTTTGCTCAGGTTTTCCAGGAAACAGGCTGCGATGCGGCCCTGGCGGCTTCCCTGTTTCATTTTGGCGAGCTGACGGTGCCCCAGGTCAAGGATTTTCTCCGGGACAAGAATATCCCGGTGAGGTGATGGATATGTTTGATTTAGACCTCCTTTTTCAAAAGTCAGAGCTGATTCCGGTGATTATTCAGCATGTGGGCACCAAGGATGTCCTGATGCTGGGTTTCACGAATAGAAAAGCGGTGGAGCTGACACTGGAAACGGGGACGGCTTGGTTCTGGAGCCGAAGTCGGCAGGAGCTCTGGAACAAGGGGAGCACTTCCGGCAACTTTCTCCATGTGAAGCGCATTATGACAGACTGTGACACCGATACCCTGCTCTACCTCTGCATTCCAGATGGACCTACCTGCCACACCGGAGCACACAGTTGCTTTTTCCGGGAAATCGAGATATAATAAAAACACAGTGTATCCTTTTTCAATGAGGGAAAACTGTCCTAGGATGGGAGCGATAAGGATGAATGATACTTTGGCCCAGCTATACCGGGTGATAGAGAGCCGGAGAGCGCAACCGCAAGAGGGTTCTTACACCTGCTATTTGTTAGAAAAGGGCCTGGATAAGATATTGAAAAAAGTAGGGGAGGAGTGTTCGGAAACCATTATTGCCGCCAAGAACGGCAGGCAGGAGGAAACGGTGGGGGAGATTTCCGATCTTCTCTATCATCTGACTGTTATGATGGTCCAACAGGATATCCCGTTGGAGGCGGTCATGGAGGAGCTGGATCGCCGCAGCACCAAGATCGGCAACTTAAAACAATTCCATGTCAGCGATCATGAGACCTGAAAGGAGTGTTTCTATTGAGTTTTGATCCCAATGAATTTGACCGCAGCTACGCAAGCGGTTATGTTGAGCCCCTTGGTCAGTATACAGCCAAGACCTTCCTGTGGGTGATGCTGGGCCTATTAATCACCTTTGGTACGGCGCTGGCCTGCCGGATGTCCTATTTCACCATCTATGCTTTGGTTTCTGTCCCCTATCTCCATCTGCTGGCTCTGGTGGCTACAATGATTTTATCTTTTACCATGGCTCGAAGGATCGAGCGGATGCGGGTCAGCACGGCTGTTCTGATATTCGTTCTGTTCTCCGTCCTGTTTGGTTTTACACTTTCCATCTACCTGTTTGTCTATGAGATAGAGTCAGTCATTTGGAGTTTCCTGCTCACGGGGCTTTATTTTGGCGCCCTGTCTGCCTACGGCTTTTTGACACGCAGGGACATGTCCAATTTGCGGCCGTTTCTGTTCTTCGGGCTGCTTTTCCTCATCGCCTTTGGCCTTTTATCCATGTTTATCCCCGGACTGGTAATGTTCGACCGGGTGGCCTGCCTGTTCGGCATCGCGGTGTTCCTGGCCTATACCGCCTATGACACGCAGAAGATCAAGGCTTTCTATCAATATTATGCCAGCTATCCCGACATGCTGGCCAAGGCGTCTATCTTCTCCGCTTTGCAGCTTTATCTGGATTTCCTGAACCTGTTTTTATATCTCCTTCGTTTCCTGGGAAATCGCAGACGGTAAAAAAAGCTCCCCGGTGCTAAATTAGCACTGGGGAGCTTTTTGTCTCAATTTATCGATAGGAGAGCAGAATGTCTACGTCCTTCCGCTTTGGAGCAGTCAGCTCGGCCCCTCCTGGCCAGCCGACAGCGATGAGAGCCATCAGCTCTTGATCCTCTGGCACCTCTAGATAGGCTTGAAGCCTCTTCCGGTCGAAGACTCCCATAATGACGGTACCTAGCCCTAATTCATGAGCGGCCAAGCAGAAGGTCTGGGCTGCGATACCGCAGTCGTAATACTGCCAACCGGCCTCTCGGTCTGTGGTAAAGCTGCCGTCCCGCTCATAGCCGCTGCGTGCCTTCACGAAGGTCTGGGCCACAAGCAGGGGACAAGCACGGATAATGGTGGGGTTGTTAGCCCCTGGCAGACAGTACTCCGAAGCGATGGTTTCCCGTGTGGCCGGATCCTCGATGGCGATATAGCGGCTGATCTGAGTGTTTTTCCAGCTTGGGGCATAGGAGGCCAGAGAAACGACTTTCTCCAGCAGCTCGCGGCTGACCGGCCGGTCAGCAAACTGGCGCACGCTGCGCCGGGTCAAAATACACCGTTGGGCGTCCATATCGACACGCTCCTTTTCTCATAAGCTGTATTCATGGTATCTCGCCCGAAAGGGATTGTCAAGCCTAGGGCTCATAGGACCCGGTATTCGCCGCCCGTGCGCCTGAAGGTATGCTGCCGGAGTAGGAGGAGGCAGTCTGATTACAGAAGGGCTCCTGCGCTAAATCCTCACGGGCCGGCTGACTGACTTCCCCACCGTCCTGTGGCTCGGTAGGTTCGATGACTATTGGTTCCTCCGAAGTGGGGCAGCCTGCCGGATCTCCGTCTCGTAGGCTGCCTGGAAGGGCGCTGGGAAGGACCTGATAGGACACGGACACATCCTCGTCTGTAGCAGCAAAACCGCCCAGAGAGACCTGGATAGCGTCCCCCTCCGGGTCCAGCTGGGCCAGAATGGCCAGCAGATGGGGATCTTCCTCTGTGATGGTCAGGTCGATACGGTTGTCGATCTCATTGATCCACCAGCCAGACATGACAGCCTTGCACACTGGGTCGGTACGGACAAGCTCGTTGAGCTGGTCCATCAGCCCGCTGAGGCAGGTGTAAGAATATTTTCCAGGGACAAAGACGGCGTTTCCGAAGTCCAGGTCAGGGAGCGGCTGACCCTCTACCTGCACGATGACGTACCGGCCAGTGTCATTGTCATAATAGTATCCACCGAACCAAGGCTGACTCTGCCAGGCAGATACCCCGGCTAGAGGAGGCGGCGCGGCCGCGTCTTTGGATTCCATGGGGTCAGTTTCTCCTCTGCCCTGGGCATAGGCGTCAGGGTCGGGGGCCAGAGCCTCAGGGGATAGGCCGTCCTCCAACACCGCAAGCTGAACCAGCCGGGCGAGAAGTTCCTCCGTCTGCTCCGGGGATGGAGTGTTTACCGCGTAAAAAACGCTGTAACCGTCCCTAGTGGTAAAGGACACCTCTCCATAGTTTGTGCCGTCCAGATCGGTGAATCGGGCTGCCAAGACCTCGATACCCTCGATGACTGTGAGGGCATCCCCCGGATAGCCCTCCGGGCGGCCAATGGCATCAGGAGAGACCTTGGTGCCTAGACCTCCTACCATTAGGGTCAGCTTACCCCAGTCGCAGTCGGCATAGAAGTGACCATAAAACAGCGTGTCCAAGGGGTCGCCGTGCCCCGGTCCGAAGGCTAACATACCGGAGAGCTGGTCAAACCCCTCCCACCCCAATACCTGGGGAATAAAGCCGCCCAGCAGGGTCTCCAAGTCGGACTGAGTAACCTCTCGGTTTACCCCCTCTCCAGCGGCGTAGCTGTGCGCGCTGGCTTGGGATGGTGCCTGGGTATCCCAGATGTTAAGCCGGGGCAGCTCCGTCCCGATTTCGCCATAGGCATCCTCGTTGGCTATCTCATAGGTGCCATATCCGCCCTGACCACCATCCAACACAGGATGAAGTGTGGGGGAGAGTGCGTGATAAATGGGATACGCGGCGATCAATAAAGCGGCGCAGGCAGCCAGCGCCCCATACTTCCAGGGGATGGGCTGCCGTCCGGCGGGAGCGGATTGGACAAGCCGCTCTTTCAGTTGGTCCACTGCCTGTTGGCTGGGTATCAGTTTTCTCTGCATGGAGCAAAACAGATTCTTATTCATCGAAATAATCTCCTTTCAGAGTCTGGCGCAGCCTCTCCCGACCACGGGACAACCGCATTCGGACCGCACCAGGACGGATAGACAGAGCGCGGGCGATTTCCTGTGTGGTCAGCCCCTGAAAATAAAAGAGGTAGATGGGGACACGGAGGGACTCCTCCAGCTCCATCACAGCCTGCCACACGGAGTTTTCTTCCGCGGACTGGAAGGGAAGAGGCCTGTCTTCCCGCTGGGAAAGAGGGACCGTCCTTTTCCTCCAACTGGAGGAGGTGACCCGCCGGCAGAAATTGATCGTGGTCCGAAGCAGCCATGCCTTTTGATGTTCCTCATCTCGAAAAGCTTTGTTGGATTGGAAGTAAGCGAGAAAGACCTCCTGAAATACATCCTCTGCGTCTGCTCGGCTGCCGGTCCTAGCCAAAGCCAGACCGTATACCGTATTTTGATAGCGGACCAGGATATCCTCCACTTGGCCGCCCGTGCGCAGCGGTTTAGCGTCCATCGGCAAAACCTCCTTTCTACCATAACTCAACTCTGGAAGGCCAAATGTCACCGCCTTAAGAAATATTTTTAGACGGATAGATCGCGAGCCCCTGAAGTCCTGTGACGACCACCTATAAAAACAAAGTTTATTTCCAACTTCCAATTCTAACAAAAGTATGTTATCATTACAATGTATTGATATGGACACGGAGGGAATTATGGTCGTCTTAGGCATCGACCCTGGGGTCGCTACCATTGGCTTTGGCCTCATTCGGGCTGATCGGGGCAGGAACGCTCTGCTCCAATATGGTGTCATCACCACACCGCCGGGGTTCCCTCTGTCCCGCCGCCTTTGTCAGATATCTGACGATATGGAGGAGCTGATCCACACCTTTCATCCGGACGAGATGGCCGTGGAGGAACTGTTTTTTACCAAAAATATTACCACTGGCATTGCCGTAGCCCATGGACGGGGAGTTATTTTGCTGGCCGCGGAGAAGCTGGGCGTGCCCGTCTTTGAGTACACCCCTATGCAGGTGAAACAAGCTGTCGCTGGCTACGGAGGGGCGGACAAGCGGCAGGTCATGCTCATGACCCAGCGGCTTCTCAACATGAAGGAGATTCCCCGGCCTGACGATGCCGCCGACGCCCTGGCCATCGCCATCTGCCACAGCCGGGCGGCCACATCTCTGCTGAACACTGAGCGGGTCTTTGACCCCAAAAAGTACGATACGAGGTAATGGGATGAGGATGATCGTCAAAAAGCCCGCTTCAGAACCGGAGTACAGCCTCCATGACGCCCATATTATGGAACTGCAGGCGGAGAAGGATACCCTGCGTCTGGTGACCCAGTACGGCTATGTGTGCACCGCCGCCCCCTATGGACAGGTGGATGGGGATGTGGAGCTCACCGGGGTGGACTGGGACTCCTCTTACATCTACATAATAGAGTACCAGGACGTCCTGTGCGGCAACTGTGGAGCTTTTACTGGCAAAAAAATGACCCTGGAGACCTTCCTGCTGGAGCATTCCGACGGTACTCTGGACATTATGGACGAGAGCTATGGCTTTCGGCTGACCATGTTGAGCGGTTTTCTGAATCTGCAGGACCACATATTAGAATTTAAACTGGAGATCTACTATACCGGGGAAATACGGTATTTGCTAAAAGAATAAACACCGCCCAAAAGGCGGTATGCGGAGGAACTTATGTTTTACTATCTCAGCGGCACGGTGGCCCATATTGAGCCCTACCTGGCCGTGATTGATTGCGGCGGGGTAGGGTTTGCCTGCCGTACCACCAGCTACACCTTGTCAGCGCTGAAAAAAGGAAACAAGGGAAAACTTTTTACATACCTGAATGTCCGTGAGGACGCCATGGAGCTCTACGGCTTCGCCACCCAGGAGGAGCTGAACCTGTTTCAGCATCTTATCTCTGTGTCCGGCGTGGGGCCCAAGGCGGCGCTGTCCATTCTGTCTGCCAGTACACCGGCCAATTTGGCGCTGTCTATCATTACTGGGGACGAAAAGGCCCTTACCTGCGCCCAAGGGATTGGCAAAAAAATTGCCCAGAGGGTGATTTTGGAATTAAAAGATAAACTGGCCAAAGGACAGACCATTTCTGCCAAGGGAGAGGCCTATGGCGGAACGGGCATCACCGTCATCCCGGAGAATAAGCTGTCAGAGGCGTCCGCCGCTCTGGCGGTACTGGGCTATTCCCAGGGAGAGATCAATCTGGCTTTGAAGGGAATCGATTTGGACAGCCTGGCGCTGGAGGAGATTATCAAGCAGGCCCTGAAAAAGATGATGAAGGGATGAGCGCCGGACTTGAGTTCCGAGGTAGTGAAGGCCCGATATGACGCAAGGTACCTTGTACCATTGTGTGGGCGGACTGATTTCAAAAAAGAGATTGAGGTGAAACGCTATGGCCAAGTATGAAGCAAGGCTTCATGGGGACTTTGACGACACCTTGCGGTATATCCACGAAGGCATTTTGAACGCCAGCATGTCGGCAAGCTTTGAGGATGAGAGTTATTTCCAGTCCGCCGGAGTGCGCTGCTGTGTACGGGTGTACGAGCGGTACAGCTTCGGCGGTGGTAACCGAGTGTCCCTGGCCATGACTTTGGCAGGGGATGGGGATGAGCTGTTCCTGTCCGCCATCACCTCTGGCGGCAGCCAGGCCATGTTTTTTAAGCTCAACACCTGGGGGGAGGAGGCCTTTTTAGATACCCTCCGGGATCTGGCGGAAAAGCTCTAAAATAAAACAGGAAGTGAACCCATGGCAATCGATTTTTCCAACATAGAATTTGACCGTGAGGAGCCGGATGAACCGCTGGTGACCACCTCTCTCACCAGGGAGGACGAGGGGGAGTATTCCCTTCGGCCCAGAACCCTCCGGGAGTATATCGGCCAGGAGAAGGCCAAGGGAAACCTGGAGGTGTTCATCCAGGCGGCCAAGATGCGCCATGAGCCCCTGGACCATGTGCTCCTCCACGGACCACCCGGATTAGGTAAGACTACCCTTAGCGGCATTATCGCCAACGAGATGGGGGTCAATGTGCGCATTACCTCTGGCCCCGCCATTGAAAAGGCTGGGGACCTGGCTGCCCTGCTCACCAACCTGAATGAGAACGACATACTCTTTGTGGATGAGATCCACCGCCTCAACCGCTCGGTGGAGGAGGTTCTGTACCCGGCCATGGAGGACTACGCCATCGACATCATCATCGGCAAGGGCCCATCGGCCAACTCTATCCGCTTGGACCTGCCCAAGTTTACCCTGATCGGGGCTACTACCAGGGCTGGCCAACTGTCTGCCCCGCTGCGGGACCGGTTCGGTGTGACATTAAGGCTTGAACTCTATACCCCGGCGGAACTGGCGTTGATCGTTACCCGATCCGCCGGCATCTTGGAGGTGCCCATTGAAGCCGACGGGGCCATGGAGATCGCGCGCCGCAGCCGTGGAACCCCTCGCATCGCCAACCGGATGCTCCGCCGGGTACGGGACTTCGCCCAGGTGAGGGCTGGCGGTGTCATCACCAAGAAGGTGGCTGATGAAGCCCTCACCGCCCTGGAGATCGACTACCTGGGGCTGGATTCCATCGATCACCGGATGCTTCGCTCCATTATTGAAAACTATCGGGGGGGACCGGTGGGGTTAGATACTCTGGCCGCTACCATCAACGAGGAGGCTGTTACCCTAGAGGACGTTTATGAGCCCTATCTGATGCAGCTTGGCTTCCTCACCCGTACCCCAAGAGGGCGGTGCGTCACGGAAAAAGCCTATCGACATTTAGGACTGCCTGTCGCGGGAGCGGCAGCCGTGGACCAGCTGGATCAACTGACATTCTGACTTGACACATTTTGTATGATAGAGGTGCGAATTTATGGGTAAATTATTTGGGACTGACGGAATCCGCGGCGTAGTCAACGCCGGGCTTGATGCCGATTTGGCGTATAAAGTAGGACTGGCTGCCGCTATTGTGCTGTCCAAGGACAAAAAACCGGGGGAGAAGCCTCTGGTTACCATCGGGAAGGATACCCGGATCTCCGGGGATCTGCTGAAAGGCTCCCTCATCGCTGGGCTGTGCACTGCTGGGGCCGATGTGCTGGACTTGGGCACTCTTCCCACCCCAGGCGTGGCCTGGGTGACTGTGGACGAGGGGGCGGACGCTGGCATCGTTATCTCCGCCAGTCACAATCCATTTGAGCACAACGGCATCAAGATCTTCAACGGCCAGGGCTTCAAGCTGTCCGATGAACTGGAGGAAAAAATCGAGGATATTGTCCTCTTTGGCCACAACAATGTCCCTATGAAAACAGGTGGCGATATTGGCAAGGTGAGCTATGTGGCCCCCAAGGCCAGCGAGGACTACATCGACCACCTGGAGAGCACTATAGACTCCACCCTGGGTGGCCTGCGTATCCTTGTAGACTGTGCCAACGGAGCGGCCTCTACCACTGCCGCGCGGCTGTTTGACCGCTTCTCTAAGCTGCGTACCGATGTCATCAACGCCGACCCGGATGGAATCAATATCAACGAAAAGTGCGGCTCTACCCATATTGATGGATTGGCCGCTATGGTCAAGGCAGGCGGCTACGACATTGGCATCGCCTTTGATGGGGACGCGGACCGCTGTCTGGCGGTCGATGAGATGGGAAATCTCATCGACGGGGATCAAATCATGGCCGCCTGTGGACTGGATATGAAAGCCAAGGGAAAGCTGCCTGGGAATGCCATCGTGGCCACTGTCATGTCCAATCTGGGCCTACATCTTTACAGCAAGGAAAAAGGTATGGACCTGGAATGTACTGCGGTAGGCGATCGGAATGTTCTAGAGCGGATGCTGGAAAAGGGGTACCGTCTAGGCGGCGAGCAGTCTGGCCACATGATTTTCCTGGAGTACGCAACTACTGGCGACGGCCAGTTGACTGCGTTACAGATGTTGGCCCTGCTGAAGGAGAGTGGAAAAAGGGCTTCGGAGCTGTTTGGATGCTGTCCCCGTTTCCCACAGGTGCTTATCAATGTTCCGGTCACGGATAACGATGTAAAAAAGTCGGCGATGGCCAGCCCGTTACTGGCCCAGGCTGTCCAGCAGGAGGAGAGCGCCCTAAACGGCGAGGGCCGGGTGCTGGTCCGCCCATCAGGAACCGAGGCCCTGATGCGGGTGATGGTGGAGGCCAAGACAGAGGACATTGCCCAGGCGGCTGCCCAACGGCTGGCAGATCTGATCCCCCAACTATAAAAGATGAATCGGATATGGTCGAGCTTGGAGGTTTTGACAAAATATTTCTGCCAAGGGCTTGACAAATCCGTTGATTTTGTTTATTATGATTAAGAGCCATCCTATTGATATGGAAGTAACGCGATTCCAGAGTTTGTCCGATGAGGAATTATGTCAGCAGATTTCCAATGGCTGCCGTGAGGCGGAGGATGAATTGGTCCTTCGATATGGTCAGCTGGTACGTGCTTGTGCCCGCCCTCTGTTCTTAGCAGGCGGTGATAGCGAGGACCTGATCCAGGAAGGTATGTTGGGCCTACTGACTGCCATCCGTGGCTTTGATCTCCGGCGGGACACAGCTTTTCGCACTTATGCTGAAATCTGTATCCGAAGCCGTCTGATTACTGCTGTCCGCGCCGCCCAAGGCGGCAAGCATTCCCCATTGAATCACAGCATCTCTTTTGAACCCCCTCTTTTTGACGGGACCAACGCGCAACTGTTTTCCATCGTGGAAAGCCCGGAGGACGTCATCATCGGCAGGGAGGAACTGAAAGAGCGGCTAGATGCTCTGAAGGGCCAGTTGTCTGAGCTTGAAGCCAATATTTTGCCGCTCTATTTAAACGGCCTCTCCTGTGGAGAGATTGCAAAGCAGGTAGACCGCTCCCAAAAGTCGGTAGACAACGCCATCCAACGCATTCGCCGCAAAATGGCGCGGTGATTTTATCCCCGGCGTATCCAGCGTGAGCTGATCGCATATTACAATCGCCCAAGCGAATTGATTTGGGCAACGAGTCAAAGAGAGGGAAAGTCCATGTACGAAGACAAGATCCTGGTATGTAAAGAGTGTGGCAACGAGTTCACCTTCACCGCTGGTGAGCAGGAGTTCTATGCCGAGCGCGGCTTCCAGAACGAGCCCCAGCGCTGCAAGGCCTGCCGTGATGCCCGCAAGAACGCTGCTCGCGGCCCCCGTGAGTATTTTACCGCGGTGTGCGCTGCCTGTGGTGGTGAGGCTAAGGTTCCTTTCGAGCCCAAGTCTGACCGTCCCGTTTACTGCAGCGACTGCTTCGCCAAGATGCGTGAGCAGCAGGGCTGATATCTGCCAAGAAAAAAGGGCGCCCAATCGGGCGTCCTTTTTCTTGCCCCATCAAAAACGCTCGGATCGCCACATCGGCGTCCGAGCGTTTTTGATGGACTTATTTGACTAGCATACTCATATCGTACAGGCCCGGAGCATCCACTGTGGCCATGAATTTTGCGGCTTCAAGAGCCCCTTTGGCAAAAATCTCACGGGAATGGGCGATATGACGGATCTCCATTACTTCATCGTGGCCGGCAAAAATGATCTCATGCTCTCCTACAATGGTGCCTCCACGTACAGCAGAGATGCCAATCTCCTTTTTATCCCGTGGTTGACGGACGGAGTGTCGGTCAAAGACGTATTCGGTTTCATGCCCACAGGCGGAGGCGGCAGCGTCCGCAATCATAAGGGCAGTTCCCGAAGGGGCATCTACCTTGCGGCGGTGGTGCCGCTCGATGATCTCGATATCATAGCTGTCTCCCAATACTGTGGAAGCCTTCTTGACCAACTCAAGCAGTACATTGATGCCAAGGGACATATTAGCCGAGCGGAAGATTGGAACTTCTAGAGCGGCCGCACCAATTTGAGCGACTTGCTCAGGAGTATATCCGGTGGTGGCCAAAATCATGGGAATTCGGGTATCCCTGGCAAAGGACAACAGACCATCCAGCGCGGCCGGAGAGGAAAAATCAATGACAGCATCCGCTTCTCCATGAAATTGGGCAGGGGAGGAGTACACCGGAAATTCTCGGTCACTGGCGCCTAGTACATCAAAGCCAGCGACGACCTGGACCTGGGGATCTGCCTCACAGAGAGAGGTCACCACCCGGCCCATATGACCATTACAGCCGGAAATAATTATCTTTAGCACGTGTGGACGCTCCTTACTTCAGCAGGCCCATCCGCTCCATCGAGGTGCGGAGTACGGCCAGATTCTTGTCAGAGATATCGCACAGAGGCAGCCGAAGTGAACCAGCCTCCATCCCCATTAGATTCATAGCCGCCTTGACGGGGATGGGATTGACCTCACAGAACAGGGCGTCGATTAGATCCATATATTCGATCTGGAGTTTAGCCGCAGATTCGAAGTCATTGTCCAGGCACCAGTGGCTCATCTGTACCATGACCTCAGGGATGATGTTAGAGGCCACAGAGATGACGCCTTTGGCTCCCAGCGCCATCATAGGGACCACTTGGTCATCATTGCCGGACCAGATATAGAAGTCGTCAGGGCACAGATACCGGGTATGGGCCAGGAGGGAGAAATTGCCACTGGCCTCCTTGACGCCGTTGATCTTGGGATTTTCGGACAGCACCTTATAGGTGTCGGCAGTAAAGGATACGCCGGTGCGGCTGGGAACATTATACAGGATGATGGGAAGGTCAGTCCGGTCGGAAATATACTCATAGTGCTTGATCAGACCGGTCTGGCTTGCCTTGTTATAATAGGGGGTGACGTGGAGCAGGGCATCTGCACCGGAATCCTGTGCGTGCTGGGACAGGTAGACGGCGGCAGAGGTGTCGTTGCTGCCGGAACCAGCGATGACCTTGACACGGTGATCTACCCGCTTGACACAAAATTCCACGGCAGCAATGTGCTCACGAATAGACATGGTAGCGGACTCACCAGTGGTGCCGCAGACACACACCGCATCCACGCCGGCGGCGATCTGGTCGTCGATCAGCTTTCCGAAGGCGTCGTAGTTGATGCTGCCGTTTTGGTCAAAGGGAGTGACCAGCGCAGGACAGGAACCGGTAAAAACAGGACTTCTCATAAACAATACACCCTTTCTTCAAATGCGGGAAGTAAGGAGGGTGACCTCCTGGCTCACCTATGATCGATATAGCCCTCGGCGCACAGCAGCTCGGCCAACAGGACAGCGCCGCCTGCAGCACCCCGCAGGGTATTGTGGGACAGGCCCACGAACTTATAGTCATACTGTGTGTCCTCACGGAGCCGCCCCATGGAAACCGCCATTCCGCCTTCCAGCTCACGGTCCAGCTTGGCCTGGGGACGGTCTGGCTCCTCGAAGTAATGGATAAACTGCTTGGGCGCGGAGGGAAGCTCCAGCTCCTGGGCTCTGCCCTTGAAATTGGCCCAGTCTAACTTGATCTGCTCGATGGAGGGCTTTTCACCGGAAAACTTGATAAATACGGCGGCGGTGTGTCCGTCGGATACTGGGACGCGCAGACACTGGGCGGTGATGGAGGGGCCATCCGCCTTGACAAATTTATCGTTCTCGATGCGTCCCCAGATCTTCAACGGCTCCTGCTCGCTCTTTTCCTCCTCGCCACCGATATAAGGGATCAGGTTATCGACCATTTCGGGCCAACGTTCAAAGGTCTTGCCGGCGCCAGAGATGGCCTGATAGGTACAGACCAGGACCTTTTCCACACCGTACTTCAGCAGGGGGGTGATGGCGGGAGCATAAGACTGGATAGAGCAGTTGGACTTGACGGCGATAAAGCCGCGTTTGGTACCTAGGCGGCGGCGTTGTGCGGGGATGATCTCAATATGCTGAGGATTCATCTCGGGGACCACCATGGGCACGTCATCGGTCCAACGGTGGGCGGAGTTGTTGGAGACCACGGGACACTCGGCTTTGGCGTACCGCTCCTCCAAAGCGCGGATTTCATCCTTCTTCATATCAACAGCACAGAATACGAAGTCCACCAGACCGGCGATTTTCTCCACGTCGGCCTGAGCATCCATGACAACCAAGCCCTTGGCCTCTTCAGGAATGGGTTTCTCCATGGCCCAACGTCCGGAGACAGCCTGCTCATAGGTCTTTCCAGCAGAACGGGGGCTGGCTGCGATGACTGTAAGCTGGAACCAGGGATGACCCTCCATCAGTGTGATGAAACGCTGACCAACCATACCGGTTCCGCCAATGATACCTACTTTATACTTTTCCATGTAAAGCAACCTCCAAATCTCTCTTATATAAGGGTATGACAAAGTCTGAACATAGATGAGTCGACCAGGGAAAAGAAAAAAATAAATCAGCGGCTTTTCAAGCGGCTGATTTTGTACTATAATGTCGACTAAGAGCAAATTGCTCGACCGGCAAAATATTCACAAAAGCAGACAGCTCTCCATCAGCCTGACCCTGATGACAGTCGGCTGGCTGTTAACCAGACGACCAGAGCAAACTCTCGACCGGAAGAGCAGCTCTTCGGCGGCGTCCCCTTTGAACATGGATCAGCGGGAACCGGCTCCCTGGCCATGTCTACTGATGTAGCCGCACCTCTATCTTGCAGAATTTGACCCTATCCTATCACGTTTGAAGGTCGGTGTCAATAGTACAAAACCGCAGAAGTGGAGAAATGGAGCAGACCATGAGGAGAAATTGGATGCGGCTTGCCGCCGCTGTACTTGCAATAACCCTGGCAGTCCCCACCGGATGGGCCGTAAGAACCAACAGTGACGGTGAGGTTATGATCCGTGTAGGGCTGGCATCCTCGTACCAGTACGTAGAAACGGGAGAGCTGGAGGCCGCTCACCTCCAAAATAATACAGGGTATGGCGCCGGTTTCCGCTTCGGCTACTACGACGGGAATATGGATTTCGTTGAGCTGGGACGGACGGAGAAGGACATTGACCAGGTGGCGGTGCTTAAGACACAAAACCTCTACTATGGACGGGATGCCTCGTTGGGCAAGACTACCTACTCCTCCTCCATTACCAGCAATATCGCGGTGGGCTGCTATCATATTTTGATCGATAGCGGGTATGGAGACTACGAGGACGCACGGCGGGACGCGGAAGACTATGAGGATGGCTTCGTGGCCTGGATAGATGAAGAATACCAGGTTCGGGTGGGAGCCTATCTCTCAAAGGGCGAGGCGCTGGACGCAATCGATACCTTAGGGGAAGGGACCGTTGTAGGGACTACTTCCTACGGAATGAGTATTGTGGAAACAGGGACGGATCATATCCTGTTTCAATTTGACCAGGGAACAGGTGGTATCCTGGCGATCCTGCCAGACGTGACCGGAGCAGAGGATGTCAGGACTTGGTTCTCCAATTATAAATACCGAGGTGGCTTTCTTTATCAGCGCCTCAATGGAGGAAATATCTCGGTAGTCAATGTGGTGGAGCTGGAGGACTATGTAAAGGGTGTGGTCTGTTATGAGATGGGCCGCACCTGGCCCTTGGAGGCCCTGAAGGCCCAAGCCACCTGTGCCAGGACTTATGTTCTGAGGAACATGGGCCGGCACCAGAGCTACGGATTTGACGTATGTGGCAGTACGGAATGTCAGGCATACCATGGTTGCGGAGATGGACGTTCCAACTCCGGACCCAGTGAGGTAAGCGACCAGGCGGTAGAGGAAACAGCGGGCCAGGTGGTTCTCTATAACGGAAAATTGGCAGAGACCGTATATTCCTCCAGCGCGGGCGGAGCCACAGAGGACGCAAAGAATGTCTGGGGGACGGATACAGTCAACACCCATCCCTACCTGAAGGGTGTGATAGATCCTTACGAATCCCTAGTAGACGACTTAAATCCCTATTCTCCCTGGACGGTTACCTATACCTCAGAGGAGCTGACCAGTAAACTTCAGAGCAACGGCTTTGGGGTTGGTACTTCCATCGATTACCTAGAACTGACCTACTCTGAGATGGGAAACGTCATTCGACTTCAGGTACACTGGAAAAATGGGAACAGCAACACGTTCAAGCCAAGTGCATCCTCTGGCGGTATAGATATGGGTATCCGAGGAAATTTTGGTGTTAAGTCGATCCGGTTTACAGTAAATGGAAAGATGGTCAGCCAGCCAGCCGGAAACGGATCTGGAAGCTATGCAGTCAATGGTTCCGGTACACTGAGTGGTACGGACGATGTATATGTGATTTCTGGTACCGGTTCGGTATCTGGAGCTGGAAGCGATCTGTATGTGATCTCCGGTTCTGGAAAGATCAGCTCGCTGGCGGAGGGGAATACCGGTGCCTCCGGGACCAATGTGGGAGGCGGCACAGTGACCGTCTCTGGAGATACTTATGTATTTGACGGAGCGGGCTGGGGGCACCAATTGGGAATGAGCCAATTTGGTGCCAACGCCATGGCCCGCGAAGGGTTTGACTATGACGAGATACTGAAATTTTATTTTCCTGGCGTCCAAGTGGGCACCTATTAAAAGAAGAGAAAGGCGTAAACTGTTTTGAAGACCTCTGATTTCAATTTTGAACTGCCAGAAGAGCTGATCGCTCAGACTCCTTTAGAGCGGCGTGATTCCTCCCGGCTGCTGACACTGGACAAGAACACAGGAGCAGTCGGACATCACCACTTTTATGATCTGCCGGACTTCCTGCGCCCCGGAGATTGCCTAGTCCTCAATGACTCCAGAGTGCTGCCCGCTCGTCTGATCGGGCACCGACCCACGGGAGGGACCTGTGAGGTATTGCTGCTGGTGGACCGGGGCGAGGGGTGCTGGGAATGCTTAGTCCGTCCAGGAAAAAAACTTAGGACAGGCGCCCAGATAATATTTGGACAAGGGCAGCTGACTGCAACGATTGAACGGGAGCTGGAGGACGGCAAGCGGCTGGTCCAGTTCCACTACCAGGGAATTTTTCTTGAAATATTAGAGGAATTGGGGAAAATGCCCCTGCCGCCCTATATCAAGGCCGAGCTGGAGAACCAGGAGCGTTATCAAACGGTCTATTCTAAAGTCGTAGGATCCGCCGCAGCGCCCACCGCCGGACTGCATTTTACTCCGGAACTGCTGGATAATATCCAGGAAATGGGTGTGAAGGTATGCTACGTTACGCTCCATGTCGGCCTTGGTACCTTTCGGCCTGTCAAAGCGGAGGACATCCGCGACCATGAGATGCATTCTGAGTTTTGCATGATATCTCAGGAAACCGCGGACATCATCAATGAAACCAAAAGAAATGGAGGCAGGGTGATTTGTGTGGGTACCACTTCCTGCCGCACCATTGAGAGCTTTGCGGCGGAGGACGGCACCATGACACAGCGGTCTGGATGGACAAATATCTTTATCTATCCTGGGTATCGCTTCAAGGTGTTGGACGCGCTGGTCACAAATTTTCACCTACCTCAGTCCACCCTTATCATGTTGGTATCCGCTCTGGCGGGCCGCGAACATGTACTGAACGCCTATCAAGAGGCGGTGAAAGAGAAATACCGCTTTTTTAGCTTCGGAGACGCCATGTTCATTTCTTAGAAAGCGCGTCATGGCTGATAGACTTGTCCAATATCGGTCAGGCTCTCGTGGTCGGCCTAGAGGGGGCGGTAATATCCGCTACAGAGCAGCTTCGAGCGATGGGATCGGAAGGAGTGTTCCAAAAAAATCAGAAATGTTTTGGATCCCGAAGCGTGACTCCAGCAGTTGGAGGCGCTAACCGGCGCGAAGGACCGGGACCCAAGACAGCCAGCTGCAGCCAGCGCGTAAGGCGGAATGAAGTCGCTGGTATCACACACTTTAAGGAGAAATCTATGTTTCAATTACTAAAAACCGAGGTGAAGGCCCGCCGGGGAGTATTTACCTGCCCCCATGGAACTGTGCAGACTCCTGTTTTTATGAATGTCGGCACCTGCGGAGCGATCAAAGGGGCGGTGTCCGCCCACGACCTGAAAGAAATCGGCTGTCAGATCGAGTTGTCTAATACCTATCATCTCCACCTGCGTCCGGGTGACGATGTAGTCCGACAGATGGGTGGACTCCACAAATTTATGGATTGGGATGGCCCCATGCTCACTGACAGCGGAGGATTCCAGGTGTTCTCTCTGTCCGGACTGCGGAAGATCACAGAGGAAGGCGTTACCTTCGCCTCCCACATTGATGGAAAGCGGATCTTTATGGGACCGGAGGAGTCCATGCGGATCCAATCCAATCTGGGCAGTGATATCGCCATGGCCTTTGATGAGTGTGTGGAAAACCCGGCGCCTTACGACTATGTCAAGGCCTCCTGCGAGCGGACAGCCCGATGGCTGGATCGCTGTGCAGTGGAGCACAGAAAGCTCAATGAGGCGCCTGGCTGCGTCAATCCCGGCCAAATGCTATTTGGCATCAACCAGGGTGGGACCTATGCAGACCTGCGGAAATGGCACATGGATGAGATCGCCAAACTGGACTGTGACGGTTACGCCATCGGCGGTCTGGCTGTAGGGGAGCCCACACAGACCATGTATGATATTATCGAAGCGGTGGAGCCCCATATGCCGAAAGAGAAACCTAGGTATCTGATGGGAGTGGGAACCCCCTCCAATATCATTGAGGGAGTAGCCCGCGGCGTGGATTTTTTTGACTGTGTTATGCCGGCACGAAACGCCCGCCATGGAAAGCTGTATACCTGGGAGGGCACCATAAATATCAAAAATGAGAAGTACAAGCTGGATTCCCGTCCCATTGATCCCACCTGTAACTGCCCGGTCTGCCGCTCCTTTTCCCGAGCCTATCTCCGGCACCTGCTGACGGCCGGGGAGATGCTGGCTATGCGTCTGGCAGTGCTCCACAATCTCCATTTCTATAACGAATTGATGCTCCGCATCCGCGAGGCACTGGATCAGGGACGATTTGAGGCATTCCGACAGAAATTTTCTGGAAAGCTGGACAGACCCGCAGCAGACCCAGGAATATAGTCCTCGAATTTGACAAAAGGACTTGCCAACAGGAAAAAAACCCGCTATAATAGCACTAATGCGTCTGACTGGAAACAGCTGACAACAACTTTGGAGGGAACGAATTTTGGAAACCTTAATACTGATGGCCTTAATGTTCGCAATGCTCTACTTCTTTATGATCCGCCCCGAGAACAAGCGGAAGAAGGAGGCTCAGAACCTCCGCAATTCGCTGACTGTCGGCGATGAGATTACTACCATCGGCGGTATCATCGGCACCATCTGTTCTGTGAAGGAGAATACCATCGTGATTGAGACCGGGGCTGATCGCGTCCGCATCGAGTTCACCAAGTGGGCTGTTTCCACTAAGAACTCCTCTGCCGCTGCTGCGGAGCAGAAGTAATCACAGAAAATAGACATACTATATGCCCTTCTCGCATAGGTTTTCGTGAAAACAGAAGACCGCGGGGAGGGCATTGTGTTATGAAAAAGAGGGAAAGACGGCAAGAGGAATCGGGCGAACAGTGGGTCAACAGTATGTGTGAACTGCTCAAGGGTGGGGTGCTCGCCGGTTTTTCGGCCGTGCTAGCACTTCTGCTGTGCGCCTTGCTCATTTCAACAGGAGTCCTGCGGGAACAGTGGGCTCAGGGAGCGGTACTAGCGGTCTGTGTCTTAGGCGGGGCTGTTGGCGGGATATACAGCATCAAAAGGATCCGCTCCAAATCTTTGCTAGTGGGGACAGGAGTAGGAGCAATCCTGTTCCTGCTTCTGCTGACGGCAGGCCTTCTGGCCTATGATACCGCATCGTTAGAGCAGGGGGGAGCTGGCATACTCTGCGCCTGCCTGTGTGGGGGAGCGATAGCCGGTATACTGGGAAGAAAGCCCAAGAAAAAGCGGAAAAGATGATTGAAATATCCGGTTCGCTATGCTACAATACCACTTGATAGCAGCGATATTGCCCAGCTTCAGTTTTCCGCCAATGGAACTGCCGGACTTGCGTCCAGAGAAAAACTGTGGTATAATTGTTGCACTAAGCGATTCAGGAGGAGATACCAATGAAGCATATCCAGACCCTCAACGGGGCCACTTTGAAGGCCAGTGCCGCCAAGGGCGGCTGCGGCGAGTGCCAGACTTCTTGCCAGTCTGCCTGCAAGACTTCCTGCACTGTTGCCAATCAGAAGTGCGAGAATAAGTAAGTTCTCAACATACCTGAAAAGGGTGGGCGTCAGCCTACCCTTTTTCATGTCTATTTCTCCATCCAAATGATATCGATAGGGAAATCGAGGAAGGAAGTTCGATATGGTACATACCTTTACGGCGCTCGGCCAGTATCTGGCCGCTGATGTGAACAGTGGCGCGGTCCATGTGTTGGATAAGTTGAGCTTTGACCTGCTCTCTTTGATTGAAGGGCCAATGGGAGAGAGGCTGCCTCAAAAACTGGCGGAGCAGTTGGACCAATATGATCCACGGGAGCTATCCGAGGCTTGGGAGGAACTGAGAGGTCTTCAGGACCAGGGCCTTCTCTTTTCTGATGACGAATACATCAATCCGGAGGCCGCTATGGCCCTGCCCAAGTCGGCAGTGGTCAAGGCGCTTTGTCTCCATGTATCTCATGACTGTAACCTGCGGTGCAAATATTGTTTTGCCTCGACAGGCGACTTCGGCACTGGCCATCGGATGACCATGGACTTTGAAACGGCCAAAAGGGCCATCGACTGGGTCGTGGCAAAATCCGGAAAGCGTAGAAATATCGAGATTGATTTCTTTGGCGGGGAGCCTCTCATGGCGATGGATACGGTGAAGCGCACTGTGGAATACGCCCGTTCCCTGGAAAAAGAGCACAACAAGGTATTTCGCTTTACGATTACGACCAACGGTGTCCTGCTCAATGATGAGACGATAGAATATATCAACCGGGAGATGTCCAATGTTGTCCTGTCTCTGGACGGTCGTCAGCCTGTTAACGACCGGATGCGGCCTACTGTGAACGGGAAGGGGAGCTATGAGGTCATCGTTCCAAAATTCCAAAAATTGGTGGCCGGCCGTGGAACCAAGGATTACTATGTTCGTGGGACCTTTACACGGGATAACTTGGACTTTTCTCAGGATGTTCTCCACATGGGGGATCTGGGTTTCCGTCATGTATCGGTAGAGCCCGCCAGCGGACCGCTGGATGATCCTTTCGCCATTAAAGAGGAGGACTTGGAAAAGGTAGAAGCGGAATATGAGAAATTGGCCGGCCAGTTGATGGAACGGCCAGACATCAACTTTTTCCACTTCAATGTAGATCTGGCCCAGGGGCCCTGCGTGATTAAGCGTCTGCGCGGCTGTGGCGCTGGCTGTGAGTATGTGGCCATTACGCCTGATGGAGATATCTATCCCTGCCACCAGTTCGTAGGGAAGGAGGAGTACCGTATGGGCAACGTGTTCGATGGCTCCTTTGATATGGATATCTCCGGAACCTTTGCACAGCAGAACATCTATACCCGCCCGGCCTGCCGGGAGTGCTGGGCCCGTTTCTATTGCAGCGGCGGCTGTTCCGCATCTAACCTGCTTGTCAATGGCGACATAACAAAATCGAATGATGTAGCCTGCCAGATGGAACGCAAGCGGCTGGAATGTGCCATCGCTCTGAACGCCATTGAAGCCGGTATGGGAAGCAAAAGAAATACGAATTGTAATAATACAGATTGTATTGAGTGCAGTCTAGGGGAATCTAAATGAATTTCAACATATAGTGCCGGCGGCGTGTTTTATGTACTGCATTTTGTGAAGTGAGGCGCCACTTTAGCGCCTCACTTCATTTTTTGGTTCCTAAATTTACATAACGCAATTTACATAAAATTGGAGCAGAAAAAAATATTTCTTGAAAATATGACCGAAAACACTTGCGCGAAGCGGAAGAAGAGGCTATATTAAGAATATAGAAAATGGTGGGCCTTATTTTGAGCTTTCCATGTCTATTTTTTTCCCCTTTCTCATAAGGTTATCTTGAGGTGACAGCGATGGGAAAGAGGGAACGAAAAAAATGGGACTTGCCGTCGGAACAATGGGTCCCCTTGGCTATTTTATCAGGTTTCTTTTTATTGGGGGGACTTTGCGGTTCCATCTTTGCCAGTCTGGCAGACGGGCAGGGTGGACAGGAGCTGTGTGACTATCTGCGGGATTACCTGGGGCTGGTCAGAGATGGTGCCCTCTTTCATAACTTTTGGTCCGGCTTGTGGGAGGAGCTTCGGTACCTGCTTGCTGTTTTTTTGCTCGGCCTTACTGGGATCGGTGTGGTGGGTCTGCCGTTACTTTTTGGGGTGCGGGGTTTTTTCTTCGCTTTTTCTGTGGCCTGCTTCTGCCGTGTATTCGGATCTTCTGGCTTGTTGCCCGCCCTGTTTTTGTTTGGCTTGCCAGCGCTGTTGTGGGGACCGGCTCTTTTCCTCTCTGGCATCCAAGGGCTGAATGGTTCGCGCAAGCTGCTTTTGCGTGGCCTTGGTGATGGGCGCGACGCACTACCCTTCGCGCCAGTATATTGGGGAAAGCTGACAGTCAGCTTTATCCTGATCCTTTTGTGTGGCCTAGTAGAATACCATGTGATCCCAGTTCTTCTTCGGGCAGCTGCCCGTGTTGTGTTGTAAAATTATTGTAGGGGAGCATAGGAACGTGTCTGAGCTTTTGACAGTGTATGAGGACTATTTGAAAACTGAAAAACACGCCTCGGCAAACACGGTCAGTTCCTATGTCCGTGACGTTCATCAATTCGCTCAGTCTATGGAGGATAGCGGTGTGTCCTTGACTGAGGTGTTACCCAAAGATGTAGAGGAGTTCACCAAATCCTTGGTACGAAAGGGGAAGTCTCCCGCCACGGTAACCCGCTCTGTGGCGTCTATCAAATCTTTTTATAACTGTCTGATCGCCCTTGGGAAAGTGGACCGTAATCCGGCCAAGGGGGTGGCCCCGGCCAAGGTGGAGCGTAAACTGCCCCAGGTTCTGACTGGAAAGGAAGTCGAGCTGTTTTTAGAGCAGCCTGATTGTACAGATTTGAAGGGTTACCGGGACCGAGCTATGCTGGAGCTGTTGTATGCCACCGGCATCCGGGTCAGTGAGCTGATCGACCTGAATTTGGATGATCTAAATCTTCCGGGCGGGGTACTTAAATGCTATAGTAAGGGGAAGGAGCGAATCATCCCTCTGTACCAGACCGCCATTCGTGCACTGAGCGAATATGTACATAATGTCCGTCCCCAGTTGGTGGAGGATGTGGAAGAGACCGCCCTTTTTGTCAATATGAACGGGGAACGGATGAGCCGTCAGGGTTTCTGGAAACTCATTAAATATTACCAGGAGAAGGCTGGAATCCAAAAGGACATCACTCCGCATACCCTGCGGCACTCTTTTGCGGCACACCTGCTAGAGAACGGCGCTGATCTGCGCTCCATCCAGGAGATGCTGGGCCATGCCGACATCTCATCCACCCAGATATATTCCAAGCTGCTGAACCAAAAGCTCAAAGATGTCTATCTCAAAGCCCACCCTAGAGCATGAAAGTCAGGAACTGTTTGGTTCCTGGCTTTTTTCTCCCGTTTTTCCTTCGGGCTGATTTAGGATATAAATGCCTCCCTTTGTCGAAAAGACAAAGAGAGGCATATTGTCCACAGGGAGCTAATCAATAATCACCAAAACCAATGGAATGGGTTAAGTGCTTCAAGGAACCAAGTCCAAAATGTTTTTTTGAATTTCTGTTTCTTAGTGCTTCTTTGAGAAAGCAGTGACCGTATAACAGCGATAATAAGGCACAGAACAGCATATATAAACACGCCAAACAAGATTGCTCCCCAATAATCCATATCCTATGCTCCTCTGCAATGAAATTTATTATCCACTGATATCAGTTTCAAATTTATTTTATCATATTTTTCTGCTCTATTCGATGCATAGTGAAATCGACGGAGTTGGAAACCAATCAGTCCAAATGTAAAGAAGGAGCTTTTTTCACTCTCTTGACATCAATTTTTTCCTGTGCTATGATAGGTGCGATATGAAAGAAACGGAGGCGGGAAAATGCGCGATCTCTCTTGCTGAATATGGTATGACAACTTTGGGCCACCTCTGTGGCCCTGGTCTGTCGTACCCGGCGTAAGAGGGATTCGTACCTGCTTTCGGTCAAACAGGAGGAATGACATCGGAATTTCCGGCTGTCTTTCTGTCGTTGTCTGCCGCGAGAGGAATACCCTCTTGCGGCTTTTACTTTTGATACGACAGGAGGAATGTCTTATGTCACAAATCATGATACAAGACCTTGGATTTACCTACGAGGGCGACTATACGCCGGTATTTGAAGGGTTGGACCTGCAGCTAGACACCAACTGGAGACTGGGGCTGGTAGGCCGCAACGGCAGGGGCAAGACCACGCTGCTTCGCCTGTTAGAGGGAGAATTGGAGGGCGTGGGCCAGATCATTCTCCCTGGACGATGCCGCCGCTATCCAAAACCGGTGCTCCACATGGACCTTCCTACCCGGCAGGTCTTGTTAGATGGGATGGAGGATGTGGACGAGTGGCGGTTAATCAGGGAGTTTTCACGCCTTGGACTGGGGGAAGATCTACTGGACCGGCCGTTTCACAGTCTAAGCGGGGGAGAACAGACACGAGCCGCTCTGGCCGCCATTTTCCTTGACGAGGACAGCTATCCCATGCTGGACGAGCCCACCAACCATTTAGATGTCCAGGGAAGGGAACTGGTAGCCGCTTATCTGAAAAATACGCGCCGGGGTTTTTTGTTGGTTTCCCACGATCGAGCCTTCCTCGATCACTGTATCGACCATGTGCTGGCGCTGAACCAGACAGGCCCGGAACTGATGCGTGGAGATTTTTCTACCTGGTTTCAGGAAAAAGAGGCCCGGGACAGGGGAGAGCAGGAGCGAAATGAGAAGCTGAAAGGGGATATCCGGCGACTGGAACAGGCAGCCCGCCGGGCATCCGATTGGTCGGAGCGGACGGAACAGAGCAAATTTAACAGTAAGAATTCAGGACTGCGGGTAGACCGTGGATTTATCGGCCATAAATCAGCTAAAATGATGAAGCGGGCCAAAACCCTTGAGGCCAGGCAGCGGAGCGCCATCCAGGAAAAGTCTGCCCTGCTCCGGGATGTAGAGTGTGCGGACAGCTTGAAGCTAACACCGCTGGACTATCACAGTGAGCGAATCCTGGAGCTGCGCAATTTTGCGGTTTGTTATGAGGAAAGTCCTGCTTGCAAGGGAGTTAGCTTTACACTAAAACGTGGTGATCGGATATGTTTGGATGGGGGAAACGGAAGCGGAAAGACGAGTCTGCTCAGGGCTGTCCTGGGGGAGAATCTGTCCCATATCGGAACACTCTGGCGGGCGTCTGGATTGAAGATATCCTATGTCTCCCAAAAAACGGACCATCTGAAGGGCAGCCCTTTAGAATGGGCGGAAAGACAGGGGATAGATCTGACGAGGTTTTTCACTGTCTTACGAAAATTGGATTTCTCCCGTGCTCTGTTTGAACGGGATATGTCCGGATACAGCGAGGGTCAAAAGAAAAAGGTGTTATTGGCGGTCAGCCTGTGTCAAAGCGCCCACCTCTATATCTGGGACGAGCCGCTGAACTATATCGACCTGTTTTCCCGCATTCAAATCGAGGACCTGCTTCTGGACTTTCAGCCTACCTTGCTTTTTGTAGAGCACGACCAGATGTTCCGGCAGAAGATCGCCACCAACACAGTCAAGCTCAGGAGTGATTGTTGAATAGACAGTAAAAATAGAGTAAAGCAGGAGGACGGGCGACTGCTAACGGATATCCTGCGACCTGAGTATTCTATCGGTCAATACAATCGTCTTGATACTCTGAATTGTATTATTTGAATATAATTTTGACAGTATAATAAAATTGTTTGTAAAAAATAATATATTTTTTGAATTGACAGACGGAATGACCAGTGCTACCATAAAAATAACCAATATACATTTTGAGGAAAGGAGCCACGCTTTTATGAAGCAGTTTGCAGCTTACTTCTTTAGCTACTTTTACTTTTTTGGCTTTCGTGCAAAAAAGGTAAAAGTGTTTTTTGCTGCAAACAGACGGCTCCCCTCCGCAATTTAGGTGGAGTGTTGGAACATTGAATGACCTGCGGTGAACAAACGCTTCACCGCAGGTCATTTTTTATGACCCGGTGGAGAGCGCAGAGGAAAGGAAGGAAGCGCATCATGGTTATCATCATTAAGCAGAACGCAAAGGAAGAGCGAATCCGGGATCTGATTCAGTGGATCGAGGCCCAGGACCTCCGAACCCATGTTTCTACCGGGGACTACTCGACAATTATCGGTGTGATTGGAGATACCAGCAAGCTAGACGAGGGCTTGGTCAGTGGGCTGGATATTGTAGAGGGAGTCAAGCGTGTGTCGGAACCCTTCAAAAGCGCCAACCGGAAATTCCATCCCCTGGACTCCATTATCCAAGTAGGCCAGGAGCACGTCAAGGTGGGGCACGGCAACTTTGTTATGATCGCCGGCCCTTGCTCGGTGGAGAGCGAGGAGCAAATCATTTCCGTGGCTAAAAGCGTCAAGGCCGCTGGGGCCACCATGCTCCGGGGTGGAGCCTTCAAACCCCGGACCTCTCCCTATGATTTCCAGGGATTGAAGGCGGATGGCATCGAATTGCTGTTGGAAGCGAAGAGGGAGACTGGATTGCCTATTGTCACCGAGATCATGAACGCCAACCACCTGCCGTTGTTCGAGGACGTGGACGTGATTCAGGTTGGTGCTCGGAATATGCAGAATTTCGAGCTACTCAAGGAACTGGGAAAGACCCAGAAGCCGATCCTCATCAAACGCGGTCTGGCCAATACCATCAAGGAGCTACTGATGAGCGCAGAATATATTATGGCTAGCGGCAACGAAAACATCATTCTTTGTGAGCGGGGGATTCGGACCTTCGAAACAGCGACCCGGAACACACTGGATCTGTCCGCCGTGACCGTGCTCCATGAGCTGACCCACCTGCCTGTCATCGTGGATCCCAGCCACGCAACTGGTGTGGCCCGCTATGTCAAACCCATGGCTATGGCGGCGGCGGCCTGCGGGGCGGATGGCCTGATCATCGAGGTCCACAATGACCCTCCACGCGCTCTATGCGACGGGGCCCAGTCCCTTCGTCCAGAGCAGTTTGAGGATGTGGTCAAGGCCGTCTATGCCATTCGGGCGGCGGCCCAGGAGGTCTGACTATGAAAACATTGGCCGTCAATACCTCCCGGCCCTATGAGATCAAGATTGGGCGGGGATCTCTGGACCAGGCTGGTGTACTGTGCCGTCAGGCGATCCCCAACGCCCGGAAGCTGACAATCGTCACCGACAGCAGAGTTCTGCCCCTGTATTTGGCGCGGACGGCAGACAGCCTGGAGCAGATGGGCTTTCAGATTCAATGCCTTACCATCCCTGCTGGGGAGGCGTCAAAAAGCGCGGAGCAGCTTGTTATCCTTTGGGAAAAGATGATGGCCTTTGGTATGACCCGCACGGATGCTGTGGTAGCTCTTGGGGGCGGCGTAGTGGGGGACTTGGCGGGCTTTGCGGCAGCCACCCTGTTACGCGGGGTAGATTATGTCCAGATCCCTACCACCCTGCTGTCCCAGGTCGATTCCTCCGTAGGCGGAAAAGTGGCCATTGATCTGCGGGCTGGCAAGAATCTAGCAGGAGCCTTCTGGCAGCCCAGCCTGGTAATCATCGATCCAGGCTGCCTGGATACCCTGCCTGACAGGACCTTCTCCGACGGCATGGCCGAGGTCATCAAATACGGCTGTATCTTGGACCGGAAGTTGTTTGAACTCCTGAATCGGTGCGGGAGCCGGGTGAGAGTGATGGAGCGCATTGTAGATGTAGTCTATACCTGCTGCGACTTGAAGCGCCGGGTGGTTGTAGAGGACGAGCGGGACACCGGCTTGCGCCAGCTACTGAACTTTGGACACACTGTCGGCCATGCCTTTGAGCTGGCCGGACATTATGAAACCTGGACTCACGGGCAGGGAGTGGCCGCTGGCATGAACTGGGCCGCCCAACTTGGCGTAGAGCTGGGCGTCACGCCACCGGAAACGGTGGAGTGCATTCAGGAGCTTCTGAAAAAATTTGACTTACCCTTGGACATTCCCTGCCCCTGGGAGACTATGACAGAGGCGGTAGGACTAGATAAGAAGAACGCCGGGGACCACATATCCCTCATCGTCCTGGAAAAGCTGGGGCAGGCGGTACACCGAAAGATGGCTCGGGATGAGCTGCTGGGACTGCTGAAGTGTATGTACGGGAGATGAGCTTATGGATGTGACCATTGTTCCAAACAAACTACAGGGCAGGGTAACTCCGCCACCCAGTAAGAGTCAGACACACCGGGTCATTCTGGCCGCTGCCCTGGCCAGGGGCAGGAGCAGGCTGGAGAATGTGGCCATTTCCCAGGATATCCTCGCTACCCTGAGTTGTATCGGTGCCCTGGGGGCACATTGGGAGCGGAAGGGGGAGCGGACCTTAGAGGTGACCGGTATGGGGGGGATCTTCCAGCCGGGAAAGGAGTTGCCACACTTTGACTGTGGAGAGTCGGGCTCTACCTTGCGCTTTCTCATCCCGATTGCCTTGGCGGTAGCAGGAGGCGGGATATTTACCGGCCGGGGCCGGCTGATGGAGCGGCCCCAGGAGCCTTACATCCACCTGTTCCATGAAAAGGGGATCTCCTGGAACAGGGAGGGGGATACATTGACAGTCCTTGGACAACTGAAGGCAGGGGACTACGAGCTACCCGGAAATGTGTCCAGCCAATTTTTTACAGGTCTTCTCTATGCTCTACCTCTGGTGTCAGGGATATCACGCATTGTACCTACTACCCACATAGAGGGCCGGGATTACCTCGCCATGACTTTGGATACCCTGGCAGGCGCAGGGGTAACAGTGACCGAGCTTCACAATACTATAAAGTATTTTCACATCACAGGAAAGACTGCTTACAAGGCGATGGATTATACTGTGGAATCCGATTGGTCCCAGGCAGCCTTTTGGTACGCCGCCAATTTTCTGGGTGGACAGATTACGATTCAGGGGTTGAACCCCACCTCCGCCCAGGGAGACAAGGCTGTGGCCTCCTTCTACTGGAAACTGGCGCGGCCAGGTGATGTGGATCTGGACATGTCCCAGTACCCTGATCTTGTACCCCCTCTGGCCGCAATGGCCGCGGTACGGAAAGGGACCTGCCGCTTTAATAACGCTGGGCGGCTTAGAATGAAGGAGAGTGACCGCCTCAATTCAGTAACGGCAGCTCTGATTGCTTTAGGAGCGGATATTAGGGAAGGGGAGGACAGCCTTACCATCCGGGGCCGGGACAGCCTGATGGGAGGCGAAATGGTTGACAGCCAAAACGATCACCGCATTGCAATGATGGCCGCTGTGTCCGCCCAGACTTGCCAGAAGCCAGTAACTATCTTAGGTGCGGAGTGCGTAAACAAGTCCTACCCCAATTTCTGGGAGCATTTTCAAGTGTTAGGAGGGAATATACATGGCCTCGTACTTCGGTAAGCATATCCATATCTCTATCTTTGGGCAGTCCCATTCCCAGGTGATCGGCGTGACAGTGGATGGACTGCCAGCCGGCGAGAGCGTGGATCTGGAGGGACTCCAACGCTTTCTCCATCGTCGCGCCCCTGGATGGGACACTACCGCTACCGCTCGAAAGGAGGGAGATATCCCTCGTATTCTGTGTGGTTTGCTGGAGGGAGAGACCTGTGGAGCGCCTCTGACCGCTATCATCGAGAACACCAATATTCGGTCCCAGGATTACAATGACCTATGCGATAAGCCGCGCCCCGCACATGCAGACTTTACTGCCCAGATCAAATATGGTGGCCATCAGGATGTGCGGGGCGGCGGACACTTTTCTGGGCGGCTCACAGCCCCCCTTTGTATCGCCGGCGGCATCTGCGCCCAGCTCCTGTCCCGACGCGGGATTGCCATTGGGGCCCATATTCGTTTTATCGCACAGATAGAAGATAAGCCATTTGACCCACTGGGAGAACAGACAGAAGTGCTGCGGCGGGTTCAGGCGGCCTCATTCCCAGTCCTAGACCCCAATGTGGAGGAGCCGATGCGTGCGGTCATCCTCCAGGCGCAGAGGGAAGGGGACTCGGTAGGGGGTGTTGTAGAGTGCATGGTCACCGGGCTGCCGGCCGGGGTAGGCTCTCCCATGTTTCAGGGCCTGGAGAGCCAACTGGCCGCGGCCCTGTTCGCCATCCCGGCTGTAAAGGGCGTGGAGTTTGGCACCGGCTTTCAGTCCGCCAACCTGCGGGGATCAGAGAACAACGACCCATTTATTTTGGAGGATGGGGCTATCCGGACTGAAACAAATCATGCCGGTGGAATACTGGGTGGGATATCAAATGGGATGCCTATCCTGTTCCGAGTTGCCTTTAAACCTACCCCCTCTATCGCCCAGTCTCAGCGTACGGTCCGCCTTTCTACCCACACAGAGGAGGAGCTTCACATCACCGGCCGCCATGACCCTTGTATCGTACCCCGGGCGGTGCCAGTGGTAGAGGCTGTCGCTGCCGCCGTCGTACTGGACGCCCTGCTGGATCAAAATACCGACCATATCTAGGATAAAAATTTAGGAGGAGATTTCCCATGGAGCACAATCTGAATGACTTAAGGGAGCGAATTGACCACATTGACAGCCAACTGGTAGACCTGCTGAAACAGCGGATGGCTGTCTCCAGAGATGTAGCTCTATACAAAAGGAAAAACGGACTGCCCACCTTAGATGCCGGCAGAGAACGGGTGCTGCTGGCCAAGGTAGGGGCGGAGGCTGGTGAGGAGCTGGCCGATTACACAGAGTCTGTATTTCGTGCCATCCTGGCGGTGGGCCGCTCCTATCAGAACCAGTGTGGCGGGGTGAAGTCCCAGGTCTATGAAACCATCCGGACGGCCTTGGCTGAGACCCCGGCGCTCTTTCCCCAGCGGGCCACCGTGGCCTGCCAGGGGATAGAGGGCGCCTACTCCCAGATGGCCTGCGACAGCATCTTTAAATCTCCTACGATCCTCTATTTTGATACCTTCGATCATGTATTCAAAGCGGTGGAGAGCGGCATGTGCCAATATGGAATACTGCCCATCGAAAACAGTACCGCCGGTTCCGTCAACGCGATATATGATCTGATGATCCAGCACAACTTTTCCATTGTCCGCTCTGTCCGCCTGAAGGTCAGCCACAATCTGCTTGCCAAGCACGGGACGAAGCTAGGTGACATTCGAGAGGTGTTCTCCCATGAGCAGGCGATCAGCCAGTGCGCGGACTATCTGGCTGGAATGAAGAACATCAAAGTGACCATGGTAGAAAATACTGCGGTGGCCGCCCGTATGGTGGCACAATCTGACCGTACCGATGTTGCCGCTATCTCCTCTCGCTTCTGTGGCGAGGAGTATGGTCTCAATCTGGTTCAGACCAATGTTCAGGACCAGGATAACAACTATACCCGGTTCATTTGTATCTCAAAAATCCCTGAAATATATCCCGGAGCGGACCGTACCTCGCTGATGATGACCCTGCCCCATAGACCAGGCTCGCTCTACCATGTACTGTCCAAATTTTATGCTCTGGGGATCAACCTTCGCAAGCTGGAGAGCCGCCCGCTTCCGGACCGGGAATTTGAGTTCATGTTCTACTTCGATCTGGAGTGCTCTGTATACGCCCCGGAGATGGAACGTCTGTTCCAAGATCTGGATGAGGAGAGCGAGTATTTCCGCTACCTTGGGACCTATAACGAGGTCATCTGCTGATGGTCCCGCGTCATCTGGAATTTGGACTACTGGGGGAGCATCTTGCTCACAGCTTCTCCCCAGCAATCCATCGGCAGTTGGGGGGCTATGATTACCAACTAGTGGAGCTGTCTCCAGAACAGGTGGGGCCCTTCCTGTGTCAAGGGCAGTTTCGCGGACTCAATGTGACGATTCCCTACAAAAAAACAGCGATGAGATTCTGTGACCAGCTTTCCCCTGCGGCCCAGCGGATCGGCAGTGTCAATACCATTATCAAGGGACCTGATGGGACCCTGTATGGGGATAATACCGATTATGACGGTTTCTTGTATCTGCTTCGTTCAGCCGGGGCCCAGATAAGAGGAAAAAAAGCGCTTGTACTTGGAAGTGGAGGAGCCTCGCTCACCGTCCATACGGTCCTTTCGGATTTAGGCGTTGGGCAGGCCGTAGGGATATCCCGCAAAGGATCGGACAATTACGAAAATCTGGAGCGGCACCAGGATGCGGAACTGATTGTGAACGCTACGCCAGTGGGGATGTATCCCAATGTAGAGGCTTCGCCTGTGGACTTGGCGCAATTTCCACATTGCGGCCAGGTCTTTGACCTCATTTACAACCCAAGCCGGACCCGGTTCCTGTTGGATGGTGCTAGACGAGGAATGCTCTGGGCCAATGGCTTAGGAATGCTGGTAGCCCAGGCCAAAACGGCAGCGGAGCGGTTTTTAGGCCAAACGATTCAGGACAGCAGGGTGGCGGAAATCACCGCCTGTATTGAACGTCAGACTCTCAATCTTCTTCTGATTGGGATGCCGGGCTGCGGAAAGACTACGATAGGGCAGGCGCTGGCCCGCCGTCTGGGGCGGCCCCTGGAAGATATTGACCAGCATATCGTTGCCAACAGTGGTTGTTCTATTCCGGAGATATTTTCCTGGGAAGGGGAGGAGAGCTTCCGAAGCAGGGAGCATCAGGCCCTCTGTCAGCTGGCCAAGCAGTCAGGTAAAGTCATTGCCTGCGGCGGCGGAATCGTCACCAAACGTGAGAACTGGGACCCTATCCGCCAAAATTCCACAGTTATTTATCTCCGCCGGGACTTGGAACTGCTCCCCACGGATGGGCGTCCGGTATCCCAGTTCCATTCTCTGGAGGAGCTCTACCGGCAGCGCGCACCTCTATATAGTCAGTTGGCTGACCTTACGGTTGACAACCAAGGTACGGTAGAGGAAACAGCGGACGAGATCATCAGGAGGCTGGAGTTATGAATCTACTTGTAATCAATGGTCCAAACTTGAATCTGTTAGGTATCCGGGAGCCGAACATTTACGGCGACCAGAGTTTTGCCGCCTTGGAACGATTTATCCAGGCGGCAGCCCAGGAGAGTGGGGTGTCTGTGGAGTTGTTCCAATCCAATCATGAGGGAGCGATTGTGGATAAAATTCAATCTGCCTATGGCAGAATGCACGGTATCGTAATCAACCCAGCCGCCTATACCCATACCAGCGTAGCTATTTTGGATGCCCTAAAGGCGGTGGCGCTGCCGGCGGTAGAGGTCCATCTCTCCGATGTGAACAGCCGGGAACCATTTCGGCAAATCTCCTATGCGGGCATGGCCTGCGAGGAGTCCTTTATCGGACTGGGCTTCGAGGGCTACCGGCGCGCCATCCAGTATCTCTGCCAAAAATACGGCCACTGATAACCTGGAAACAAGAGTTTGCAGAGTGGAAAGCACGGCAACAGTCTAAAGTCTAAATAATACAAACACGCATAATAAAGGAGGGGACATCTGAAATGATGTTCCCTCCTGGTTTACTTATTTAGCAACCATTATTTTTTGCTAATCCCTCAAGGATTAAATACACGCCAGATGTAGCGATGTGTTCTCATGCCACAGTCTAATCGAACATAACCGTCTCAGCTAAGTCTAGATTGGTATTTGATATTTCTTGGTCTACAACAGATACCGGAGCATTACTCTTTACTCTTTCTGCTCCTGTGATATCCCATCCGCCGCCAGCAACGGCTTCGTTTGTGTTCACCATTACTTCCATACCACTATACATGAATCTTAACCAGCCTTCTGCGGTTATCGTGTCTTCTCCGAAGTACTCATAATCATCGACACCAATCAAGGAGAAGAAATCTTCAAAGGACATGTCATCTTCCATGTCTGGAAAAAGTACATTTGCTGTTGTGATGAAACCAGCGCATTTTAACTGGTCTTCATATTCGTTCATAGCCTTTTCAGCATCACCGCTCTGTGTTCCGAAAAAGTAGGAAACGTATTCCGCCTCCGGATCCCCAAAACATATAGCAGCACAATCCGGGAATCCATCTAATCTTACAATAAATTCGCCTTCGGGATACTCATTTCTTAATTCACTAAGTGTTTTTCCAATGTCATTAAAAAATTCAGGTGTTTGGTCGCTAGGGGTTGCAGGTACGCAAGCGGAAAATGCGAATGATACAAGCAAACATATGGTCACAATAACTACGTTTCTTTTCATATTAACCTCCGTTCAGCGATATCATACTGCTCTAAATGTAACATTTTTGAGGAATTTCTTGGAGTAAATCGGCAGACAAAATGATGTATTGTTGCTATAATTATAATAAGAAGCACAACAAAAAGCAAGGATTTGGAATGTTGTTCCCAATCCCCCAATTCTTGCTAATCAAAGTACATTTTCAGCAGAAATGATAAATCCGAACACATTCATCACTTAGAGAATGTAGTTCGGATTATCGTTGTTTGCAGAGGACTGTTAATATCGATATTTTCCGACGGTGAAAAATACCGCCCGCAGGGCGGCCACCAGCTGCGAGCCCAGCGGAGCGGGTCGCAGTTGGAAAGGAGGAGCAAGGGAGCGGGCAGATGACGCCTTTTTTCCCCAGCATAAAAAGATGTCGGAGCAAAGTGGACTTTGCTCCGACGTGGTCCTCCTAATGATTACATATCCGAACGATGACGATCTTCCAAAAGGTAAGTATTATATCCTTTGGGGACAGGGCAGTAGGTAGCACGATAAAATTAAGACAGAGTCCTGGCCCTGGCCCTGCTCCCAGAGATACAAGCCTTTTTCGAGAGCGAGGAAGGACAGCGGGAGTTTGCAGAGTGGAAAGCGCAACAAGAACAAGACAAGGAAAAACAGGACTAAAGCACAAGGCGGGAACATCTGTCACGATGCTCCCGCCTTGTTATTAACTCTCATTAGATGCTTTTCGTCCAAATAGAACAAAAATATATGGAGGCAATATCCAGGCAATTATGGCAGAAATCCAAACATTTTGAGTAACTTGGAATAGCAGACTTGAAATAAAACTATCCCACTCTGTTAACTCGGCAAAATACAGAGAAAACATTCCTTGCATTTTATAAGCAATTAAGCCAAATACAATATTGAGGACAACCAAGACAGACGCAGAGTAAAAAAGTTCTCTGTGCGTCATCTTACGAAAAAAGAAAAATCCACCAATCGTAACAACAATTATAAACAGTACAATATTAAGAATTAACCATCGTGTACTATCTGTGGATATTGACCCGTCTGGCAATGTTACTATTGTCCATCTTCCCAAAAAACGGACCTCCAGTTGAAAACATATCCAACTTGCTACAATGCAATATAGAGGAACTTTCCACCATGATTTCTTCATGCTATGCGCCTCCTTTGGATCAGTTTCTGTGATTATATCACCGATTTTGTTGAAAAGCAATGGCAGGAATTTTCTTCCTGCCATTGTCTGCTAAATTACATTTTCAATAGAAATGATAAATCCGAACACATTACCCACTTGGATAATGTAGTTCGGATTATCATTGTTTGGTACGAATGGCGATACAGAACTTTTCAAAAAATCCCGTAATATCAATGGTTTCCGGGCTTGCTGGATAGCAAATAACTTGTATTAGACCCCCTATCGGGCGGCTGTTTTGATGACAGCCGCCCTTTTTCTATCCCAAAATCAAGTGTGCGTTTTAGGGTAGAAAATCTCCTGATTTTTCGCCTGTGGGCGGCACAAACGAGGCCGCCCATATTCTTTCTCTTATGGGAGGCCGGGCGGTGATACAGGGGCACAAAACCACCGAAACGAACACTTTTCAAAATCAACGGAAGGAGGTATCCAACATGGCGGTATTCCGCATTGAGAAAAACCGCGACTACACGGTGATGTCCAACCATCACCTGCGGGACAAGTCGCTCTCGCTGAAGGCGAAGGGCCTTCTCTCCCTCATGCTCTCCCTGCCGGAGGAGTGGGATTACACCACCAAGGGGCTGGCCCGGATCTGCAAGGATGGCGTTGACAGTATCTGCGCCGGGGTGCGGGAGCTGGAGGAACACGGGTATGTGATCCGCCAGCGGGTCCGCAACCCCAACGGCCAGCTCGGCGCCATCGAGTACACCATCCTGGAGCAGCCCCGCCCACCTGAACCGGAAAAACCTGAACGGGAAAATCCAGTCTTGGATGATCCTGAACAGGCTTACCCTGTCTTGGAAGAACCTGAACAGGGAAACCCCGCACAATTAAATACTAATAGATCAAGTAAAGAAAAATCAAAAAAAGATCTATCAAGTACGGAAGCATCAAATCCTGTCCTATCCTCCCCCAAAGCCCCCAGGGGTTCGGACGGGATGGGACGGGACTGGATGTGGGAGCGTGAGAGTTACCGGGAATTGATTTTGGAGAACATCGAGTATGACTACCTCATCTAGAACCATCAGCTTGACCGGGACCGCCTGGACGAGCTGGTGGAGCTCATGGTGGACACGGTATGCTCCCGCCGGGAGACCATCCGCATTGCCGGGGACGACTACCCGGCGGAGGTGGTCAAGTCCCGGTTCCTGAAGCTGGACAGTTCCCACATCGAGTATTTGCTGGACCGGATGCGGGAGAACACCACCTATGTCCGCAACATCAAGAAATACCTGCTGGCCGCCCTGTATAACGCCCCGGCCACCATCGGCAGCTACTACACTTCCCTGGTGAGCCATGATATGTACGGCGGCGGAGATCGGAGGTGATGCAAGTGCAGGAAGAAATCACCCAGGGCGCGGTCTCCCTCTCGGTGGAGGCGGTCGAGCACGGGGTCCACCATCAGTCTGACGATGGGAAATATCTCATCATGGGCAACGGTGACAGGACCTTTGCTATCCGCAACGCGGAGGCCCAGGAACACGCAAGATGACCGTCCTGGTGGTGGGCCTGGGTGAGGAGTCCTTCACTTTCTTGCCCCCAGAGCTGGCGCAGAAGTACATGGAACACTTCAAGCAGCCGGAGCAGTTCATCAGCCTGAACGGGCAGATCATCGCCCTGCCGGTTGAGCCGGAGAACCCCCTCCGCACCGCTGAGATGACCGTGGAGGACGACTACGGGATGATCGATGGGGTCATCAATAACGGCCGCAAGGGGGAGGAGCAGGAGGCGGCGAAGGCCGAGGCGGCCCAGACCTCCTCGGAGAAGCGCCCTTCCATCCGGGAACGGCTGGCGGAGGCGAAAAAGGAGTGCGGTGAGCGCAAGCCCCCGGACAAGAGCCACCAGAAGAAGCCCCCGGAGCATGACCTATGAGCCGGAGCAAGAAGTGGCGGCTGGAATGGGCTTTCTTCCTGGGTGAGAACTGCCGCCGCAAGTACAACAAGGTCTGCAAGGGCTGTGTCCACCCCTGCAAGCAGAGTTTTCGGGCGGTGGTGGTGTCCTGTCCGCACTATCTTTCCCTTCGCTCCAAAAAGTGAAGTGCGGGAATTAGGGCTCAAAATGGAAGAAAAAACCGCCTGTGGAGGATTTTCCGTGTAGGGGCAGATGATTTCACGTGTGGGGCGGCAATGCGTTTCTGTATAGGAAAAACGATGGATTTGCACCTTTTGGTAAGTAAAATGAGAACGCCGCCATCGGATCAAAGTAGTCCGGTGGCGGCACGCTCTTTCAAAAGATAGTGACAAATCAGCCACGAACGCTTTTCGTTGAATATCGCATTTAAAAGTGAATATAATAAATAGTAAAGGAAGTGGATCTTATGCAGCATTTATATGGCGTTTCTTTTAGGGGTAAAATGCTTTATTTTGCCGGTTCAATTTCTGATGATAGGGTTAAAGAAGTAGAAGAAATCGCAAACCAAATAGATTATACATTAGAGGAAGATGCCTTTTGCAGACAATTAGGGAATGCGATTAGATCTAAACTTGGCATTGAGTTTAATCATCAACCCGTAGAACATATTTTTAGAGTCAGAAAAAAATAAGCGGCTACTTACCTTTTATGGTGGTAGCCGCTATACTTTGCTTTAAATGGTTTCTAAAGTTTCTTTTGGGATATCAAAAGCATTTTCAAGTATTTCGTTAGAAAATTTCCTGTATTGGCTAGATGTATATGGAAACTTTTCTGAAGAAAAATCAAAAGACCACCTGCTAAATACTTGGTCATAAAAATCAAAATCTTGCACTCCATTAACGCCAAGTTGCCGTGTAAGTGCAATAATGAAGCCATTAAGTGAAATGACAGACAAAAGTTTTGATGTGTCGTCATCCCAATACTTTCTCATGTTTTTCCTGACAGCCCCAAAATATTCCCGTAGTATTTCAGAACAATATTTAACATAGTCTTGAAGTTCACGATCATCAATCGACAAAAGCTTTTCTTTTTCTCCAGTCCAATATTCAAATAAGCTATGTTTTCCTTCTGCGGGTTTTACAGTAACTAGATACCGTAATGCAAAACGAACAATCGATGCCGTTTTAATTCTTCCAGAATCCAAAGAGGAAACTTGCATAAGTCCCCTAAAGATACCTTCTTTATTGAGTGCTTCAATTACGGACTGTGCAATGCTCTCATCATCAATTGGATTCTTAATACGCTTAATTTGTGTTAAAACGGTTCTAGGAACTTTAGTTGCATTAGAATTAATATCATCAAAAATTTCACTCTGAATTCTTGCGCGTTCTTCAGCTTTTACATCTTTGTCAAATACTAGTCCAGTAACAAGAAGATGAAGTTGCTGCCTTAGTTCGGCGATCCTGCGCTCTTGCTTGCTGTCAACGCCACTAATATAATGAGCATAAATGCGATGCTGTCCATCAATAACACAAATGCTATTCATTTCTTTTGTAAGAATGAGCTCGCAGTTACTTTCCAAATCGTTTATTTCATCAATCCCGACATATTTTTTAGATTGATCTCGGAATGCAATATCATCGGGTAATGCAACAATAATATTGTTATAAAATGCTTCGCCCTTTTTCTCAAGAAACTCTCTGATTTGTTTGATTTTGCTTTTTTTAATCAATCTTTGATATAACCATATGGAGTCTTCCCAATTATCTTTTCGCAAAACGAAGCAGGTGTTCAATAGATCTTCGGCTGACATCATGAAAGAAACAACCCGCACCTTATCAGTAATTCCTGTAAATTCTCTAGGATAAATAATAGGTGCAGTAATCTTTTGCGTATCACTCCCGCTAGAAATTTTACCGATTTGGTTGCTGGTCAATTTTAAAAATCTAAAAATCTCATTTCTGGCAGAATGCTTAATGCAGTCAACGATCCATTTAAAGTAATTAAATGTTTGTGGCAAAACGAATGTCAGATTCCCAAAACGGTAATAGTCATCCGGCGTGAGCATTGGATCATTTAAAGGAATATATAGGCCAAATAACTTAATTCGGTCAGGATTGTACTTTTGGAGCAGATCACTTGAGCCAGGAAAAAGTTCTACTAATTTGCTAATAAAGTCCGGAAGATTATCCCGTATCTCGCCTACCGCTTCGTTTTTGGTTCGGATATGATCCATGATACCTGTTTTCTGAACAGTATCTTCACAAACAAGCCAAATGTTTTCAAAAATGAATAAGGCATCGACCTCGACTTTACGATGGCCAATATACATCTCCTTATCATTTGTTGCAATGTATGTAACCCCCGCCCCGGTAAACATATTACGAATCTTACGCTTAAATGAAGCCTTCTGTCGCTTCAGCTGCTGCTCCTCGGTAGGAGGAGATTTTTTCTTTCTAGTGCTTTTCGCCATTTTTTTCCTCCCTAATTCTTTTGAATTCCTCTGGCAGTTTAGCAACTGCGGAATTTGGATTCGGTGCCACAACAGGTTTATCTTCTCTGATTCGCAGCGTGCCATTTATAGTATCTCTTAAACGCTTGTGGGCTGTTTTATAATACTTCGGCGTTATTTCAGATCCTGCAAATCTGCGGCCTTCAAGAATTGCCGCAGCACCTGTTGTGCCTGATCCTGCGAACGGATCTAAAACCATTCCATCTGGGAGCGTCAAGGCTTTGATAAGCCTTTGGGGTATGGCTATTGGAAACTGGCAGGGATGATCTGTTTTTTCCACATGCTTTGCGCTGACATTTGGAATTTCCCAAACATCGGATGGGTTTTTCCCAAGTGGATTTCCACTTAACTTACCTTTGTTGGGCCCCCTATAAGCTCTTTTGCCTGGATATTTTTGAGGAACACGAACTTCATCGAGATTAAAAATTTTCTGTTCGCCTTTGGTAAACCATAGAATTACCTCATGGCGACCGCTGAAACGATTTGTACTATTTAGGCCGTGTCCAAATGTCCAAATAATGCGATTGCGCAGAGTGAGCGGAAATTCTAAATCTTTGCTTAATGATGTAAACAAATCATAGACAAGATAATCCAGCGGTATAACGCACTTGTCGGAAATATGATAGCCAATTTGCCAACATACACTCCCACCAACTTTAAGAACCCTATACATATCATTGAAAATATTTGTGTGTAGGGTCTCAAATGTTTCAATGTCGTCATGAGGATCCTCATATGCTTTCCCAATACAATACGGAGGGGAGGTCACAACCAAATCGACTGACTCATCCGGCATACTTTTAAGAAGATCTATGCAATCACCGTTAAAAAGAGTAATTTTATTTCCGATGCGAAAAGATTTATATATCCTCATACATTCACCGTCTTAAAGGGCATTACTTTTGCAAGGTGTTAGCAAGTAAGAAACGCTCACAATAGAAATCTATACCTTACTGCTTTTTATATAACTCGGAGCAACATGGCGAAAACTAGAACTCTTCATTTTTTACAAGAGTAGTGTCGCTATATGATAAATTATATGACATGTTCAGTATAATTGCAATCTGTACTAGCGATATATACCCGCTAATTTGAGCCGTTTTCTTTAATTCAGTAGCAGAATTTCCGCTGGTTGTTTTTTGGTTATTGGAATTCCATTTCTTGTGCTTTTTCTTTACCGGTTGTTTCAATAGGCTAGCCACATTTTGTCGCACAGCATCATATTCCTTTTCCTCCCGCTGGGCTTTCCTATATTCCGATTGCAGGGCGGTCCGCCTGGCGGTGAGCTCGTCCATTTCGGCCCGGAGCCGCTTGGTGGCGGGCAGGGGTACGGCGTCCAGGCGTTTCAGCTCCCTTGCCGCCGCCCCGTCGCACCGCTCGGACAGATCCTCCAAACTTCCGATGCCATGCTCCGTCAGGAAGTTCAGCGTTTCAGCCGCCCGCTTCAAGTTCTCGATGGTCGCCCAATGCTTGTAGCCGGCGCTCTGCTGGGCTTTGATGTTGTTCTGGATGTCGATGAGCAGACTGGGCTTCCCGGTGCGCTGCTTCGGCTGGCGGGAGGGGCTGGGCCTTCCGGCGATCCGGGCGGCCAAGGTCTCCTCGGCGTAGTCGGCACCCAGGGTTTTCAATCGGGTGAACCGCTCCTGGCCCGGAGCCCTGTCGGAGATGTACTTGCCCCGTTTCAGTTCGTACCCTTCCCGCTGGAGGCGGCGGAGCAGGTCCTCCAGGTCGGCGCAGCCGGGCAGGAGCCGGTCGATGGCGGCGCGCAGCTTCGCCTTGTAGCTGGTGCCGTTCTGTTCCGCCTGGTGCTCGATGTAGCTCTTGCCCTTATCCCGGCCTGGGACGATAACGGACAGGCCATGCTCCTTGCAGATGCGGTCGCTGGTACGGCGTATCTCATGGTAGCTCCGCTTGTTGGAGTGGTAGTGCCGGTGGTCCTGGAAACTGACCGCGTTGAAAATCAGGTGATTATGGACGTGATTCCTGTCTATGTGGGTGGTTAGGACGAACTCATACTTGCCGCCCAGGACCTCCCGCGCCAGCTCCATGCCGATCCGGTGGGCCTCCTCCGGCGTGACCTCCCCAGGTTCAAACGCCTGGATGAGGTGGCGACCCAGGTTCGTGCCCTTGTCGATGGCATGGCGGCGGGTCCATGCAAATTCAATGTCGGCAGTCTCCGCGGTGCAGCCGAAGGAGGACACCAGCAGCTTCCCGTCCGTCTTATCTGGATTGCAGATATAGTCGATGGCCGCTTTCAGCGTTGACTTAATAGGATGCGTCTTTGTAACTGCCATATCTGCTCCAATCTCTCCCGGATCTCCTCCATGTCGGCCTGATAAGCGGGGCCGCCGGCGTTCACCCGCTTGGCGATCTGATTGATGTTCCGGCCGATGGAGCCCAGGGCCTTTGTCATCTCCTTGATGTCGGTGGTGTCCACCTGGATGATATACCCGTCAATCGCCATTTTCCGCAGGTATGCACCATACCGCTTTGTGGGGAGCTGGGCCATCTTCTCGTCGATGAGCCGTTTTTCCTCCTCCGTTACCCAGAACTTCATCTGGATGTTCCGTTTCCGATTTGCCATTCCGCTTCGCCTCCGTTTCTCATAAGGGTCTGGGACTATCCCAGCAAGCAATTTTTGTGTTTAGGGGCAGGGGGCCCCCTAAACCGAAAATCCGCCAGTGGGTACTCGCTGGCTGTGCTTGCTACCGTAACCCTACCCTCGTATTCTCCCTCTACTAATACTACAATCCATAATAAGAGAAATGGCTTATTCTGAATAAAATAGCACTTTGCCCACTCCATGGCCAACGCCGTGGTAGAGGAGGCCCTCTGTCGGAAAATAGAATAATGTACCCAAACAGAGTCCGGCGCGTCTGCACCGGGCTTTTTTCGATTCGCCCCTTGACAAATTCTCCCGCCAGTCGTATTATAACAGTGTTATATCACGCTGTTATAAGGAGGCTGCCGCATGGAAGAGAGAACCACTGCTACTTTGGAAAAAATCCAGGAAGCTGCGCTGGCGGAGTTCCTGGACAAAGGGTTTCAAGGTGCCTCCCTGCGGCAGATCGTGAAGAACGCCGGGGTGACCACTGGGGCCTTCTACGGCTATTTCTCCAGCAAGGAGGCCCTGTTCAACGCCCTGGTGGAGCCCCACGCCGCCGCCCTCATGGGTAAGTTCATGGAGGCACAGACCTCTTTTGCCGAGCTGCCCGAGGAGCAGCAACCGGAGCACATGGGGGTGGAGTCCTCCCACTGCGTCCACTGGATGGTGGACTACATCTGCCAGCACCGAGAGCCGGTGAAGTTGCTCCTCACCCGCGCGAAGGGCACCAGCTATGAGCACTTCGTCCACAACATGGTGGAGGTGGAGGTGGAGTACACCCTCCAGTACATGGAGGTGCTCCGCCGCCTGGGCCGGGACATCCCGGAACTGAGTCAGTCCCTGTGCCACATCATCGCCAGCGGGATGTTCAATGGCATCTTCGAGATCGTGGTTCACGATATGCCCCGGGAACAGGCCCTGCGGGACGTGGATCAGCTCCGGGACTTCTACACCGCCGGATGGCTGAAATTGATGGGGGCTTGACCCCTGTCTTTTTTGGATATTAGTTAGTAATAACTAACTATTATAACAAGGAGGGATCTCTTTGAAGCAAACAAAACCAAGCAGCCTGGCCCGCATCCTGGGCTATGCGGGCGGGCACAAGAACCTGACGATCCTGGGCTGTATCCTGTCCGCCCTGTCGGCGGTGCTGGGGCTGGCGCCGTATCTGTGTGTCTGGCTGGTGGCCAGGAGCGTGCTGTCCGCCTGGCCCGGACTGGACGGGGCCGGGGACCTGGGCCGCTGGGGCTGGATGGCGGTGTGGACTGCCGTTGGCAGTATCCTGCTGTACTTCGCCGCCCTCATGTCCACCCATATCGCGGCCTTCCGCACCGCCCGGAACATCCGGCGCGCCGCCATGACCCATGTACTGAAGCTCCCCCTGGGCTTTTTCACCGGGAATCAGTCGGGGCGGCTGCGGAAGCTCATCGACGACAACGCCGGACTCACCGAGGACCTGCTTGCCCACAAGCTCCCCGATCTGGCCGCCACGGCGGTGACACCCATCGCCGCCATCGTGGTGCTGTTCCTCTTTGACTGGCGGATGGGCCTTCTGTGCCTGCTCACCATGGTACTGGCGCTACTCTCCATGTGCATGATGATGGGCGGCAAGAACGCCGGCTTTTTCCACCGCTATCAGCAGGAGATCGAGCGCATGAGCGGAGAGGCGGTGGAGTATGTCCGGGGTATCCCGGTGGTGAAGATGTTCCAGCAGACCGTCTACTCCTTCAAAGCCTTCTACGCCGCCATCCAGGATTACAGCCATCTGGCCAGCCAGTACGCCATGAGCTGCCGGACGGGCCAGACCTGTTTCCTCACCTTCATCAACGGGGCCTTCGCCCTGCTGATCCCGGCGGCGCTGCTCATCGCCTCCGGCGGGGATGTGCGCACCGCGCTGGTGAACCTGATCTTCTACGCCCTGTTTGCCCCCGCCTGCGGTCAGATGATCAACCGCATCATGTATATGAGCGAGGCGGTGATGGAGGCCGACGAGGCCATCGGCCGTCTGGACGAGATCCTGAGCCAGCAGCCTATGGAGGAGCCGAAGATCCCAAAGAGGCCAGTCAGCGACGCCGTGGCCTTTGACCATGTGACCTTTACCTACCCCGGTGCGGACCGGCCCGCGCTGGAGGATGTGAGCTTTTCCGTCCAGCCCGGTGAAGTGGTGGCTTTGGTGGGTCCCTCCGGCGGGGGCAAGAGCACCGCCGCCAGCCTGATCCCCCGGCTCTGGGACACAGACAGCGGCAGCGTCACCGTGGGCGGCGCAGATGTGCGGGAGTTGGACAGTGCCGCCCTCATGGGGCAGGTGGCCTTTGTGTTCCAGGATACCCGGTTGTTCAAGGAGAGCTTGCTGGAAAATATCCGGGCTGCCCGGCCGGACGCCTCCCGGGAGGAGGTGCTTGCCGTCGCCCACGCCGCCCAGTGCGATGACATCCTGGAAAAGCTGCCTCAGGGGCTGGACACGGTGGTGGGCGCCAGGGGCGTCTACCTCTCCGGCGGGGAGCAGCAGCGCATCGCCCTGGCCCGGGCCAT
>CDZJ01021654.1_pt1 | contig 79158 bp, 70 predicted proteins | sample 557391 | NCBI WGS metagenome assembly CDZJ01 (sample SAMEA3182111, study PRJEB8094) | gut metagenome | biome: human; feature: gut; material: Stool; isolation source: human stools | place: Canada | collected 2013-05-07 | reverse complement strand
CTGGTGGGCGAGTCCGGCTGCGGCAAGACCACCCTGGGGCGCACCATCCTCCGCCTCCATGAGCCCACCTCCGGCACCATCCTGTACCGGGGGGAGCCCATCTATCAGCATGAATATCCCTTTGAGGCAAAGACGGTCACCGTCAGGGGTCAGGACGGCGCGACGGTGGAGAAGACCGAGCTCATCCGCAAAAGGGTGCCCAGGGAGAAGGCGGTGGATATGCTGCCTTACCGCCGGAAAATGCAGATCATCTTTCAGGACCCCTCCGCCTCTCTGGACCCCCGCATGACCGTGGGAGAGATCATCGGAGAGGCCATCGACATCCACAAGCTCTGCGCCTCCAAGGCGGAGCGAACCGACCGGATCAAGGAGCTGCTGGGCCGCGTGGGCCTCAACACCGAGCATGCCAACCGCTACCCCCACGAGTTTTCCGGCGGCCAGCAGCAGCGTGTGGGCATTGCCCGCGCCCTGGCCGTGAAGCCGGAATTTATTGTCTGCGACGAGCCGATCTCCGCGCTGGACGTGTCCATCCAGTCCCAGGTGGTCAACATGCTGGAGGACATGCAGCAGGAGCTGGGCCTCACGTATCTCTTCATTGCCCACGACCTCTCGGTGGTGCGGCACATCTCCCGCCGCATCGGCGTGATGTACCTGGGCACCATGGTGGAACTGGCCGAGAGCTATGAGCTCAATAAGCACCCGCTCCACCCCTATACCAAGACGCTGCTCTCCGCTGTACCGGTGCCCGATCCGGAGGTGAGCCGCACCCGCCAGCGCATCGTGCTGGAAGGGGATATCCCCTCCCCCATCAATCCCCCCACGGGCTGCCGGTTCCACACCCGCTGCCCCTATGCCACTGAGGCGTGCAAACAAAAGGCCCCGGCGTTCAAGGAATACGCACCCGGCCACTGGGCGGCCTGTCACCTGCTGGAAAAGAGCGGGGCCTGAGTATTCCGGGCCCTCCGCAAAACGCTCCCGGCGGCAGGGCGAATTCAGATATTTAACACTTTTGAAACATTTGCTTTACAAATATACCACAGGGATGGTATAATGCAGCATACGGCGGAGGATACTTTTTCTTCCAACCGGGAACGGCGCATGCGCCGTTTTATGTCCCCGACTTGGGGACATAATGTCTGTTGGTATCCGGTCCCGCGTGCGGGACACAGATGATACAAAATATTTCAGGAGGTAATGAAATGAACGGCAAAAAGCTTCTTGCTCTGTCTCTGGCCGGCGTGATGTCTCTCGGGCTGCTGGCCGGCTGCGGCGGCGGCGGTAACGCCACCACCCCTGCTCCCGGCGACACCACTGCTCCTGGGGATACTTCCGCCCCCAGCGCCGGCTTCAACATGAGCGTCTGCATCGCTTCCGAGCCTCAGACCATCGACCCCGCGCTGAACTCCGCCGTGGACGGCGCCATCATGACCCAGCATGTGTTCGAGGGCCTGATGAAATGGTCCGACAGCGGCGAGGCCGTGGAGGGCGCTCAGGGCGCCAACCTGGCCGAGCTGGTCCCCGGCCAGGCCGAGACCTATGACAAGGTGGTCAATGACGACGGCACCGTTACCTATACCTTCCATCTCCGCGACGGCATCAAGTGGTCCGACGGCCAGCCCGTCACCGCCGGCGACTTTGTATATGCCTGGCAGCGCTTGGCCACCCCCGCCACCGCCGCCGACTACTGCTACATGATCGATATGGTCAAGGGCTATGATCTGGTCAACACCGGCACTCCCACCGGCCAGTTCGAGACCAAGGTCAACGCGGACACCGGCGAGGAGGAGCAGGTCGAGATCATGGATCACGCCGATCCCACCACGCTGGGCGTCTCCGCTCCCGACGACAAGACCTTTGTGGTCGAGCTGACTTATGACTGCCCCTACTTCCTGGAGATCTGCGCCTTCCCCGCCACCCTGCCCGTCCGCGAGGACATCGTCTCCGCCAATCCCGACGGCTGGACCCATGACGTGTCCACCTATATCGGCAACGGCGTCTATAAGATGACCGATTGGCAGCACAATGCCCGCATCGTCATGGAGAAGAACACCGAGTACTACGGCTATTCCGCCGACAAGGGCCCCGACACCCTCACCTTCATGCTGATGGACGACGCCAACGCCATGCTGTCCGCCTTCAACTCCGGCGAGCTGGACTTTACTGAGGACGTGCCCGTGGATGAGATCCCCACCCTCCTCAACGACGGAAAGCTGAACATCGTGCCCTATATCGGCACCTACTATGTCTGCTACAACGTCACCGCCGCCCCCTTTGACGACTGGCGTGTGCGCAAGGCCTTTACCCTAGCCATCGACAGCCAGTATATCGTGGACAACGTGACCCAGACCGGCCAGGTCCCGGCCACCGGCTTTGTGCCCTCCGGCGTGGGCGATGTGACCGGTGATCCCGACTTCCGCGCCGTGGGCGGCGACTACTGGACCGCCCCCACCACCTCCGAGCAGTATGAGAAGAACTGTGAGGAGGCCCGTCAGCTCCTGGCCGACGCCGGGTATCCCAACGGCGAGGGTTTCCCCACCGTCACCTATCTCTACAACACCTCCGACAACCACAAGGCCATCGGCGAGGCCCTCCAGAGCCAGTGGCAGACCGCCCTGGGCGTCACCGTGAAGCTGGAGAACCAGGACTGGTCCGTGTTCCTGGAGACCCGTAAGCAGGGCCAGTATCAGATCGCCCGCAACGGCTGGATCGCCGACTACAACGACCCCATCTCCTTCCTGGATATGTGGCTCACCGGCGGCGGCAACAACGACGCCCAGTATTCCAGCGCCGACTATGACGCCGCTATTGCCGAGGCCAAGGCCAGCTCCGACGCGCAGGTCCGCATGGACGCCATGCACCGCGCCGAGGATATCATTATAGGTCAGGACTGGGCTCTGGGTCCCATCTACTTCTACACCCAGAAGTATATGCTCAACTCCGACATCAACGGCATGTATTATACGCCCCTGGGCTACTTCTTCTTTGATAACTGCACCAAAGGCTGATTAGCAGAAATGAGGAAAGGGCCGCACCTGCACGGTGCGGCCCTTTCTTTTATGGAATCTGACCAGTGCGGGAGGTCATTCATTTATATCCTATATAATGTGCATAAAAACCGGGAAGAGCCGGAAAAAGGCTTGCATTTTTTAAGAATCAGATGTATAATCATACGCACAAAAGACCAAATGGTCAAAGAGGAGAGAAATGGAATGAAACATCAGAAGAACATGCTCTGCCTCGGCCTCGCCGCCGTGCTGAGCCTCAGCCTGCTGACCGCCTGCTCCGGTGGGAACAGCGCCGCCACCCCTGCACCGGCCGACACCACAGCGCCTACTGATACCGCCGCGCCCGCGGATACCACCGCCCCTGCCGGATTCACCACCGTGGAGGAGGGCAAGCTCCACATGTCCACCAACGCCGCCTTTCCTCCCTATGAAATGACCACCGATGCCGGCGGCTTCGAGGGCATCGACGTGGAGGTGGCCGGCGCCATCGCCGAGAAGCTGGGCCTGGAGCTGGTGGTGGATGATATGGGCTTTGACGCCGCCCTCACCGCCGTCCAGACCGGCCAGAGCGACATCGCCATGGCGGGTATCACCGTCACCGAGGAGCGCCAGGAGGTCATGGACTTTTCTGAGTCCTACGCTACCGGTATCCAGGTGGTCATCGTCAAGGAGGACTCTCCCATTGAGACAGTGGACGATCTGGCCAACGCTGATATGATCGGCTGCCAGAAGGCCACCACCGGCTACATCTACTGCTCCGACACCCCGGAGAACGGCGGCTATGGCGAGGACCATGTCACCGCCTATGAAACGGGCGCTGTGGCCGTTCAGGCTCTGGTGAACGGTCAAGTGGATGCCGTAGTCATCGATAACGAACCCGCCAAGGCCTACGTGGCCGCCAACCCCAGCCTGAAGATCCTGGACACGGAGTTTGCCGTGGAGGACTATGCCATCGCGCTCCAGAAGGGCAACACCGGGCTGCTGGAGGCCGTCAACGCCGCCATGGACGAGTTGAAGGCGGACGGCACCTTCCAGACCATCGTGGACAAGTACATCACCGCCGAGTAACAGCCATTTCAGTAAGGAAAAGGGCGGCCTTCAAAGGCCGCCCTTTTCCCTGCACCAGACACAGAAAGGAGAGGGGCCTATGTTCCAAGGGGCGATAGACTGGCTGGACAGGATCGGCCCACGGGTCTACACGGCGTTTGTGGAGGGGGACCGCTGGAAGCTCTACCTGAAAGGGTTGGGCTTGACCCTGGAGATGACCGTGGTCGCCCTGTGCTTCGGCTTGGTCCTGGGGCTGATCGTGGCCGTGATCCGCACAGCCCATGATCAGCAGCGGGTGGACCGGCGGAAAAATCCCCTGCTGGGGCTTTTAAATGGGATCTGTCAGATTTACACCACCGTCATCCGGGGCACCCCCATGCTGGTCCAGCTGTTCATCTGGACCTTCGTCATCTTCCCCTCGGTCCGGAATAAAGTCCTGATCGGCTTCATCGGACTGGGGGTCAACTCGGGGGCCTATGTAGCGGAGATCGTCCGGGGAGGCTTGATGAGCGTGGACATTGGCCAGTCCGAGGCCAGCCGCTCCCTGGGGATGAACTACCTGGACACCATGCGCTTCATCGTGGTCCCCCAGGCGTTCAAGAACATCCTGCCCTCCCTGGGCAACGAGTTTATCACGCTGTTTAAAGACACCTCTCTGGTGCAGGCCATCGGCGGTACAGAGCTGCTCTACTACGCCAGCACTATCGGCGGCAGGACCTTCGACTATATGCCACCCCTGATTGGCATTGCGGTGATGTATCTGGTGGTGGTGATTGTCCTGACCTGGCTCCAGAGCAAGCTGGAAAGGAGGCTGCGTCAAAGTGATCGACGTTAAAGGGCTTTCAAAATCCTTCGGCAACCATCTGGTGCTGGACAACATCGACCAGCACATCTCCCCGGGGGAGAAAGTGGTGGTCATCGGCCCTTCCGGCTCCGGAAAGTCCACCTTCTTGCGGTGTCTGAACCTGCTGGAGCAGCCTACCGCCGGCACAATCACCTTCGACGGCGTCGTCATCACCGACCCCAGGGTGGACATTGACGCCATCCGGCGGCAGATGGGTATGGTCTTCCAGCACTTCAACCTCTTTCCCAACATGACCATCCGCCGGAACATCACCCTGGCACCGGTGCGCACGGGACTCATGAAGCAGGAGGAGGCAGACGCCGAGGCCGCCAAGCTCCTGGAGCGGGTGGGCCTTACCGAAAAGGCCGATTCCTACCCCGCGCAGCTCTCCGGCGGACAGAAGCAGCGCATCGCCATCGTCCGGGCCTTGGCGATGAAGCCCAAGCTGATGCTTTTTGACGAGCCCACCTCCGCCCTGGACCCCGAGATGGTGGGCGAGGTGCTGGACGTGATGAAGGAGCTGGCCCGGGAGGGTATGACCATGGTGGTGGTCACCCATGAGATGGGCTTTGCCCGGGAGGTGGGTTCCCGGGTCATCTTCATGGACGGTGGGAAGATCGTGGAGGAAAACGAACCCCATGCCTTCTTTGCCGGCCCCAAAGAGCAGCGGACCATCGACTTCCTGTCGAAGGTGCTGTAAGGCGGCCGGTCCCATTCGAGATGGGCGCCGCCCCTCGAGCTCCCCTGCCTGATTCGTACCGTCATTCAGTATGGGACGGAAGATTTTTCGACAAATGGAAAGCGCGGAGGCGATCGCCTCCGCGCTTTTTGACGGTTCCATCCGGTTTAATACGCCACGCCCCAGTAGATCATATGCTTGGCGGGCTTGCCACAGATGGCGCAGGTGTCTCCCAGGTGTTCCTGCTCGAAGGGGATGCACCGGGAGGAGACCCCGGCCTCCTCCTTCATGCGCAGCTCGCACTCCAGATCGCCGCACCACATGGTCTTGGCAAAGCCGCCGCGCTGGGCCATCTTCTCCTTGACCTCTTCCAGGGAGGCGCAGGCATAGGTGTTCTCCTCCAGGTTCCGCTTGGCCCGGGCGTAGAGCCCGTCGTGGACGGCGTCCAGCAGCTCCCGGACTTTGTCCTCCAACTGGCCGAGAGGGACGAAGACCTTTTCACCGCTGTCCCGGCGGGCGATGACGCACTGGTCCTTCTCGATATCCTTGGGGCCGATCTCCACCCGGAGGGGCACGCCTTTCATCTCGTACTCGGCGGCCTTCCAGCCCATGGACTGCTCGGAGTCGTCCATCCTGGCGCGGATACCGGCGGCCTGAAGGCGCGCCAGAAGGGTGGCGGCATGGTCTAGTACGCCGGGCTTGTGCTGGGCCACAGGAATGACCACCGCCTGGATGGGGGCGATGCGGGGGGGCAGCACCAGACCGTTGTTGTCGCCGTGGGTCATGATGATGCCGCCGATCATGCGGGTGCTGACGCCCCAGGAGGTCTGGTGGGGATAGTGGAGCTGGTTGTCTTTGCCGGTGAAGGTGATGTCGAAGGCGCGGGCAAAGCCGTCGCCGAAATAGTGGCTGGTGCCCGCCTGGAGGGCCTTGCGGTCGTGCATCATGCACTCCACCGTGTAGGTCTCCTCCGCGCCGTTGAACTTCTCCTTTTCAGTCTTCCGGCCCCTGACCACGGGCATGGCCAGCACGTTCTCCATAAAGTCGGCATAGACGCCCAGCATCCGCTGGGTCTCCTCCCGGGCTTCGGCTTCAGTGGCATGCATAGTGTGGCCTTCCTGCCAGAGAAATTCCCGGTGGCGCAGGAAGGGGCGGGAGGTCTTTTCCCAGCGGAGCACGCTGCACCACTGGTTGTAGAGCTTGGGCAGGTCGCGATGGGAGTGAATGATGTTCTTATAGTGCTCACAGAAGAGCGTCTCGGAAGTGGGGCGGATGCAGTAGCGCTCCTCCAGCTTTTCGCTGCCGCCGTGGGTGACCCAGGCGCACTCCGGGGCAAAGCCCTCCACATGGTCTTTCTCTTTCTGCAAGAGGGACTCGGGGATGAGCATGGGCAGATACACGTTTTCGTGGCCGGTTTTTTTGAACTCCGCATCCATGAGGCGCTGGATGTTTTCCCAGATGGCATAGCCATAGGGGCGGTAGATGAACATGCCCTTGATGCTGGAGTAGTCGATGAGCTCGGCCTTGGTGCACACGTCGGTGTACCATTTGGCGAAGTCCACCTCCATATCCGTGATCTGCTCCACCTGCTTCTTGTCTGCCATAGTCTATCTCAATCCTTTACGAATCAAATTCACCGCTTATTGTATGAGGAAACGGGTGAAAAGTCAAGTATGGGGGCCGATCTTCCTCCTCCTGGGATCAAACGGCCGCCCGCCGACCCGTATATTTTGCATCAAAAGCCGCAAACTGTCCCTGTAAGGGGGTGCGGGAGATGCGTATCGGGATCTGGGAGCGGAACGAGGGCCTGCGGGAGGTCATACTGGAAGGTCTGCGGGCGGCGGGGGCGGAACCGCCCGTCCTGGAGGCGGGGGCCCATCCGGCGGACTTTTCAGGGGAGCTGGACCTGCTGGTGATCTCACCGGAGGCGGTAGGATGGGCGGGGGCCGGACAGATCCACGCCGGGACCGTGCTCCTGAGCGGTGCCGCGGGGCCCCTTGCACGGGCCCTGCGGACAGAGAGGGCCGTGAGCTATGGGACCTCGGCACGGGATACGCTGACCCTCTCCAGCCTGGAGGGGGATCAGATCTGTGTGGCGATTCAGCGGGACATCGTCACCGTATCCGGCGCCGTGGTGGAGCGGCAGGAGCTGGTGCTCCCCTTTCCGCCGGGGCGCTCCCCCCTGCCCTGGCTGTGCGCCGTGGGGGCGCTGCTTCTGATGGATGTACCGCCGGAGAGGCTGGAATAGCGTGCAGAGAGGGAGGAGCGCCAAGCTCCTCCCTCTCTGCATGTCTATTGCGCCAGGCCGTCCAGGGCGGCCTGGGCCGCTTGGCTGTCGTTGGCCACCACAAGCAGAACGGAGCTGCCGGATTCCTTCACAATGGCCTGCTCCAGCTTGGGAAGCTCAGCGGGGAGGTACCCCTCGCAGGCGTCCTTCTGGTCGGATACCCGGGCTTCCAGGGCCTTACGGGCGTCGTCAGCCTCCTCCTGAGTGGAAAAGACCAGCACGGCGATCTCCTCCGCGGTGGCACCGGTGGAGGTATAGACCGCAGCCGCTTCCGGCTGGGACTCCAGGCCATAGAGGCTGGAGATCAGATCGGCGTCCAGCGCCTCCAGGGCCTCGGAAAAGGCGCCGGAGTCCAGCAGGGCCTGGGCGGTGGCATCGGGGTCGTATGCCCCGGCGGGCGCCCCGCCGCCAGAACAGGCGGCCAGGATCAGGGTGAACGCCAGTGCCACGCAGAGAGAAAACAGTTTTTTCATCATAGATACTCCTTATGCTTCCGTCCCCTCCGCCTGCCCCTGGCCGGCCCGATAGGCCTCCGGGTCCACGGTGTGGGTTTTGAGGTATCCATACCACTTTTCGTACCAACTCCGGGTGAAGTGGATGCCGTCGGTGGTGCCCTCGGCGGGGAGTGTGCCGCTGTCATCCGCCATCACGGACTGGACGTCTACGTAGACGGCGCGCTTGTCCGCACAGACTCGGCGGAGGATCTCATTGTAGTTGGCCACATTTTCATTGTTGAGCCAGACGGCCGGGTTCATCTGGTGGGCCTTTTCCGGCTCCACCGGGATCAGGGACTGTATGTAGATCACAGCCTCCGGTTGCCGGACGCGGATCTCGTCGATCAGAAGGGCGAAGGCATCCTGGAAAGCCTGGTCGTCGCCGTAGCCCAGCTCATTGATGCCGAACATGACATAGACCTTGCCGTACTGTTTTTCCTCCAGCCATGCCAGCGCCGTTTTTTTGTCGCCCACCCCGTTCTTGGGAATGGCCTTGGCGTCCACGCCGCCGGTGCCGGTGACCTGAAAGACCATGAGGGACTTATAGGCCAGAAAGTCCGCGCCGCGGATGCCGCTGTAGAGCCGAAGACCGTCGGAGCGGGAATCCCCGAGAAAGACGGCGTCGGAAAACCAGTCGTCCTCCACCGCGCCGGTCTCCGGGGCGGGGAGGGAGAAATCCAGCGCCGGGGCCGGCACAGGAGTGGGCTCCGGCGCTGCGGAGGGGATGGCGGACGCTGTGGAAGGCGGGAGCACGGCGTCCGTCGGGGCGGAGACCGCAGCGGACGGACCGGGCTGCTGGGCCAGGGCCCCCAGGGAGAGGGCACCCAGCACCCCGGCGCACAGGAACACCGCGGCCAGCAGCAGCCGTCTGCGGTGGCCCAGGGTCCCATTGTCGTTTTTCTCCAGGACGCGCTTTCCGTCCTTCTGCTCTGTCATGGGTTCAGGTGCTCCTCTCTCGTCTGTCTCGATCCGCCCAGGATCAGGCGGCGGACGTCGCCGTAGTCGGCGGCGGTATAGGTGGGAAACGCGTCCGGCGCGGGGGGCAGACCGCCGGGATTGTACCAGATGGTGTCGATCCCGGCGGCAATGCCGCCCTTGATGTCGGACTGGAGGCCGTCCCCCACCATGACGGCGCGGGACTTGTCCCGCACCCCCATCCCGGCAAAGGCGCGGTCAAAAAAGGCCCTCTGGGGCTTCTGCGCGCCCAGTTCCTCCGAGATGTATACCCCCTCCAGCCAGGGAGAGAGCGGGGAAGCCGCCAGCCGGGTGTGCTGGACCCGGGCCACCCCGTTGGTGGCCAGCGCCAGCCGGCACCCGCCCCGGACCAGGTCCCGGCACAGCGCTTCGGCCCCAGGCAGGAGACGGCTGCAAGCCGCCATGTGGGACAGGTAGTCCCGGTTGAAGGCAGCCGGATCGTCCGTACCGCCCAGGGCCCGGGTGAGCAGGCGAAAGCGCTCCACCAGCAGAAATTCCTGAGTGACCTCGCCGCGGTCAAAGGCGGACCAGAGGTCCCGGTTGAAGCCCAGGTACAGCGCTTCGGTTTCCGGCGTGGCGGGGTAGCCGCGCTCCTCCAGGACCAGCCGCAGAGCGGCGTGCTCGGCGGCGTCGAAGTCGAAGAGTGTGTTGTCGGCATCTAAAAAGACGATGTCATAGCGGGGCATAGCGACCTCCTGAGAAAAGAATTGCGTCCGACATACAAGCGCTATATCCTCCGCCTGCGGCGCAGGGCGGTGTACATGCGCATCAGGGAGGAGACCACCAGCACCCCCACCGCCAAGGCGCCCGCAATGCTCAGCGTATGCATTCCTGTGCTGAGGAAACGCTCGGTGTCGCCGTTGAGGGCGTACTCCATCATGTTGTAGATGCCGGCGCCGGGGACCAGGGGGAGAAAGGCCACCAGCATATAGCCGGTGACGGGGCACTTGCGGACCCGGGCCATCCCCTCGGAATAGGCCGAGAGAAAGACGGCGGCCCAGAAATACTGCATCAGGTCGTGATAGCCCGTGAGGGGGCCGGCGATCAGATAGACCAGCCACGCGAGACCGCCGCCCAGAGAGCAGATGACCGCGCCCAGGCCCCGGATGTTAAAGGGAACGCAGAAGCCCAGACAGGCGGCAAAGGCGTAGAAACAGGGGAGGAACCAATCCAGAAACGGCATTCAGGCGGCACCTCCCAGCATGCGGGCAAGGCTCAGCGCCAGTCCGGTGCCCAGCGCGATGCCCGCGCCGGTGAGCAGCGCCTCGGCAAACTTGGAGAGGCCGGAGAGCATATCCCCCGCCATGATGTCACGCATAAAATTGGTGATGACCACACCGGGGGCCAGGGCCATAATGGCGCCGATGATGATGAGGTTGGTGTGGGTTCCCAGTCCCAGCGCCACCAGGACCACTGCCGCCAGGGCGCTGACAAATCCGCCGGCAATGGTTTTGAAAAAAAGGTTGGTGCCCAGCCGGCTCATAAAGATGAGCGAAATGCCGATGGCCACGCCGCAGAGGCCGCTGGCCGCAGCATCGGCCAGGGTCCCGCCAAAAAAGAGACAGAAGGCGGCGGTGCCGAGAAAATAGGCCGAGAGCTGCTGGGGGGTGGAAAAATACGTCTGGTCCGCCGCGGCGGTCTGGAGCGCCTCCCAGGCCTGGTCCAGATCCGGGGTCTCGGCGCAAAGGCAGCGGCACAGCGCGTTGAGCGCCTCGATCTTGCGCACGTTGGTGCCGTGAGGGCCCACCCGGCGCATCCGGGTGAGGGGCTTCTGCCCCGGTGAGGAAATACCCACGATGATACAGTTGGGAATGGCAAAGACCTCCCCGGGACCCGCGCCATAGGCCTGCAGCAGGTAGCGGACCGACTCCTCCACCCGGTAGATCTCAGCCCCGCTCAGGAGCAGGTGATAGCCCAGCTCACCGCTCAGGGTCAGCAGCTTGTCGTAATCCAAGAGCGCCCTCCTCTCCAAGTGGGCTGTTTCGGTGCAATTCAATAGGATATCTCATTTGTCCCGTGGATGCAAGCGGGAAGGACCTGAAAAGCGGTCATTTTTCCACGGCCTGCCGTTGGCCGGCCAGGGCGGTGAGGGCAACGCCCGCCAGAATGAGGGCGCAGCCCAGCAGGGAACGGCGGGAGACCGATTCGGCGAGGGCCAGGCAGCCCACCGCTACGCTGGTGATAGGCTCAAGCATGGAGAAGAGGGCTGCCGAGCTGGCGCCCAGGAGGCGAATGCCCCACTGGAGCAGGGACACGGCCAGAAAGGAGGTGGAGACGGCCAGCAGAAAGGAGAGACCCAGGGCGGCTGGAGGCAGCGCGAGCCGGAGCTGGTGGGTGGGAAGGCTCACCGCCAGCATGGCTGCGGCATTGAGAAGCCCCATATAGCATGCCGCCTTGTGCGGGTGCATATCCCGCAGCGCCGTTTTGTCAAGGCCGATGAGATAGCATGCGTAGGTCAAAGCTGAGGAGGAGGCCAGGAGGACTCCCCTTGGATCTGTTCCGGCGCCCAGCTCCAAAAGGCAGAGGGCGCCCAGCCCGGAGAGACCCAGAGCGAACAGCTTCCATGGACCCAGGCGCTCCCGGAAGCGCGCACGGCACAGCAGGGCGGTAAGGGCCGGATAGAGAAAATGGAGGGTGGTCGCCATACCGGTGGGGATATATAGATAGGACTGGTAGAGCATAAGGGTGGTGGTGACCCGAAAGCCCGCTCCCATCAGCAGGAGCAAGCCCGCCTCCCGCCGAGTGAGGCGCAGGGAAACCCCCTCCAGCCCCAGAAGCGCCAACAGCACCGGCACCGCCATCAGGTTCCGATAAAAGGTGAGGGTAACGGCATTGCCGCCCATGGAATAGATCCGGCTGGCCACCGCGGGTGTGACGCCGAAGAGCACGGCGGAGGCGGCGGAGAAGACCATCCCCCTTTTCGAGCCGGGGTCAGCCATTTCCGGAGGAGCACTTGGCGGCGTCGATGGCCAGGACGATCATGAGGGACAGCAGAGCATTCCGGGGCTCCGGTATATCCAAAGTATAGACGTCCGTCCAGTGAAAAAGTTCTTTGGAGCAGCGCATGATTTCCACACCGGCCCCGTCGGTGACGGAGTAGTCCCACTCCAGCCAGTCGCCGTTTACCACCCAGTCATTGCAGTCCAGGGTAAAGACGGGCTTAAAGAAGGTGAACTCCTTTTTGATCTGGCCCAGATAGTTTTCCCCCACATAGAGGGCAAAACGGGGCAGGAGGGTGAGCACCTCCTCCTGGACGCGGCCCAAATAGGCGCCCTGGGCGTCGTGGATCTCCAGCCGGTGGCCCCAAGAGAGCTTGCCCTCCACGGTGAAGACGGTGTTCCCGCCCTCGTCGTAGATGTCATAGCTGTCAAACCAGGAGAGAAAGCGCTGTTTGAAGAGGAGACGCATGGCTCACTTCCCCCCTTGAAGGGAGCGGGCGATCTCCGCACGCTCTGCCTGGAGCTCATCCGCCAGGCGGGACAGGCTCCAGCTCTGATTGGTGGCGGTGAGGACTGCTTTTAGGGCGGCGGGGGCTCCGCACGCCTTGAAAGCGTCCAGCACCGTATCCAATCGCTCCCGGGAAAAGCCGCAGAAGACCATGACCGGCTCCGCCGGACGGGGATACTCCCTCGCCGAGGGGGGGACAGACAGCCCGGAGAGTCCGGCCAGCTCACCCAGCGGCCGGCAGAGCTGCGGGTGAGACACCACCCGCAGCTCCGCTCCATGGGCTGCCAGGATAGAACGAAGCCGGGATGGATCGGCCAGAGGAAGGGGATGATAATAGAGAACCAGTTCCATAGAAATACCTCCCTGTAAAATACAAATCAGCTCCGGGATCAATCGGGACTAAGAGAGCTCGCGCTTGAAGAAAAAGTAGCCGTCGATCCGCTGGACAAGCTCCCAGCCCTCGGCCCCCAATTGATTCAAAGACACTTCAAACTCCTGCGCTATTTTTCAAACTGCTTTGTGCGCATCGCCAAAGAGGTCGCAATGGGAATGACTTTGTATTCAAATCTTTTCATGGGAGGGGCCTTCGTTCCAATTTTATCTCTGTTTGTTGCGGAGCTGTTCTCCCACGGCGGCAAATGCTGCACGATGGGAGGAGCACCTGGATTTCGAGACGCCCTACCCGGCTTCTCTTTGCAGCAGCACCACCGTCTCCACGTGGGCGGTCCGGGGAAACATGTCCACGGCCACGGCCTTTTCCGGGCGGTAGCCCGACTCATGCAGACGGCGGACGTCCCGGGCCAGGGTCGCCGGGTCACAGGAGACATAGACCACCCGGGCGGGGGCCATATCGGCGATGGCGTCGCAGACTTCGGCGGAGAGGCCTTTGCGGGGCGGGTCCACACAGATCACGTCGGGGCGGAGCCCCTGCATGGCCAGGTGCTGGGCCGCCGTGCCCGCGTCGCCGCAAAGAAAATCCGCATTGGTGATGCCGTTCCGGGCGGCGTTGGCCTTGGCGTCGGTGACGGCGGAGGGAACGATCTCCGCACCGATGACCTTGCCCGCGCGCCGGGCCATGACCAGAGAGATGGTGCCGATACCGCAGTAGAGGTCCAGTACCAGCTCGTGCCCGGTGAGTCCGGCAAACGCCAGGGCCTGTTCATAGAGGACCTCTGCCTGGTCCCGATTCACCTGGTAGAAGGAGGGGACCGAGATGCGGAAGGTGAGGCCGCAGAGGGTGTCGTCCAGCCAGGGATGGCCCCAGAGGGACCGCAGCTCCCGCCCCAGCACCACATTGGTCCGCTCCTGATTGACCGATACCGCCACGCCGGCCAGCCCCGGCGCGGCGGCGCGGAGGGCCGAGACCAGCGCCTCCTCCCCGGGGAGGGGTTTGGCGCTGTTGACCACCAGGCAGCACAGGACCTGCGTCCGGGAGAAGCGGAGATAGAGGTGACGGAGCAGGCCGGTATGGGTTTCTTCCTCATAGGCGGGCACACCCCACTCCAGCATCCAGGCCAGAACGGCCCGGCGGAGGGCGGAAGCGGTCTCCGGCTGGAGCAGGCAGTCCTCCACGTTGACCACGTCGTGGCTCCGGGCACGGAAGAAGCCGATCCTGGGGCCTGGGGCCACGGGAAGCTGGACCTTGTTCCGGTAGCGGAGCGTATTTTCCGCGCCCAATATTTCGGAAACCGGGAGGTCTACGCCTCCGATGCGCCGGAGCGCGTCCTCCACCCGCCGGCGTTTGGCCTCCAGCTCGGCGGAGTAGCGCATGTGGCGGAACTGGCAGCCGCCGCACTTGGGGTAATAGGGGCAGTCGGCGGCCACGCGCGCCGGAGAGCCATCCACCAGAGCGTGGACCCGGCCCCAGATGGCGGTTTTGCCCACCTTGAGAAGCTGCACGTCGCAGACCTCGCCGGGAATGCCGCCGGAGACAAAGACCACCTGTCCGTCCAGGTGGGAGATCCCCTCGCCCGCCAGACCGCAGCGTTCGATGGTCAGGCGGACGATATCATTTTTCTTCGGCATAGGGAAACTACCTCTCTTTTGTGGAATGGGATTTACAGCGTGGGGCTCAGAAGGTCCTCCAACTCGGAGTAGGGGATGGAGAACTCCAAAAGACCGGCGGCATAAGGGGCCACGGTGTCGGGCTGGAAGTAAAAGACAAAGCCGTCCTCCGTAAGGTAAAAATACTCGTCCTTGAATTCCGAGGAGAGTGTGTCGGCGCTGTAGCCGGAGAGGGCATCCTTTCCGGAGAGGGTCTCCAGGATGCGGGTCCGGGCGGCCTCCGGATCGGTAAAGAAGCTGCTCAGCGTCAGCCTTTCTCCGGTGGCGAGGTCAAACTGCTCGGAGAACTGGTAGTTGGCCGGGTGGGCCGCCCCGGTGACGGAGTTGGCGTAATAGCTGCGCACCACGCTCACCAGGTCCTCGGTCTCCAGGGAGAAGCGGTAGCCGGACTCCTCGCCGAAGGGGAGAAACTCCCCGCCGGTGGCCTTGGTAACGGCGTAGTCGTCGGCGGCGTAGCCCGCCAGCTCGCCGGCAGTGGCCATATAGGCCGCCCCCTCGGCGGCATAGTAGCTGCTGATTTCGGACCAGGCGGGGTTCTGGTCGGCGTTTTCCACATCGGGAAAGACATATTTAACCGACATGACCAGTGTGCCGTCCTCCGCGGTGTAATCCCGCTGGAAGGTCTGCTCGCTCCAGGTGAGGACCTGGGGGGTGGGCGAGGGGGAGGACGGAGCGGCGTCCTCCGGCGCGCCGGAGGACGAGGGCGTGGGTGAGGCCGGAGTCGTGGACGAGGCGGCGGGCGTCCGGGTATTGGACGGGTCCCCGGACGTACAGGCGGACAGCGCCAGCACGAGGGCCAGCATAAGCGGAAACAGTCTTGCAGATCTTATGTTCATGTTCCTATATCCTTTCTGCGGACGGGTGGAGCTTACGCCTCCTATTGTATCATTCCGCGCCGCCGCCGTAAACCGGAAATCTGTGCGGGAAGCGGGCCCGAAGCCCAAGGGGGCGGAAGGCGGTCAGGGCTTTTTTGTTTACAATTTTGTCTTTTTTCTTTTTGCTTAATATGGTATACTAGGCTGATTCCATATGGAAAGGTGTACGATAAGATATGGGTTTGCTCAAAAAGCTCTTCGGGACCACCTCGGAGAAGGAATTGAAGGCGATCTCCCCCATCGTGAATAAAATCGAGGCGCTGGAGCCGGAATACGCCGCCCTGACGGACGAGCAGCTCCAGGCCAAGACGCCGGAGTTCAAGCAGCGCTATCAGAACGGCGAGAACCTGGACGCCCTGCTGCCCGAGGCGTTTGCCGCCTGCCGGGAGGCGGCCTGGCGGGTGCTGGGCATGAAGCCCTACCGGGTGCAGCTCATCGGCGGCATCATCCTCCATCAGGGCCGCATCGCCGAGATGAAGACCGGCGAAGGCAAGACCCTGGTGGCCACCCTTCCGGCCTATCTGAACGCCCTGACCGGCGAAGGGGTCCACATCGTTACCGTCAACGACTATCTGGCCAAGCGCGACAGCGAGTGGATGGGCAAGGTCTATCGTTTTATGGGCCTCTCCGTGGGCCTGGTGATCCACGGCGTGCAGGGCCCGGACAAGCACCGCGCCTATGAGGCCGATATCACATACGGCACCAACAATGAATTCGGTTTCGATTACCTCCGGGACAACATGGCCATCTACAAGCAGGAGATGGTACAGCGGGGCCATTCCTTTGCCATCGTGGACGAGGTGGACTCCATCCTCATCGATGAGGCCCGTACCCCCCTCATCATCTCCGGCCAGGGCGACGAGTCCACGCAGCTCTACACCATCGTGGACAATTTTGTCTCCAGGCTCACATGCAGGACCGTGGCCTCCGTGGACGAAAAGGAGGAGGAGGACCCCAACGAGACGGCCGACTATATCGTGGATGAGAAGGCCCGCACCGTCACCCTTACCGCCAACGGCATCCGCAAGGCCGAGCAGGCCTTTCATCTGGAGAACCTGGCCGACCCGGAGAACACCACCCTCTCCCATCACATCAACCAGGCCATCCGGGCACGGGGCCTCATGAAGCGGGACATCGACTATGTGGTGAAGGACGGCGAGGTCATCATCGTAGACGAGTTCACCGGGCGGCTGATGTTTGGGCGGCGCTACTCCGAGGGCCTGCATCAGGCCATCGAGGCCAAGGAACATGTGACCGTGGCACGGGAGTCCAAGACGCTGGCCACCATCACCTTCCAGAATTACTTCCGCCTTTACGACAAGCTCTCGGGCATGACCGGTACGGCCATGACCGAGGAAGACGAGTTCAACGGCACTTACAGCCTGGATGTGGTGGAGATCCCCACCAATAAGCCCCTGGCCCGAGTGGATCACCACGACGTGGTCTATAAGAACGAGGCGGGCAAGTACCGGGCCATCATCCAGCAGATCGAGGAGTGCCACGCCAAGGGCCAGCCCGTTCTGGTGGGCACCATCTCCATCGAGAAGTCCGAGCTGCTCTCCGGCATGCTCAAAAAGAAGGGCATCCAGCACAATGTCCTGAACGCCAAGAACCATGAGAAAGAGGCCGAGATCGTGGCGCAGGCCGGCAAGTACGGCGCGGTCACCGTGGCCACCAACATGGCCGGGCGCGGTACCGACATCATGCTGGGAGGCAACGCCGAGTTCCTGGCCAAGAACGACCTGCGCAAGGCGGGCCTCTCCGACGAACTCATCGCCGAGGCCACCGGCTTTGCGGAGACGGAGAATGAAGAGATCCTCAATGCCCGAAAACTCTTCTCCGAAGCGGAGGCCAAGTACAAGGCGGCCATCAAGCCGGAGGCGGACAAGGTCCGGGCGGCGGGCGGCCTCTTTATCCTGGGCACCGAGCGGCACGAGTCCCGCCGCATCGACAACCAGCTCCGGGGCCGCGCCGGTCGGCAGGGAGACCCCGGCGAGACCCGGTTCTACCTGTCCCTGGAGGACGATATCATGCGCCTGTTCGGCTCCGAGCGGGTCATGGGCATGATGGAGAAGCTGGGCGTGGATGAGGATACGCCCATCGAGCAGAAGATGCTCACCAATGCCATCGAGTCCGCCCAGAAGCAGGTGGAGTCCAAGAACTTCCAGCAGCGCAAGAACGTGCTGGAGTACGACGACGTGATGAATACCCAGCGCGAGGTCATCTACAAACAGCGCCGGCAGGTGCTGGACGGCGAAGACATGAAGGCCAGCGTGGAGAACATGATCCGCACCACGATCCAGAACACCATCCACGGCCGTATGAGCGAACAGAAGCACATGGACGCGGAGTCCTTCCGGGAAGCCATGGCCCCCTTCCGCGGGGTGTTCCTGACCTCCGAGGAACTCAAGCTTACCGACGAGGAGCTCCAGAAGTACACCGCCGAGGAGCTGTGCGAGATGGTGGAGACGCGGGCCTTCGACATCTACCAGAAGAAGGAGCAGGCCCTGGGCGCGCCCCTGATGCGCGAGCTGGAGCGGGTCATGATGCTCCGGGTGGTGGACGAGTACTGGATGGAGCATCTGGACAACATGACCGAGCTGCGCCAGGGCATCGGCCTGCGGGCTTACGGCCAGAACGATCCGGTGGTGGAGTACAAGCGCGAGGGCTACGCCATGTTCGAGGAGATGATCGCGGCCATTCAGGAGGAGACGGTGCGCCGCGTGTTCATCGTGCGGGTGCAGACCAACGCCCAGACCGTGGAGCGCAAGCGGGTGGCCAAGGTCACCGGTACCTCCGGCGGCGATGGCACGGTGAAGCAGCAGCCGGTGGTCCATAAGGGCGAGAAGATCGGCCGCAACGACCCCTGCCCCTGCGGCAGCGGACTGAAGTGGAAGAAGTGCACCTGTAAGGAGTACCACCCCGATCTGCAGTGACAAGAGAGCAAGCGAGGGCAATATGAAGATCATTGACCGGACCCGAAACGGCGTTACGTTTCTGTCCGCCGACGGCTTTGAGGCCGCCGGCGGCGTGGCCCACGGGTTTTCCACCCGCCTGGGCGGCGTGAGCACAGGCATTTATGAGAGCATGGACCTGGGCACCACCCGGGGAGACGAGCCCGGACATGTCCGGGAAAATTACCGGCGCTTTTTCGCCGCCATCGGAGCAGATGCGGACAGCATCGCCATGTCCAATCAGATCCACAGCGATCTGGTCCGCCCCGTCACCTGTGCCGACGTCAAAAGGGATCTCTACGATGTGGAGCCCTATGAGGTGGATGGTCTGGTGACGGACATCCCCGGCGTCAGTCTGGTGGTGTTTGGGGCGGACTGCCTGCCCGTCCTGTTTTACGACCCGGTGCGCCGGGTGGCGGCCGCGGCCCATGCCGGCTGGCGGGGGACCGCCGCGGGCATCGTGGAGCGGGCTGTGGAGAAAATGGCATTCTACGGCTCCCGTCCGGAGGATATTCTGGCTGCCATCGGACCGGGAATCTCCAGATGCTGTTTCGAGACCCACGAGGACGTGCCCAACGCCATGACGTCGGCGCTGGGCGTGTGCGCCACACCCTATATCGATCCCATTGAGAACGGAAAGTTCAAGGTGGACCTGAAGGGGATCAACGCCATGCGCCTGGAGCGGGCTGGGCTGCTCCCGGAGCACATCGCCGTGTCCGGAGACTGCACCGCCTGCCACCCTGAAAAATACTGGTCTCACCGGGTCACAAACGGCGTCCGGGGAAGCCAGGCGGCTGTGATCGAGCTGCTGAAATAAGAAAAAAGAGCGAAAAGGGGAATGGTATGTGCCGCTTTTCGCTCTTTCCTATCCTGCTTTTGCCGGGAGGCGAGCCATGAAGCGAAAACACCCCCTCCATTTGAGTTTGATCGGGATACTGGCAGCGGCCCTCCTGCTGGGGCTGGGCGGGTGCGGCGTGGAGGAGACGCTGCCCGCCCCCACGCCCACCCCCGCGCCGTCGGCGGAGATGACGGCCCCGCTGGAGTTCGCCCTGCCCATGTCGGAGGGCAGCCTCCACCCCCTTCTCAGCACCGATAAAGTGAATCTGACCCTGGGGGGCCTCATCTGGGAGGGGCTTTTTGCGCTGGACCGGACCTTCACGCCCCAGCCGGTGCTCTGTCAGAGCTACAGCGTCAGCGAGGACGGTCTCACCTGGAGCTTCCAGCTCCGCAGCGGTGTCACGTTTTCCGACGGGACTCCCCTCACCGCCGAAGAGGCCGCCACCTCTCTCAACCTGGCCCGGAGCGCACAGTCCCGCTTTGCGGGCCGGCTCTCCGGCGTCCGAAGCGTTGCCGCGGAGGAGGGGGCGGTCACCGTGGTCCTGAGCGCCCCCAATGGGGCGCTGCCCGCCCTGCTGGATATCCCCATCGTCAAGGGCGATGGGGACGCCCCTCTGGGGACCGGACCCTATGTGCTGGAGGGGGGAGAAGCCCCCCGGCTGGCCACCCGGTCCGGCTGGTGGCAGAACAAGTCCCTGCCCGTAGACGCCATCCCCTTGCGGAGCATCAGGGAGGCGGATGACCTTATCTATGCCTTCGACACCGGGGATGTCTCCCTGGTGACGGCCGATCTCACCGGCACCAATGCCCTGGGCTTTGCCGGGGACTATGAGGTATGGGACTACCCCACCTCCACCATGCTGTTCATCGGCTACAACGCCTCCTCCGGGCCCTGCGCCGACGCCGCGCTCCGCCGGGCCCTGGACCGGGGTTTTGACCGGACCACCGCCGCCGTGGCGCTCCTCTCCCGGCACGCCCAGGCGGCGGCACTGCCTGTGCCGCCCGACAGCCCCCTTTACGATGAGACGCTGGCGCAGCGCCGGAGCTACTCGCCGCAGACGCTCTCGGAGCTGCTGACCCAGGCTGGCTATGAGAAGGACGGCGATGGCCTGTGGGGCAGGGGGCGGCGGACGCTGGCGCTCACCTTTCTGGTGAACACGGACAATACCTTCCGCTTGGCCGTGGCTGAATATCTGGCCGAGGAGCTCACCCGGTCAGGGATCACGGTGGACCTGCAGAAGCTCTCCTGGGCCGACTACCAGAAGGCGCTCTCCGCCGGGAAATTTGACCTTTATCTGGGCGCCACCGCCCTCTCCGCCGACTTTGACCCCGGGCTGCTGACGAAGGCGGGGGGAAGCCTGAACTTCGGGGCCTTCCAGAGCGGGGAGATCGGTGCGCTGCTGGCCGCCTACCAGCGCGCCTCCGGCGCGGAACGGGAGTCCGCCGCCCGGTCCCTCTGGGAGGGCCTGGAGCGGGAGGTCCCGTTCACGGTGCTCTGTTTCAAGAACCAATCCGTATTGACCCAGTGGGGGGCCGTCAGCGGCCTCTCCCCCACCCAGAACAACCCCTTTTCCGGCATTGAAAACTGGACCCTGGGGAGCTGAGCGCTCCGCCGCGACCGATACAGGCGCGAAGAAACAGACGAGGGAGAATGAGACATGGAGAAGGTATTTCGCTGTTACGTAGAGAAACGGCCGGGTTTTGACGGCGCGGCCCGGGCCCTGTGCCGGGAGCTTACCGAGGAGCTGGGGATCTCCAGCCTCACGGGGGTGCGCATCCTCAACCGCTACGATGTGGAGGGCGTGAGCCCCCAGGTCTACGCCCAGGCGGCGGCCACGGTCTTTTCCGAGCCCCAGGTGGACGCCGTGTATGAAGAGGAGCTGCCCGACATGACGGGGGCGCCCTGCCGCCTGGTGGCGGTGGAGGCCCTGCCCGGACAGTACGACCAGCGGGCGGACTCCGCCAGCCAGTGCATCCAGCTTCAGACCGGCGGGGAGCGGCCCTTTTGCGCCACGGCCACCGTCTATATCCTCCAGGGCCAGGTGGACGACGCCGACCTTGCAAAGGTGAAGAAGTACCTCATCAACCCTGTGGAAGCCAGGGAGGCGGCGCTGGACAAGCCCCGGACCCTCTCCCAGCACTATCCCGCTCCGGGCAGGGTGAAGGTGCTGGCGGGCTTCCGGGACCTGGATGACGACGGGTTGGAGCATATGCTCCAGGCGTACGGCCTGGCCATGGACGTCAACGACCTGAAGTTCTTTCAGCGCTATATGCGGGCGGAAGAGCAACGGGAGCCCACCCTCACCGAGCTGCGCCTGGTGGACACCTATTGGTCCGATCACTGCCGCCACACCACCTTCTCCACCCACATCGACAAGGTGGAGATCCTGGAGCCTGCGGTGGAGGAGGCCTACCGGCAGTATCTGGCCGCCCGGGTGGAGGTCTATGGGGAGGAGAAGGCCGCTCGGCGGCCCCAGACGCTGATGGACCTGGCCACCATCGCCACCAAGGTCCTCAAAAAGCGGGGCGTGCTCCAGCGGCTGGACGAGTCCGAGGAGATCAACGCCTGCTCCGTCCACGTCACCGCCACGGTGGATGGGCAGGAGGAGGACTGGCTCCTCATGTTCAAGAACGAGACCCACAACCACCCCACCGAGATCGAACCCTTCGGCGGCGCGGCCACCTGCATCGGCGGCGCCATCCGGGACCCCCTGTCCGGCCGGTCCTATGTGTACCAAGCCATGCGCGTCACCGGCTGCGGCGACCCCCGCACCCCGCTGGACCAGACCATGGAGGGCAAGCTGCCCCAGCGGAAGCTGTGCACCACCGCGGCGGCGGGATACTCCTCCTACGGCAATCAGATCGGGCTGTGTACCGGCATGGTGAGCGAGATCTACCACCCCGGCTATGTGGCCAAGCACATGGAGGTGGGGGCCGTGGTGGGCGCAGCCCCGGCGGCCAACGTCATCCGGGAGACGCCCGCGCCCGGCGACAAGGTCATCCTGCTGGGCGGACGCACTGGGCGGGACGGCATCGGCGGTGCTACCGGCTCCTCCAAGAGCCATGACCTCAAGAGCCTGGACACCATGGCCTCCGAGGTCCAGAAGGGCAACGCCCCGGAGGAGCGGAAGATCCAGCGCCTGTTCCGCGACCCGGCGGTGACCCGGCTCATCAAGCGCTGCAACGACTTCGGGGCGGGCGGCGTGTCCGTGGCCATCGGCGAGCTGGCCGATGGGCTCTCCATCGACCTGGACCAGGTCCGCAAAAAATACGACGGCCTGGACGGCACGGAGCTGGCCATTTCCGAGAGCCAGGAGCGCATGGCCGTGGTGGTGGCCGACGGGGACGTGGAGCGGTTCATCGCCGCCGCCAACGCAGAAAACCTGGAGGCCTATGTGGTGGCTGAGGTCACACAGAGCCCCCGTATGGTGATGCGTTGGGGTGGGGAGGTCATCGCAGACCTCTCCCGGGCCTTCCTCTCCTCCAACGGGGCGGACAAGCACACCGCCGTCACCGTGCCGCCCGTGCAGCGGGCGGGGGCCGGCGTCGCCCAGGATCTGCGGGGGCTGGCCGCCGAGCTGAATCTGGGCCTCCAGCGGGGGCTGGGAGAGCGGTTCGACGCCTCCATCGGCGCGGGCTCGGTGCTGATGCCCTTTGGCGGAAGGACCCAGACCACCCCCACCCAGGCCATGGCCGCCCTGCTGCCGGTGGGCCCCGGGCGGGAGACGGACCTCTGCTCGGTAATGGCGTGGGGCTTCCGGCCCAAGTGGATGGAGAGCGATCCCTTCACAGGGGCCTCTGTCTCGGTGGTGGACTCCCTGTGCCGGCTGGTGGCGGCGGGCTGCGACGCCAAGGGGGCTTACCTCTCCTTCCAGGAGTACTTTGAAAAGCTGCGTGACAATCCGGTGCGCTGGGGCAAGCCCTTCTCCGCCCTGCTGGGCGCCCTGTCCGCCCAACTGGGCCTGGGTGTGGCCGCCATCGGCGGCAAGGACTCCATGTCCGGCTCTTTCCTGGGGCTGGACGTCCCCCCCACCCTCATCTCCTTTGCCATCGCCCCGGAGCGAGCCGGCAATGTGCTCTCCCCCGAGTTCAAGGAGGCGGGGCACCCGGTCTACCTCTTCCGGCCGGAGGACTTCCGGGACTACGGGGCGCTGAGCGCCCTGTGGGCGAAATTTCACGGCCTGTGCCTGGACGGGACCGTAAAGGCCGCCTGGGCCGTGGGACCCGGCGGGGCGGCAGAGGCCGTGATGAAGATGTCCTTCGGCAACCGGATCGGCTTCCTCGTCGACCCGCGCCTGGAGTCCGACCCCTTCTGGGACCCCACCCCCGGCGCCATTGTGGCCGAATGCGGCAGGGAGATCCCCGGCGCCCTTCTGCTGGGCTATACCTCTGACGAGCCCATCGTCACCCTGAAGAACGACTCCGCTTCCATTGAGGAGCTGCTGCAGTGTGCCGAAGGGGTGCTGGAGCGGGTGTACCCCACCCGCACCCCCGCCTCCGGCGGCGTGAAGGCCATTTCCTGGGAGGGGCGATCTCCGGCGGTGTGCGCCCACAAGACCGCCCGGCCCAAGGCCGTGATCCCCGTGTTCCCCGGCACCAACTGCGAATACGACACCGCTGCGGCCTGCCTTCGGGCGGGCATCGAGCCGGAGATCGTGGTGGTGAAAAATCTGAGCGCCGGTCTTCTGGCCCAGTCCGCCCAGGCTCTGGAGCAGGCCATCCAGGGGGCCCAGATGATCGTCCTGCCCGGCGGCTTCTCCGGCGGCGACGAGCCCGACGGCTCCGCCAAATTCATCTGCTCCTTCTTCCGTAATCCCCGCCTCACCGACGCGGTCCACGACCTGCTCAAAAACCGGGATGGCCTGATGCTGGGCATCTGCAACGGCTTCCAGGCCCTGGTCAAGCTGGGACTGGTGCCCTACGGCGAGATCCGGCCTATGCACGAGGACTGTGCCACGCTGACCTTCAACGATATCGGCCGCCATCAGAGCCGGTATGTCACCACCCGGGTGGCCTCGGTGAATTCCCCCTGGATGCTCCGCTCTCAGGTGGGCGACCTCCACGCTATCCCCGTCTCCCACGGAGAGGGCAAGTTCGTGGCCCCCGGGGCGTTGCTGGAGGAGCTGATCACCCGGGGACAGGTGGCCACGCAGTATGTGGACTTGGGCGGGGCGCCCTCCATGGACATTGCCGCCAACCCCAACGGCTCCGTGCTGGCCATAGAGGGGATCTTCTCTCCGGACGGGCGGGTGTTCGGCAAGATGGGCCACTCCGAGCGGCGGGGGACCTACATTGCCAAAAACATACCCGGCGACAAGTACCAGCCTATTTTTGAAAGCGGCGCGGCGTACTTCCAATGATGTTCTGCAGCCAGCAGCAAGGAGAACACCGGCAGGCGGCGGGCTGGGGCAATAAGAGGGCGTATCCCCACATGGGGATACGCCCTCTTGCCGTTTTAAAGGAAGGCTCAGGCCGGTGCGGACTGAGGCAGACCGCCGGCCCCCTCGGAGAGTCGGTTGCCCTTAAAATCCCGGTCCAGCCAGGGGTCCAGCGGGGCGCCGGACTCCGCCGCCTGGAAAAAGCGTTGCGTCTGTTTGGCCGCCGCCTCCACGGTGGCCGCGAGCTGGCGGGTGAGATATTCGTTGCTCTCTGCATAGGCATCGTGGGAATCGGCGGTGAGGAAGATGCCCTGCAGGGCCTTGAGCCCGGGCAGCGCGCCCACCGCGCGGTTGGCCGGGCGGCTCAGACGGTGGCCGGAGAGACGGGCGAAGAGGGCGGTGTCCCGCCGCATAGAGCGATAGCCCTCTTCCAACTGCTTGGGAGAGGTGTGCTGGTAGGCCCGGGCGGCGGCGGCGAACACCTCGCCGGAGGGCATGGGAGGGAGGTAGGAACGTCCCAGTGATACCAGGTCGTCCCGCTCCATCAGCAGGCGGTCGAACTCGGCTTCCATGGCCAGGTGAGTGACGGTCCCTTCGGCCGCCCTGCGGTCGATCCAGCCGTGACAGGCACTGTCCAGGGCCAGATGACACAGAAAACCGGCGGCATATCCTGCGGACATGGGGGCGTCCTCCTCCACCGCCTCCCGTAGGCGGCCGAATACGGGCAGCGCGGACCGGGCGTGCATGGCGACGCCCTCCCGGCGGACCGGGTTGGGCAGGGTCGGGCGGTAAAAGAAGAGTGGGTCAGGCCCCAGACAGCCCAGATCGAAGGCGGAACGCTCCCGGTTCAGAAGCAGGGAGAGCTCCTGCGGAAGCTGAGACAGGACCTGAGCGCCGAGGCTCAGATGGGCGTAATAGTTTGGCATGGCTGGGATTCTCCTCTGTTCGGATGCGATCGAATTTTGCGCCGTCCTCCACGGCGGCGTATCAATTCCTATCATACCACCGGATACGCCAAGACAAAAGCGGCAAAAAACGGGAAAAAGTCCGACGGGCAGAGCCGGCGGACTTTTTACGGCCTCTCAGCCGCCCAGATAGGCTTTTTTGACGTCCTCGTCTTCCAAAAGGGTGTGGGCGGGGGCTGTCTTGAGGATGCGCCCGGTCTCCAGCACATAGCCGCGGTCCGCCACCGAGAGGGCCATCCGGGCGTTCTGTTCCACCAGAAGGATGGTAGTGCCCGCCTTGTGGAGGGTCTGGATGATCTCGAAGATCTGCTCCACCAGAATGGGGGCCAGCCCCATGGAGGGCTCGTCCAGCATCATCAGTTTGGGGCGGGACATCAGGGCGCGCCCCATGGCCAGCATCTGCTGTTCGCCGCCGGAGAGCGTGCCGGCGACCTGGCGGCGGCGCTCCTTCAGGCGGGGAAACTGCTCGTAGACGGTCTCCAGGCCGGGAGCGACCTCACTGCCCGGACGGGTGTAGGCGCCCATCTCCAGATTCTCCTCCACCGTCATCTGGAGGAAGACCTGCCGGCCTTCGGGCACCTGGGCAAGGCCCCGTGAGACGATCTTGTGGGCCGGGACGCCGGCGATCTTCTGGTCCAGGAAGGTGATGGAGCCGGTATGGCTGTGTAAAAGGCCGGAGATGGTCTTTAAGATGGTGGACTTGCCCGCGCCGTTGGCGCCGATGAGCGTGACCACCTCGCCCTCGTCCACATGGAAGGAGATGTCCTTGACGGCGTGAATGGCACCGTAGTATACGTTGATGTTTTCCACATGCAGCATGGACATGGTGTCACTCCCCCTTCCCGGAGCCCAGATAGGCCTTGATGACCTCCGGGTTGTTTTGAATTTCGTCGGGCGTGCCCTTGGCGATGATGTGGCCGAAGTTCAGCACGCAGATGCCCTCACAGATGCCCATGACCAGGCTCATATCGTGTTCAATGAGCAGGACGGCGATCTGGAAGGTGTCGCGGATCTTTACGATATTCTCCATGAGCTCGGCGGTCTCGGAGGGGTTCATGCCGGCCGCGGGCTCATCCAGGAGCAGCAGGGAGGGATTGGTGGCCAGGGCGCGGACGATCTCCAAGCGGCGCTGGGCGCCGTAGGGGAGACTGCCCGCCTTGGCGCCGGCCAGATCCTGCATGTCGAAAATGGACAGCAGTTCCAATGCACGCTCATGGGCAATCCGCTCCTCCTTCCAGTACCCGGGCAGACGGAGCACCCCCTGGAGGGTGCCATATTTGATGTGATTGTGGAGGCCGATCTTCACATTGTCCTCCACGCTGAGGTTGGAGAACAGCCGGATGTTCTGGAAGGTACGGGCGATCCCCATGCGGTTGACCTGGACCGTGGACTTGCCGGCGGTGTCTATGCCGTCGAGCAGGATGGTGCCCCGGGTGGGCTGATAAACCTTGGTTAGAAGGTTGAACACTGTGGTCTTGCCCGCGCCGTTGGGGCCGATGAGCCCGGCGATCTCGGTGCGGCCAATGGCCATGTTGAATTCGTCCACGGCGGTGAGCCCGCCGAAGTCGATGCCCAGATGCTGGGCCTCCAGAATGGGGGTCTTGTCCACGTCTCGCTCGGGGATGATATTGGGGCTGGGCACAGGGACCAGACGGGTGGGCTCTCTCCCGGGCTTATTCATGGCCGGATCCCCCTTTCGCATCGGCTTTGGCCACCGCACGGTCCCGCAGCTTGCTCTGGAGCTGGCCGCGGAGGTCCTGGAAGAAGGGGCTGTTGGTGAGCAGCATCACCAGGATGAGAACGATGGCGTAAATCAACATACGGAAATCATAGAAATCGCGGAGCATCTCGGGCAGCACATAGAGCAGGGCGGCGGCGATGATGGAGCCCCGGATGTTGCCCAGCCCGCCCAGTACCACAAAGACCAAGATGAGGATGGAGGTGTTGAAGTCAAACTTTTTGGCGGCGATGGAGGAGTAATTCATGGCGTACAGGGCACCGGCGGCGCCCGCCAGCACGGCGGAGGTGACAAAGGCCAGAAGCTTGTACTTGGTGGCGCCGATGCCCACGCTCTCGGCAGCGATGCGGTTGTCACGCAGTGCCATGATGGCCCGCCCGGAACGGCTGTTGATCAGATTGAGCACCACCGTCAGGGCGATGAGCACCAGGATAAAGCCAGCGGTGAAGGAGGAGAGCTTCACATTGGTCGTGACGCCCATGGGCCCCTTCAGAATGGCTTTGCCGCCCTCGCCCAGGGCCAGCGCGGCCTCGTTCTGGGTAGAGAAGTGGAGTCCGTTGCCGTCTATGCCCACATAGAGGATGTTGATGATATTTTTGATGATCTCGCCGAAGGCCAGGGTGACGATGGCCAGATAATCGCCCCGGAGCCGCAGAACGGGCACGCCCACGATAAAGCCGGCGATTCCGGCGCACACGGCGCCCACCAGCATGGCCACCGCCAGACGGACGGGGCCGGAGGGGATCGCCTGCTGGAGGGAGAGGGAGACCACAACGCCGGAGAACGCGCCCACGCTCATAAAGCCGGCGTGGCCGAGGCTCAGCTCACCGGAGATGCCCACTACCAGATTCAGGGCGATGGCCATGGTGACATAGGCGCAGATGGGCACAAGCTGTCCCTGCAGAGAGGGGGATAGGAGCCCGCCGGCGTTGAGGATCTGGAGGATCACGAAGGCGGCGATGACGATGCCGTAGGTAATGGCGTTGCGGAAGAGCCGTTTCCGGCCGGAAGAAAGGGTTTTCATATCGGCCACCTCACACTTTCTCACGCACGGTCTTGCCCAGCAGGCCGGAGGGCTTCACCAACAGCACCACGATCAGCACGGCAAAGACCACCGCGTCGGAGATATTGGTATTAAAGGCCTTGGCAAAGATCTCGATGATCCCCAGCAGGATGCCCCCCAGCATGGCGCCGGGGATGGAGCCGATCCCGCCGAAGACCGCGGCGGTGAAGGCCTTGATGCCGGGCAGGGACCCGGTGGTGGGCATCAGGGTGGGATAGGTGGAGCACAGCAGCACCCCGGCGACGGCGGCCAGCGCGGAGCCGATGGCAAAGGTCATGGAGATGGTGCGGTTGACGTCGATCCCCATGAGCTGGGCCGCGGCCTTGTCCTCGGAGCAGGCCCGCATGGCCTTGCCCATCTTGGTGTGGCCGGTAAAGAAGCTGAGCACCAACATGATGACCACGCAGGAGAGCACGGTCACAAGGGACACATAGGTAATGTTGACGCTCCCCAGGGTGAGAGAGCCGCCGGGGACCACGGAGGTAAAGACCTTGGGGTCGGACTTCCACAGCAGCAGGGCGGAGTTCTGAAGGAAATAGCTCACACCGATGGCGGTGATGAGCACGGCCAGGGAGGGAGCCTGCCGCAGGGGCTTGTAGGCCAGCCGCTCGATGACCATGCCGAGGATGGTGCATACCACCATGGCCAGCAGCACCCCGGCGATGGGGGACAGACCGAACTGGCCGGTGGCGAAAAAGCAGACGTAGGCGCCCACCATGATGATGTCACCATGGGCGAAATTGAGCATCTTGGCAATGCCGTAGACCATGGTATAGCCCAGGGCGATGATGGCGTAGACGCTGCCCAGGCTGATGCCGTTGATCAGGTTGTTGAGAAGACTCAAGCCAGTCACCTCTCTTTTCTTTCTCTCTGCAAAAGGTCCAAAACGGGACTATATGGCAGACACATCAGCAGTCGCTCCGGCCGCGGATGTGTCCGCCATACAGGCGGGGGCCGTCTCCGGCCCGGAATGGGGAAAAGAGGGCTGCCGAGAGACCCGGCAACCCTCTTCCTGGGTTCCCTTTTCTGGTTTTCTTACTGAGTGACGTACACGCCGCCCTCGACCTTGACGACCACGGGGGCCTTGGAGACCTCACCGGTGGAGGACCAGGTCATGCCGGTGCCGGTCAGACCGTCCACGCTGAAGTCTTCGGAGGTGAAGGTGGACACCAGTGCTTCGCACACGTCGGCGGCGCTGGTGTCTGCGGTGATGCCGGCCTTCTGGCAGGCCTCATAGATGGCGTAGATGCAGTCATAGCCATCGGCGGCGAACTGGTTGGGAATGCCGTCGTACTGCCCTTGGTACGTGGTGACGAAGTTGACGGTGCGCTCATCGGTGCCCCAGGCGTTGAAGGGGGTCATCAGCATCAGACCCTCGGCCAGGGAGGTATCAAAGCCCTCCAGGTCCAGGATGCCATCCATGCCGTCGCAGCCGAAAAAGGTGGGGGCGTAACCCATGGTCTTGGCCTGGTTCAGGATCAGGGAGGCGGGGGTGTAGTAGATGGGCATGAACACCAGGTCGGCGCCGGCGCTCTGGGCCTCACCCAACTGCACGGTGAAGTCGGCGTTGGTATCGTCGGGGAAGGTGGTCACGGAGACGACCTCCAGGCCGATGGCGTCGGCCTCGGACTGGAAGGCGTTGTAGATGCCGGTGGAGTAGGCGTCGCCGTTGTTGTAGATGACGGCAACCTTGGTGCCCAGGCCGTTCTCCTTGATGTAATTAGCGGCGGTGAGGCCCTGATTGGGGTCGGTGAAGCAGACCTGGAAGACGTTGTCCCGCCCGCTGGTCACATCGGTGGAGGAGGCGGAGGGAGTGAGCTGGAAGTAGCGGTCGTTGAAGGTTTCGGCGGCCACGGCCACGCAGGGAGTGGTGGTGGTGCAGCCGTAGATGAGCTGCACGCCGTCGCCCTTGAGCTTGTTGTAGGCGTTGACGGCCTTCTCGGCGTCGCCCTCGTCATCCTGGAAATCCAGGGAGAACTGGAGACCGCCCAAGGCGTTGATTTCCGCTACGGCGACCTCGGCGCCCTGCTTCGTGGCCAGGCCGTACACGGCGGCGGAGCCGGTCAGGGGGCCGATGCCGCCAATCTTGATGACGCCGGAGGCGCCGGAATGGTCGGCAGGAGCAGAGGTGTCGGCGGGGGCGGGCGTGGCGGAGCCGCTGCCGCCGCCGCAGCCGGCCAACAGGGACAGGCCCAGGGCGCCTGCCATGGCAAGAGACAAAGCGCGATTCATGTTCATTGTAAAACCCTCCTTTAGGTTGTTGACAATTATAAGCCTTGCCCCATGAAATTGTCAACCGTTGTTTTTGACAACCTAAAAAGAGAAAGGAAACAAAGATATCCACAAAAGTGACAAAAGCAGCTTACAAAAGAAAGCCGCCGTCCACCCCAAGGACCTGCCCGGTGATAAAGCCCGCCTGAGGAGAGGCCAAAAACAGGGCGGCGCGGGCCACGTCCTCGGCCGTGCCCAGACGGCCCACCGGGGTTTCCTCGGCAAGCGTGCGCAGGTCCCCCGCAGACAGCGCGCAGTTCATCTGTGTGTCAATCACACCGGGTGCCAGGCAGTTGACCGTCACCCCGGAGGGCCCAAGCTCCTGGGCCAAAGCCTTTGTCAGCCCGATCACACCGGCCTTGGCCGCCGAGTAGGCCGCCTCGCAGGATGCGCCGGAACGTCCCCACATCGAGGAGATCGTGAGGATACGCCCATACTTCCGGTGTACCATGTGCCGATAGGCCGCCCGACAGCAGTAAAAGACGCCGTCCAGGTCGGTGCCCAGCACCCGGCGGTAGTCCGTATCCGTCATATCGCAGAGAAGGCCTGTCCACGCGACGCCGGCGTTACATATCAGAATGTCAAGTTGACAAAAAATATCCAACACATTGTCAACCAAAGACTGGGCCTGGCCGGGATCGGACACGTCGGCCTGAAAGGCCCGGACCGAATATCCCGAGGAGGAGAGCTCCTCCACCAGGGCGCGGGCTTCGGCTTCGGAGCGGTGGTAGTTGACCGCTACCGCATAGCCGGCGGCGGCAAATGCGCGGGCCATCGCCGCACCGATCCCCCGACTGCCGCCAGTGATCAGAACCGTCTGCTGCATGAGAGGGAGGCACCTCCTCGTACTCCGGGTGCGGCTCTGTGCCGACATCCCGTCTGTGTCAGTATCATCAGTATATCAGTATAGCAGGACAGGTGTAGTTTGAACAGTGGAAGATTTCAGATGCGGGAGGTTTTCTATCATGATATGAAAGAAAGAGGATCAAAAAGAATCTGAAAAGGTGTTGACAAAGCAAGATAAAAATGATATTATAACCTTCGCCATTTGGACGATTAGCTCAGCTGGTATGAGCATCCGCTTGACGTGCGGGAGGTCACAGGTTCAAGTCCTGTATCGTCCACCAGTGAATCCCCAGGAACTGTACAGTTTCTGGGGATTTTTATTTAGATTTGTAGAAGGCCCGCCGCCATGTTGCTGTTCCGGTACGGTTCGAGGCATGGGGGAAGCAAAGGGACGTTCCGAGGCGAAGAGACGGACTCTGCGGAGGCACTTCAAGAAAGAGCCTTGGCGCTTTGCGCCAGGGCTCTTTTGCGCTTATAAGGTAAAGGGCCGCAGAGCGGTGGCAGGCATGTGGCGGGGCGGTTTTTGGACACAAAAAATAAACTGGTTATATTTTGATACCAAATAGGTTACTTTATAGTACCATATTTGCCTATACTTAACGTCAAGGCGGTGGTACGTATGCCAAGAAAGAAACTTGACGAATTAGCATTCACTTTGCGGGTATACCGCGAGAGCGTGCAAAAATTGGATTACATTGCGGGGGCCAACGGCAGAAGCCGCAACAGTGAGATCAATCAGGCCATCAAACAGTATATTGCCCGCTATGAAAGGGAAAACGGACCGATCGAAAGGGCAGAGGGGGACGGCTGAAGGGAAAATCTGTTTTTAGGCGCTGCTGTGGATATTATTTTCTGTTTTTCGGCAAAAATCTCTTTATTATGCTGGAATTTGTGATAAAATAGGGACGAACTTTGCAAGGCAAGGTGATGCTATGTGCGGTTAAGCGACTTCGAGCTGTTTTGCGAAAGACATCAAAGCGGAATGTTCTATATTGCATGTAATGTCCTGGGCGACTCGCAAAAGGCTGAAGACGCTGTACAAGAAGCACTGTTCCGCATTTATCGGACCTTTGGGAAGCTCAGCTTCAGGACTGCGCGCGAAGAACGCGTTTACGCGCTGCGCGCCGCCAAAAATGCGGCAATCGATCTTCTTCGGCAGAACAAGCCCTGTGAGACCTTGGATGATATCAGTATGGACAGGCTCTCCCTGGAGCGGGGAGACACCACGTATTCCGCAGCGGCGGCACACTCCACAGAAGAATATGTCGGCAGATTTATTCAGGCGCTTCCAGAAAAGACAAAGGCCATTTTCAGCTATCGATCCCTCGGTCTGTCCGACAAGGAGATTGCATTGCCGAGACATTGTCTATCACTCCGGATAATGTCCGGACGATTGCCTTTCGGGCCCGGAAAAAGCTGATGGATTCTTTGGAGCGGGAGGGACTATTTTGTGAATCAGATCGATGAAATGATCCGAGAGTCAATCCTTGACGATGACGACGCCCTTCTCAAAGCGGCCGAGCAGGCGGAGCACACATTCTCCGAGCAGTTTTATGAGGGATTGGAGGCCCTGCAGCGCCGCGGTCCCGCCCGCAGGAGGCGGCGCTTCCTGCCGGGGAGGGTGCTGGCCGTGGCCGCCACGGTGCTTCTGCTCCTCGGCGTTCTGACGGCCGGGGCCTTCTGGGAGCAGCTCAACATATTCTTCACACAGGTGCATGACACCTACACGAAATTATACGTCACGCCCCGGGCCCCGGAGGACTTAGCGCCTGATGTCGATATACCCTCCGATTGGACAAGCTACTGGTACCCGCAGGACATGCCGGAGGGATATGTCTTCTCCGACGCTTATAATGCCGATGGCGCTATAAAAGCCATTGTGTTTTCCAATGATGAGGACCGGGCAATCAGCCTCCTGCAATGCGATGCAAGCACGCCTCTTTTCAACGACAACGAGGCAACTGAGGCGGAGGGGATCTATGTGAACGGCTTCAGCGCCTATGCGGTCGAAAAAGAGGTTGCCGGCACGGAGCTAAGGGTCCTCTCCTGGTCCCAGGGGGGCAGCAACCTTTGCCTGCAGGGAGAGTGTGCCTTTGATGAGCTGCTGGAAATTGCAGAAAGCATGAGACTGATCCAGAAGGAGGACAATTAGATGAAAAAGAAACTGACATCACTCCTCGCGGTCCTGCTGGTCTTCTCCTTTGCGGCCTCGGCCAGCGCGGCGGTCGCCCGGTGGTCCTATCTCAGCACCCTGGCCATCACCCTGGAGGAGAAGGACGATGGGATACAGTGGGGCGCCACAGCCATGGCGTATTCTGTGCAAAGCGTCACGGCGGTCAAAGTGGACGTCAAGCTGCAATTGCGCACCTCCACCGGCTGGCTGACCGTGGCCTCGAAAAGCAACAAGGAGTCCAGCCACATCTCGGGGGCCGGCGGCACCTACACCGACAACATCGCCGGGGACAGCTACCGGGTGTCTGCGGAGGTCTATATCTACGACGGCAGCACCGAGCTGGAGTATGTCGGCCCCATATATGAATATTTAGATACATAAATTATGTCAGAATATGTTATAAAAAGTGTCATATCTCCCGTTTTACCTCGTTCTATTTAGTGTGGGCCCGGTACACAGCCGGGAAAATAAATAGAAGAGAGGTAGATTCCAATGAAGCATTCCGAGCGCGCGCCCATCTATGAGGTGGTGCAATCAGAGGTTTCCATTGAGGAGGCCGGACAGTGTACCACTTACGGCATTGCCTGTGTGTTCAGGGACAGCACAGCAGGCAGGTCCTAGGTCATCACGATAGCGAATATCTCGGTCGACCGGGCCTTTGTGGAGGACACAGCCAACTTCTTCAATCGGATCTCGCTGTCGCCTCACTGTTTTCGGCGCGCCGTGATGGAGATTATCCCTTAAACGCATCCAAATGAAAGCATTCTGCATTTCCGCTTGCTCATCAGATACACATATACCCATACCCATGTCGTTTGGAGCGCCCTTGGCGGCCTGGAACGGCATGGGACACGCCGGGCCTTATCAGATTCTGATAAGGCCCGGCGCTTTTTCTGGGACAAAGGGACCCCGGCGGCAGTCCCGGCGCACCGGGACATATCGGCTTATTAGCCAAAAAAGCGCCTGAAATTTTAGACGAAGTATATATTGCAACAAAAAATCATATATGATATATTGTGATTGGCAAAATCGTATATGATATATGATTTGGAGGGGTATCAATGACGATCCTTGACTTAAGCACAGCAATCGAGATGGGCTTGGCATCGGACAAACCTCACCAAGCTCCTCAGATCATCTATCGCAGCCATGCGGACAATGCAGAGACGGTGGCCAAGGCATATGGCGTGACAAAGGACGAGCTCCCATATGGAATTGGCTGGGCAAATGAAACGATCACACTGGCATCTCACAGCGGATGTCACATGGATGCCCCGTGGCACTACTTTCCAACGATGAACAATGGAGAACCATCCCGCACAATAGACCAGGTGCCTTTGGAATACTGCTTTTCCGATGGAGTTCATCTGGACTTCAGCCAATGGGACCCCAGAAAGATCATTCATGCCGACGATATTCGGCGGGTGTTGGATCAAATGGAGTACCAATTAAAGCCGCTGGATATTGTGCTGCTGGAAAGTGGAGCGGCGCCTCACTTTGGACAGCCCGATTATACCAGCTACGGGGCGGGCGTCAGTGAGGAAGCCACTGTCTGGCTGATGGAGCAAGGGATCAAGGTGGTGGGTACGGATTCCTTTACGTGGGATATGCCATTTGCCCTGGCGGCCGAGCAGTATCGGGAAAAGCGCGATAACCGGATGATCTGGGAAGGCCACTTCGCGGGGCGCCGTGGGGAGTATTATCAAATGGAAAAATTGACAAACCTGGATCAACTGCCGGGATACGGATTCAAGGTCATCTGCTTCCCGGTCAAGCTTAAGGGCGCCAGCGCAGGGTGGACCCGTGCCGTCGCACTATTGGATCAGTGAATTTGGGGGAGACCCGATTCAATCTTGATGTGCTAAGGAGGAGTAGTGTAATGAAAAAGGCAGTGGCAATGTTGCTCGCAATCTGTATGGCGGTAGGACTGGCTGGCTGTGGCGGGGGCTCGGAGCCCGGAGCTGGCGGAGGAGAGGGAACTACCATAGAACATCCCTCCTCCATTGTCATCTGCGCCAGCAACTCGGGGAATATCTGGTATAGCTGTGCGGTCAAGATCTCAGAGCTGCTTATGAAGGAGTTCCCCGATATGTCCGTAACGGTGATTGAGGGCGGGGGCGACGCCAACATCGATGTGGTGAACCTGGGGACGGACGCCCAGTTGGGATTTACCAGCAGTACATCCCTGGTTCCCGCCTTTGCGGGAGAAAATGAGAACGTCAAGGATTGCTCCAACGTAAAGGCACTGATGAGTGTGCAGATGAGCTATGCACAGACGGCGGTGCTGGCCAGCAGCGATATCCACACCTTTGCGGATCTGGCCGGTAAGCGCGTCGCGGCGGGTACCTACGGTCAGGTCGCCATGTATACGATGAATGCGCTGCTGGAAGGCCACGGCATGAGCGAGGCGGATCTGGCCGGAGGCGCTTACCAGATTGTCTCCCCCAGTGAATATCCCGACCAGTTTTCCGATGGTCATCTGGACGCGTGCCATATCAACGGCAACCTGCCCATGGCCACCCTGGTGCAGATCGATTCCACAGATCCGATTCGCCTGCTCCAACCCACGGATGAAGCGCTGGAACACATTTTGGAGAAGTATCCCTCTTTCTACACCGTTGATGTGCCGGCCAATCAGTATGCCGGCCAGCCCGACCCGATGAAACTGCTGGCCTATGACGGCATGCTGATTGCAAACGGGGACCTGCCCGGAGAATTTCTGGCCCGCGTGGTGGAGCTGATTGCAGAATCCGGCGAAGAGATGTTTAACCGCGGGTCCTGGGAACAGTGCGGGACCTTCGTGACGCAGGACAATACCGCACCAGAGGTCTATGACCTGCTGAAAAGTAAAGGCTCCGTGGAGTAAAGGACAATTCTTTGGGAGGGAGAAATGATGCTAAAACGGAAAGACAAGCTGCTCCAGAAGGAACTGGAAAGTACAGATGTGGGCCCCTCCTCCACAGAGACCGCACCTGCAAAGAATTGGGTACAGGACACCCCTCTATGGAGGGTGGGGACTGCCATCGCCATCGCCCTGGGAGTGTATCACTTTGCCACCTCTTTTGTGGGAATCCCCCAGGCTTGGCTGCATCGGGCGATCCACATGATGTTGGTGTTGCTGCTGGCCTATATCAGTTTTGGAAAGGTGAAGAAACCCATCCGGTACCTGGAAAAAGGAATTACAGTCGGATTTCTCTGCCTTGCATTCGTCTACATTCTTGTGTACTACAATGACATTCAACTCCGTGCGGCCTTTCCGACCACGCTGGATCTGGTGATCGGGACCGGATTGGTGGCGCTTGTCATTGTGGCCTGCTGGCGTTATGTGGGGCCGGCCATGGCGTGGGTCATCATTGCCTTCTGCCTGTATGCCGTGCTGGGATTTCTGCTGCCGGGGCGGCTCAAGGCCCCGCAGCTCACCTTCCCCTATATGATCTCCTATCTGTTCAACTCTAATTTCGCACTGATGGGGTCGACCACAGGTGTGGCTGCCACCAGTGTGGTTATGTTCGTCTTTTTTGGCGCGCTTCTGGACAAGTCCGGGGCAATGAAGGTGTTCAGCGATATCTCTATCATGGCGACACGCAGAATCACAGGAGGGCCAGCCAAGGCGTCGGTGATTGCCTGTGCTCTGGTGGGGATGATTCAGGGCAACTCCATTACGAATGTGGCTACGACGGGTACGTTTGCGATCCCTCTGATGAAGCGGGCTGGCTATTCCAAGGAATTTGCCGGCGCCGTAGAGGCGACCGCGGCCACCGGAGGTATGATCATGCCTCCGGTCATGGGGGCCGCCGCCTTTTTGATGGCGGAATACACATCGACTCCCTATTCAAAAATCATTGTTTACGCCATAGTGCCCGCGCTGCTGTACTATCTGGGGGTATTCCTGGCCGTGCATCTGCGGGCACTCAGGTGGGACCTGAAACCGGTGGAGCTGGAGCTCTCCCTGAGTAAGAAAGAGATGCTCTGGCAGGGGCTCACCTGCTTGGCCGGATTCCTGACTCTGATCGTCATGCTGGTTGCGGGATTCTCAGCCACGCGCTCCGCGCTGTTTGCCACGTTGGCACTCACGCTGGTTTGGGTGATCCGGCCCGTAGACCGCCTGACCCTGCGGGGATTTTTAAAAGCCGTGGAGTCCGGCGGCCGTGGGATGCTGTCCGTCAGCACGGCCTGTGTCGGGGCGGGCATCGTGGTCGGCTGCATTGGGATGACCGGGCTGGGGATCAAAATCTCTGTGCTGGCCAGCATTGTCAATGCCAACGTCTGGGCAGTGCTCATTATGAGTATGGTCGTATGTATTATTCTGGGCATGGGACTCCCCGTGACGGCATCCTACGTTCTGGCCGCCACGACGCTGAGCAGCGTTTTGACCGGCTACGGGTTGGAGCTGATCCCTGTGCATATGTTCCTGCTGTACTTTGCCACCATGTCCGCCATCACCCCTCCCGTCGCGCTGGCCTCTTATGCCGCAGCCGGGATTGCAGACGCATCGCCCAACAAGGTGGGCTGGCAGGGCTTGGTGCTGGTGCTGCCGTCGTTCCTAGTCCCATTTGTGTTTATTTTTAACCAAGAGCTGCTGTTGATCGGTAACGGATTGGATATTATCCTGGCGGTACTGTCCGCATCGGCTGGTATCTTTGCGTTTTCTATTATTACAGAGGGCTGGATATTCGGTAAGGTTCCCACTCCGGCGCGAGTTTTGCTGGGCGTGGCCGTGGTTTGCCTGCTTATGGTGGGTGTTGCCACAGACCTGATCGGCTATGTGATCTTAGCGGCCGTCGTCTTAACCAATTACATGGCGGCGCGGAAGCGCAAAAAGGAGCTTGCATAGGATTTCTTCAAAAATTGACAGTTCGATTATATATGATATATAATATATTTAATGTGATGCAGTAATTGGACTGTACAGTTAGGAGGCAATAATCGATGCGAGCATATAAAAGCAAAGTAGATCTTGTCTATGAAAATCTGCTCTCCGGGATTGAAAACGGAGTATACGAGCCGGGGAAACGCCTGGTCATTAGTCAGTTGGCAAAGGACAACGAGAGCAGTGAAATCCCTGTCCGGGAGGCGATACGCCGGCTGGAAAGCGAAGGATACGTAGAGATCCAGGCAAACAAAGGCCCCTATGTGAAAGCCTTTGATCCGGAGAAGGCCATAACCATCTTCCAGATCAAGGGGGTCCTCGAGGGGTACGCATCCAGGCTGGCAATTGACTATCTCACAGAGGCAGATCTTGACGGCCTGCGCGAGCTGAATACGCAAATGCAGGCTTGCGAAGAGGCAGGGCAGAACTACAGCGATTTAAATCAAAAATTTCATTTGGCAATTTATCAAAGGCTTCCCCAGAGAGAGCTATATGATATGATCTGTGAATTGTGGAAGAAGTGGGGGATTACCCGTTCCGTATTCTCCATGGCACCGAGTATGATCCCGGGTTCGATCAAGGATCACGAGCACATCATCCAGCTTCTCTCGGAAAAAGATTATGATGGCGTAGAACAGTGTGTACGTGCGCATAAGGAAAAAGCGGGCGCGGTCATGAGCGCATATCTGCGGAAGAGGAAAGAATAGCTCTATTACACGCTGGGTCTCCGCCGAAGGAGAGAACCATGGAAAAACTGATTATTACCGTAGCGACCACAGGAAGCGGAACACCTCTGAGCAAATGTCCCAACCTTGCGATTACCCCGGAGCAGATCGCGGAAGAAGTGTACCAGTGCTATCTGGCCGGCGCCAGCGTCGCGCACATCCATGTGCGGGATGAGCAGGGAGGACGCTCCATGGACTTTGCCCGCTTCAAGGAGACTGTGGAGCGGATCCGGGACAAATGTGATATTCTCATCAATCTGACCACCTCCGGCATGGAGTTTTCTGAAGAAGTGCGGCTCAAGCCTCTGGAACTGCGGCCTGATCTGGCCTCTTTCAACGCAGGCTCCATGAATTTTGGAGAGGGTATCTTCATCAACAAGGAAGATATGATGAAGCGCTTTGCACAGGCCATGCGGGAATACCATGTAAAGCCGGAAATCGAGTGCTATGACGCGGGCATGGTGGAAAACAGCCTGCGCCTTCATAGAGAGGGGTTCCTTTCGGGGCCGCTGCATTATCAGTTCGTACTGGGGGTAAAAGGCGGTATGGCCGCCACAGAGCGAAACCTCCTGTTCCTGGCCGAGAGCATTCCCGCGGATGCGACGTGGGGAGCGGTCGGCCTTGGAAGACAAGCGCTGACGATCAGTACGATGGCCATCCATATGGGCGGAAACCTCCGTGTGGGAATGGAGGATAATATCTATATTCGAAAGGGCATCTTGGCGGAGCACAATGTAGAATTTGTGGATCGAATCAAACGAATCGCGGACGAGTTTGAGCGCCCCCTGGCCACGGTCGGCGATGCGCGGCGAATCTTGGGGCTGGATGAGGTGTGGGCATGAAGAATCGTGCAGTCATCGTAAATGCGGTGCGTACACCCGTTGGGAAGATGCGGCAGTCCCTGGCCGGCGTGCCCGCCATGACCCTGGCGGCCGAAGTCATCAAGGCCTCCATACAGAAGGCGGGGATCGATCCATCCAAAGTGGATGAAGTCCTGTTCAGCAACCTGATGAACAACGACAATGGAAGCCCCGCCCGTATGGCTTGGCTGGCGGCGGACATGCCGATGGAGGTGCCGGGCGCTACCATTGAACGGCGGTGCGCCAGCTCCTTGACCGCCCTGGCCTTTGCCGCGGCGCTGATCGAGTCGGAGCACGCGGATATCGTTATGGCCGGCGGTGTGGACAGCTATTCACAACAGCCGATTTTGGTCAAACGTCCGGAGCAGGCCTATCCGAGCACCCTGAAGATTCTGGAGGTCAAGCGGTCTCCGGACAATATCGGAGATGTATCCATGCTTCAGACTGCGGAAAACTTGGCCGAGCAATACGGAATCAGCCGGGCGGCCTGTGACGAGTTTGCCTGCCGCAGCCATAAGCTGGCGGCGGCGGCATGGGCGGAGAGATTGTTTGATGAGCAGATTGTCCCCATCACGATCCCGCAGAAGAAAGGGGCGGCAAAGACCGTCGTGATGGACGACTGTGTCCGCCCTGACTGTACGGTAGAGTCCCTAAGCAAACTAAAGCCCGTTGTCAAAGCCGACGGCGTGGTAACTGCCGGCAATAGCTCGCCTATGAACGATGGAGCGTCTGCTATGTTGGTCATGTCTGCGGCGCGGGCAGAGAAAGAGTGCCTAGAACCGCTGGGAACCGTGACCGCATTCGCCTGTGCCGGATACCACCCGCATTATATGGGATACGGCCCTGTGGTGGCCACGCAGAAGCTGATGGCACAGACCGGACTTTCGCTGAAAGACTTCGACCTGATCGAAATCAATGAGGCGTTTGCCGCACAGAGTTTGGCCTGCCTGAAGGTCTTAGGCCTGGATAACGAAGCGGATATGGCACGTATCAACGTCAACGGAGGCGCCATTTCAATCGGGCACCCTAATGCGGCCAGCGGGGGTATTCTGGTGGCCCGCATCCTGCATGAGATGAAGCGCCGGAATGTAAAGCGCGGACTGGTGACCTTCTGCATCGGCGGGGGACAGGGCATGTCCCTTGTGGTGGAACGCTAGGTTAGAGGACAGCGCCTGCAAGGCTATGTGAATCACGAAAAGAGAGCGGCGGAGGGACCATCCCTCCGCCGCTCTCTTTTAACAGGCTGGGAGGGCACGTCCCGGACGGAGCTGTCCGGCAGTGGTCAGATCAAAAAAGAGGATTGACAGGGCGGTGGCTGAAACTTATGATATATCATAGATATATCAGTGAGGACTGAGACGGCAGGAAAGGGGTTTTCAAGATGGAACAACTGACCTATACGACGCTGGGGGAGTGGAAAGGCTATCTCCTCCGGCAGGCGCCCGAGCGGGTGCTCCAATTTGGCGAGGGGAATTTCCTCCGGGGTTTTGCCGATCACTTCATCGATGTGATGAACGAGCGGGCGGGCTTCAACGGCAAGGCAGTGGTGGTGCCTCCGGCCTCTACCGGCAAGGCCGCGCGCATCAACGCGCAGGAGGGGCTTTACCAACTCTGTCTGCGGGGGAAGTATGACGGCGCGGTGGTAAACGACCGGCGGATCATCAGCTGCATCAGCCGGGGGCTGGATGTCTTTACGGACTGGGAGGAACTGCTGCGTACCGCCCGCAGCCCGGCGCTGCGCTTTGTGATCTCCAACACGACGGAGGCGGGCATCGTCTATGATGGGTCCTGCCGGTTTGACGACCGACCTCCCGCCTCCTTTCCTGCCAAGCTGACCCGCCTGCTGTGGGAACGTTGGCAGGCGGGAGAGCGGGGGTGGGTGCTGCTGCCCTGCGAGCTCATTGCGGACAACGGCAGCGTGCTCCGGGAGTACGTGCTCCGCCACGCCGAGGATTGGGGCTTGGGGGAGGCGTTCCGGCGCTGGCTGCGGGAGGAGAACCGCTTTTGCAGCACCCTGGTGGACCGCATCGTCACCGGGTATCCCAAGGACTGGGCGGAGGAACTCCATGCGAGCAACGGTTACCGCGACGCGCTTCTGGATACTGCGGAGCCATTTGGACTGTGGGTGATCGAGGGAGACGAGTCCCTGGCGGAGGAGTTCCCCGCGCCGCAGGCGGGCCTGCCGGTGAAGTTTGTGGCCGACCACCATCCGTACAAGGAACAGAAGGTGCGTATACTCAACGGCGGTCACACCGCCATGGTGCCTGCGGCCTTCTTGGCGGGGCATGATATCGTCCGCACCTGCATGGAGGACCCTGCGGTCCGCGCCTTCCTGGAGGGAGCCCTCTTTGAGGAGATCATCCCCACCCTCTCCCTGCCCCGGACGGACTGTGAGGCATTTGCCAGGGCGGTGGAGGAGCGGTTTTCCAATCCCTATATCGACCACAGGCTGCTGGACATTGCCCTCAACTCCGTGTCCAAGTGGCGTGCCAGGGTGCTGCCCAGCGTAAACGCCTTCCTGGCACAGAACGGCCGGGCGCCGGACCGCCTCACCTTCTCGTTTGCCGCTCTGGCCGCTTTCTATACCCAGGCAGAGCGGTGCGGCCATGCCTATCCGGTTCGGGACGAGCCCGCCGTACTGGACTTTTTTGCCCAAAACAGCGGGCTGGCGCCGGAGGCGCTGATCGCCGCCCTGGCGGCCCGCACGGACTTCTGGGGGGAGGATTTGCGCACGCTGCCCGGCTTCGTCCCGGCGGCGGGGCAGGCTTTGGCCCGGATCCGTGCAGACGGCATGGCCGCGGCCCTGGCGGATTGCAGATAGGAGGGACAGATATGGCAGTACTGCGGATTCATCCCAGGGACAACGTTGCCGTTGCCCTTTCTCCCGTCGCGGCGGGGGAACGTGTCCGGGTGGAGGGAAGAGAGGTCACAGCGCTGGAGGACATCCCACAGGGACACAAGCTAGCGCTCGCCCCCATCGCCGCCGGGGACGAGGTGATCAAATACGGCTGCCCCATCGGGCGGGCCAAGAGGGATATCGCCCCCGGGGCGTGGGTGCACAGCCATAACCTGGGCACCGCGCTGGACGAGGACAAGACTCCGGGGGCGCAGGTGACCGCCTTGACCCTGGAGCCGATGCCGGTCCGGACCTTCCGGGGCTACCGGCGCCGCGACCGAGGGGTGGGGATCCGGAACGAGATTTGGATCATCCCCACGGTGGGCTGTGTCAACGGTGTGGCCCAGGCCCTGGCGCGGGCGGTGGAGACCTATGCCCGGGGGCGGGTGGACGGCGTATACGCCTGGCCCCACCCTTATGGCTGCTCCCAGATCGGGGAGGACCAGGAGGCTACCCGGCGCATCCTCTGCGGACTGATCCGCCACCCCAACGCGGGGGGCGTGCTGGTGCTGGGCCTGGGGTGTGAAAACAGCAGCATCTCGGTGCTCCAGGAGCTGCTTGGCGGCTGGGACAGCGCGCGCACGGCCTTCCTGGAATGCCAGGCCGCGCAGGATGAGCTGGCGGAGGGGGAGGCCCTGCTGCGTGGGCTGATCGACCGCGCAGCAGGACAGATCCGGGAGGAGATCGGGGTGGATGAACTGATCGTGGGGCTGAAGTGCGGCGGGTCCGACGGTCTGTCCGGCATCACCGCCAATCCCCTGGTGGGGCGGGTGGCCGACTGCCTGGTGGCCATGGGCGGCACCGCGCTGCTGGCCGAGATCCCCGAAATGTTTGGGGCGGAGGCGGTGCTTTTCCGCCGCTGCGCCGACGGAGATACAGCCCGGAGCCTGCCCGCCCTTGTGGAAGAATGCAAGGATTACTTTGTCCGCCACGGCCAGGTAATCTATGAAAATCCCTCTCCCGGCAATAAGGCGGGGGGCATTACGACCCTGGAGGAAAAATCGCTGGGCTGTGTGCAGAAGGGCGGGAGCTCTCCTGTGAGAGATGTACTCCATTACGGAGAACGGACGAAAAAGCGGGGCCTGTGCGTACTTCAGACCCCGGGCAACGACTTGGTATCCACCACCGGACTGGCGGCGGCGGGGGCCCAGCTGATCCTCTTCACTACCGGCAGGGGGACGCCCTTCGGCGCGCCGGTACCCACCGTCAAGATCTCCACCAACACCGCGCTGGCGGGACATAAGGCGGGCTGGATCGACTACAGCGCCGGCGGCCTGGCGCAGGGAGAGGGCTGGGACAAACACACGGAGGCCCTGCTGCGGAAGGTGCTGGATACGGCCTCCGGCGCGCCCACCCGGTCGGAACAGGCGGGCTACCGGGATCTCGCCATTTGGAAAGACGGCGTGACCCTGTAGGGATATGGAAAAAGGGCGGACCCATTTGAGAAATGTCATTAAGTTAAACCTTTGGGCACACATAAAAAGTACCCACCCTATTTTGAACGGGGTGGGTACTTTTTCTACAGGAGCGGGACATAGGTTCTACATGATGCAGCTTTTTATATCATATTCCAGCAAGTCAAGCGTTCATCTTTTCGACAAACTGGAAATTGTCAATATCTTTTCGGTTTCTGCCATATCCTTTTCAATTAATGGACGCATACTGTCCTTGTACTTAGATAAATCAGCACGTTTAAGGCTTGATAATATCCTTGGAATATACTGTGGCTTTGCTAAGCCTACCTGTGCAAGAGCCTTAACACACTGTCTTGCGGTAATCGGTTTTTCATCCATTATATGCGTGAGAAAATCAGATATAATTGAATCAAAATGATTTTCCTCATCCCACTGAGCATTTGCTGCCAGAATATGCAGCACTCGATTTCTTACCAATGATTTTGGATGGTCAAGCAACGATGCAAAGTCGTCAAAATATTCGTACCATTCATCTGTTTCCTGACTTTCGGATATTATTTTATCGGCAAGAGCACAAGCATATTTATCATCCTTTGCGGTCAACTTCGCTACGATATTCTCTTCCATTACCGTCCTCTTTCGAATTCTGGTTTGTATGATTGGGTGCTTTCTTTAAAGCATACCAAACATAGAATAAAGGAATGGCATGCGAACAACGGAAAGCACCTTTCTGTCCCTCAACGGCTGGTTTTTTAGATTAACTTAATGACATTGCCCATTGGGTTCTCCCAGCCTTTCCAATGCCGTTACTTTCCCGGTGCTCTGCCCCGGGAAAGTTTTCGCCCCGCCTGCCGAACGCCTGTCGGCACAGGCTTTTCACGGCCTTTGTACGCACACGTTCCGGCACCCTTCCCGCCGACCAATCGGCGGCCCCTGGCGCCGCTTCAAAAAGAACTGTGCATCATGGTGTTGATGGCCTCCTGATAGGACAGATGAATGTGATCGGAGAGCAGCCGGCAGGATTTCTCCAGATCCTGTTCCAGAATGGCGTTCAGGATATCGATATGTTCCCGGTTGCTGGCCCGATACCGGATGGGGCGCCAGGCGGTGACCCGGATCAGGTTCAGGTAGTCCACCAGGCTGCGCATCAGGTTGGTGGCATATTGATTTCGAAGCGTGTCCACCAGTTCCAGGTGGAAGCGGTTGTCCAGCTCGATCAGCGGCGCCGCCGTCTCGGCGGAATTGCCGGCGCTGTCGTCCTCGTGCTGGAGCAGCAGTGCGCGCATATCCATTGCCCACTGAGGGTCCACCATGGTGAAGCACTGGCGGAGGATCGTGGGCTCCAACAGTGAACGGATCTCAAAAATATCGTGGATGTCCTTGGGGGTGGGGCGGGTGATCTCGATCCCGCGCCTGGGATGCACCGTAACCAGATTGTCCTGCGCCAGCGCCAGAATCGCCTCACGCACCGGTGTGCGGCCCAGGCACAGCATCTCTTGAAGCTGGGACTCGTTGATAAACTGTCCAGGGATCAGCTCCTTTTGCAGGATCATGGCCTTGATCTGGTCGTATGCGACCTGTGACAGGCTTTCCCGCTTTTGGGCAAGTGCTTTTGCCATAAGGCACCTCCGCTGTAATATATCAGATGATTGAAAATAGGTGGTATGTAATATATCAAGAACACTGTCAGTATACCAGCATATGCCAGGGATGTCAAGGACGGAAACAGGTTCATGGATAGGACTTATGGCGAAAATCAACAGTTCGTTTTCAGAACAGAATATTTTTTTGGCAAAATGGTCTGGTTTTTGCTTGACACGGCGGGCAAACTATGTTATGTTTGGCTACAAGAGATATATCACAAATATATCATTCATATATGATGGGACTTTGAACAGAACGGCAAAACCTGTGAACGGGACGGAGGATGGAAGAATGAGACCATTCCTTGACGAGGATTTTCTGCTGGATACACAGACGGCCAGGGCGCTTTACCACGGCGTGGCGGAGGGGATGCCCATTTTGGACTACCACTGCCATGTCAGTCCGCGGGAGATTGCGGAAGACCGGGTCTTCCGCAACCTGACCCAGCTGTGGCTGGAGGGGGACCACTACAAATGGCGGCTGATGCGCGCCAACGGTGTGCCGGAGCGGCTCATCACCGGGTCTGCGCCAGACGAGGAAAAATTCCAGGCCTGGGCCGCCACCTTAGAGCGGTCGGCGGGCAATCCCCTCTATCACTGGAGCCATTTGGAGCTCAAGCGATATTTCGGCTATGACGGGCACCTCACCGGAGCCAACGCCAAAGAGGTCTGGGACCACTGTCAGGCGGCCATCGGGGAAGGGATGCACGTGCGGGACATCCTGAAAAAGTCCAACGTGACCCTGATCTGTACCACCGACGACCCGGCGGACACGCTGGAATGGCATGAGAGGCTCTCCGACGACCCGACGCTGGAGACAAAGGTCCTCCCGGCATTCCGACCGGACAGGGCGGTGAACCTGGAGAAGGAGGACTTCCCCGAATACATAAAGCGGCTCTCCGCCTCCGCGGGAATGGAGATCGGCGGCTGGCAGAGCCTTCTGGACGCCCTGGAGCAGCGGCTGAACTTCTTTGACGCCCACGGCTGCGCGCTGGCCGACCACGGGCTGGACAATATCTGCTTCCGCCCTGCTGGGGAGGCAGAGCTGGACGGGATCTTGAAAAAGCGCCTGGCGGGAGAGGGTGTGACGGAGGAGGAACTGTGGCAGTATAAAACGGCCCTGCTCCTGTTCTTTGGCCGGGGCTATGCCAAGCGGGGCTGGGCGATGCAGATGCACTTTGCCGCCCAGCGCAACAACAATTCCCGCATGTACCGCCTGCTGGGACCGGACACCGGATATGACAGCATCGGACCGGCGGTGCGCCTGCCGGATCTGGCCGCCTTCCTGAACGCGCTGGACGAGAACGGAGAACTGCCGCGGACCATCCTTTACTCCCTGGAGCCCGGCGACAATGCGGGCCTTGTGACCCTGATGGGCTGCTACCAGGGGGAGGGCGTGCGGGGCAAGCTCCAGCACGGTTCGGCCTGGTGGTTCAACGACTGCAAGGAGGGCATGGAAGCCCAGCTCAAGAATCTGGCCGCCGGCGGCGTCCTGGGCAACTTCATCGGGATGCTCACCGACTCCCGCAGCTTCCTGTCCTATACCCGGCACGAGTACTTCCGCCGCATCCTGTGCGCTCTGCTGGGACGCTGGGTGGAAGAAGGGCAGTTCCCGGACGACAGGCAGGCGCTGGAGCGCCTGGTGGCCGACATCTCCTACCGCAACAGCGTTGCCTACTTCGGCTTCGGCCGCTATCACTTACGGGGGGCAGAAACGTTATGAGTATGATCAGCGTCAAGGGACTCCGAAAAAATTTCGGCAAGCATGAGGTCCTCAAGGGCATCGACATCGAGATCCAGCCCGGCGAGGTGGTGGCCATCGTGGGCCCCTCCGGGTGCGGCAAGTCCACCTTCCTGCGTTGCCTCAACCTGCTGGAGAAGCCCTCCGGCGGCTCGATCCTCTACCATGACGTGGATCTGGTCTCCGGCGCGCCTAAAGAGACCAACAAGGTCCTGCTGGGCATGGGCATGGTCTTTCAGCAGTTCAACCTGTTCCCGCACAAAACGGTGCTGGACAACATCACGCTGGCCCCCATCAAGGTGCAGGGCACCGGCAAACGGGAGGCCGAGGAAAGGGCCCTGAAGCTGCTCAGAACGGTAGGCCTGGAGGACAAGCGCGACGCCTACCCCAATCAGCTCTCCGGCGGTCAGCAGCAGCGCATCGCCATCGCCCGCTCCCTGGCCCTTCAGCCGGAGGTCATGCTCTTCGACGAGCCCACCTCCGCGCTGGACCCCGAGATGGTGGGCGAAGTGCTGGACGTCATGAAGAAGCTGGCCGCCGACGGCATGACCATGCTGGTGGTCACCCACGAGATGGGCTTTGCCCGTGAGGCGGCCGACCGGGTCATCTTCATTGACGGCGGTGTGATCGTGGAAGACAGCGAGCCGCAGGAGTTTTTCGCGCATCCCAAGAACAAGCGTCTCCAGGATTTCCTGAGCAAGATGCTTTGATCTAAATCAACCACAGAAAATTTAGCTTAGGAGGAACGAACTTATGTCTCTCATTCAGGTAGCCCGGTACAGCGACGTCAAGTACGATTTCAAGGACGGCTATGCCCGCGTGCCCGTGCTGGAGGGGGCCTTTGATCAGGCCCGCTTCGCCCACTGTGCGCTCCAGCCCGGCCACTCCATCACCCCCGACGTATACTCCGTCACCGAGCACAATCAGCTCTTCATCTTCACCAAGGGCAAGGGCTATGTCACCACGCCCCGCGAGGCCTGGAACGTGACCGAGCCCGGCGTGTTCGTCCCCGAGTTCGACACCGAGCGCTTCACCATTATCTGCTCCGCCGACAGCAAGCAACCCTTGGAATTCCTGCACATCATCACCGAGCTCAACGGGTATGACAAGACCTGTCTGGTGGAGTCCCGCATGGTGCTGCCCCGGTTCCGTACCATCAGCCAGGGCTGGACCTACGACGAGGATTTCAAGGATAACTCCGTCACCACCTCCATGATGCTGCTGGAGCATCGCAATCTGGGCCGCCTGTCTATGGGCTGCGTCAAGGGCTGCGGCCCCATCGAGATCGGTCAGCATATCCACAACGAGCTGGCCCAGTGGTACTTCCCCCTGCCCGGCTCGGAGTTCATTTATACCGCCGGCGGCGAGGAAGTGCACATGACCGGCGGCGACCTGTCCTTCACCCCCACCGGCTTCTGGCACGGCAGCAAGGTCGAGGCTGGCAAGAAGTGCGACTACATCTGGTTCGAGATGTGCATCGACGGGTATCCCGGAGAGATCAAATAAGGTCCACCGAAAGGAACGCCTACCTGATCGTTCATACACAACAATTCACTGTAAAGGGGAATTTACCATGGCTCTGGTCAAGATTTCAAGAGGTACTGATATCCAGCACAAGTATACCGACGGCGTGTCCCGCGTGAGCGTCCTGGAGGGCGCCTACAAGGACGCCACCGTGGAGCGGGTGTCCCTCCAGCCCGGCGCGGACTTCACCCCGGAGACCTATACCCGGGAGCAGCACAATCAGGTCTTCCTGGTGACCGCGGGCAAGGGCTACATCGTCACCCCCCGCCGCGTGTTCAACATCAAGGAGGTCTCCGTGTTTGTGCCCGACTTTGATAAGGAGACCTTCACCTTCCACTGCGCTGCCGACGCCAAGGAGACGATGGAGATCGTCCACTTCGTCACCGAGCTCAACGACTATGACAAGACCTGCCTCCGTGAGGCGCATATGAGCCTGCCCCGTTTCCGCGGCGTGTCCGAGGCGTGGCATTATAAGGAGGACTTCACCGGCGCCGACATCCAGCAGATGATGATGCTGGAGCACCGCAACCTGGGCCGCCTGTCCATGGGCGCCAACTTCGGCACCGGCCCCAACTACATCGGCCAGCACATCCACAACGAGCTGGAGCAGTGGTACATTATGCTGCCCGGCGCCTCCTTCACCTACACCGCCGAGGAGGAAAAGATCCACGTCCAGGGCGGCGACATCACCTATACCCCCCACGGCTCCCACCACGGCAGCGAGTGCGCCGACGGCGAGAAGTTCGCCTATGTGTGGTTCGAGCTGTGCGAGAACGGCTACCCCGGCGAGATCAAGTAAGAGATGGCGGTCAGCACGCGGCTGCTGGGCTCCAACGGCCAGTACAGCCGCTACCCTCTGGCATTCTTCCTGGACGAGATGAGGCGGCTGGGGCTGCGCAGTCTGGACTTTGTTCCACAGGTCCCCCATTTCTTCTGCGGATACCGGGACCATGACGACCCCGCGGGACTGAAGGCGGCGCTGGCGCGGGCAGGGCTTCGCGTGGCGGTCCTGACGCCGCCGTCCTACCGCTGTTCCATCACCGCTCCGGCGGGGGAACAGCGGGCGGCCACCCTGGGCTATTACAAAAGCTGTATCCAACTGGCCGCCGAACTGGGGTGCGACCGGCTGGTGCTGGACGCGGCCGGCGCCTGCTGGGACCTGAAGGTCGAACAGCTCCGGGAGCACGCCGCCGACACCCTCTGCATCCTGTGTGATGCGGCGGAGGCCGCGGGTGTGGGCCTGCTGCTGGCCCCGGCCATGGGGGCGGAGACCCCTCTCATCGCCGAGGCCCCCGTCCTCAACACTGCGCGGGAGCTGGAGGCCATGCTCCACCGGCTCCGCCGTCCCGGCTTGGGCGTGTGTCTGGATACCAATGTCATGAGCGCCTGCGGCGATACCATTCCGGACTGGTTCGACCGGTTGGGGGACCGGACGGGGCTGGTGCGGCTGTGCGACGGCAATTACCACGGCTGGCGGGCTTGGGGCGAAGGAGTACTTCCCATGGAGCGGTACCTGTGCCAGCTGAATGAGGTGGGCTATGGGGGGGAGATCTCCCTGCGCCTGCCCGGTGAGTGGTATTTGGAGCGGCCCTCTTATCCGGACGAGCGGGCCCTGGCGGCCCTGTGCGGGGAGGTGTAGCCATGGCGGGCATCAAACGAGGACAACTGGTCAACATGAACCAGCATTACCGCCGCTTCTCTCTAGACTACTTTCTGGACTGCCAGCAGCGCCTGGGCGTAGAGCAGATCGAGCTCTGGTGCGGCGCGGCCCACTTCTGGCTGGATCATGAGGGATTCGGCGATGTCAATGCGCTCCGTGCCAAGCTCTCCGCGCACAATGTCCGGGTGGTGTCCGTCACGGCGCCCAGCATAGCCTATCAATATCAGTATGCCTCCCAGGAGCCGGAACTTCTGGAGCGGTCCTTCCGGTACTTCTCCAACGCCATCCATCTGGCGGCCGAGCTGGGCGCGGACCGGGTCGTGGTCAACTCCGGCTGGGGTTACTGCGGGGAGGATGAGGCCGCCATGTGGGGCCGATGCCGGGATCACTTGGGCCGGCTGTGCCTGGCGGCCGGGCGGGAGGGTATCCTGCTGGTGATGGAGTCCCTCCGCCAGGACGAGAGCAATCTGGTCTACAGTCTGGAGCGGGCCCGCCGCATGTATGAGGAGATCCACCATCCCAATCTGAAAATGATGGTGGACAACATTGCCACCGGCGCGGCGGGGGAGACCCTGGAGGACTGGTTTCAGGCATTTGGGGACGATCTGATCCACATGCACTTCCTGGACGGCGACCCCTGGCTCCACAATGTGTGGGGTGACGGAAACACCGCCCTGGCACGGCAGATCCAGACCCTGAACGACCACCATTTCACCGGATATCTGGTGCAGGAGGTGGCGGACGAGCACTATTTTACCGACCCCTATGCCGCGGACCGGAGAAACTTTCGGGTCCTGGAGCGGTTCCTCCAGGACTAGGGCCTGTTTGAAAACGGGCGGCACACCCCAACGCCGGGCCCGCCCCCATGGTTCCAACAGGCCCTGGAGATCCGTATTTCTCAGCGCGGCGCGCTGAAAAATAAATTATAATGAAAAGGAAAAGGTGAAGCAGTCATGAAAGCAAAGAAGATCCTTACCGGCGCCCTGTCTCTTGCGATGATCGTCTCTCTGGCCGCCTGCGGCGGCGGCAGCAGCGCCACGCCCACGCCCGGGACCGAGGCGCCCGAGACCACTACGCCCGTCACGGCCGCTCCCGAGGGAGACGGCTCCCTCCAGCGCGTGCTGGACGCGGGCAAGCTGTCCATCGGCGCCGAAGGCAACTGGATCCCCTACGTGTACAACGAGGACGGCACCGGAGAGCTCACCGGCTTCGAGGTGGAGATCGCCAAGGAGATCGCCTCCCGCCTGGGCGTGGAGGCCGAGTTCCAGATCTCCGACAGTTGGGACCCCGTCCTGGCCGGCCTGGATGCAGCCCGCTATGACATCGTGATCTGCGGTGTGAACCCCAACCCCGAGCGCCAGGAGAAATACGCCGTCACCGCCTCCTACGCGGAGAACCCCTACTGCCTGGTGGTCAACGGCGACAACGATGAGATCACCTCCTTTGAGGACCTCGACGGCAAGCTGTGCATCAACTCTCCCTCCTCCGCCGCGGGCAAGATCGCCCAGAGCTTCGGCGCCACCACTGCCGACGGTGATCTGACCGCCGCAATGGAGCAGCTGAACACCGGTCGCGCCGACGGCACCATCAACAACGTGGCCGCCGTGGACGAGTATATGAAGAGCCGTCCCGAGGTCAACGTGAAGATCGCCGCGATCTATGAGCCCGCCGAAGGCGAGGAGTACATGATCGAGTCCGCCGGTATGCTCCGCAAAGAGGATCAGGAACTGTGCGACAAGATCTCCGAGATCATCCAGGAGATGATCGACGACGGCACCTGCTATGACCTGACCGTGAAGTACTTTGGCCAGACCGTGGCCGACAGCACCAGCATCTACAAGAAGTAAGTCAAGCATTGACCGGGGCGCCGCCCTTGGGCGGCGCCCCCTTTTCTCGAAAAACAAGGAGGCGGGCTGCCATGGAAAACATTCAATTGCTGGTCGATTCCTTCTGGCCCATGTTCAAAGCGGGCCTGTTGATCTCTGTCCCGCTGATGCTGGTCTCGTTTGTCGTGGGCCTGGTATTGGCATTCGTCCTGGCGCTGATGCGCATGTCCAAGATCGCACCCTTCAAGGCAATCGCCTGGTTTGTGGTTTGGGTGATCCGCGGCACCCCCCTGCTGGTCCAGATTTATGTGATCTATTTTGGACTGCCCTCTGTGGGGCTTGTGCTGGATCCCATCCCATCCGCTATCCTGGCGCTGGTCATCAGCCAGGGCGCCTACAATTCCGAAGTCATCCGCGCCGCCTTGGGCTCCATCCCCAAAGGACAGTTTGAGGCATGCAGGGCCCTGGGACTGAACAAGCTCCAGACAATGGCCCAGGTGGTCATCCCGCAGGCGGCCCTGGTGGCCGTACCATCTCTCGGCAACTCCTTCATCAGCCTGCTGAAGGACACCTCCCTGGTCTCCTCCATCACGGTGGCGGAGATCCTCATGACGGCCAAGTCCATCATCGCCGTCAAATTCCAGCCCCTGCTGCTCTACTGCGAGGCCGCTCTTGTCTACCTGATTTTCAGCACCGTGCTCACTCAGCTCCAGGGAATGCTGGAAAAGAAGCTGGGCAAGCATCTGGTGGACACCAGAGTCTGACGGAAAGGGTAACGATCTGCTATGTTGCATTTGAATATTCAGGGACTGAAGGACCGCTCCGCCTGGGAAGCCGCCGGCATTGCGCTGCCGCGGTACGATGTGGAGGCCATGAAGGCCCGGACGCTGCAAAGGCCCTCCTGGGTCCACTTCGGCGCGGGCAATATCTTTCGGGGCTTTCTGGCCGCGGCCCAACAGACCCTTTTGAACGCCGGGGTCACCGATACCGGCATTTTGGCGGCCGAATCCTTCGACTTCCAGATCATCGACAAAGTATACGAGCCCTATGACGAGCTGAGCCTGCTGGTGCGCATGCATGCCGACGGCTTCTACGACAAGGAGGTTGTGGCCAGCGTGGCGGGCGGATACAAGGCCGACTGCGCGGGGCCTGACTGGGCACGGCTGGTGCAGGTGTTCCAGAATCCCAGCCTCCAGCTGGCCAGCTTTACCATCACGGAGAAGGGGTATGCGCTGACCGATCTGGCGGGCGAGACGCTCCCCGCGGCCCGGCAGGATTTTGCCGCCGGGCCGGACGCCCCGCGGCACACCATGTCCATTGCGGCGGCGCTCCTCTACCGCCGCTTCCAGGCGGGGGGACACCCCATCGCCATGGTGAGCATGGACAACTGCGCGCAGAACGGGAAAAAGCTCCGGGAGGGCGTGTTTGCCGCCGCAGAGGCATGGGAGCGGGCGGGACTGGTCCCCGCCGCCTTCCTGGCATGGCTCTCCGACGAGAAAAAGGTCACCTTCCCCTGGTCTATGATCGATAAGATCACCCCTCACCCCTCCGAGCAGGTCAAAAAGGCCCTGGAGGACCTGGGGCTGCAGGATATGACCATTTCCAGGACCAACACCGGTACGCTGATCGCCCCCTTTGTCAACGCCGAGACCACAGAATACCTGGTGCTGGAGGACGCCTTCCCCAATGGACGCCCTCCCCTGGAGCGGGCGGGGGTCTACTTTACCGACCGTGCCACGGTGGAAAAGGCCGAGAAGATGAAGGTGGGCACCTGCCTCAATCCCCTGCACACCGCCCTGGCCGTGTATGGGTGCCTGCTGGGCTACACCACCATCGCCGCGGAGATGGCCGACCCGGACCTGAGGGCTCTGGTGGAGCACATCGCCGCCGAAGGTCTCCCCGTGGTGGAGGACCCGGGCCTCCTCAGTCCCCGAAAGTTCATCGACGAGGTGCTGCACCAGCGTTTTCCCAACCCCGCCATCCCGGATACGCCCCAACGTATCGCCGCGGACACCTCCCAGAAGCTGCCCGTCCGGTACGGCGGCACGCTTCAGCGCTATACCCAGCGCACCGATCTGGCGGTCTCCGCGCTGGAATATATCCCGCTGGTCTTCGCGGGGTGGTGCCGGTACCTGCTGGGGGTGGACGACGCCCTGCGGGAGATGCCGGTGAGCCCCGATCCCATGGCGCCTGCCCTCCAGGCCCTGTTGGCCGGAGTGAAGGTGGGCACGCCCGAGACCTGTACCGATCAGCTCCGCCCCATCCTCTCCAACGCCGCTATTTTTGGCGTGGACCTGTATCAGGCGGGGCTGGGAGAAAAAACAGAAGCCGCGTTCCGGGCCATGCTGGCGGGCCCCGGCGCGGTCCGTACCACTCTGCGCCGGTATTTGAGTGAGAGAGCATGAGGAGCGATCATCCATGAAGATGACATTTCGCTGGTACGGGAGCCAGATGGACCCCATACCGCTGCGTTATATCAAACAGATCCCCAATATGAGCGGTGTGGTGAGCTCCCTGATGGACATGCCCGCCGGGGCCCTGTGGCCCACCGAGCGCATCCAGGCCCTGAAGCAGGAGGTCAACGACGCGGGGCTGGAGCTGGAGGTCATCGAGAGCGTCAACGTCCATGAGGATATCAAGCTGGGCCTGCCCGGCCGGGACGAGTACATCGACAATTACTGCAAGACCATTGAACGGCTGGGACAGGCGGGCGTGAAGGTCATCTGCTACAATTTCATGCCGGTCTTTGACTGGACCCGTAGCGACCTGTTCAAGCCACGCGCCGACGGGGCCACCGTACTGGCCTATGACCAGGCTGTCATCGACAAGATCACCGATCCCCAGGACTTTGCCGACCGGATCCAGCAGGGGGCGGGCGAGTTCGAGATGGCCGGGTGGGAGCCGGAGCGCATGGCGGAGATCAAGCACCTCTTCGCCCAGTATCAGAGCGTCTCCCATGAGGACCTTTTCCGCAATCTGCGCTATTTCCTGGAGGCCGTTATCCCGGTCTGTGAGCGGTACGACGTCAAAATGGCCATCCATCCGGACGATCCCCCCTGGGATATTTTCGGCCTGCCAAGGATCTGTACCAACCGGGACAATGTGACGCGCATCCTCTCCCTGGTGGACAGTCCCTGCAACGGCCTGACGCTGTGCTCCGGCTCCATGGGCTCCAATCCCTGCAACGATATCCCCGCTATGGTGCGGGAATTCGGGAGCCGGGGGCGCATCCACTTCGGCCATGTGCGCAACATCAAGTTTACCGGGCCCGGCCAATTTGAGGAGGCGGCGCACTTCTCCGCCGACGGCAGCCTGGACCTGTACGAGATCATGAAGGCCTACTATGACATCGGATTCGAGGGCTATATCCGGCCCGACCACGGACGTATGATCTGGGATGAGCAGGGCCGGGCGGGCTACGGCCTGTACGACCGGGCGCTGGGCGTGGCCTACCTCAGCGGCCTGTGGGAGGCCATTCAAAAGGACCACCGGTAACAGAGAGAGCACACCGCATTCGTGCGCGTCCCGGCATGCCGGCTGGTTTCGACGCCGGGTGCGGTGTTTTTCGTGTATGAGAGCCCGTATGCACCTCCGTCCCGCGGCATCCAGGCGGGGTTTTCCCGCCATGCTGCAGGGACCCTGCCCGTCTCAGGAATACAGGTTCTAAATTTGCAGAAAAGAAGGTTGAGCGCATGGACCCCATTCTGAAACAAATTTCCAACGTCGGCATTGTGCCCGTGATCGCCATCGACGACGCTAAGAAGGCGGTGCCGCTGGCGAAGGCCCTGGTGGCCGGCGGCCTGCCCGTGGCGGAGGTGACGTTCCGCACCGCCGCAGCGGAGGAGGCAATGCGGGCGATCGTTCGGGAAGTGCCCGAGATGCTGGTGGGCGCGGGCACTGTCCTGACCCATGAGCAGGTGGACCGGGCGCTGGAGGCCGGGGCCAGGTTTATCGTCAGCCCCGGATTCAACCCGGACACCGTGCAGTATGTCCTCTCCAAGGGGGCGCTGATGGTGCCCGGCACCGCCACCCCCGGCGAGATGGAGCAGGCCATGTCTATGGGCCTGGAGGTGGTAAAGTTTTTCCCCGCCGAACAGAACGGGGGCGTGGCCAAGCTGAAGGCCATCGCCGGCCCCTATCGGGCGCTGAAATGGATGCCTACCGGCGGAGTCAACGCAAAGAATCTGATGGATTACCTGTCCTTTGACCAGATCGTGGCCTGCGGGGGCACCTGGATGGTGAAAAAGGAGCTCATCGAGGGAGAAAGGTGGGAGGAGATTACCCGTATGACCCGGGAAGCCGTGCGCACCATGCTGGGGTTCTCCCTGCATCATGTGGGCATCAACTGCGGCAGCGAGGCGGAGGCGGACCGGACGGCCAGGACACTGTGCGCCATATTTGGATTCGAGTATAAGATGGGCAACTCCTCCGTACAGGCGCTGCCTGCGGCAGAGTGCACCAAGACGCCCGGTCCCGGGGCCCACGGCCACATCGCCATCGGCACCAACAGCGTGGACAGGGCGGTCTATCATCTGGGTCTTCAGGGCGTCAAGTGTCTGGAGGAGACCCGAAAGACCGACGGCAAGGGAAAGACCAAGGCCATCTATCTGGACGGAACATTCGGCGGCTTTGCCATTCATCTGGTACAGAAATAAGGAGGCTCTCACTTATGAGCAAGCGTGTGGTAACATTCGGAGAGATCATGCTGCGGCTGGCGCCCAACGGATACTACCGGTTCTTCCAGGACGACCAGCTCCAGGCCACCTTTGGCGGCGGAGAGGCGAATGTGGCGGTATCCCTCGCCAACTACGGTCTGGATGCCGCCTTTGTCACCAAGCTGCCCGCCCATGCCATCGGACAGGGCGCGGTGAACGCGCTGCGGGGGCTGGGGGTGGACACCTCCGGGATCGTCCGCGGCGGGGAGCGCGTGGGCATCTATTTCCTGGAGAAGGGCGCCTCCCAGCGGGGTAGCGTGTGCATCTATGACCGGGCCCACTCGGCCATCCAGGAGGCGCAGCCCTCCGACTTTGACTGGGACGCCATCTTTGAAGGCGCGGACTGGTTCCACTTCACCGGGATCACGCCCGCGCTGGGACCCAACCTGGTGGAAATCTGCAGGCAGGCCTGTGCCGCGGCAAAGAGGCACGGTGTGAAGGTCTCCTGTGACCTGAACTATCGGGGCAAGCTGTGGAGCCGGGAGCAGGCCCGCACGGCGATGACCGAGCTCTGCCGGTATGTGGACGTCTGCATTTCCAACGAGGAGGACGCCAAGGATGTTTTCGGCATCGAGGCGGAAAACACCGACATCTACGGCGGCAAGCTGAACAAAGAGGGATATCAGTCCGTGGCCAAGCAGCTCGCCGACCGGTTCGGCTTTGAGAAGGTGGCCATCACGCTGCGCACCTCCATTTCCGCCAGCGACAACGACTGGGCGGGCATGCTGTATGACGGAAAGGAGTACTGTTTCTCCAAGGAGTACCACCTGCGCATCGTGGACCGGGTGGGCGGCGGCGACAGCTTCGGCGGCGGGCTCATTTACGCGCTGCTCAGCGGGAAGGACAGCCGGGAGGCGATTGAATTCGCGGTGGCGGCATCGGCGCTGAAGCACTCCATCGAGGGGGACTTCAACCGGGTCACGCTGGACGAGGTGGAAAAGCTCGCCGGCGGCGACGGCTCCGGCCGGGTCCAGCGGTAAGCAGTACAGGGCGGGGCCCGGGACCGATGCGGTGTCCCCGGCCCCGCCCTTCTTCTGTGCGCCGCGGCGGGGGCCGGAACATATCATGAAGCGGCGATCCAGCTGTCCCGGAACCTCCTGCAGTACACGACCCTTGTTCCTCTGCAAAATATCGCGGTCCATATCATAGAGGCGCAGACCAGGAGCATTGCGGATATGGAGGCGGCGCTGTGCGGATGCGAAGGAGTAAAAAATACCGGGCAGGAGCTCTGCCTGTATCAGCGCCGTTTTCAGCAGATCACCGGAAGGATGTTCGGGGATATGGAGCGGGCCTGCTCCACAAACGATGTCAACGGGAATTTTATGCGGGAGATGATCCCGCACCACAGGGGCGCGGTGCAGATGTCGGAGAACGCGCTGCGCTTTCCTATCTGCCCGGAACTTCGACCGATCCCTGAAGGCGATCATCGTCTCTCAGCAGGAGGGGATACGGAAGATGGAGCGGCTGCTCTGTCGGCTGTGAGCGCGCCCGGTATAACGAAAGTGCAGGCGGCATACCTGCGCTTTTGCTGTGGCGAACGGCGGCGCGGGGGGATTCCTTCCGGAAAAAAGGCCCTGGAACCAACGGCTCCAGGGCCTTCGGCGTATCAAAAGGTAGGCGGCTGAAACGGGGGCTCCGCGCTGCCAAAGAGGATAAGCCGCCTTGGCGGCGTTTATACACAACGGGAGAGCAGGGCCTCCCATTTTTCATCCACATACCGCTGGGCGGCCTCCAGGGTCCACTCGCTGCCGGGCTGGAAGCAGTGCTTGAATCGCCCCTGCAGACGCATGAACTCGGTGACGGGCAGCTTCCTTTTCGGCTCGTAGCTCAGATGCCATACACCGTCGATGACTTCATAGAGGGGCCACACGCAGGTCTCCACCGCCAGGCGGCACAGCTCGGGGAGCAGCTCGGGAGAGTACTGCCAGCCCCGGGGGCAGGGGGACATGATGTTGACAAAGGCGGGGCCGGGGGTATAGATGGCCCGATGGGCCTTTTCATGGAGGTCCTTGAAGTTGGTGAGAAAGGTGGTCTGGGCCACATAGGGGATGTGGTGTGCGGCCATGATCTCCGTAAGGTCCTTCTTGTTCTGCGGCTTGCCGCTGGAGGCGGAGCCGGGCGGGGTGGTGGTGGCGCTGGCAAAGCGGGGGGTGGAGGAGGAGCGCTGGATGCCGGTATTCATATAGGCCTCGTTGTCATAACAGAAATATACCATGTCGTGGCCCCGCTCCATGGCGCCGGAGAGGGACTGGAAGCCGATGTCATATGTGCCTCCGTCGCCGCCGATGGCCAGAAACTTGAAGGAATCTTCGACGCTGCCGCGGCGCTTGAGAAAGCGGTACGCGGCCTCCACACCGCCGCAGGTGGCGGCGGCGTTTTCAAAGGCGGAGTGGATGTAGCTGTCCTCCCAGGCGGTGTAGGGGTAGAGGAAGGAGGACACCTCCAGGCAGCCGGTGGCGTTGCAAATGACCGCCCTGTCCCCTTCGTCCAGGGCGCGGGTCACGGCCCGGCAGACGATGCCCGCCCCGCAGCCGGCGCACAGCCGATGTCCGCCGACAAATCGTTCCGGCTTAGAAAGCTCGAGCTTGTGATTGTACGCCATTGTCAGAGCACCTCCTGTTCACTGCTGCGCTGGCCCATGTGGAGATACCGGGGGCCGGCCTGGCCGCTTTCGGCCATCCGGAGCAGGTGGCGGTAGACCCGCTCCACGTCCTCCACCGCACAGTCCCGTCCGCCCAGGCCATAGACTACGTTGGTCATGAGGGGGCGGTTGGGCAGATCGTAGCAGGCGGAGCGCACTTCGGCAAAGAGGGGACCGCCACAGCCGGAATAACCCTCGCTCTTGTCCATGACTGCCATCGCCTTCACATGGGAGAGGGCTTGGGCGATCTCCTCCATGGGGAAGGGGCGGAACACACGCAACTTGAGGAGCCCGGCCTTGACGCCCCGCTCCCGCAGGCGCTGGACACAGGCCTTGGCCGTGCCGGCGGTGGAGCCGATGAGCACCAGCGCCACCTCGGCGTCCTCCATCGCATAGGCCTCGAAGAGGCCGTATTTTCGGCCGAAGGTCCGCGCAAAATCTGCGGCCACCTCCAGCACGGCCCGCTTGGCGTTTTTCATGGCCTCGGCCTGCTGGACCTTATGCTCCATACAGTAGGGACAGGTGTCATAGGGGCCCACGGCCAGGGGATTGCTGTGCTGGAGCAGATGGTGCTCCGGCGTATACTCCCCCACGAAGGCCCGGACCTTCTCGTCCGTCTCCAGCAGGATATTCTCCACCGCGTGGGAGGTGATGAAGCCGTCCTGGCAGACCATGATCGGGAGGCGCACATCCGGGGTTTCGGCGATGCGCATGGCCTGGAGATAGTTGTCATAGGCCTCTTGGTTGTTCTCCGCATAGAGCTGGATCCAGCCGGTGTCCCGCGCACCCATGGAGTCGGAGTGGTCGTTGTTGATGTTGATGGGGCCTGTGAGGGCACGGTTGACGCAGGCGAGGGTGATGGGCAGGCGGGAAGAGGCGGCCACATACAGCATCTCCGTCATGTACGCCAGCCCACAGGACGACGTGGCGGTGACGGCCCGAACGCCGGCGGCCTGGGCTCCGATACAGGTGGACATGGAGGAGTGTTCCGACTCCACGGTGACGTACTCGGTGTCCACCAGGCCGTTGGCCACATACTGGGCGAAGTACTGGGGGATCTCGGTGGAAGGGGTGATGGGGAAGGCGGCAAAGACGCCGGGGTTGATCTGCCGCATGGCGCAGGCAATGGCCTCATTTCCCGACAGGCGGTCGCGGATACTCATCACTTCTCCTCCTTTTCAAAGGCGATGGCGCCGAAGGGGCAGACCTTCCAGCAGATGCCGCAGCCCTTGCAGTGGTCCAGATCAAATGCGCCCCGCTTTCCATTGGAGACGGGGATGGAGGAGTCGGGACAAAAGGGGGCGCACAGCAGGCACTGCTTGCATTTGGCCGGGTCCCAGACCGGCACGTCGGAGCGCCACTCGCCGGTGCGCACTGCCTTTGCGGTGCCGCCCTCGTAGATCTCCCCGCCCGGAGTCATCTCCTGCCAGGGAGTCTGCTCGTTGATTTTGGATGCCTGGAAGTTCATGCGCGCACCTCCTTCATGGATTGGAGCAGGCATTTCATGTTGCCCTCGATGACCTGGGGCTTGGTGGCGAATTTGTGCCGGAAGCTGGCCTCCATATCGGCCGCGAACTGATCCGGCTCCAGCACCCGGCTGACCTGAACGATGGCGGCGAGCATGGGGGTGTTGGGAAAATAGCCGCCCAGGTACTGTTCGGAAAGGCGCCGGGCATCCACGGTGTACACCCTGCCGGAATAACCCCGCAGCAGGGGCCGCAGGGCACCGGGGGCCTTGGGAGAATTGATGAGGACGGCGCCCTCCGGGCTCAGCCCTGCGGTGACATCCACCGAGGAGAGGAGGGACTCGTCCACCACCACCACGTAGTCTGGCTGATAGATGTTGGAGTGGATGGTGCAGGGGACGTCGCTGATGCGGTTATAGGCGGTGATGGGGGCGCCCATGCGCTCGGGGCCGTATTCCGGAAAGCCCTGGACATACTTGCCCGAGGAAAAGGCGGCGTCGGCCAGCAGCAGGCAGGCGGTCTTGGCCCCCTGCCCGCCCCGGCCATGCCAGCGGATCTCGGTCATTTGCTTGCTCATATGTTCCTTCCTCCCTCTGTTCCGGTATGCCCGGCACAGACGAAAAAGATCCCCGCCCCTGTAAAGGGACGAGGATCAAATCACCATCGCTGTACCACCCGTTACTGCATACCGACATATGCGCTTCCTCTAACGGGGAATCCCGGCGGCGCCTACTTCGCGGCAAAGCGGTTCGGGCCGCAACTCCGGAGTGATGTTCCTGCCTGCCCTACTGATACCGGCTTCCCACCTGCCGCCGGCTCTCTGAGATCCTCGGAGAGGCACTACTGTCTCCATCATCATCTTTCATGCGTTAAATTGTTATATATACTGTAGTGGCTGAAAGGACATTTGTCAATGGGTAAAATACACAAAATAGAAAAACTCAGGACCTGCCGGAGATGAGCCAGGGGGCGGGCTCGGTCTGGAAGGTGCCTTTGGCCGTGAGCTTGGACACCGAGAGCTGCACCACCTCGGTCTCCCCGATGCCCAGGCGCTCAAAGAGGGCCGGCAGGGTGGCCGCGCAGCGGAAATCCAGGGTATAGATGAGGAATTCCATATGAGGGTTGCGGCGCAGCAGGCAGGCGAGTTCCTGTTCCATGCTGGCGGAAGCCACCAGGAAGGCCAGTGAGGGGGCGGGCAGGGCGGCCAACGTTTCGTCGTCCACGTGATCGATGATGGAGATGTTGTTGAGGCCGAATTGCCGCACATTCTCCTCCATGGTGGTGCGGTCGCCCTGGCTGTACTCCACCGCGATGACAGTGCCCTCACAGGCGAGGATGGCCGACTCCACCGCGATGGATTCCCCGGAGATGACGCACACCGTATCTCCCTGGGCCAGGTGCATCTTGCTGAGGATGACCGCCCGGATCTCATTGCCCACATAGTGGACGGAGCCCCGGGAGAAACTGGAGTTGCGCATGCCGATCTTATAGGTGGAGCGGGCGTCGGGGTTGAGGATGAGCATACCGGCGGAGGCGTTGATCCCCCGGTTGATCATATCCTTGAGCTTGGAGTGGAGAATGGGACCCGCGGGATCGGAGCCCTCGTTGTACCACACGTCGCATTCTCCCAGGCCCGCGTCCCACATGCGGTAGAAGATATCCGGGTGGCCCGCCTCAGTGAATACCAGCACGGAGGAGTGGGACTCCACTGTGGGGATGAGGTTTTTGTTCTTTCGGGTGATATCCAGCAGCTTTACCTTTTCCAGGTCCACCCTGGTATTCTCGGCAAAATACTGGAGCCAAGCCAAGATATGGGCATTTGTGAACAGATGGTCTTCCATATAAGCATGCCTCCCCTTGTTGTGCGCTCTTCATCAGAGCAAAGCATTTATCCTGATTGTACCACGGATGGCCCGGCCTGTCATCCCCTGACAGGCCGGAAACGGGGAGAGAAAAAGGTCCGGGACCGGCATATGCCGGTCCCGGACCTTTTTTCATGCACCGCAGTGTCCGCCGCAGTCGTGGGACGCGCAGTCTCCGTGGTGCGTGTGATTATGGCCGCCGTCATGACGGCGGCAGTTGGCCTCGGTACCGTAGGCCAGGCGGTTCGCCAGCAGGGCCTGGACCGCAGCGTCCGCGTCGCCGGTGACCCCGGCGTACAGGGTGACGCCCGCCTGTGCCAGTGCGTTCCGGGCGCCCATACCCAGGCCGCCGCAGATCAGGGCCTCCACGCCGGCATCCTGCAGAAAGCCCGCCAGCGCGCCGTGTCCGCTGCCGTTGGTGTCCAGGATCTCCGTCCCCGTCACCCTGCCGTCTTCCACCTGGTACACCTTGAACTGCTCCGTGTGGCCAAAGTGCTGAAACACGGTCCCGTTCTCATAGGTCACTGCGATTTTCACGATGAAACGCCTCCAATTTCTGCTTTTTGGGGCATCCGTGCCCCCGGCGGCGACATTCTCCACCGTCGCACAGGCGGTAATGCCCCCCCTCCACCGCCAGCGCCTTGCGCTCCACCAGGGCCTGGGCCAGCTTGCGGCGGGCGCTGAGATAGATTCCGGTCACTGTGGTGCGGGCCACCTCCATCTGCACAGCACACTGCTCTTGGGTCAGACCCTCCAGGTCGATGAGGCGGATCACCTCGTATTCATCCACTCCCAGGGTCACAGTCCCGCTCCAGGGGGCGTCCTCCATGGGACGGAACCCGCCGCACCGGGGCAGGGTGCATACCCGTCTGCACTTCTGTGGTCTGGACATGCCGTCACCTCTTGTTCCTGACATATGTCGAAAATATCATACTCCTATTTTTGACATATGTCAATATGAAGGAGAAAAAACGTCACTTGATCCCATAGTGTTGCAGACGTTCGTAGAAGCTGGACTTTTTCATCTCCAGCAGCTCCATGGCCCGGCGCTTGTCGCCCTCTGCGGCCGCCAGGGCGCGGAGAAGCGCCTGTTCCTCAGCGTACTCCAACTGGGCTTTCAGCGGGCCGGAGAGGACGGGGGCGGCTTCCGCCGGACGCGCGCCCACGGGGGAGAGTTCGATCTCCTCAGGGCCGATGATGCTGCTCTCGCATACCGCCACCGCCCGCTCGATGACGTTGCCCAGCTCCCGGATATTGCCCGGCCAAGTGTGCTGGAGCAGCTTCTCCACTGCCGAGCCGGAGAGCTTTTTGGGCGGGATGCCGTACTGGGCGCAGACGGACTCGGTGAGACTGCGGCTGAGGAGATAGAGGTCCGAGATACGCTCACGCAGGGGCGGGATGCGCAGGGAAAAGACGTTGATCCGGTAGTAGAGATCCTCCCGGAAACGGCCCTCGCGCACGGCCTTCCACAGGTCCTGATTGGTGGCGGAGAGGATACGCACGTCCACATTGGTGGGCTTGGTGGCGCCCACGCGGTAAAACCGCTTGTTCTGGATGGCGTAGAGCAGCTTGACCTGGGCGCTCATGGGGATCTCGCCGATCTCGTCGAGGAAGATGGTGCCGCCGTCCGCCTGCTCAAAGTAGCCCGGCTTTCCGCCGGAGAGGGCTCCGGTAAAGGCTCCGCCCATATAGCCGAAGAGCTCGCTCTCAAAGAGGTCCCTGGGGATGGAGCTGCAGTTGACCTCCACGAAGGGGCCGTCGGGCCGGGAGAGACGGTGAATCTCCCGGGCCAGTTGGGACTTGCCGGTGCCGCTCTCCCCTGTGATGATGACGTTGCACCTGGCCTGGGCAGCCTTGAAGGCCAGATATTTGACCCGCTGGATGGGGGGAGAGCTGCCTGCAAAGTCGGGAAAGGCGTTGGCCGGGACCCGCATGGCCTGGTTGTCCACGTTGAGGCTGGCCTGCTCCACCTTGGTGATGAGCTCGTTGCGCTGGTCCAGCAGCTTGTGCAGCTCGGAGAGGTCGGTAAGCTTGAGCACGGCGCCGCGGACATGATTTCCTTCCCGCACCGGCAGAATGGAGCAGAGCATAAGACGCTTGTTGATGTAGAGCTCCTCGTCCAGCGTGGCGCCGCCCCCGCCGGAGAGCAGGCGGTCCATGCGCTGGGTGAGCTCGCAGGGCTGAAAGAGCTCGAAGAAGTCCCGGCCGATGACGCTGAACTCGGTGGTGCCGTCATTTTTCGGCTGGAAAGTCCCCCCCTCCAGGAGCCCTTTCAGATCCTCGTGACGGATGGTACAGCCCTTTTCCTGATAAAATTTTACCTTCCCGGTCCCGCCGTCCACCACCACCAGGTGGGCCATGGAGCGGAGATACCGGAGGTGGTAGGGCTCGCCCCCGACGGAGATGGTCAGCAGCTTTTCGTACCGGCTCACCGAAAGGCGCACCTCCAGGCCGCCGCAGCGGCCCTCGAGACACAGCTCCTGGGGCATGGCGTATGGTCCGCAGCGGCGGTAGAGGGGCTTGGACCCGCCGCTGTGATAGACGCCGGCGGCCAGCACCACGTCTCCGGGGCGGAGCTCCGGGTCGCGGATATTCAAGTGTGAGAGGTCCTCCGGCGTCATGCCGCCGTCGTCGTCCCCCAGCATGTTGTCCGCGATGAGCACAATGTCTCCAGGGAGAATGGAGCCGGCGGGATGGGAGCGCCCACCCTCCAGGACGATGCCGGTGATCTCCTTGGCCTTGCGGTTGAAGTGGGTGACGATCCCGCCCGCGTTGACGCAGACGATGCCCTCACCCACGATTTCGGTTATGGTGTCGAGCAGCTTGCTTTCCATATCGGGGGCCTCCTTTCCGGTGTTAAGGTGCTTTCATTATAGGACGAAGGAGGGCGCGGCACAAGTGCGGAGGAAAAAGACGCTCCGCTCCGGCAACCAGCCGGGGCGGAGCGCTGAAAGGAGGGGGTAGGATATTACATAATAAAGCCCAAAAATAGATAGAAGATAATAGAGAGAACGGCAAACGCGAGACAATAAGGAAACTGTGTTTTGATATGGTCGATAATATTACACCCAGTGGTGGAACAGGTCATAATAGTAGTATCTGAAATGGGAGAGCAGTGATCACCGAAAATACTACCACCCCATACAGCACCTGCCACCAAAGGAATATCTACGCCCAGCTGGAGAGCCATAGGTAGGCAAATCACCGAGGTGATCGCCATAGTACCCATAGAAGTACCGGTGGCAAAAGAAATAAGACAGGCCATCAAAAAGACAAGAACGGGCAGGAGAGAGGGAGAAAGAAATTGCTCAAAGATGGAACAAAGATACAGTCCGGTGCCAAGTTGGGAGACCACGCCTCCCATGGTAAAGCCGAAAATTAAAATCATAGCGATGGAGAGCATGCCAGACGCACCTTTGAATGCCACATCAATGAACTGTGATAGGTTGTAAATTTTTTGGGTTATACACAGAATACCGGAAGCAACTAAAGCAAGGAAGACGCCCCACAGAAGGGCATTCATGCCGTTACCATCTAAAGGATTCCCACTGCCAGTGACCGTCAGTACAACTAATACGCCCAGGATGAGAACAGCAATGGGAATGAGCATATTGCGGGCCAAAGGACGGTCGGTATCCAAATAACTTTTGTCATCGCTCACTTCGTCTAAAGAAGTAGCAGATGAGGGCGAATCCAATTCACCAGTGGTGTCAGCCCGCAGCTCAGCGGCTTTCAAAGGGCCAAAATCCTTGCGGAGCAGGCAGAGTAAAAGAGAGCCGAGGACAGCCAGCATACAATAGAAGTTTAATGGTATGGATTGGACCAACAGTGTGGCTGCTCGGGACTCCTCTACGCCGCCGGAAGTGAGGTAACCGATCATGGCGGCACCCCAGCCGCTCAATGGGAGCAACACACAAACTGGTGTAGAAGTGGCATGGACCAAGAATGCTGATTTTTCATGTGAGACCCGCATGGCATCGTTAACTGGACGAGTAACAGAGCCGACAACAAGACAACTAAGAGAGCCCGAGGTAAAGACTAGAACGCCTACTAGCCAAGTAAAAATATTGGCGGCCCGTTTAGACCTGATAACTCCTTTTTTTCGCACCATAATTTCGACAAAGCCTTCAATTCCGCCGGAGCGCTCAATGATATAGATTAACGCGCCAATCATAAGAATGGAGGCAATAACAATGGTGTTGCTGTGGCTCTCGAATGTGGTGATAAAACCATTAAGGGTGGCATTAAGCGCAGAGATGATGTGAAAACCATCAATAACGCAGAAGCCAAGGAATACACCAATAAACAGAGAAATAAATACATTTTTAGTAATAATTGCTAAAACAATAGTCAACAACGGCGGCAAGATTGATAGAAACCCAAATTCCACAAGACTCTCCTCCTAGTATTTAATGAATTCGGAGAACTCACTTTCTCAATGCCCGGCCCAGGTCAGAACGGACAACCCGGTCATGGTCTACAGCCACCTCCCCTCCGACGAGGACGTAGTCAAAGCCCTCTGGTCCGGCGTTGGGCTGGTCAAAGGTAGCGCGGTCCGCGATTTGGTCCAGATCCAGCACCACCACGTCGGCATCGGCGCCGCTGTGGAGGTTCCCTTTGTGGGAGAGCCCCAGCTTGGCGGCGGGCATGGTGGCCATTTTGTACACTGCCTCGTCCAGACTGAGACGTCCGCTTCCGACGTAATTGCGCACAAAGCGGGGGAAGGCGCCCGCTGCCCGGGGATGTCCCTGGCCGTTGTCCATGAGGCCGTCGCTGGCCAGCATGATGTTGGGGTGGAGGAGGGCCATGTCCACGTCCTCCGGCTTCATCACATGGCAGACGGTGATGGTGCGGGGGGCCTCCCGGCGAAGCGTCCGGAAAATGGCCTCCGTGCAGCGATGCCCTTTGTAGGGGCCCTCGCAGACCTCGATGACGGAATAATCCGTCTGATACCGCTCCAGGAAACCGTCGTCATAGGTGGTCTCTCCGATGCGGGTGCTGAAGGCATAATAGGGATAACAGTCGCCGGACAGATCCATACCGTTGGCCCGGTAGGCGTCCATCATGGCAAGCAGCCGCTCCATCTGACCGAAGCCGCCCATGCTGCCCACATGAGAGTTCTGCACCGGGAGATCCAGCGCCCGTCCCACGTCGATCAGTTCCCGTACTGCGCGGAAAATGTACGCCGCGTCGTCCCGGATGTGGGCAGCGATGAATTTGCCGGACTTCCGGCAGCCGCGGGCCGTCTCCACCATCTCATCCATGGAGATGCCGGGTACATAGCGGATGCCGAAGGAGATGCCGAAGCAGCCCGCCTCCAGCGCCTCCTGTGCCAGTCCGGAGAGACGGCGGAGCGCATCGGGGGTGATGGGAGCATATTTGTCCAGGTGTCCGGCCTGCTCCCGGAGAAAGGTGTGCCCAGCCAGCAGCCCCATGTTGACGGGCCCGCCGTCCCGGTCCATAAGCTCCAGGTATCGGATCGGGGAGACGGTGTTGATGCCGCAATTTCCGCCGATGGCGGTGGTGACGCCCATCCTCAGCATGGAGGTCATGATGCTGGGGATCAGGCGGTCCCGGACCGGATCATAGGGGTCCTCGTGCATGTGGATGTCGATGAAGCCGGGACAGACATATTTTCCGACGGCGTCCAGAACAACGTCGGCCTCGGGCTCGTCCTGCACGGTGGCCAGGACCTTTCCGTCCTGAAGGAGGAGGTTGTTCCTGGCATGAATATGGTTGGCAGGATCGATAATGGTGCCGTTTTTGATCAGGGTTCTCATGCTGCGGCCTCCCTCAACTGTTCAGCGACGCCGGGAGGATCTGATTCCGGATCAGATCCTCATAGCTCTGGCGCCGGACCATCAGCTCATCCCGCCCGTCCTTGACCAGGACCACTGCGGGGATGGGGTTGCTGTTGTAGTTGCTGGCCATGGAATAGCCATAGGCGCCTGTGGAGAGGACGGCCAGAATGTCGCCGCTTTCCGCTGCTGGGAGCGCCGCGTCCCGGAGCAGGATATCCCCGGATTCACAGCACTTGCCGCAGACGGTGACCGTCTCGGCCGGCGCTGCGTCCGCCTTGTTGGCCAGGATGCCCCGATAGACGGCCTGATAGAGGGCGGGACGGATGTTGTCCGTCATGCCGCCGTCCACCGCCACATATTTGCGCACGCCGGCGATCTCTTTGATGGCCCCCACGGTGTAGAGGGAGAGAGCGGCGTCCCCGACGATGCTGCGGCCCGGCTCAATGACCACGGCGGGGCGGGGGAGCTCCAGCGCGTCAAAGCAGGCGGCGATGCGTTCCAGCATGGGGTCCAGATAATAGCGGTAGGGCCTGCGCTCCTCCGTGGTGTAGGTGATGCCGAATCCACCCCCCAGGTTGAGCTCTGAGACGCGGACGCCAAAACGATCCCTGACCTGCCGGACCAGCTCCAGCACCGCCTCCACCGCCTGGAGATAGGGGGAGGCGTCGAAGAGCTGGGAGCCGATGTGAAAGTGAAAGCCCAGAAAGTCCACATGGGGCGCAGCGACGGCCCGCTCCACAGCGGGATAGATGACATCCTCATCCAGGGGGAAGCCGAACTTGGAGTCCTTTTTGCCGGTGACGATGTAGTCATGGCTGTCTGCCTTAACGCCGGGAGTCACCCGGTAGAGGACCTTCATCCGCTTTCCTCTGGCGGCGCAGAGGGCTTCAATGGCCTCCAGCTCGTGGGCCCCGTCCACGATGATCCGGCCCACGCCCCGGTCCACGGCCAGCTCCAGCTCGCCGGGGAGCTTGTTGTTGCCGTTGAACTCGATACGCTCGGGCGGGAAGCCGGCTGCCAGGGCGGTGTAGAGCTCGCCGCCGGAGACCACGTCCACGCACATCCCGGCCCGCTCCACCAGCCGGCACATGCCGGTGGTACAGAAGGCCTTGGCCGCATAGGCGACCCGGCTTCCCGGCCAGCGGTCCAGAAAGTCCCGGCGCAGCTCATCGAAGCGGCGCTCTATGGCGGTCTGGGAATAGACGTACAGAGGGGTTCCATATTTCTTGGCCAGCTCCGTGACGTCACAGCCATCGAAGAAGAGCCTGCCGTTTTTGGTTTCCATCATATGATCGGACCTCCTTTTTGGTACCGCCTATAGAATAAGCAAATTTCATGCCAACCAGAGGGCGGGACGCCGCAGCCCCTGTCCCGCTAAGAAAAAGCGCCGTCAGCGGCCCGGCCGCCAGAAAAAGATGGTCCAAAATTTCGGAAAAATAGCGGCAGAATGTTCCAAAAATTCGGACTATCAAGAGCAACAAATGCGGCATCTTTGGACGGGGGCCCTCTTGAAGAGAAGGCCCGCCTGAGAGAAGCCCGGGGCCATGGGGCCGGAGAGACGGACCGCCCTCCCTGGCCGCCGCCTGTGAAAAAAGGTGCGGGTTTTGTGGAGCTTTGGGCGGAGGTACGTCCATTTTCCTTGCAATTCGGCGGGAGAGTATGCTACAATAAAAAGACTTGTAAAACGCTAGGAGGCCGCTGCCTTGTCCAAATACGAATCCGAAATCTCACGCCGCCGCACCTTTGCCATCATCTCCCATCCCGACGCTGGCAAGACCACCCTGACCGAGAAGTTCCTGCTCTACGGTGGAGCCATCGCCCAGGCCGGTGTGGTCAAGGGAAAAAAGAACAGCCGCGCCGCCACCTCCGACTGGATGGAGATCGAAAAGCAGCGCGGCATCTCCGTCACCTCCTCGGTCATGCAGTTCCAGTATGAGGGCTTCTGCATCAATATCTTGGACACCCCCGGTCACCAGGACTTCTCTGAGGACACGTACCGTACCCTCATGGCCGCCGATTCGGCCGTTATGGTCATTGACGCGGCCAAAGGCGTGGAGGCCCAGACCCGGAAGCTCTTCAAGGTGTGTGTGATGCGGGATATCCCCATCTTCACCTTTATCAACAAAATGGACCGGGAGGCCCGGGACCCCTTTGAGCTCTGCGAGGAGATCGAGAAGGAGTTGGGGATCGACACCTATGCGGTGAACTGGCCCATCGGCTGCGGCAAGGACTTCAAGGGCGTCTACGATCGGAACAAGCGGGAGATCATCCACTTCACCTCCAACGGCGGCGCCAGGCAGGCCACGGCGGTAGAGGTGGGCCTGGACGACCCGGAGCTGGACGGCCTGATCGGCCCTGCCTTCCGCACACAGCTTCAGGACGACATCGAGCTGCTGGACGGCGCCTCCTGTGACTTTGATATGGAGCGAGTGCGCCACGGAAAGCTCTCCCCCGTGTTCTTCGGCTCTGCCCTCACCAATTTCGGCGTGGAGCCATTTCTGGAGGACTTCCTCCGCATGACCACGCCGCCCCTGCCCCGCCAGGCGGGGGAGGTGATCGTGGACTCCATGGACGACGAGTTCTCCGCCTTCGTCTTCAAGATCCAAGCCAATATGAACAAGGCCCACCGGGACCGTATCGCCTTTATGCGGGTGGTCTCCGGGCGCTTTGACGCGGATAGGGAGGTCTACCACGTCCAGGGCGGCAAGAAGATCAAGCTCTCCCGGCCCCAGCAGCTCATGGCCGCCGAGCGGGAGATCATTGAGGAGGCCTACGCCGGAGACATCATCGGCGTCTTTGACCCCGGGATCTTTTCCATCGGCGACACGCTGTGCGCGCCGGGGAAGAAGTTCCGCTTCGACCCCATCCCCACCTTTGCGCCTGAGCACTTCCGGCGGGTCCGACCTCTGGACACCATGAAGCGCAAGCAGTTTCTCAAGGGGATGGAGCAGATCGCCCAGGAGGGCGCCATTCAGATCTTCAAAACCCCCTATACCGGCATGGAGGAGGTCATCGTGGGCGTGGTGGGCACCCTCCAGTTCGACGTGCTGGAGTACCGGCTCAAAAACGAGTACGGGGTGGAGCTCTATATGGAGGGACTGCCCTACGAATATCTGCGCTGGATCGAAAACGACACCGGCGAGCCCATAAAGGAAGAGCAGCTCATTCTGGGCACCGACGTAAAGCTGGTGGAGGACTACAAGGGGAACCAGCTCCTCCTGTTCGCATCCCAGTGGTCCATCCACTGGGTCCAGGACAAGAACAAGGACCTGACCCTCACCGAGTTCGGCGGGGCCCGGGACAGCCAGGGCTGAAAACGACGGAGAACAAAAGAGGTCCGGACCGCATAGAAGCGGCCCGGACCTCTTTTTTCTTTCCCGAGCGAGAGAAAAAGCGCACCAAGATCAGCGGATTTGTATAGAATGAAGCAGTTCTCAAGAGGAGGGCGGCAGGATGGAGGAGGAGCAGAAAAAGACGCTCTGCGCACAGCTTGGGGTGGTAGACGATTCCCTGTTTTTTTTACTGCTGATCATTGCCGCCACACTGCTCTCCTTCTGGTCGGTGTCCCTCCAGCGAAAGGGGCTCTGCCTCACCATCCAGGGGGAGACGGAGACCGCCGGACAACTGCCCCCTATCTATCCCATCCGGCACAAGGCCTCCGCCATCATCGTCGGCGCGCTGGGCTTTTTCCTGTGCCTGGCTTTGCGTACGCTGGAGGAGGCAGAAGAGGGCGGCGACTGTGTGGCGAAGCGGTCGGCACGGAGCAACCTGTGGGCGTCCTTATTTGTGCTGCTGGCCGCCATGCTCCGCTATCAGGACCTGGATTTTGTGGAGCGGTGCCAGGCCTCGCTGGAGGAGGAGGACACGCTACCAGACTGAGAACCTGTACCGACAAGCATTCCGCAGCATCGGGGCGGGGCCTTCCCGCCGTACCGCGTTGATTTTCTTTGCCATACGCGGAATATGGCGGCATCAATCGCCTTGTCCAACGGAAAAGCCACGCCCGCCTGCCGTGCCCTGCTGATGTGTACAGGTTTTGATTTCCTTGGGGGGAATGTTATGACAGATTTGGAGATTTTGGCACGGATCGTCCAGTGTGAAGCTGGGGGAGAGGGGGAACAGGGGATGAAGGCCGTGGCCTGCGTGGTGATGAACCGGGTCCATGTGGACTACGGGGAGTACGGCAGGCTGGCGACGATCAGAGAGGTGATCTACCAGACGGGCCAGTTTGACTGTGCCCGGGAGACCATTCGAGGCAAATACAACGCCCAGAATATTTACAACATGTCCGTGGAGGACATCCACTACGACATTGCGGAGTGGGCCATAGCCGGGAACCGTCTGACCAACCTGGGCTTTGCCCTGTGGTATTTCAACCCCTTCAGCCCAAGCTGCCGGCCCAATTTCCCGTCCAATGTGGGGGAGTTCGTGGTGCGCATTGGGAACCACTGTTTTTACAACCCCACCGACGCTTACGCGGATACATAGCATGGGGAAGGGCCGGCGGAGGACCGGCGGCGATCCCCAATTTTCATGATGGAGGAGAATGGTTTTATGAATCAGTTTTATCCCGACGGGATGCGTGACATGGCCTTGAACCGGGCCCAGGAAAACGGCGGACTGGTGACGCCTCCCGAAGAAGACTTCAATACCGACGCCATGCGGGGCTCCATGCAGCAGATCCTGGCCGACAACCTGGGCAATTTCGTGGTGTGCGAATTCCTGGTGGGGACCCAGGCCATGACCCGGAAAGAGGGAATCCTGTACAATGTGGGGCGCAGCTATTTGACCCTCTATGAAGAGAACAGCCAGACCTTTGTGGTCTGTGATATCTTCTCGGTGAAATTCGTGACCTTCTATCTGCCCGGCCAGCGTCCCGGACAGAGCGGAGGGGGCATCAGCGTCCCCACGGTGAATATTCCCGGGGTGGGCACCCTTCCGGCGGGTCCTTATGGGATCGGAACGGGCTCCGGAGAAGTGGGGAGCAGCACACAGCCCCGCTCTACCGGCAACCGCTCCCTGGGCGGCAGCCGATAGGCGCGGAAGAGGAGCAGAGAGAGCGGCCCGGCGGGAAATCCCGCCGGGCCGCTTCAGCTTTTCGAAAAGGAGGTGCCGCGCAGGATCAGCACCGGGGGAAAAGTGTGAAAGGGGGGCGGTGAGCCCCCACTTTCACGTACAATCAGGCACTGTTTCGACACCGTCGAAACAGTCATTCGACTGCCGCGCAGCGGGCAGTCGAAGCGGCCCGGCGGAAATCCCGCCGGGCCGCTTTTCAAATGCGTTTATGGGTTTTGGGAATGGATCAGGCGTAGAGCTCCTGGAGCTTGACCAGATGCTCGTAACGGGCCTTGGCCAACGCCTCGTTCTCCTGGAAGAGCTTCTCGGCGCGCTCCGGGAAGGCGCGGGTCAGAGCGGAGTAGCGGGCCTCGTTCATGAGGAACTCCTGATAGCCGCCGGCGGGGGCCTTGGAGTCCAGGGTGAAGGGGCTCTTGCCCTCGGCCTTCAGAGCCGGGTTAAAGCGGAACATGTTCCAGTAGCCGCACTCGACGGCCTTCTTCATCTCGCTCTGGCAGTTGGTCATGCCGCCCTTGATGGAGTGCATCTCACAGGGGGCATAGCCGATGATGAGGGAGGGGCCGTGGTAGTTCTCGGCCTCGGTGATGGCCTTCAGGGTCTGGGCGGGATTGGCGCCCATGGCCACCTGGGCCACATACACATAACCGTAGCTCATGGCGATTTCGGCCAGGGACTTCTTGGGCATGGTCTTGCCGGCGGCGGCAAACTGGGCCACAGCGCCCACATTGGTGGACTTGGAGGCCTGACCGCCGGTGTTGGAGTACACCTCGGTATCAAAGACCATCACGTTCACGTCCTCGCCGGAGGCCAGCACATGGTCCAGACCGCCGAAGCCGATGTCGTAAGCCCAGCCGTCGCCGCCGAAGATCCAGATAGACTTCTTGGCGAGGAACTCCTTGTGGGCCAGGATCTCACGGGCCAGCTTGCAGGCGGCGCAGCCGCAGTCGCCCCGCTGGGAGACAATGGCCTCCAGGGCGGCCACATACTTCTTGGTGGCCTCAGCGTTGGCCACGCCGTCCGCCTTGGTATCCAGCCACTCCTGGCCGGCGGCCTTGATGTCCTCGTCGGCGTAGTCGATGGCGAGGAGAGCCTTGGTCTGCTCGGTCAGGCGGTCACGCAGGGCCTTCTGGCCATAGTAGAAGCCCAGACCGTGCTCGGCGTTGTCCTCAAAGAGGGAGTTGGCCCACGCGGGACCCTTGCCCTGCTTGTTGACGGTGTAGGGAGAGGTGGCGGCGGGACCGCCCCAGATGGAGGAGCAGCCGGTGGCGTTGGAGATGTACATCCGGTCGCCGCAGACCTGGGTGATGAGACGGGCGTAGCTGGTCTCGGCGCAGCCAGCGCAGGAGCCGGAGAACTCCAGCAGGGGCTGCTTGAACTGGCTGCCCTTGACGGAGGTGGTGTCGGCTACGTCGTCCTTGTCGGCGACTTTGGCGACCATGTAATCAAAGACAGGCTGCTGCTCGGCCTGGGACTCCTGGGGAACCATCTCCAGGGCCTTCACCGGGCACACGCCCACGCAGACGCCACAGCCCATGCAGTCCAGGGGACTCACGGCGATGGAGAACTTGTACACGCCCTTGCCCTTGCCGGCCTTGAAGTCCACGATCTTGGCGGCCTCGGGGGCGTTCTTGGCCTCCTCGTCGGTCAGCGCGTAGGGACGGATGGTGGCGTGGGGGCAGACATAGGAGCACTGGTTGCACTGGATGCACTTGTCGGCGTTCCAGGTGGGGACCATGACGGCCACACCGCGCTTCTCATAGGCGGCGGCGCCCTGCTCGAAGGTGCCGTCCACGTGGTCGGAGAAGGCGGAGACGGGGAGGCTGTCGCCGTCCATGCGGCCCACAGGCTCCATGATCTCGGTGACCATCTTCACGGTGGAGTCACGGCCCTCCAGCTTCTCCTCCTTCACCTCGTCGGCGGCGGTGGCCCAGGAGGCGGGGACGTTGAACTTCTTGAAGGCGGTGGCGCCGGTATCGATGGCCTTATGGTTCATATCCACCACGTCCTGACCCTTCTTCAGGTAGGAGTGGGTGGCGGCGTCCTTCATGTAGCCGATGGCCTCGTCCTGGGGCATGACATTGGCCAGGGCGAAGAAGGCGGACTGGAGGATGGTGTTGGTGCGCTTGCCCATGCCGATCTTGGCGGCCAGGTCAATGGCGTCGATGGTGTAGACGTTGATGTGGTGCTCGGCGATGTAGCGCTTGGCCACGGCGGGCATGTGCTTGTCGAGCTCCTCATCGCTCCACTGGCAGTTGATGAGGAAGGTGCCGCCGTCCTTGACGTCGCGGACCATGGGGAAGCCCTTGATGATGTAGGCGGGCACGTGGCAGGCCACAAAGTCGGCCTTGTTGATGTAGTAGGGGCTCTTGATGGGCTTGTCGCCAAAGCGCAGGTGGCTGATGGTCACGCCGCCGGTCTTCTTGGAGTCGTACTGGAAGTACGCCTGCACATACTTGTCGGTGTGGTCGCCGATGATCTTGATGGAGTTTTTGTTGGCGCCCACGGTGCCGTCGCCGCCCAGGCCCCAGAACTTGCACTCGATGGTGCCGGCCGCCGCGGTGTTGGGGCAGTCGTGCTCAGGCAGGGAGAGGTTGGTGACGTCGTCCACGATGCCGATGGTGAACTCGTGCTTGGGCGCGTCCTTGGCCAGGTCCTCGTAGACGGCGAAGACGCTGCGGGGAGGCGTATCTTTGGAGCCCAGGCCGTAGCGACCGCCGGTGATGACGGCCTGACGGCCGGCGTTGGCAAAGGCGGTGATCACGTCCATGTAGAGGGGCTCGCCCTGAGAGCCGGGCTCCTTGGTGCGGTCCAGGACGGCGATCTTCTTGGCGGTCTCCGGGATGGCGGCCAGGAGCTTGTCGGCGCGGAAGGGGCGGTACAGGCGGACCTTCACGAGGCCGACCTTCTCACCATGGGCGTTGAGGTAGTCGATGACCTCCTCGGCCACGTCGCAGATGGAGCCCATGGCGATGATGACGCGGTCGGCGTCGGGCGCGCCGTAGTAGTTGAAGAGCTGGTAGTTGGTCCCCAGCTTGGCGTTGACCTTGCCCATGTACTCCTCCACGATCTCGGGGACGGCTTCGTAGTACTGGTTGCAGGCCTCGCGGTGCTGGAAGAAGATATCGCCGTTCTCGTGGGAGCCGCGCATGGTGGGGTGCTCGGGGTTCAGGGCGCGGGCGCGGAAGGCCTCGATGGCGTCCATGTCCACCATGTCCTTCAGATCCTCGTAGTCCCAGATGTCGATCTTCTGGATCTCATGGGAGGTGCGGAAGCCGTCAAAGAAGTTGAGGAAGGGGACGCGGCCCTTGATGGCGGCCAGATGGGCCACTGCGCCCAGGTCCATGACCTCCTGGGGGTTGGTCTCGGCCAGCATGGCAAAGCCGGTCTGGCGGCAGGCCATAACGTCGGAATGGTCGCCGAAGATGTTCAGGCTCTGGGTGGCCACGGTCCGAGCGGAGACGTGGAACACCGCGGGCAGCAGCTCGGCGGCGATCTTATACATGTTGGGGATCATCAGCAGCAGACCCTGGGAGGCGGTATAGGTGGTGGTCAGGGCGCCGGCGTTCAGTGAGCCGTGCACGGTGCCTGCGGCGCCGGCCTCGGACTGCATCTCGATGACCCGGACGGGATCTCCGAAAATGTTCTTGCGGCCTGCGGCGGCCCACTGGTCCACATTATCGGCCATGGGGCTGGAGGGGGTGATGGGGTAGATACCGGCAACCTCCGTGAACGCATAGGAGACATGCGCCGCGGCGGTGTTGCCGTCCATGGACTTCTTTTTCCTTGCCATGCTTTGTTTCCTCCTTATTTAAATGGATACAACTCCATTTTTTCGCCCTTTATAGTATCACTCCTCGCTTCATTTGTAAACCGCATCTTACTTCCAACGAAGATTTTCGGCGATGAGACCAAAATTGGCCCCTCCAATTTGGCGAAACGGAAAAAATGACGAAGTTCTAAACTTGAAAACCCCTGCAAAATAGGGTATAGTTAAGAGAAATGTTCCGGAAAGAGGGGCGGGCCATGCTGTGCAAACTCAATTCCTTGGGACTCCATGGCGTCGCAGGGTATCTGGACTTCCCGGACGGCGCGGCGCGCCGTCCGGGTCCCCTTGGGGGATAGGACATCCTCGGCGGAAGTAAATTCCGCCTGCGGCAAGGTTTGGGCCGGGGTCCAAACGCTTGTGCGGCGACCAGATACCCTGTGCCACGGGACTGGTCAGCTCCTGAAAGGCGGTGTGACCATGCTGTGCAAACTCAATTCCTTGGGACTCCATGGCGTCGCAGGGTATCTGGACTTCCCGGACGGCGCGGCGCGCCGTCCGGGTCCCCTTGGGGGATAGGACATCCTCGGCGGAAGTAAATTCCGCCTGCGGCAAGGTTTGGGCCGGGGTCCAAACGCTTGTGCGGCGACCAGATACCCTGTGCCACGGGACTGGTCAGCTCCTGAAAGGCGGTGTGACCATGCTGTGCAAACTCAATTCCTTGGGACTCCA
>CDZJ01009634.1_pt1 | contig 80588 bp, 61 predicted proteins | sample 557391 | NCBI WGS metagenome assembly CDZJ01 (sample SAMEA3182111, study PRJEB8094) | gut metagenome | biome: human; feature: gut; material: Stool; isolation source: human stools | place: Canada | collected 2013-05-07 | reverse complement strand
GGACTTCCGATTTTTTATCGCTTTTATGACGGGAATGTTCCTGATGTCAGCACCATTCGTCATACGATTGCCGATCAAGCGCTCTTAAACATGAAGAATGTGGTTCTGGTTGCTGACAAAGGCTATAACAGCGTAAAGAACATCAATGACTGTCTGATCAATAAAGTTGAGTTCATCTTTAATGTCCGTTTGGGGACTAAAGGCTGTCTGGCAAGAGAGCTTATCGATGAACACAGGAAAAAGTTTGCAGGCCTCAACAGCGGCGACCCCTACATCAGAAAGAACATTGCCACGGCCAAGGTGAATTGGAAATATGACCCGCGGCCGGTAGATGGAAAACCGGCTTCGAACACCGCATCCGCAGAGCTGTATTACCACATGTTCTACGATCCGGTTATCTATCAGGAAGCAGCCAATAAGCTCACGGAATCGCTCCTCACGATTAAAAAGAAACTCCTCGAAGAGGAAGCCCTTACCGAACAAGAAGAAGAGCTGAAAGAAAAATTCTTCCGAAACGATAAAGAAAAAGGCTTGATTATTGTTAACCGCCGGGTTGACGAATACTTGAAGTACAAGGGCTTCAGAGTTTTAGTTACGGACTCTGAGAAAGATCCGGTCAAAGCGTGGACCGCTTACGCAGACCGCTGGCGCGTAGAGGACGCCTTTGCAACGCTTAAGGATCGACTCGGCTGCAATAGGATCAGATGCTCCGACAACAAGGCCCTTCAAGGGAAAACCTTCGTGCAGTTCATTGCGACGGGCTTGTCTCTGATGGTCCGTTCAAGAATCCGCAGCTATATGAGAGAAAACAAAAAAGCGGGAAAACTAAACCTGGTCTACGAGAGCGATTCTAAGATCCTTCAGGTTCTGAACAACGTCATGCAAACCCGCTTTAACCATGGCTACTACTTCGACGAAGTTGCCGGTAAAAAGATTAAATACTTTGAAGCGTTGGATGTCAGAGTTCCCGGAGCCGGTCCTGAAACCCCGGAAGAGGTTCCTGAAGAACCGGAGACCGAACCGCTATTGGGTACGGATATTGAAATTTAATGAGACTGCCGGAGCTGGACTCCGGCTAGATCACTGAAAAACGCAAAATCTCAGGACCATCCGGCATATCGTTCGGTGAGCAGTCAAACCCGGCCGACCAAAGGCGGCAAAAAAAGGGCGTCTGAAATAAATCATTCAGACGCCGGTATCTAAATTAGCGAGAGAAGAACTTGAGTTCCTGAAATGGATCTCGAAAAGCTCTTCGGAGATTCTCGCTTCAACCTCAAATCCCAAGGAGAAGTGACAACATTCAATTGCCACAACTGAATATTAGCATAAAGCCCTAAGGGGTTCTACCACAATATTTGTAAAAACCTATTTCGGGCACAGAGTTCGTAAAAAATCCTTGAGAAATTAAGTAGTTGATGTTGACAAAAATGTCCGATTTAGAACATCTTGACGAGGATTGAAACAGAAATTAACCAGAATAGAAAGGCGCTGATTTTGTTGAGCCAGAAGGAGAAGCTCTTCGTCATCCAGCGGTCAGCCGCAGCAGCGGCAGAGTAGCTGTATGCAATGTGAACAAACCAGCAAGTGATGACAAACATGGCAATCATCAAAGAGACCTGTTGGACGTACGAACCTTTTGGATCGATAAACTGTGGGAATAAGGAGAGCAGGAACACGATACACATCGGGTTGGTGACCTGCAGAAGAGCAGCGCTCGTCAATATATGAATCCTTTCCTGCTTCAACTCCTTTGGATTAAAAGATTTGATGGATGAAGAAAGCGAAATAGCCGGAGCCGTCCAGCTTTTCCAGCCGAACCAAAAGAGAAGCAAGCATCCGCATAACTGCAGGCCGTAGAACATGACAGGGGATTCATGAATGACAGCTCCTAAGCCGCTCGCGGCAAGAATACTCATGAAAAGCACTCCGATTGCGTTGCCTGTCGGAGAGAGAAACGCATTGTTCTTTCCGTAGTTAATGGCGTTTTTTAACGTATAAAGGACGCCGGCACCGGGCGTAACACATGTGATGAAAACGACTATGAAAAAGAGTCCGAGACTTGATGCTGACATTTTTATCTCCTTTGTTGCCAGTCAGTGTAGGAAGAAAGGCACACGCCTAGGAGCGCAAGTGATATAAAATCTTTATCACTCAATTACCTTTTTGCTAACATCAAAATGCGTCGTTGTTTCAATTACCGCACCATAAGACAGTTAATGCTGTTTGCCGCCGTGACTCAGGAGAAGAGTTTTCGGCGGGCGGCAAAACGCCTGAACATGTCTGTTCCTCCGCTTGTTCTTCAGATCGATGAATTAGAGGCGAGACTGAAAATGAAATTGCTGGAGAGAACGCCTAGAGGTGTTTCTCCGACTGCACAAGGCAATGCAATCATGCCGATGATTGACCAGCTGGTTCGGCAGGCAGAAATTCTGGATTACTCCGTAAAACAGATGCAGCAAAATGCGCAGGGAATTCTGACGATCGGCGCCAATACGGAGTCAATGCTTTTCTTTATTCCGGAGTTCAAAAAACGCCTTGCGGCATTGCATCCGAACATTTCGCTTTTTGTGAAAGAAATCGATTCTTATCAGGTCGAAACTGAGCTCACCGACGGAACGGTTTTAATCGGTATGGCATTTTTCGATACCTTGTCGGATCAGCGCTTAAGGATGGCGAACCTCATCAATGAGAAGCCAATTGTACTTTTGAATCGAAATCATCATTTAGCCGGCAAGGGCGGAGTGTCCATCAAAGACCTGAGGAATGAGGATTTCGTATTTACGCGGCGCTCCATTGCGCCAAGGCTTTTCGACGGTCTCGTTGGCTTTTGTCAGGAAGTCGGCGGTTTTACTCCGCGGATCATCCACGAGGTCGAATCCAGTCCGCGTCAGATGGGATTTGTAAGTTGCGAGCAGGGAATCGCTTTCTTGCCGGAATCTTTCAGACAGTGGATGCCTGAATATATCCGGGCAGAAACAATTACGGATGCAGCTCCCTGTTTGCCCCTTTCTATCGCATGGAATCCGCTGATTGAGTCCCCCTTACGAGATATCGTGGCAGAAGAACTGAAACAGATGTTTGTGGACCGTTGAGAAGCATAGACCGCGATCCAAAACGGAGAAATATATGAATAAACCAAAGGACGAACCGGGTTTGCAAACCATTTTGTCGCATTGCGGCCGCAATTTGGAGGCAAGCAAGCGGCGGTTATGTAAATGTGCCGCCCTATGAAGGTTCGACCATTCTTCACGATGATATGGAAGATCTGTTCGGACGTGTCGATAACCATTTGTACGGCGACGGTACTGCACAGACCTACGGGACGGACGCCCGACGCATGAAGCTTTTTATGACGCCATGAATAAACTCGAAGGCGGATCCGGAACCTGAGCATTTAGTCCGGGTTTAGCGGGCTGCACGATTCCGATGATGGCCTTCCTGAAGACAGGCGATCACATGCTTGTAACAGATTCGGTTTAGGGTCCTACGCGCCAGTTCTGCGAAGTACTGCTAAAGAACTTCGGCTGGAAGCAGAGTTTTACGAGCCGACCATCGGGGCCGGTATTGAGAAATTAATTAGTCCCAATACGCGATTGATTTATCAGCTATGTCCGTAAAACACTGTCATTTATGACGGTGATATAAGGGCCCAGTCCGAAGGACTGGTTATGCTAAACTGGCTCTATCTTTTCAGATCTAGGGGCGGGCTGTCCCGAAGTTAAGTCTGTGGAGAGATGTGAGACCTGAAGGAGTATACGGTTGTGTCCAAGCACGTAAAACTCCTTTTGGAGAACGTGCAAAAACCAAGCTGTACTCCTTTGGGCAATCCCGCTGAAGCAGAAACCCGCCGAGGCAACTTCGACATTAAGCTACGGCTGTCGGAGAAGCGGTAGGAATCCTCTTCATTTATGGAGGGGAGGAAGTCAAATGGAAAGTCCGGGCACGCATACCTTTGAAATGCAGGATGTTCCGGCAATCGCCGCGGTCGCTCGCAAATACAGCATCGTCACAATGATCGACAATACTTATGCCACGCCGATCAATTTCCAGCTGCTGAAGCACGGTGTGGATGTAGTAGTGCATTCGGCGACGAAATACATCTGCGGCCGTAGCGACGTGTTGATGTCCACGGTTACCTGCAACGAAAAAAACCGGAAGCAGGTGAGAGACGTCTGCAAGATGACCGGATAATACGTCTCGGTGCAAAGTGTGTATCTAGGCCTCCGCGGCTTACGCACTCTGAAAGTCCGCCTTGATGCAGTGGGCGTGCATACGCGGAAAGTGGTTGACTGGCTTCTTAAGCGGGAAGAAGTCAAAAAAGTGATTTGGCCGGCTTATGAAAAGGATCCCGGCTATCGCATTTACAAGAGAGACTACTCCGGCCCGATCGGATTATTTGCTTTCCAACTTCAGGATCAGTACACGGATGTCCAGATCAACCGCTTTATGGATTCTTTAAAACTATTCGGATTGGGTTACTCGTGGGGCGGATTTGAGAGCTTGATCCTGAGGAGCTACGGGAAACGCACGGTCGGTGACCCGAAAATTATGCGTACGATGATCCGTGTTTATATCGGCTTGGAAGATCCGGAAGATATGATCAACGACTTAGATCAAGCGATGACAAAAATGCGGGATGTGTAAAACACCCGAAAATAGAAAAAATTAAAGGCCGTAGAGAAAAACTCTTTGCGGCCTTTTTGCTCAGCTCAAAACAAATTATTTTGTATTGAGGGCATCTTTAAACTGTTTGCCGGCAACGAATTTCGGCTGAACAGAAGCGGGAATCTGGATCGTTGCTCCGGTGGCAGGATTGCGGCCGGTACGAGCTTCGCGCTTAGCAGACTTGAAAGTTCCGAAACCAACTAAGGAGATTTCATCACCTGCTTTAACAGTTTTGACGATCTGAGCTGTCAGAGCATCCAGAACATCTTTAACATCAGCTTTAGATTTACCGGAAGCTTCTGCAACGGCAGCAATCAATTCAGTTTTATTCATTCGATTCCTCTGATAGTGTTTGAATGGAACCCTGATAATAAGGGTTTTTTAGGGCAAAAAACAGTTTTTTAGGTTTGGGTGTGCTGTTTTCGCGACAAACCGCTGTCCGTTAGGGCCTCTCGGAAGATTACACATCCCGTATATAGGTTATTTTTAAACGGTAATGCAGGCTTAGCTGTTGACTGTGAAAATTCTTGAGAAGTGTCGATGTATCGAGGTTTAGCTGAAAAGGTCCAGCTCTTTTTGGACGGAAGGCTCCGTTTTCTTTAAGAGAATCTCTTGTATATCTGTCAAGTACAACTTGACCATATTAGAAAAAATTAGGCCCACAGAGTACGTTTTGTCTGAATACCTTAATTGTGAAAGCCAGCGGTAGAATTCAATTTCGTCTTCTGTCTGTGCTTCAATTCCGCCTCGGATCATGACAAATTTATCAAATAGGGCAGAAGCGGACTCAATTAATGTTTCATAAGCGTCCTCAGCGTTTTGGCAGCGAAATTCTGAAAAACTGTCCACGGAAACGGGATAAATCTTGTCGAGGTTAAAGTCCTCGGGGTTCAGATCCGATAAAGTAAGAGAAAGCATTTTTCTTTGAAGATCAGTCAGTTCTTCAATGCTTTGCTTCAAATCTTCTTTGTATAAAGCGATCCCGGAAGTATTCTTCTTTACCATCGTGTACCCATGCGTTGATTTGGAAATTCTAGCGCAAGCACAAACGTTTCACGGATTCATACCATATATGAGCATTAGCTAAGGGATAATGTCTATGTACTAACCCTGAGGGGATGGTGATAATTGCCTTTACTTAGTTTGTCCTTCCAAAGGTTGCTGTAATGAACCAAAAATCTGAATTTGAAGCAAGAGTCGCTTCAGCCGGTATTCGCAGAATTACCCGGTGCAGGAAGATCTCATTGAAGGGCGCTCAAAAAGTTGTTTTACCTTCCTTTTTAACGGAAGCACATTCTTCCGGAGCCCAGAAACACTTTGTTTGGAACGAGTTTTCGGCCTCAGTGCGTCCCGTTTAGTCCTTCGGTGTTATGCCAGAACTCCCCGAAGTAGAAATTACGCGACTTGGAATATTGAAGCGTGTCGGCGGCCGACGTTGCACGGGCGCGATTGTTCGTGAGACGCGTTTCCGAAAAGCAGCCCCGGCAAATCTTTCAGAGTTGCTGAAAGGACAATGTTTGCGGTCAATTGAAAGAAGAGGTAAATACCTGATTTGGTCTTTCGAACACGGATATATCGTTTCTCATCTCGGAATGTCAGGAGTGATGCGGATCGTTGATCCTAAAGCCACTGAACCGGTAAAGCACGATCATATAGATATCCTCTTCGGGGATTTGGCGGTCCGCTACCACGATCCCAGACGTTTTGGCTTTTTGATTTGGTTGCCAGAGTTTCAAGACCCTCACGACTTACCTGAAATCGCGAAGTTGGGTGAAGAACCTTTTTCGGATAATTTTACAGCGGATCGGCTGCATTCCGCTTTAGCAAATACTTCGCTGCCGATTAAGGAAGCCCTGTTGACAGGAAAATATGTTGTTGGAGTGGGAAATATTTATTGTTCAGAGTCCTTGTTTGAGGCTCGTATTTCACCCCAGACTCCCGGGAACAAACTTTCAACGAAACGGCTAGAGCGTCTGGTGGCGGCGATTAGACAGGTGTTGACTTTATCTTTACAGGAAGGAGGTTCTACCCTGAAAGATTTTGTCTCAGCCGAGGGGGAACAAGGATACTTTACTTTAAATGCTAAGGTTTATGGAAAAGCTGGAAAGCCTTGTTCCTGTTGTGGTCGCCCAATCAAAAAAATTGTTCAAAACAAAAGGGCGACATATTTCTGTAGCTACTGCCAAAGAAGATAGTCAAACAGACGTTCTGACAAAGCTGCAGCATGAGGCTCTTACTTTCTTTGGAAGAAGAGTCTTGTTATTCGACTGGCTTCGGGTAGGGAGCTGTTAGCAGATTCTTCGCTGAGGCCGGGTCACCTAAATCTCTTGAATTGAAGGCGGAAAGGGCAACATTTTCCACGCCTTGTGGTTGCCTATTTCGGAGCTGTTGTTCGCTAGCTGCTGTTAAACGATAGTAGATTGAATGAAGGAGGTGTCATCATGATTGATGTATTCACTGTTATTTGGGCGGCGCTCAGCGTGCTTATTCTTGCAGCTTTGGTTTACTTTGTTGCAAAGAAAAAAATTGGTGTCGTTGCGTTTATTTGCCTGTTAATTCTGGTGGTTTTAGGAATCGCTGGGTTCGCAGGACTGCTTGGCGTAGGATTTAAGCTAGGCTGAGTGTTGACGCTGAATCTGTTATCAAGCACCCTGTGGAAACTGTTCTAACGAACGTTTGCTTTGAAGGTCTCTATCTAAAAAATTTTCGCTTTTCTTAACTGAGCGTCCGGGACTTCGAAGTTTTCAGGTTGCGGATGGTAGTTGCGAATCAGTATTCAGTTAGTTTTGTCCCAAGATTTGTTTTTCTGATAATCCAATTAGGACAGATACAAATTCCGCTCAAGCTAGTACGGCAAGAGCGGAACGCAGGGGAGATCAGCTTTCTTTAGCGTGCATCGCTGTTGGCAAGCCTTCCTCCAGCATTTGAGTTTTCTTTAGCAGCAGCGAGTTTAAGTCCGACAACGATTGCGGCAATGATCGCAGCGCAAATGGCGATACAAATCGCGGAATAAATTGGATGAGCATTAAAAGAGCCGGCTTGATAAACGATGGTTGCAGCGCTGTAACCCACAGCCGTTGTCCACAAGGCTGAGAAGATTGCCCAACCGCTTCCTACTTCTCTATAAATAGCGCCCATGGCTGCACCGCAGGGCAAATAGAGAAGAACCATAAGAAGGTATGCAAACGCGCCTAATTCACCGTCGAACAGTTTGTTCATGGCTGCAATCGTGCCTGTGCTTACTTCTTGTTCTTCTGCTTGCTGAGCCACGTCAGAAAGGTCACTTTCCACGGAGATACCAAGCGGATCAGTGAAAAACGCACCGATATCGCCGAATCCCTCACCGATACTTGACACGGCTTCCTGGAAGGAGCGACCAAGATCAAATCCTTCTTCTTCGGCTTGTTGCGGAGCTTGCTCTTCAATCTTTGCGGCCGGTTCGCCTAGAGCAGCTTCCTCTTCTGCTTTGCCGCCGATTCCGCTGTAAAGAGAATCCAGCGTGCCGACGACGGCTTCTTTAGCAAGAATACCTGTAAAGACGCCGACGGCAGCCGGCCAGTTTTCCTCTGATACTCCCATTGGCTTGAAAACGGGCACAATCGTCTTACCGATTTGGGATAGAACGCTTTTGTCAGAGTCTTGGTTGCCGAAAGAGCCGTCTGTACCTAAGGAATTCAAGAAACAGAGAACAGCGACAAGCACGACGATCACTTTGCCGGCACGGAAGATAAAGCTCTTTAAACGATCCCACGTTCTCAGGAGGATATTCTTTATCGTCGGCAGATGATACGGAGGAATTTCCATGACAAAGGCACTTGTCTGACCCGCTAAAGCCGTTCTCTTAAGCATGAAGCCTGTAGCAATTGCCGCCAAAATGCCGATGAGATATAAACCGAATACGAGATTTTGTCCGCTCATCGGCCAAAAAGCGGTGGCAAACAGAACATAAACTGGAAGTCTTGCACCACAGCTCATGAACGGCGCCATTAAAACCGTAGTGATTCGATCTTGTTTTTGTTCCATTGTACGGGTTGCCATGATTGCGGGGACACCACACCCGAAACCGACAATGAGAGGGACGAACGCTTTTCCGGGAAGACCTAGTGCTCTCATAAGACGATCCATTACGAAGGCAGCTCGGGCCATGTAACCTGAGTCTTCAAGGAAGGACAAGGCTAAGAAAAGGCAGAAGATGACGGGAATAAATGTTGAAACACATTGAATACCGCCGCCGATGCCATCGGCAAGAATCGTTTTAAGCCATTCGGGCGTACCGAAAGAAAGAAGAAGTTCTCCGAAGCCGTCGATAAAGACTGCTCCGAAAAGAATATCGAAAAAGTCGATGAAAGCCGAACCTACGTTAATGGAGAAAATGAACATTAAATACATCACGGCTAAGAAGATAGGAACACCTAACCAGCGATGCAAGACAATTTTGTCAATTTTGTCTGTAATGGTCTGCTTAACTTCATTATCCCTTGTGATGCAGGACGCAGCGACTCTGCTGACAAATGAGTAGCGCACATCAGCGATGGCCATATCCAGGTCACCGTCATAGTGTTTATTGAGTGCATTTATTCGAAGCTCAGCTAGAGAAAAATTACTTTTCAAAGTACGGGCACCAAGCTCTTTGTCACCTTCGAGTATTTGTTCGGCAATCCAAGATGCCTTTTCCACATTGTTTTTGGAAAGTTCATTCGTCAGCGTGAGAATTTCGTCCGCGATGTCTTTTGGGAATATAAGCGGATTGTGAGGAATTATCGGTCGCTCAAGCTGCTTGCTGATCGCCTGCTTGAGTTCTTCGATTCCCTTTTCCCGAGAAGCCACCAATCCTACAACCGGACAGTCGAGCTCTTGAGCTAATTTGTCCAGATTGATGGCGATAGAGTGGTTCTTTGCTACATCGAGCATGTTGACTGCAACGATGAGAGGGATCTGCATTTCGATGAGCTGGGACGTTAGGTAAAGGTTGCGTTCCAGATTTGATGCGTCAACGATGTTTATAACGAGAGAGGCCTCTCCTGAGAGAATGTATTCCCGAGCGACTTGTTCGTCCTCGCTCGAAGAATCACAGGGCTGTAAGGAGTAGACACCGGGCAAGTCAACGAGCGTGATTTGTTGATCATTAAGGGAAAAACTGCCGCTCTTTTTCTCGACAGTGACGCCGGGCCAATTGCCTACTGTCTGATGGGAGCCGGTTAGTGCGTTAAACAGGGTTGTTTTACCGCAGTTTGGATTTCCGGCAAGTGCGATCGATCTCTTTTGACTCATGATATTTTTCCTTATAAGGGATAAACGTCAATAATTTCGATTTCGGCTTTCCGAACACTAATGAAAGACCCGCGAAGTTTGATTTCAATAGGGTCTCCTAAGGGCGCAACCCGAGTGACTTCAAATTGGGTATTAGGCAGTACACCTAAAGAAAAAAGTTTTTTCCGATATTCTTGATTTCCCGGCAAAAAACCTTTCACGACGCCTTTTTGTCCGGGTTTTAAATCGCGAAGTTGCATGAAGTTCTCCTATTCGAAAATGCGAACAACCTTTATTTCGGCCGCAACGTCACGATTAATGGCAATTCTTGTGTCGCCAACTGACAGCAGCAGAGGTCCGCTCTGTGCGCAGGTGATCACCGAGACGACACTGCCGATGAATAAACCCAGGTCCCGAAGCCGTTTTAATTCACTCGGAGAAATGTCTCCTAGTTTTGCGATTCTGCATCGGGTATTTATCGGAAGATGGGCCAAACGATGAGATGTAGCATCTGTCATAAAAGTTGAAACAAAAACGATAATCATTATCAAAATGTTACTCTTTCAATTTAAAAATAATAATCATTATCAATAGGGATTTCACTTAATTACCCAAGGGAAAAGTGTTATTTATACGATTAACACATTGAAATTCTTAAGGAAAATTGAGTTATGGAATCCCTTGAATATGGAAATTAAACTCTTATCCGTAAAGTTATATTTTTAATTTTTTGAGAGATAAAATGAGAATGATTCCTGTTTAATACTTTTACAATTTTCAGAGGTAGTATGAAATTAACTAAAGCAGCTTTGATCATTGCATTGGCTTCTGTTGGAACGATGGCTGCCGCCGAGTCTCAGGTTACACTTTACGGGACAATCGACGGAGCAGTTGTTGTCAATAAGGCAAAAGGCGGGGACGCTACCGTTTCCTTTGACGACGGAATCGCAGGAGGTAGCGTTTGGGGCCTGGAAGGGACTGAAGATTTAGGAAACGGATACTCCGTCGGCTTTCTTTTGGAAAACGGTTTTACTATGGATAATGGGGCGGCTGGAGAAGACGGTAAGGCTTTCAGCAAGCAGGCAACCCTCTCCTTGTCCGGTAATTTTGGCGAACTTGCTTTTGGACGGGTGGGCGGATTAGCGTCTTATGAAGGCTCTTATTCAATCTGGGACGCTTCTCCTCTTGGGACCGATTACCTTCAGGGCGGCCTAGGAAACACGTTTGTTACAGGTCAGATTAACAACAATAGTATCGTTTACGTTTCTCCCGAATTCGGCGGTTTGAAAATTCATGCGCAATATTCAAACGGTGTAGAAGAGGACACTCAAAAATGGTCGCGCAACAGCCACTACTACGGCTTGGGCGCTACTTATGAAATCGGTAATTTGTCTCTTGCCGGTATTGTCGAGCGTTTTGATAACAAGGGCGCCGAAAACAAAGATAAAGCGACAATGGTGTACAGCCTCAGTGCAACTTATGATTTTGAAGTTGCTAAGGCTTTCTTTGGTTATCAATATGCGAGCCGCTTCCACGGTTTTGATCAGTTAGAGGATGTGACTGTTGCCGGGAAAGGCATGAATCAGAATGCATTTACTTTGGGCGCTGAAGTTCCTGCGGCAGGCGGTACATTCAAAGTTGCTGCAAATTATGGCTTCGGAAAAGTTAAATCAGTTGACGGAGTCGTTGTAGGTGACGAAAAGCTGTCGAATGATAAATTCAATCGCTTTACGGTCGGCGCTGCCTATGAATATCCGTTGTCCAAACGTACCTTTGTTTATGGTTGGGGTGCCTATGCGACTGCAGGCAAGATGCTTAAGGAAAAAGCCGTTGAAGAAAACTTCAAGTCTTGGAGTTTAGGCTTGGGCCTTCACCATACATTCTAAAGACGGTTTTGTCAGGCGATGAGCTTTGCCTGACAGGTGAGCCTATTGAAAAATAAGTGTAAGCGGCAGGATTGGAAGTTGATTCTGCCGCTCATTTTTTTTCGAGGCGTACGAAATAATACAATTTTGGATTAGATACTTTTTATCGATCAAGGATTCCCAATGCTTTCGACCCTTTTTACGATTGCCGCCGTCCATTTAATTGCCTTAATGTCTCCTGGACCGGATTGTTTTATCGTAATGCAGACCGCCGTCGGAAGATCTCGAAAAGAGGCGTTGTGCTGTGTCTTGGGCATTACCTTAGGCGTAGCTTTTTGGGCGGCGCTCTCATTGTTAGGCCTCCAGTGGTTGTTTGAGCAGTTTGCCTGGCTGCAGCAGTTGATTATGTTCTTGGGTGGCCTCTACTTGGGGTGGCTGGCCTTTCTTCTTTTGAGAAGCGCATGCAATAAGCAAACAGCGAGCCAGCAGAATGTACCGACGCCCCGTTCGGGCTTTAGATCTTTTGCCATCGGACTTTTGACAAATTTATCGAATGCAAAAGCTCTAATTTACTTTAGTTCCGTTTTTTCGCTCTTTATTACCGCAGATATGGAGACGAGTGAGGCCGTTTTAATTTACGCAGTGGTGGTTCTAGAAAGTTTTTTTTGGTTTTCTTTTGTTGCTCTGATTTTGGGCTTGCCAAAACCAAAGGCTTTTTACCGAAAGTCCAGCAGGTGGATTGACGGCATCTGCGGGGCAATATTTGGAGTTTTTGGAACTGCATTAATTTGGACGGCAGTGAAAGAATCAGACTTGTGATTTCTCGCACTTCTAAGAGCAGGAAGTTCCTGGAGGCAACGCTAAAAAATTGCAAGACTAGTGTCAAAGCGGCAAAACACCAGGTCCTCGAGATTCTTAAATGAAATAGTTCTTCAATATAATGAGTGTTAACCATTATTTTTGTGTTAAAAATAATTAGTTACCGATCAATTGGAGATTCCGAAATTTCTCGGCAAAAAACTATGAGAAAAAGCTTCTTTTTTTCTGCTCTTATTCTCCTAGCCGCTACTGGGACGCATGCCCAAGATGTCAATACTCAGTCTTGTGAGAAGGGCAATGGCCAGGCGTGTTACTTGGCTGCTATCGAGATGCATAAGGCTAAAAACTTTGGAAGGGGCGCCGACCTAGCTCAAAAAGCCTGTGATTTAAATTACGCGCAAGGATGCTTTTATTTAGGTTTTAATAATCAGAACGGAAGTAAATATTCCCAGTGCAATGTGTTTTATAAAAAAGCCTGTGATTTAAATTTGGGAGTCGGCTGCTTGGCTTTAGCAAACAATGTTCGCCTCGGAATTGGTGTCAATCCTTCTTTACAGGCGGCAATGCCTTTTTATCAGAAGGCATGCGAGTTAGGCGAGCCCTTGGGCTGTTCGCATGTTAAGAATCCTGGTTTTGAGGGGCATATAGGTCACCTAAGCGGAGGAAAAAGTGAAATATCCAAACATTAAGCTTACTGCTCTTATGTTAGCGGCAGTTTTGACTGCTCCGGTCTGCACAGCCGCAACAGGCGATATCTATAACTATGAGTTTACGGCTTTGGGAACTACGATTTCCTCTCAAATTAAGGCGGACAATAAAGAAAAAGCACAGTTCTGCGCCAACGTTGTTAAAAAAGAGGTCTTACGCTTAGAAGACCTTTTGTCTGCCTATCGGGAAGACAGTGATATCTCCAGACTCGGGAAAAGCAACGGAAAGTGGATAAAGGTTTCTGCTGATACGGCTGAAATTCTGGAAAAAACGAAACAAATTTGTGCGATGACGCACGGTGCCCTTGACCCGACCGTTGGGACTCTTGTGAAAATGTGGAGTGTTGACCACAGCAACCATAGAGTTCCGACACAAGAAGAAATTGCTAAAGTGCTGCCCAAAGTCGACTGGAAGAAGATTGAAATAAAGCGCGAAGGCAATGTTATTTGGGCCCGTATCGGAGAAGGGCAGGAAATTACTCTCGGAGCAACGGGAAAAGGTTTTATCGCGGACAAAGTCGCTCAGCGTCTGCGAGAAAACGGCTGTAATGACGCACTGATTAGTCTCGGCGGGAACATTATTACGTTAGGTACCAGTGATATCGGATATCCCTGGGAAATTGGGATTCAGGAGCCTGATAACCGCATCAATTCCTATTTTGCCGCGGTTCCGTCTCGAGATGAATCCGTCGTGACGAGCGGTGACTACGAAAAGTTTTTTATTAAAGACGGAAAGAAATACCACCACATTCTTAACCCTCGCACCGGAAGTCCTGTGCCAGCGACTTTGCATTCAGTTACCATCATCAATAAAGAATCTGCGTTAGCGGATGGGTTGTGTACGGCACTTTTCGTTTTTGGTTTTAACGGGGCTGTGAACTACCTTGCGGAACATCCTGAACTGAAAGCTGTACTGGTTGATGAAGATAATAAGAACGTGGTTTATACCAAAAATCTGGAAAATGATTTCCAGGTTGTTCGCCATACCTATCGATACGGAGTTATCGAACCAAAAAAGAAAGTAGAAGCTGGGGTTAAGAAGAACAATTAACGGCCAAGGAAATGCAAGGTATCGGCGCTTTCGTTAGGAACCGCCGATACCTTTTTGACGGTACATAACTCAAGTGACGGCTGAGCGTGCCTAAAGAAAATCGGCGTGTCTGAACTCAGATCACGCCGGTCAGGGAGTATGCCTTATCTAAAAGCGCTATTGCGCTGTACTTTTTGCAGGTGTGCTCGCCGTTGTAGTCGCCTGAGCTTTTGGAGCCGAAGCCGGAGAAGCATTTTGAGCATTCGGAGTTATCGGCTGAGTGATCTTTTGGTTCAGTTCATTTGCGATTTGCTGGACATCTTTGCTTTGGTTCACTGGTGCGTTTTGAGCAGCAGATGTCGAGGCACTGCTGACGGAAGACGGCGTCCATGGTAAAGCGTCTTTCTTGAGCTGTTCAGGCGTCAGGTTCTGCGGAGGCATCGGGCTTGCGGAAGTAGTGGCCGCAACCGGGAAAACCCAGGCTTCGTCTAACGGAGGATAAGCGTGGTTGGCGTCAATATAGGCATCAACTTGTTTGTAGTTGTGGCCCACGTCTTTGTGACAAGCCAAGCAGTCAAGCGGCTGATCCTGATATAGAGCATGCCAAGCACCAATGCTAGGATTCTTCGGGTCATACATGCGAGAGAGGTCGTGACAGCCTCGGCAGGTATGGTAGTTATTGTCCACAAACCATTGTTTTTCCTGAGCCTCTATCCCGGGGCGCTGTTCGACCCATTGAGTCGGAGTAGCGAAGTGTCCGATGACTTGACCGTATGCTGAGTGGGAAGCTGCAACGATCTTATGTCCTAAAAGACTGATATAACCTAGAGGCCCGAGAGTGTTCTCGGAGGCATTGTACAAGTGGCAGTCAGAGCAGTCCGCGGTCTTGCCGCTTGGTGTTCTGGCATGAGAGCCTTGTTTCCATGCATAGGCTACGCCGTTCATTGTGTGGCAACCGGTTGAGCAGAAAGTTTCTGAACCCAGCCAATTGACTGCGGAGACAACAAAGCATACCGCAAGGATTCCCGCTAAAAACGATCCGGAAATCAGCCAAAAGAAAAACCATTTAGTCTTTGTCGCCATTATTTTCTCCTGAGAGACCGGAGGTTTTTTGAAGGATTCTTTCATTTTTGCCGCTCGGTCTCAGGTTTGTTGACCGCAGCCAGCGGCTGCGGTTTGACTGGTATGACTAGAAGGAGGTAGCCATGCCGAAGATGCAGCTGTAGCCGTCAATGCTGGATTCACTGAGCGCTTTGTTGCCGTCACCATAGTTGATAGAACCGTAAACCAATGTTCTCTTGGAGAGCGGATAGGTGTAACCGGAACCGATAGACCAGGCGTTGTATTTTTCTCCTGTATTCTTAATTTTGCCCTTAACACCGTTTAACTGAAGCATTGCTGTACCGCCCCACAACGGAGCCGCAATGGAGACGGAAGCTGCATTCTGATTAACTCCCTTGGTTGCGGGTTCTGCAACTGTTGTAGAAGCACCGGTCTTTTTGTCAATGTGGATGTAGTTGTAGCCAGGCATTCTTGTACCGTGGGAAACGTATTGGTAGGCACCGTACAGCGTGAAGTCGCCAAAGTCGTAAGAAGCACCGAGAGTGTAGTAATTGGTCGGGTCTAGTTTTACCGAGCCGTCAGCATAAGCTACTTTGGACTTGTGATCTTCGCGTTCAAACATGAAATTGGAGTTAAACGCACCGACGTCATAGGTCACGCCAACACCGTAGTAATGGTTGTTTTTAGCCCACTTATTATCATCGCCGTCCGTACCGTTTGAATACATGGCCGTAAACTGCAAGCCGTTCCATTCTTGGGTGCGGTATGCAATGGAATTGTCCAGCCAGCTGGTTGTGAGGAAGACGCCCGCTAAGTCACCGATCATGTCAAAACCAGTACCGATAGCGCTTCCGCCCAACATGCTGTAGTCGCCGTCACCGGAGCTCAGACCTGCCTGATGACCGAACGTTAGACGTCCCCAGGGGCCCTGAAGACCTAAGAAGGCCTGATTATTGAAGCCGCCGCTGGAGGTGGTTCCATGGCTTGAGGCAACGCCTTCGCCGTTATTTAATTTGAAGGCTTGCTGCAGTGTAAAGATAGCTGCGTTGCCGCCGCCCAAATCTTCTACCCCTTTAATGCCCCAGCTGGTCCAGTACCAATTGCCGTTGGACATCTGAACTTTGGTCTTCCCGCCTTTTAGTTTGGAAACCTTAACGCCGGCATCTAATTCACCGAACAAAGTGATAGATGTTGAGGTGGCATCCATTGGAAGATTTGCGATTTCAGCGGATGCATGGCTCACATTAAGAGTGTGTCCGCTATGACCACGGCCGAAAGCGACACCGCGGCCGCGTTTGGTAGGGCCGGATTTATAAGAGACGGATGAAGCGGATGTCGAAGCTGAAGAGCTTGCTGATACAGCAGGAGCGGAATTATCCGTTGAAGTTGTATCAGCGGAATTTGCGGCAAGTGCAGGAGTTAATGAAGCAGCAATGGCAATTGCTAAGAGAGTCTTTTTACTCATTTTCACTATCCTTTATAAGGGAGAAGACAAATATTGGTGTAACGATTGAAAACGCTTTGTTACAACATCTAGGATTCAGTCTAGGAGTACTACCTAAGGGTTGACACTTATTTGTCCTAAATTGAGTTTTATTTAATCTTGCCTTAAGAGCTCTTAGATTTCTTAAGAAATAATATATTTCGCCCTCTCCTCAAGAACCAGAAGGCCTTCGGGGTGATTCTTGAATAATTATCTAACACCCAAAAAGGGTTTATCCATTTAAAAGAAATTGGACAAATGAAGAAATGTTGCTATTTAGCAACGGATGGGTCCGCATTACAGAATAGAGAAGATGTTGAAATGATTCGATTTTTTGAATGTATTGGAGGGATATTCATTAATTTGTTGTGAATCGACAACAACGTAATCCTAACGAGCGCAGCTTGTTTTTACGGAGATGGGTGTCAAAAGTCGCTCTGTCAGTTTTGTGGAGGTGATATAAAAAGAGCTCGGCGGTACCGAGCTCTTTTAGTGGGAGGAATTATCCTTTTATTTCATTGGTTTTCCGTTAGCGCGCATGATTTGATGCGGTCTAACTAGGTAGAAAACTGACAAGTAGCCGCTCCAAATGTGGACGAGTCTTGTAAAGGGGACGATCAGGAAAATGATCAGCCCGACAAAGATGTGCCACTTCTGCCAATCGGGAACGAGAAGGATCTTCTGCCATGCTTCATAGTCGAAGGTGAAGAGGCCCCTGACCCATTCTCCGAAAAGAATGATGGTCGCACCGGAGCGGTCAGTAAAGTAAGAATTTACAACGCAGCAAATTCCGAGAATGATGACCGCCTGCAGGAGGAACAAGACCCAAAAATCGCTCGGGCGGGATGCCGTCCTTACGCGTTCGTTGGATAGGCGGCGCCATGTCAGAAGCAGAAGACCGGCAATGGCAAGTGCGGCGGAGGCTCCTCCGGCGATGATTTCCATCCATTGGTGGAGTCTGGGCGTTAGACCGACTGCATTTAGCCACGCTGTCGGTGTAAACAACCCGAAACAATGACCGCAGAATAGAAAGATCACACCGATGTGGAAAAGATTTGCACCCCAAAAAAGATCTTTCTTATCTAAAATCTCACTGCTTTGACTCTTCCAGCTGTAAGGCGCCAAAATAAACCGTAGCAAGCTGCCTACCACTAAGACTGCAATGACGACGTAAGGAAGCACTCCGAAAATTAGAAAGTGCCATACCAAAGTAAAGTTACTCATTATTTGCCCTCCTGTGTGGAGTCCGGCGCACGCTGATATTCTTCAAAAAGCGGAATAATCTTACGATTCATAGGACCGCCGAAGATAGTATCAGCGCGGCGGCGCATGTCTTCTCCGCCGCCGAGGTTGTAGCCCTGAGTACCTTGCAGCAGCATAGATGCGGTATTGTTGCGGTTGGCTGAGGGCACAACGAAACGATCTTTAAAATCAGCAATGGCTAAAAGGCGATGCATATCGCAGACATCCTGAACCGTTAAGCCTAAGGCTTTAAGTTCATTTATCTCTTCAATCCCTTCAAGCTGTTCGGGCAGAATTTCACACGTTAGAAATTGACTGATCCCCGCCGCATCGGAATATTTGCGCAGAATCGTCCTCTCGGCGAGAAGTCTGCTTAAAGCATCTACGACAGGTTTAACGTTTCCGGCAGCAAGCAGATTCGCAAGATATTGCATCGGAATACGCAGGCTTTCTACATCAGGGATGAATCCTTTAACGGAAAGTTTACCGACATCAACAGCCTGAGCGATCGGAGAGAGCGGCGGAACGTACCAAACCATAGGAAGAGTTCTGAATTCCGGATGAAGAGGAAGTGCGATTTTCCACTTGGAAATCATCCTGTAGATCGGAGAAGCTTTGGCCGCTTCGATCCAATCATGAGAGATGCCCGCTTTCAGAGCTGCAGCCTGAATGTCGGGGTCATTCGGATCGAGGAAGATTTGGCGCTGAGCTTCATACAGGTCTCCTTCATTCGGAGTCGAGGCAAGATCTTTAATCTTGTCTGCATCGTAAAGCATCACACCCATGTAGCGGATTCGGCCGACACAAGTTTCGGAACATACCGTCGGCATGCCGGACTCGACGCGCGGATAGCAGAAAACGCATTTTTCTGCTTTTCCGGTTGACCAGTTGTAATAGACCTTTTTGTAAGGACAGCCGCTCATACACATACGCCAGCCCTTGCATTTATTTTGGTCTACTAAAACAATACCGTCTTCTTCCCGCTTATAGATTGAGCCGGAGGGACAGCTTGCAACACAAGCCGGATTCAGGCAGTGTTCGCACAAACGAGGAAGATAAAACAGGAACGTATTCTTGTATTGGGCGTAAATATCGCGCTCAACATCTTTCAGGTTGACGTCATTGACGGTCTTAATATCCACACCGCCTAGATTGTCGTCCCATGCAGCGGAGTTGTTGATTTTTTTCATCTTCTTGCCGGTCAGGTAGGAGATCGGCTGAGCTGTCACACAGGTTTTCATGCGCGGGGCTTTTTGAAGATTTTGATAATCAAACGTAAAGGGCTCGTAGTAGTCGTCAATCTGCGGCAATTTAGAGTTGGCGAAGATGCCGGAGAGAAGTCCTAATTTAGAGCCGCGCCGCAGACGGAGTTTACCGTTATGAAGTTCCCAGCCTCCTGTCCACTTCTGCTGATCTTCCCAGCTCTTCGGATAACCGACGCCGGGTTTTGATTCAACGTTGTTAAACCAAATGTACTCAGTACCCGGACGGTTTGTCCAAACGTTTTTACAAGTGACGGAGCAGGTGTGACAGCCGATGCATTTGTCCAGATTCAGGACCATGCCGATTTGAGCACGAATCTTCATACTGCACCTCCTTTCTTATCCGCTTCTTCATCCATCCAATCAACCTTATTCATCTTTCTGACCCAAGCGAAGTCGTCGCGGTTGGGAGCAATCGTTCCGTAGTAGTTAAAGGCGTATGAAAGATGGCCGTAGCCGCCGATCATATGCGTCGGATTTACAATGACACGCGTCGGAGAGTTATGGTCGCCTCCGCGAAGACCGGTGACTTCGGATCCCGGGGTGTTAACCGTCTTTTCGGTCGCATGCTGCATAACGCACAGCCCTTGCGGCATGCGGGAGGAAACGATGGCGCGTCCGACTACAGCACCGTTAGCGTTCCAGCACTCAATCCAATCATTATCCGCAATGCCTGCGTTGGCGGCATCAATGTCACTCATCCACACAACGGGACCGCCTCGGGAGAGGGTCAGCATTCTTTCGTTGTCATAATAGCTGGAGTGGATACCCCACTTCTGGTGAGCCGTCATAAAGTTAAGAATGATGGCTTTGTTTCCGTTGTCCGCAATATCTTTGTAGCCGGTTAACGCTCTCTGGTTTGCCGGAGCACGGTATTGTGCGAACTGCTGCCCGAAAGCCCTCATCCAAGAGTGATCCTGATAGAACTGCTGACGTCCCGTGATCGTTCTCCACGGTAAAAGCAAATTCTTGTTTTGCCAGAAAGCAACATACGGGATCTCATCGTTCTCGGTGCCTGACCAATCCGGCGCACTGAACGTCTTAGCGGGCCGATGAGCCAAGTCATCAAAGGTGATTTTGTCGGCAATGTGACCTTCGGAAAGGAAGCGGGCATCTACACCGCACTGTTCTTTAACAAAGTCCCAACTGCGATAGGACAAAGCTCCGTTGGTTTCCGGAGAGACCCGGAGGATAAAGTTTGCTGCATTGATATCTGTCTCCATCTTAGGACGCCCTTTTGCGACGCCTTCCTGAACTGTACCGTTTAACTGGCAAAGTTCAGTAATTTCAGGATCCAGATCCCATTTGATTCCGCGATTTCCGCCGCCGTTCTTAGAGAGGAGCGGGCCGATGGAGGTGTACTTGTCGTAAATCGTCCGATAATCGCGTTCAACGACATGAATCAGCGGGGCGGTCTTGCCGGGAATCAGATCGCATTCCCCTTTATACCAATTCTTAACATCCAGGGCTTGGCCGAGTTCATGCGGAGAATCGTGGCCGAGAGGCGTCAGCACCATATCTGTGACGTTCCCGAAATCTTCTGGATATTCGCCGGCGATTTCTGATAATTTCTTTGCGATGTCCTTAAAGGTTTGCCAATCGCTTCGCCCCTCCCAGGAGCATTGAACGGCTTTGACGAATGGATGAATAAAACTATGCATATCCGTCGTATTGATGTCGTTCTTCTCATAGAAGGTGGCCGCCGGCAACACGATGTCCGAATAAATCGAAGTCGTGCTCATGCGGAAGTCCATATTGACTAACAAATCGAGTTTGCCTTCGGGCGCTGGACGCCATTTCTCCATGAGCGGCATGAGCTCTTTGTTGGAGCCGTCAAGCTCTCCGCCGAGGATGCCGTTTTCAGTTCCAAGCAGGTGACGCAGGAAGTATTCCTGTCCCTTGCCGGAAGAACCGAGTACATTGGAGCGCCAAATGAACAGGTTGCGCGGCCAGTTTTCCTCGGCATCCAAATCCAAACAGCTAAAGGATATTTTCTTATCCTTTAGTTGGTTTATCAGGAATTGTTCCGGCTGGACGCCAGCAGCTTTTGCCGCGGCAGCAATTTTTGTCGGGTTGACGTTGAGCTGAGGTGCCGACGGAAGCCAGCCCATTAGTTCGCTCTGGATGTTGTAATCCACGTAAGTGCCGTCAAATACCTTGGTATCAGCCAAGGGAGAGAGCGTGTCCGAAAGAGGAATCCGCTCGTAGCGCCACTGGTCCGTATGTTCGTAGAAGTAGCTCGTCGAGTTCATATGGCGGCTTGCCGGTTCCCAATCTTTTGCGAAGGAATATTCGCTCCATCCTGCTTCCGGACGAATCTTTTCTTGTCCTACATAATGGCACCATCCGCCGCCCGGGACGCCGCAAGTACCGCACATCAGCAGGATATTGATGATGGAACGATAAGTATTGTCCGTTTGGAACCATTGGTTAACGCCGGCTCCCATCAGCACGCAGGCGCGGCCCTGGGTCTTAGAGGCGGCCGTCGCAAACTCTCTGGCCAATGTAATGGCGTATTGAGCCTCTACGTCGGTAATTTTTTCCTGCCAAGCCGGTGTGAAGGGAATATTGTCCGCGTAGCTTTTTGCACATTCCCCGCCTAGGCCGCGGTCGACACCAAGATAGCTTCCGAAGAGATCAAAGACGGTTGCAACGTATACATCCTGTCCGTTGAGCTGTACCCTCTTAGCCGGAACCCTCCGAACCATAACATCCGAAGCCATTGCGTTATTCGGGAAGCCGTCTCGTTCACGGCCACCGAAATACGGATATTCAACATCAATCACAGCATCGGAATCATTAAGAAAAGTCAGCTGTGGTTTGATCGCTTTACCGGTTTCACCGTCAACTTCATGGAGGTTCCACTTGCCTAAATCCTGGCCCTCCTTTTGTCCCCAACGGTATCCCATGGAACCTTGAGCCACCGCAGGAGCCTTGGAGAGTTCATCCCAAACAACGGTTTTCCATTCGGGGTTGTTGCATTCCGGTTCCTTATAGCCCAAGTCGCAGGCGCGAACTGTGCGCCCCGCGGTATACCGGCCATGCGCCCGCGGTTCCATAGTCACAAGAATTGGGAAGTCCGTCAGTTTCCGGCAGTATTCTGTGAAATACGGATCCGGATGTTCGTAATGGAATTCTTTAAAGATGACGTGGCTGACAGCCATAGCCAGTGCCGCATCGGTAGCCTGTTTGGGATGTATCCACCAATCCGCGTCTTTCGTGACTTCGCAATAATCCGGACAGACATTCACGACTTTCGTTCCGTTGTAGCGAGCTTCGGTTAAGAAGTGCGCGTCCGGAGAACGAGTCATCGAGATGTTGGTACCCCAAACGATGATGTAACTCGAGTAATACCAGGCCTCAGACTCAGGAACGTCAGTCTGTTCACCCCAGGTTTGAGGAGAAGAAGGTGGCAGGTCGCAATACCAATCGTAGAAGGAAAGGAGTGCACCGCCGATCAGGCTGAGGTAGCGGGTACCTGCTCCGTAAGAAACCATGGAGTAGCCCGGAATCGGTGAGAAGCCGGAAATACGGTCAGGTCCGTACTTTTTGATGGTGTAAAGGTTGGCAGAAGCAATGATCTCTAAAGCTTCATCCCAAGTGGTACGCACCATACCGCCCAAACCGCGCGCCGCAGTGTAGGACTTGCGGAGCTGTGGGTTTTCGGCGATGGAAGCCCAAGCTTCGATCGGTTTCATTGTCTTACGGGCGTCTTCCCATGCGGCCTTGAGTTCAGCACGAATGAGAGGATGTTTTACTCGGGATGCAGAGTATAGGTACCAGGAATAGCTGGCGCCTCTGGGGCAACCGCGGGGCTCGTGATTCGGCACACCTGCGGGAGTGGGGGGATAATCCGTTTCCTGAGTTTCCCAAACGACGATTCCGTCTTTAACGTAAACCTGCCAGCTGCAAGAGCCCGTGCAGTTTACGCCGTGCGTAGAACGAACGATTTTATCGTGAGCCCATCGATCCCGGTAGGATTGTTCCCAAGTCCTGTCTTCACCGGTCACTTCTCCCCATCCGTCTGAATAGGAGCCAACTTTTTTGGTAAAGAATAGGGAGGACTTCATGATTCCGGACATTTTGTTCTCCAATTAAAGCAATATTTTTGAGGTGAAAAAGGACGATCAGCAAAGATCCGGTGCGTTCCTTCTATCGTAGTAGTAGATGTTGATTGCGAGGATGGCAACGAAGATCAGAGTAGAAACTCCGAACATCACGCCGGCTCCGCATTCGGCAAGCAGCATTCCGATCGTGAAAGGACCGTAAGCACCGATAGCAGAAGTCCAGCCAACAACGGCTCCGCCCTGAAGCGGCGGGAAGAGAACTGCCATTTGTTCAGTAGTAGATGCATTGCCGACGCCAGTCCAGAAGAAAATCCAGAACATAATGATCAGCCAAATCCAGCAGCCTGCGACACTCGTCGGTTTGTACCACCAAAGCGCAAGTAAACCGATAATGTTGCAGATGGCCATAATCGTAGTAACTCTGCCTCCGCGGATCTTATCGGAAACCTGACCCGCTCCGACTCTGGATAGGGCTCCGATGACCGGTCCCAACCAAGCGAGAGCGACAGCGCTAGGCGCTCCTTCAATGCCGGCAAAGGTATGGTTGCCTAACAGAGCCAGCTGAGCACCGAGACCAGCGAAGGTAGCGAAAGTCCCGTAATAGAAAAGGGTCATGAACCAAGTGTGCTTGTTCCCAAAAATGGCCCATTGCTGCTTGATATTTGCGGTGACAGGAACAGAGCGCAGGAAGAGCCAAGAGAGGATAGTGACGAGAGCAACGAGCGGAATCCACACCCAGGCGGCGTTCTGCAGCCAGTAAGTAATCGTCTTACCGTCGGGAAGATGCGCAACCTGACCGGATCCTAAGCAGGCTAAAGCAGAAAAGCCGATAACCAGCGGTGTGACGAATTGGACCAGACCGGTACCAAAATCAGAGAGTCCGCCTTGTACACCGAGGGCGAAACCTCTTTCATGTTTCGGGAAAAAGTAGTTAGTAGAGGCCATCAAGCCGGAAAAGGTTCCGCCGCCGATGCCGCTTAACAAAGCAAAACCGAGAAGGACCCAATAAGGGGTATCGACGTGCTGAACGGCGTACACCCAGCAGAAGAGCGGGATAAGCAAGAGGCCGGTTGAAAACGTCACGAGTACTCGGGTTCCTAATATCGGCGGTAAGAAGGTCCACAGAATGCGCAGTGTACCTGCAGACAGACCAACCATAGCCACCAGCCAGTAAAGCTGACTGTGTGTTAAAGAAAAGCCGATTTCATTTAACCGAGGGGCAAGAGAAGGGACCAAGAACCAAGCGCAGAAGCCAAAGGTCAGGCTGAAGGTACTAAGCCATACAGTCGTCCATGCCAGCGTCTTATTCCATTGGGCCGGATTTTCAGGATTCCAAACCTTAATATCTGGACGCATATTATTTCCTTATTCAATGCTAAATTTGACTCGAACTAATATTCGGGTTTGTTCTTATTCTATGGGTTCCCTTGAATTTGTAACCCTTTGTTTGTTCGAATTGAGCAGGACTTGAATGGGTTCTTTGGCGGAATTTACTAACATACAAATCCGCGAGTTAGGGAGGAAGAAATGAATTTTGGTTTGAAAGCATTGGCTTGCTTGCTTCTGTATCCGGATGCGGCGCTTAAAGATAATCTGCCTGAAATTAAGGAAGGCGTCGGCGGATCGAGCCTTTCCGACGATCAGAAAGACAAACTATATATTTTTATTAACCACCTGGCAGAGACTCCCTTATCCGATTTGCAAAAAGATTATGTCTCGACATTTGATATCGGGAAGAAGGCGAGCCTTAATCTTTTTGAGCATATGCACGGAGATTCGCGTGAGAGAGGTTCTGCGATGCTCAATCTTAAAAAGCTCTACGAAGAACGAGGCTTGAGCATTGAGGGTGATGAGTTCCCGGATTATCTGCCGATGTTCTTAGAGTTCTTATCGGGCTTGGGCTATTCTGAGGCTCAAGCGCTTTTAGATAGTGCTGCGCGCCATATTGCTCCGATTGATATTGCGCTTCAGAAATCGGAATCTCCATGGAGAGCTGTCACGGGGGCAATTCTGTCACTCTCTGCAATGAAAAATTCAGAAATAAAATTGGAAAGGGACGATCTTTTACCGACAACGGAGGCTGAGTCGTTCGACTCCCCCGTGCGGTTTGGAGGAAATGCTGACCCGGTTCAAACCGTGCATTTCAAACAATAAAAAAGCGGAAGATCAAAAGATCTTCCGCGAAACTAATTTCACCCCATTTCTTTGGATTGCTCCAAGGAGAAGATTTCTGTCTCAAAGACATCATCTAGTGATTGAGATCATACCATTAGATGAGAACGATTCCTATTTACATTTGTTTGTAAATGTATCTGCTGAAATCTAAAACACTATCAGTGGGAGTGGTGCTTAAATTGCGGGCCGAAGCAAACCTGCACGGCCTGCTGTTCTTCGATTGATAAGAAAAGGGGCGGGAGCCGAACGACTCTCGCCCAAAATTTTTCACCCCAATTGCTCTTGTTGACACGGAGTACATTCAAGTCTCTATGCTTCCAAGGAGAAGATTGAAATCACTCAATCGACAAGAGGAAATATAGCATATATTGATAACGATTATCAATATCATTGATAGGCAACTTTCTGTTGTACTCCCGTGAATAGTGAGGACGCTTCGCGGACTATCCTATTACCAGAATAATTTCAACATGGCATATGGGACCTTCCTAAAAATAAATTTGTAGCGCGCAAAACAAAATCATTGACACTCCCAAAAATTTGGCATATAGATAGGTTGATTTATATCCCAACCACCTCATCAAGGAGAAGCAAATGACTACCAGACGGCAATTAATCAAGACTTCTTTATCGCTTGCGGCGGTTCCTATTGGAATGAGCGTTGCTATTGAAGTAGCGCACGCAGAGGACATGCCGCAATGGGACAAAGAGACAGATGTTCTTGTCCTCGGTTATGGCAATGCAGGTTCCAATGCTGCGATCGCAGCGGCTGATGCCGGCGCAAAAGTTCTTATTTTGGAGAAAACAGCTGCCGGAGGAGGAAACGTATCTGTCTCCTCCGGTGGGTTTGTCGTTCCGACAAACAAGGAAGACTATTATAAGTTCCAAAAAGCGTTGTATGAATTGTCTCGCTCTGAGTGGGACAAGGACCTTCTGGATCTTTTCTGTGAAGAGTCTCTTCATTTGGGCGACTATGTTTCTTCGTTGGCTCCGGAAGGAAAGATCAGTGTTTACGGTCATGCAGGTTATCAAAACCTGCCGGGTGCAGACTGTGTAAACAAGATGTCAATGAGAAACGTTCCCGGCGCGAAAGGCGGAGACCGACTCTTCGGAATCTTTGATCGCGCGGTCAAGGCGAGAAATATCCCAGTTCTTGTTAATTGTCCTGCCAGAAGGTTGGTTAGAAGAGGAAACGAGGTCTTGGGTGTCGAAGCTATATATAAGGGCAAGCCTTATTTTGTAAAAGCCAACAAAGCCGTTGTGATTTGTACCGGCGGCTTCCAATCTAATCCAGAACTGATGGCTCGCTACATTTACGGCAATCCGATGGCTTACCTCGGGAGTCCTGCCCATACCGGCGATGGACTTTTGATGGCGCAGTCCATGGGGTGCGACTTGTGGCATATGAATTCGGTTTCTGCACCCTTAGGCATTCAGGTACCAGGAGTTAAGGCAGGTATTGCCATGGTTACAAGGCAGCCGGCCTTCATTTGGGTCGACCAAGACGGCAAACGCTTCGTAAATGAGAAGAAATTGGATTACCACTGCTCTTGGATGGCTGTCAATAATTTCGACGCCATTAATCATCGTTATCCGAGAATTCCATGCTACATGATCATGGACTCGAGCTATCTGAAAGCCGGTCCGCTTATCTCCAACGGCGGTTCAGGCTGGGCTATCAACCGTGAAGGATATAAATGGAGCAAGGACAATCAAAAAGAAATTGATTCCGGCGTCATCATCAAAGCCGATACGGTTGAAGAGCTGGCAAAGAAACTTGGCATTGCCGACCCGGCAGTGCTTGCTGCAACAGTGAAGCGCTGGAACAGCGACTTAAGAGAAAAAGGAATTGACACAGAATACGGTCGTACGCTGACAGCAGATCCGAATATGAAGGCAGTCTTTGTGGGACGTGACGTCAAGAGCTGGTCAGCTCCGATTGAAGAAGGACCTTTCTACGCCGTGAAACTGGTTCCTGTTACATACCATACGATGGGAGGCCCGAAGAAGTCCGTGAAGGCGGAAGTTTTAGATCCTTTCGGTGAGCCGATCCCGCGGCTTTATGTTGCCGGTGAGCTTGGTTCTACTTGGGGCCTGACTTACCAAGGCGCCTGCGCAAATGCTGACGCAATGGTTTTCGGAAGAGTCGCGGGAAAGAACGCGGCTGCTTTGGAAAACTAGAAGTAATTTTTTAATGCTGGTCAGCCCTGAAGGATTACGTTATTTCTTCAGGGCGGTGTATTTTTTACTTATGCAGGAAAGTTTTTGTATTGCTCTTTCGAGTAGAGTTCTCGGATTGTCTGTTGAGAAAATATGAACATATTGTTCGCGCTCCCGAATTTGTAAAACTTGCCGTTTAGTTCCTTTTTTGTGTAATTGTACTTTTGTGGACTTGGCGAAATTAAGTGGACATCGTATAGGCAAAAAATTTACTGAGAATAAATTAGATCAGTCCCAAACCTCAGCCCAATGAGTGAATTTCCTCCCTTTTTGGGAGAAGACCAACGCTGCTCTTATCAAGTTGCTCTGTGGCAGCTGACTTCCATACTGCCGAGCCTTTATTTGACGAACGGCTTCTTGAAGGAGAGCTTCGGGAGAATCGCCTTTTCGACAATATTTGAATTCCAGTACCCAATAGTTTTTGTCAGTTTGAATTTCGAGATCGCTTCTGCCATGAGCATTGTGAGCCTCGCATCTCGCAGTTATTAAGGTGCTGGAGCTACTTACCATGATGAATACAGCAGCGCGGCAGCTCGCCTCACTTGAAAGGGGGAACGCCTGGTAGTCAATTCCTAGGACAATCCGGTTCACTTCTTTTACGAATGCACTGAGATTTCCGTCTTCCAAATAGTCGGCAAGATAACCTTCCCCCGCTCGATTTATCGCATTTTTATCCAAGATCGCCTCAGCATAAAGACGTGCCATGGAAACGCTAACTTCTCGATTAGGATAACCTAGTGTTACAGTGGTGCCCCTTACGGCTTTAATTGTCAGGTATCCAGTCTGCGCAAGCAACACTTTGTCATCCAAAATAGAAAATTTTGCAGATAGTGCCAAATCGTCAAGTTGGATTTGTTTTTCGTTTTCATATTCTTCAGGCTTTAGAGTAGAGTGAGATTCTAAATATTCAAGCAGGATTCCAGGTTGGCCTCCGCTCTCGTACCAGTAGTTGTCAAAACCATTTGAAGGGAAGTTAAAGAATTTCAGTAAAGACCAAGGAGAAAAGACATGTTGAGAGGCGGTTTTTTCAAAACAAAAGCCATCGTAATTTAATGTTAGTTCCTCCAACAGTTTATCTTTTTCTATGCCTAGCTGGAGTGAGGCTTGTTCAAGATAATCCGAGAAATACTTTTGTACTTCTTGGTGAGAATAGCCGAGCAAAGAACCGAATTCGGACATTAAAGAAATGTCTGTAAAGTGGTTAAGTTCGGAAAAGATGCTGGTTTGGCTGAATTTTGCAATTCCAGTCATGAAGAAAAATCTTATTGCTCCATCCCATTGTTTAAAACCAGCGTAGAGCCTCCAGAGTTTCTTTCTGACTTCATCGAACAGCTCTGGTTTATTTAGACAAGATGTGAGCGGAGTGTCGTACTCATCGAGAAGCAGTACTACGGAGTTGTCGGCCTGAAGGGCTAACCAGCCGATAAATGCACGAAGACCTTCCTTATCAGTCTTGATAGGACTAACAAGTCGGTTGACAGTTAAGGTATCAAGGAGGTACTGGTCTAGAAGTTCACTAAATTCTTCTACGGAGGAAAAGTCTTTCAGATTCGAGAAATCCAATCGTATGACTTGATAAGTATTTTCGTCTTTCCATAAGGATTCTATTTCTAGGCCATGAAAGTCCCTTAATCCATATTTGAAGAGGGATTCGAATGTAGATAGCAGCAGGGATTTTCCAAAGCGTCTGGGTCTCGAAAGAAAAAACTTTTGGCGCTTAGAGGCCAAGGTGTAGATCAGCCTGGTCTTATCAACATAAATTTGGCCGCTTTTGCGCAATGCAGAGAAGTCCGAAGTTCCGAGTGGGAGCGGCGCCAAAATTGTTTCCATAAAGCCTCCAGTTTGTTTTAATTTTATCAACACTAATAAGTAGTCGCTTACTTAACTTAACGCAAGGAAGTTGAAAGAAGACCATTCAAGAGGAAAGGATTTAGCTACGTACCAAATGATAGTTATAGGGATCTCCGCCTAAAAACTGTGCTAATTAAAACCTCCCCCAAAAGGGGCAATTCGTTAGAGTCAGAGAAGGATTTCCAGATGCTTTCGACAAAAAGAGGCGGCACCAAGTAATCAGTAGCCGCCCAGGAGAAATTGAAGGTTTCAGTTGTTTTTGTTTAATTCAATCCGTTCAGCTGTCCCGCGTAAAGAATGAACAGACGCAGGCACATCATGCCGGCGATTGCCGAAATGCAGCTGAGGTAAAAGCAGGCTGCAGAGCGGAAGAAGCTCAATGTAATTGGAACAATCATGCCGACGAAGATGGCGCCGAGCCAGAAGACCCAGGCCCAAACTCCGGTTGTAAAGGCGCTGAATGCGATCTTTGCCACTTCCGTGCCGGTGATCAAAGAGACTGCGATCATGAAGATGCACATCGCTTCGACCAGGATGATCGGGTACTCGGCTACATGCAGGATATGCATGGAGGAGTCTTCACGCTCTGCACCGAAGCAAATCGCAAAGAGACGAATGGCGGCGCAGCCCGCGGAAAAGCCCGAAGCGACGAACAGGGCCGGGAGAACTGCCGTGTTGATGAGCGGGAAACGAATCAGCGCGGAGATCAGGAAGCCGGTGTAAGCGCAAATCACGACGGCTAGAATCATGACCACCCAGTCCAGCACAACTCGGAAATGAGCGAGGAAGTCTGTGAGCGGTTTTAGAAACTTCAATATCGGCAAATCTCTGAAGACTAAAAGCGTCAAAACAAAGAGCAGCGGGATATAGAAGAGCAAAGCCGCAACACCGATACTCATCACCGAGGTCGGGTTGTAGAAGATCAGAATGCGCCAGAAGTTGAAAGGATCCGTCAGGTCAAGCACTAAGCACACCATACCCAAAAGGATGGTGACGAGGCCCACCATGGTGGCAGCTTTCATCTGAGGATTGTCGGCGTGCGTCCCTTTATAGAGATTGATGATGATGGCAAGCGCCACCGCACCGCCGGAAATACCGGCTAAGAATAGGTAGACGGCAATCGGCCAGGGCCACGCCACGCTTCCGGATAAACCGGTCGTAAAGTCAATGACGATATCTGTGGTCTGCATATCAAACCTCTTCTTTCAGTTTCGGGATGTAATGCAGGTTCGGATGGGTTCCGAGAACTGCGCGTACACGCACGGAGTTCTTAACGGCCAGCATCTTACTGATGTAAGAATTCGGATCGTTCGTGTCACCGAAGACAAGCGCATCGTAGCGGCAGGCTTGGACACAAGCCGGCTGCTCGCCGATAGCAAGCTTGGTGTGCAGACAGAAGTCACAGTTCTCTGCGGCCTTCGTTTCTTCGTTAATGAAACGAACATTGTAGGGACAGCCGGCAATGCAGTACTTACAGCCAACGCAGCGGGAATTGTCCATGGTCACGATGTTGGTGGCCGGATCTATGTGCGCAGCGCCTGTCGGACAAACTCTCACGCAGGGCGGCTCGGAACACTGCTGGCAGGATACGCGGACATACTTGCGGTTGCCAGGCGTTCCGTCGAGCGGCGACTGGCGCTCCAGCGTCATGCGAAGCTGACCGGCAGGAACGTGATTGGTTTCGGAGCAGGCTTCTTTGCAGGCTCCGCAGCCGACACATTTGTTCTGGTCGAAGATCATCGCAAACCGAGGCTTATATCCGCTGACATTACCGGCCTTTGCTTCCTGCTTATTCAGCAGAACAGCAGTGACGGCTCCGAGGGCCGTGCCGGCTAGGAATTTTCTACGGTCTATTGTCATGATTTCTCTCCGAGGCCCGATCCCGGGCCTCTCGGAACGGTTACTTAAGCGGATCTACTGCAGTCTTGGAGAACTTTCCTGCGTCCAAGATTTCTTGAGCTTTGCGGACATAATTCTGAGCGGCAGCCAGGCGCTGGGTCATATAGTTATGAGCGTGGGCACCCCAGGAACCGTCTTTTTCGATCATGTCGGCAATCTGTGTGGCCAAATCCACATAGGAGAGGACCTGGGTTCTTTGATCGCGATCGAGTCGTGTAACTTCAAGAAGCTTATTGATGCGTTCGGTTGCACCGCGAATTTCTTTGTAGCCTTCTTTAACCGGGTTCTGCCATTTCACGAGTTCGCCGTAAACCTGCTTCTGATCTTTGTAGACAAGACCTTCTTCAAGTTTAGAGGTGTATTGGCTGTGGCAGCCTTTGCCTTCAAACACCGTCCAGTCAGCAGGAGCATTGCGTGCGCAGCTCCACATCAGATCAACAAAGTCGCGGCCTTTTTCATCTTTAGCCAGTTCGTACTGAGATACGGTCTTGCCGTCGACTTTGACTTCCTTTTTAACATAGGAAGTCTTGTCGGGCGACGGATTGATCTTATACATATGGGTACGGTACAAAGCGGTGCCTGCGACCTTGGCCTGATCTTCGCTGTATTCGGCCGGTTTCGGCATATTGGGCATATGGCAGGCAATGCAGTCTAAGTTGCTGTGCGTATCCGTGTGTTTGAATACGTCGGCCTGGACCGTGTGGCAAGTCTTGCAGTCCTGCTTCATCGGAGGATTGCTGACGTAGGCCATCCAAGCCGTACCTTTAACTTCGGATTGATCGTGGCAAGAGAGGCAGCCCACGCCGTGACGGGCATGCACGCTCATGAAATGTTGGGCCGTCTTGTCGTTGTAGTTGGATTCGGCGAGAGACCGTAGTTCTTTCTTAGAGAGCTTGATCTCAGTTTTTGGGTCGATTCCGAGTGAATGAAGGAACCCCTCTACGCCTTCGATTTTAAAGGGAACGTTCTTGAGGCTTTCCGGAGCTTTAACGGGAACGTTGTCTTGTGCAAAGGCGGTAGAGAACATCGCTAAGCACGCCAGTGCGGACAGGAGAATGGTTGTTTTGAGAGTTGACATTTTATGCCTTTGAATGCTTTGTGGGTTACGGGTTAAGCGGACGCATTTCCTGCTCTTCTGCGAGGAACTCCGCTAAGTCGTCGTCCAAATATTTGTCTGAGTACAGAAAAATCGTCCCGGAGGAGGTCTGCGTGAACTTGATGTCCTTGTTTTCTCCTTTCCGTCCGATGGATTGAAGTAAACATTCCAGCGTCGGAACATCAAAATCAAACGGAGCCTCAAGGAACATCTGAGAGGGAACCGGCCGCGGATAAATTCGGGAGTTTTCTCTAATTTGATCGCACACCAGCGCTTCGGCGTTGTCTTTGACCGCCAGAATTCTGGCGTAGGAGTGCGACATGAGCGGTTTGAAGTAGAGGTACTCTGTTCCGCCCGGTGCGGTGATCGAGAAGACGCCTAAGTCGCCTTCTTCGGTCGCTTTGCAGACGGTTTCGAAATAATCCTCAGGGAGTTCCTCTTCCAGCTCTTCTTCGGTCTGCAGGTCGCTCGGATGAATATTTCCGCGGACGAGAGAACGAAGCATTTCTCTGCGGCTTAAAGCCTTGCGGCTAGGACGCAGATTCGGATGCTCGGCCTCGTAGAGATCAACCTTACCCTGCGGCGTGAGCTGGACCTCAAATTCCTGCTGCTCTTTGCGCTTTAATGCACGCTCTAAAACCGCATCGGTAGAGGTTTCAGCGGCTGCCTGCAGCTCGGCTGCATCGGGCACGGGAGCGGTTTTGACCTGACGAAGGAAAAGCTCTTTTACTTTACCTTTTTCGGCCAATTCCGTTCTTCCGCTGAAGTCGGCCACGATGTCGGCTAAAAGCAGTACGTGCGCTTTAACGAGCGGCAGTTCGTAGATATTTTCCTGTTGACTCATGATGGAAGACCCGTGTTATTTAATGAGACCTTCTTTCTGCAGAACAGGGATGACAAAGTCCAGACGGTAGGCCTTCAAAGTATCCGTTGTCGGAACACCGGTTTCTTTATCGCAGCCAACCTGCTCAAAGAAGATGTCAAAGCTCTTGTTAATGTCATCCGGATCCATGCGGACGGTACCTTTCGTGAAGGGCTTCCTATCCTTCGGATCGGTGTAAATCCATCCCGGAACCAAGTCATGGTCCTTTCTCATGTTGGAGGAACCCAGCTGGCGCATCGTGTAGACGCGCTGCAGCATCCAGGCGCGGATACCGTCTTTATCCAGATCGTCGCCGGTCTTATTGACGCCGGTGACAGCGGAGAAGATCTTGGCTTCCATGTTGGGGTCGCCGACGTACTGATTTTTTTCGTCGGGGCAGTATTCCCACGGAGCCATCCAGGAGCACAGACCCAGCATGTTGTGCAGTTCTGTTCTGGCGATAACCCACTGAAGGCGTTTCATCTTATAAGTATTGGTCGGTGTGTAGTCGCCGATTTGGTCGACAGCACTTTCGTCGCCCCAGGTGACTTTGGCGATGTGCTTCATTTCTTTGATCGGCAGACCGCTGCGGGTGAAGTTCACATGAGCGTGCGCCATCGGGTCGCGGTTCCACATGCAGTTAAGCACGCAGCCTAATTGTCCGTCGTCTTCATTGGTGTGATGCTTCGGGTGACCGTTGGACCAATAAAGCGTACGGTGGTCGTCACTCCAGGTTTTAACCGGAATACCGAAGTGGTCGAGCATGACAGGCGTTGTTTCGCCGAGCCACTTGCCGAATTCGCCTTTGCGATAAGCGATTCTCGGAAGGAAGTCCTGCATAGCAGATGCGTCCACATCGTCGATCTTCTTCCAGGGCAGAGAGTCGTACTCCTCCTTGGAGAGGAGTTTTTTCCAATATCCGTCCTGATACATGACGATCATGTCGCGCTGCAGCTGACCGTAGTTGCACCACAGACCCAAGTCGTCCATCAGCTGGCTTCCAACGATTGCGATTTCGATGTTCCTTTCCGGATGATTCTTCAGATTCGGATAGAAGAAGATCGGGAAGAGCAGGCCGCCGCAGGTCTGTTCGGTAATCGGATGAACGTTGTACTTGGCGGCTGTTGCGGTATCTTTAATGACCGGATAGCAGCGGATCGGGCAGGCAAAGCACCCGTTGTTGCGGACGTGGCGAGCCCATTCGCGGTCGCCTAAGAAGAATTCGCCGGCGTTGGTGCGGAAGGCCATCTTAGATAGACGCCTTGTGTCGAGCGGGACGTTGATCGGAGGATTGGCTGCACCCCATTGTTTTCCGGGCATACCGGACCAGCGGGAATTCAGAGAATGGTATTCAAAGAGCGGATGCGGATAGCGGGAAACCACCGTCTGAGTCAAAGCGCCCAGGAGTTCTTTATTGCGGTTGACGAGTTTTTCCCATTCTTCTTTGTCTGCTGCGATATGGATCGGCTGGTCGCCGTCGATTGCCAAACCTTTCAGATTCTTAGAACCCCAGACCCCGCCGATGCCGCCGCCGGTATGGCTCTTGGCATTGATGATGACGGACATCGGAAGAAGATTTTCGCCTGCCGGTCCGATGACTGTGACGGAAGCGGTAGGAGAAGTTTCCTGATTGATTAAGGCCGCTGCACGGCGTGTTCCTTCACCCCAAATATGATTGGCTTTTCTGATCTGAACATCGTCGTTATTGACGTAAACGTATACCGGTTCTTTGGCTTTGCCTTCAATGACGATGAAGTCGTAGCCGGCGTATTTCATTTTGGCACCGAGGTCTCCGCCCAAGTGAGCACTTCCGATTTCATGGATCGGATAGGTGGTCGGATACATGGTGGTAACGGAAGTTCTGCCGGAGCAGACGGCGCCCGTACCGGTCAGAGGGCCGGGAGCGATAACGATTTTGTTGGCTTCATCGAAAGCCTGTGTTTTCGGAGGGACTTCATCCCAAAAGATTTTGTAGCCCAAAGCTGTTCCGCCGATCCAATCTTTCTGTGTCGGAACCTTTGTGATTTCACCGGTAGTGAGGTTGATTCGAAGACCTTGTCCGGTCCAACCGTATTTCTTTGCTTCTGACATTTGGATAACCTATAGAGAAAATCAGCCGTGACAAATACCGCACTGGTCGTTGTTGTTCTGAGGCATATAGCCGTGAGGAACGCCGCGGGTCGGTTCTTTGGAACGATCCATCCAGGGTACGTAGCGGATGGCTTCGGTCGGGCAGGCTTTCACGCATTTCGGATCGCCGTTGCAGAGAAAGCACTTGCTGGCGACGTTCTTTTCAACGTCGAAGCTCATCATGTTCCAGGGGCAGGCTTTTTGGCAAAGGCCGCAGCCGATGCAGGTTTCTTCATCGACATAACGGGCACCGGTCTTCGGATTGACGCGGATGGCGCCTTTCGGGCAGGCGTTGGCGCAGGGAACCGGGTGGTCGCACTGGCGGCAGGTGTCTTGAACGCATACCGGATCAGAGCCGTATGCGCCGTTGTGCGGAGAGGTGAGAGAGGTGCCTTCCGTACCGTAGAACATTCCGCGATTAATTTTGATTCGAGCAAGGCGCGGATCTGCTTTACCGTCATTGAATTCCGTGCAAGCTAATTCGCAGCGCTGGCAGCTGACACATAAACTCGGATCCGCAATCAGGATGCCTTTCGGAGCGGAGAGAATGATGTACGGCTGTGCACCAGTTTGTGCGCGGGCGGCGTTCATCGCAGCCACGGCGGCAGCGACGGTTGATACTTCTAAGAAGCCGCGTCGGGTGATATCCATCGGCAATCTTGCCTTGGACAACAGTCCTTTGAGATCTAGCATTTTGACTCCTGTGGTCGCAAAGATAGAATCCGCATAATCAGGGTGAAACAATTATGCAGGGGGTCTTTTCAAATTAATTTGAAGACTGACGAAGGGAGCGCTTCAGTATTTAATTTAGGAGTGTCCGGTCAGCGGTGAAGAAGACTTATTTGTCGAGTGAGGGCGGAAAGAAGAAATGGAAGGGAAGGAGCTGCTCAGCCTGATTGGCGATGAACAGATTTTCTTCTTTGCTTACATCCGAAAGCGCAAAGCTAATAAAGTTGTGTAAAAGCATTGCTGTCTCCTTGCGAACGAAATTCAGTGGGGTGTAAAGGTGTTGGATTTCGTTACGGGTAGGAGTATACCCTAAAGTGTTTCCACTTGTTAGTAATTTAAGTTTGTTTTAATTTATACCGTGAATTAGCTATAGTCTTAATCCGTTCGGATGAATTTATAGAAAATTCAATCGGTTATTGATTTCTCCTCTCTTTTAGTGATAGCAAAAATTATTAGAGAGGCGTACCGAAAGTACCCCTAGTCAATCCTCAAAATAGGTTTTATTACCATGTTTTTAGTATGCAACTAAGTAGAAGTTCTAATCACGCTAACCTGTTATTTTTGCAGAAAAAATTCTCTTGGAGACAAAAAATAGAAATCTGCACTCGAGTATGAGCTCAAGCGCAGATTTAGCGTGAGGCAGGAAACGTAAATTCGATTCTCGCTAATCAGGCCAGAATTTTGCCGACGACGTTAACAAGCAGCTGAGAAGCCTGAGGGAGGATAGCTTCATTAAAGTTCATGTTTCGGTCATGCAGTCCCGGTGCGGCGCCGCTTCCGATGCCGTAATACAGAACTCGGAGCTCCGGTTTGGCTTTCTTGTAGAAGTGGAAATCTTCCCCGCCGCCTCCGCAGTTAGTACCCAAAGTTTCTTTTCCGAAAGTCCCTGCAACGGTTTCTTTGAATAGCTCACCGAGTGCTTCATCGTATTCAGGACCCGGGCAATACTCTGTGACTTCGCAGGAAGCCTTGGCCCCGAAGCAGCCTTCTAAGCCTGCGGCTGCGAGTTTCATTCTTCCGATGATCGCTTCGAGTGCGGCATTGTCCTGAGCACGGAGGTCGTAGGCGATCTTCACAAAGCTCGGGATGGAATTGGTTGCACCGACTTCAGAATGAATCTGAGTCGGTTTGACGGACCAAGACTTGTTCGGATCGATTTTGATCAGCCCGACTGAAGCAATGTACTGAGAGGCGGCTTCGATCGGATTGATGCCGAGATGCGGTCTTGCGGCATGAGCCTGTTTGCCGTCAATGCGAACTTCAACGGTTGCACAAGCAACATGATTCACGGACGCACAGTATTTTCCGAACGGAAGGTCCTGAACGGGCCGGATGTGAGAACCAACAACGATATCAACGCCGTCTAGGACGCCGTCTTTGATCATGGCGAGCGCGCCCTGGAGGCTTTCTTCAGCCGGCTGAAACGCCAGACGAACTTTTCCCTTTTTAAGGTTTTTGCGGATTTCGGGAGCTGCGGCAAGAAGAATTGCCGCATGAGCATCATGGCCGCAGGCGTGAATGGCTTCTATTCTTTCAGGATCGTTGGGATCTGCATAGGGCAAAGCATCGATGTCGGCGCGAAGCATGACCATGGGACCAGCAACGCCGCTGTCAATATCAACAACTAGGCCATGACCGCCCACGCCTGAGCGGACGTTAAAACCCATTTCTTCGAGTTTGTTTTGGATGTATTGAGCAGTTTTGATTTCCTGGCCGGAAAGTTCTGCCAGTTTGTGCAGTTCAGTTCTGTACTGAATGGCTTCTTGGAATGACATATTTGGAACAACAAGTAGCGACCGGCCGGTCTCGATTCGAGCCTAATCCTCCGATCGTTCGTCGTCTCAAGAAGAGACGCGCAGATTTTAGGATAGGACCTATCCTTTGACAATCCGGCTCGGTAGAAATCAGAGTCTTCCAAGAAGCGTTCGTGCGATTAGGCAGCAGAATCCTTTACTTCTGTCAGGTGCTGATGCTGAAATTTGTCGAAGAATTTCAGAGGGATGATAGTGAAGATGATCAAGCCTCCCGCGAGGAACCCAACGTATCCGAGGGATGCCGCAAGGCCTTCATTGATGATTTCTTCCGGCGGAATAAAACCGCAGAGCAGCGCAATTAAAGAGGTACAGAAGGCCACGCCCGACATTAAGATCATTCCTACCCTTCCGCCCGGAACTTTGTATTCTCCCGGGCTGTCGGGGTTTTCAATTTTGAGACGAATTGCCGCGGCAAACATCAGTAGGTACATGATCATGTAAAGCTGAGAGCACAAAGCAAGGAACAGCCAGAAGGCATCCGACACGCTGGGCATGATGAGCACACTCAGGCTCAGGAAAGACGCTAGGGAGGCCTGCAGAATAAAAATTCTTGTCTGCATGCCGTAACTGTTTCGGTATTGCCAATACTGCGGAAGATAGCCTTCTTTAGCAACTTCGAGCAAACCGCGGGAAGGACCGTTCATCCATGTCACGACAGATGCTAAAGCGCCGTAGGCTAAAAGACAGGCGAGAATCGGTGTGAGCCAGCCGACTCCGAGGGCATTCAGCATCAATTCAAAACTTTGGCAGACACCTGCGGACTTAGACAGATCGCCGATCGGAACAACAAGAGAAATCGAGAGCGCACCTAAGACGGAAAGGATCAAAATAATGGCCGTTGCCAGGTAAATGGATTTCGGGAAAGATGAGCGCGGATTCTTCATCGAGGTGACGTGCACGGAGCTCATTTCCATACCGGCGAGCGACACCATCATGCCGGCAAGCAGCATCCATTGTCTTGCAGTGGACAGGTCGGGAATAAGCGCTTTTCCGCCGTCCAAATTGATTTGAACCGGTTTGCCGAGCCAAACATAGGTGAGCGCACAGACAATCAGAAAAAAGCCGGGAATAATGGTTCCGACAACCACACCGGAATTTGATAAGAAAACCGATAACCGCATGCCGCGGAAGTTTAGAAAGGTGGAGAGCCACAGCAAAAAGATGGCCGTAAAGAAGATGTACCACCGATTTGAGGCTAACTCGGGATTAAAAATGTATGCGATGCAGGTGGCAACAAAGGTGACCGCGGCCGGATACCACGGCATGTTTTGGAACCATTCCATAAAGATCGCGAGGAACCCGAGCTTGGGGCCGAACGCTTCTTTGACCCAAATAAAGACGCCGCCGCGCTGAGGATAAGTACTGGCAAGTTCTGCGGATACTAAAGCAGAGGGAATGAAGAAACAGGCAGCTGCGGCTGAGAGGAAGAAAATAATGTTCCAGCCGTATTCAGCCATACTCGGCAGATTTCTCAGCGAGAAAACGGAGCACACAGTGAGCATGGCCATGCCTTTAATGCTCATGGTGAAGGCAGAATTCGGCGCTTCTTTATCTTCCATAACTATCCTTCTGGGAACTTTCGCAAATCGATCTGAAGGAGAACTGCGTGCTGCCGGAGAACTCGTCGGGCGATCGATGGGTTATAACCGCTCAATATATTGAGAATTGTGGAAGGATAACCGAGCTTTGACGCAAAATAGGGATGGGGTTGGCCCTGTCGGCTTATTCACTTACGTTCCGTTGCAACTTCGGAAGTTTTTGTTGTGTCTATCCAACAGTGCGCCTTGAGCAGTCGCTAAAAGGTAGATTTTCGATATCGGTGCCGAGTTCGTGTGCGAGCAGATATTTTTTGACATCAAAACCGCCGCCGTAACCGGTGAGTGACTTATCTTTGCCGATGACGCGGTGGCAGGGAACGATGATGGAGAAAGGATTATCTCCGACGGCAACACCGACTGCTCGAGCGGCTTTTGGAGTTCCGGCTTCTTGAGCGAGCTCCCCGTAAGTGATCGTCTCGCCGTATGGAATTTCCAGCAAGAGCTGCCAAACGCGTTTTTGGAAATCCGTGCCGAGGAAAAGGAGATCAAAGTCCGGAGGTTCTTTGCTGCCCTCGAAATACGCATCGAGCCAATCGGAAGCCGCTTCGATAACTTTCGATGTGCTTTTGACCACAGATGCCTTGGTGTACTTTTGCAGGCGGTTCATGATGGTGGAGTGGTGCCAGCCGTCAATCCAATCTGCAACGACCAAACGGTTATTCCATGAACCGAGTGTCAGCGCCCCTCCACAAGGAAGCCTCTTTTCTGAGATGTAGATCGGTTCGATCGCTTCGGAAGTCGTAATTTGTGGTCTTTTTCTCATTTTTTCTATTGGGAGGATGGTGAATTTGTTCTTGGGAAGATTCTATGAACAAACGGACTGCGAAGAGGCAGCCCGTTAGCGCGTTAGAAAGAGATTACTCAGGTCAAAGAATAATGCGGTGAGGGATGATTTCTTTCATCAAAAGCGTGGTCTCAACCTTCTTAATATTAGGCAGTGAAGAGAGCTGCGTGTCGTAGGCTTCCTGATAGGCGGTCAAATCCGGGGTGGCGACCAGAAGGACGTAGTCCTGCTCGCCGAAGATCCGATGCGCTTCGATGATGCAGGGAATCTTTTCCAGAGCTTTTTCAAATTCTGTGATTTTTTCACCGGCAGCTTGCGACAAGGTGATGAATACCAGTGCCTGGAAACCCATGCCGACAAGCTTGGGATTGACAACGGCTTGATAGCTTTCAATGACGCCGGATTCCTCAAGATTCTTAACTCTTCGCTGGCAGGAAGATACGCTGAGATTGGTCTTTTTTGAAAGTTCGGAAAGTTGGATTTTTCCATTCTCTAAAAGAACGGAAAGAATCTCTTTGTCGTATTTATCCATGGACCGGTCTCACCATAAAAGAAGTTGACCAAATTCTAGCAATCTTATGCCGAAAGGAAGTAGTCAATGTGCACAAAATGCAACTTCCTCCCGACAAAACTGCTTATTAATGTTCGCTCTTAAGGCCTGCGCCGCAAAGAGAGAGGAGGGCGTCCTCGGTCGGACCGAATTTTTCGCAGTAGCGATAGTAGGCGGCAAGCGCGGCGGCTGTGGTGTGTTCAACATAGAAACCGCGTTTTGCCATTTCCTCGCGGCACGGAAGAATTCTGTCTTCCGGAGCGGTGATTACTTTGACGTTGTGGCGGCGGATCATGTCGAGTACTTCATCGGCGCGAGCCGGTTTGCCGATCGCAATGCCTTCTGCCAATGTTGGTTTCGGTGTGACTTCGACTAAAGAAGAAGACCCCTGTTCTTCGGTTTCATAGAACGGAGCGCAGTTTTCGCTTTGAACGGCGATGAGCTGCGGGAATTCGTCGATAACTCCGGAACGCATGAGATGCTCTAAAGCGAGGACGGCGCCAATGAAGAGCGTTCCGTTGCCGAGTTCAATGAAGATATGACGAGGGATTCTTTTGAGCTGCTCGAAGGTTTCATAAATATAGGCTTTTGTGCCTTCGTAGAAGTAAGGGTTGTAAACGTGGTTGGCGTAGTAAGCCCCTTCTTCTTTGACCTTAGAGCGGCAGACTTCGGCGCAATGGTCTCTAGTTCCGGGGACGACAACTGCTTTGGCTCCGAAGCCTTCAATCATGGCGATCTTATTCGGGCTGGTGCCTTCGGGAACGTAAATTTCGCAGGCGATACCGCTTCTGGCGCAGTAGGCGGCAACAGCCACGCCGGCGTTGCCGCTGGAGTCCTGAACGCATTTTTTAACGCCGATGGCTTTCATATGGCTTACCAAGGTAGCTGCTCCGCGGTCCTTAAAGGAGAGCGTCGGCATCATGAAATCCATCTTGAGGAAGACGCTTCCGTTATAGGAAACGATGGGCGTCATGCCTTCTCCCATGGAAACTCTGCGCCAAACATCACCGTCCAAATTCATAAAAGCGTGGTAACGGAATTGAGACCAAACCGATTTATCAATTAAGGATTCCTGCCAAAGAGGAAGGTGATCCTGAGGAAGGGAAAACAGACCGCCGCATTCGCAGGCGTTGTGAAAGGTTGAAGTGGGTGTTTCTTTGCCGCAGTTCGTGCAGATGTAGCTCATTGGGACTCCGAAAATAATTAATTATGTAAAAAAGACCACAACCTTAAAAGTATACCGAGAATCAACGTTAAGGAAGAATGTGCGCCTGATCAAGGAGGAAAATGGCGCGATAGTTTGGACGGCAACTATGAGAAAAAGACCACAAAATTTTCTCTGCTTTTGCTGAAGGTGCCGGAGGTTGTGAGACCCGTTGCTTTGCTCATTTTGCGTGCTTAGGGCTCAAAAAAATCTTCCGTAAACTAGAATAATTCTCATTTCAAACAAAAGCGAAGGTTACTTATCATGGGTGAAAACAACAAGGTATTGCTTGGTGTCCTCAGCGGCGTCTTACTCGGTGCTTTTGGTGCCGCTGTCGTCAAACGCGGAAATCTTCGTCCTCATGCCGCCAAAGTCCTTTCGTACGGATACGACATTAAGGATGCAATCATTGAGCAGGCTGAAACGCTCAAAGAAACATGTGAAGATTTAGCTGCCGAAGCCAAAGAAAAATACGAAGATCGTAAAGCCGAAGAACAGAAACCGGCTGTGACGCCCGCTCCGACTGTTGTCCCTGAAGATTCGAAAAAAGAATAAGTCGGACTTTCTGACATTAGTTTCAGAAATTTAGCTGTCGAGGTAGGTATGGATTTTCGAGTGGTATCGAAAACGCGCCATCGTGCGCGCTTTCGCTCTGATTTCAAATTTGGATTTGAAGCCGCTGAGCAGTTGGCGGACAAAATCGAATTGATTTCCGGCATAGAAGGCGTGGAGGTGAACGCCCGAACCGGAAGTGTGCTGATCGTGTACAAGGTGGAGGGCGCTTTTGAAAAAACACTATCCTTGCTCGGGGAAGAAATCGAAACGCTTAACTCAATGCCTAAAACTATACCGAAAGGCAGCAGTCTGGTTTCTGACGTTGCTTTCTGGCCGGCCGTGCGCTTGGTCGCCAGAAATTTGATTCCGTTCCCGCTGCGTCTGGGGCTTTTCATCAATAGCGTCAAAGATATTTTCTATGACGGTTTCGGTGGTTTGTTTAAGGGAAAGCTGAGTGTCGAGGTTCTGGACATGAGTTCTATCCTTCTGGCGCTCATCATGCGGGACTTCAAAACGGCGAGCACGACCGCACTTCTGCTCGGTCTCGGGGAACGCCTGGAAGAGTGGACCCGCAGAAAGACCATGGACAATTTGACGGAATCTCTGGCAGTTAATGTAGACACTGTTTGGATTGAGAAGGACGGCATTGAGCTTGAAGTTCCGTTTGGCTCCTTAACGGAAAAAGACACAGTCATCGTTAGAGCCGGTTCTGCAATTCCCGTCGACGGAGAGGTCATCGGCGGCGAAGGAATGGTCAACCAGGTTTCAATGACCGGCGAGCCGCTTCCCGTACACCGTTATTGCGCCAGTACGGTTTTTGCAGGAACAACGCTGGAAGAAGGCAAACTTCTGATTCGTCCGACAGGAATCGGATCGGAAACCCGACTGAATAAGATCGTCAGCTTCATTGAAAGCAGCGAAAAAGCAAAGGCGAGTATCGAGGGTCAGGCCGTTCGTCTTGCCGACCGAATCGTCCCGTACAGCTTTTTATTAGCAGGTGTTGTGGGCTTGGCTACCCGGAACTTGGCAAAAGTAGCCGCTGTTTTAATGGTTGACTATTCTTGCGCTTTAAAGCTTGCGACACCGATCGCATTTTTAAGTGCGATGAAGGAAGCTGCTAACCACAAGATCCTTATTAAAGGCGGTAAATATTTGGAGGCGTTAGCCAAAGTTGATACCGTCGTTTTTGATAAGACCGGCACGTTAACTGTTTCCTCGCCAAAGGTTGCAGAGGTCGTTTCGTTGGATCCTGATTGGACGGAAGACGAGGTTCTGAAGATTTCTGCTTGTTTGGAAGAACATTTCCCGCATCCGGTTGCCCGCGCTGTGGTCAAAGCCGCAGAGCAAAAGAATTTGGCGCATGAAGAAGAGCATGCAGAGGTTGAATATATTGTCGGCCACGGTATTGCCTCGAAATTACGCGGTCAGCATTTGGTGATCGGTTCCCGTCATTTCGTAGAAGAAGATGAAGGCGTGTCATGTGCTTTTGCGCAAAACCAAATTGAAGCCATTGCGTCCAAAGGTCATTCTGTTCTCTATCTGGCGATGGGCCAGAAGCTCATAGGCTTGATCGGCATTGAAGATCCTTTAAGAGACGAATCGAAGTATGTCATAGCTCGCCTTCGCCAAATGGGCATTCCGCACATTGTGATGATCACCGGTGACGGAGAAAAAACCGCGGCCAATGTGGCGGCTCGTCTCGGAATTACCGAGTTCTACTCTCAAGTGCTTCCCGACGGAAAGTCCGCCATTGTGTCGCGTTTAGAAAAAGAGGGCAGGCGCGTTTTGATGATCGGTGACGGCATCAACGACACGCCTGCGCTGTCTGCTGCTTCGGTCGGCGTCTCGTTGTCCGACGGCGCCGATCTTGCAAAGGAAGTCGCCTCCGTTGTTCTATTAGGTTCTGATTTAACGCATTTGCCGCTGGCGCTGGAGCTCGGAAGAAGAACCTACGCAAGAATCAAAACGAATTTCAGAACTACGATCGGACTGAATACAGCGTATTTAGTCGGAGGGCTGGCCGGATTGATTATGCCGGCGACCGGAGCCGTTCTGCATAATGCGACAACGCTCGGCGTGGCCTGGAACGCTCAGCGCGCCAAGCTTTCAGGCGACACATCCGACTATGCACCTTTCCTCCTGGAGTTTGCGCAATGACTTTCTTAGATCAATACATCGTTAGCCGCACAAAAAGTCGGATGCGGTTGCGGATTCCTCAGCTAAAAAGCAATGAGACTGCGGTAAAAATTTTCGACGAAGTTAGAAATGTCGCAGGAATCGAAACGGCAGATATCAACGAAACAACGGGTTCTTTGCTCATTCGATTTGTGCCGGAGCTTTTTGACGAGCAGCAGCTTGAAAAGATCTTGCAGCACAACCTGGAAGGGCTCCCTGTTAGCAGTCGGTGCGCGCCCGAGAAAATTCTGAGAAGCAAGGAGCTTCGCAGGGTGGAGAACGGCAGCATGATGCTCTTTGGCGGAGCCACCCTTGCATCAATCTTGCTGAAAAACTGGAAACTCCATACATATGCGGGAATCGCGTACACCGTGTTCACGCTTTTGCATATGTATCGGTACCGAAAGACTTTGACGAGATAACGCAGGGCCTCCAAGATTCGGAGGCTTTTTTCTTATCACTTCTATAGTCGTTACTTGACATCCTCTTCGTCATAAATGACAAGGATTCCATACCACCTCTGCAGCGGCCGTAGCCTAGTGCTGCAGTAGGTCTCTTCGGGTTCCTGCTGATAGCGGCCTTACTGCGCCGCTCATTGCACAGGCTAACCGGGCCTGCCCGGCCCTTAATATATTTATCGCTCCGACCTCATCTGCGTTGGAGCGGTAACCGCAGCCAATGCATGCAAAGGTCGCTTGCGATTTTCTGTTCTCTGCAGAGACAAACCCGCATCGGGGACAAGTTCGGCTAGTGTTTCTAGGATCAACTTTTATCAGCTTTCCTCCTCCCCGCTCTAATTTGTAGGAGAGCATCTGGGAAAAGCTATACCATCCCTGATCCAAAATAGATCGATTCAGTCCGCTCTTTTGCCGGACGTTTTTGCCCGGGGATTCTTTTGTTCCGCCGGCAGAAGCGGACATGTTCGAGACCTTCAAATCCTCAACGTACACGATGCTGTGGTTTTTAGCTATCTTTGTCGAGGTCTTGTGAAGAAAATCTCTTCGGCTGTCGGCTATATAGCGGTGCAATCGAGCAATTTTTCGCTTTGTCTTTCTGCTGTTTCTGCTCCCTTTCTTTTGTCTCGCAAGCTTTCTTTGAAGTTTTGCAAGTTTTTCCTGCTCCTGCTTGAAGGGGTTGAGAGGTTCGACGAAGTCACCGTTTGACATAGTCACAAAACGTTTGACTCCCATGTCTATTCCTATTTCTGAAGGGTTCGAAGCAGGTGAGGAAACTTCATACTCAGTCTGTATGCTGACATCCCACTTCTCGCCACGTCGGCTGACGGTGACATTCTTTATAGCTCCCATGATATCTCGGCTTTTTCGATATCCTACCCAGCCGATTTTCGGCAGTCGTATCTGTTGCTTAGCCTCATCAAGTTCAACGCCCTGGGGAAATCTGATGGAGTCATTCCGGAATTTTTCCTTGTACTTCGGAAAATTAGCCCGCTTCCGAAAGAAATTGGTGTAAGCCTGATCCAGGTCCTTCAGCGATTGCTGAAGAACTTGACTGTGACACTCTTTTAAGAAAGGATTTTTCTTTTTCCATTCAGGAAGTCTATTGGCTGCCTCAGCGTATTTGAAGGAGTGCTTGTTGTCTTTTTTGTAGAGCGACCTTTCAAGGGATAAGGTGCGGTTGTAGACGTAACGGGCGCAGCCACAGAATTGCTTCATCAGTTGAATCTGCATTCCATTTGGTTTTAGTTCGAATTTGAAACCGCGTCTAATTAACACCTATGTTCCCTCGCTGTAATAACCTATTGTAACGGAGTCGTATAAGCTGCATCATAGGGAAAAACGATACGGTAAAATCCGAAACAAATTTTGGGGAGAAATATCTTTGGTTCCGTTTCTCTTATTCCGAAATCAGCCGTGATGGGCCCTCTATTCCCACCGACAAATTAGGTATCAAAATATGCCGAACCGCGAATTTGTGAGGCCCTTATATCATCGTCATGAATGACGGTGTTTTACGGGCCATGTTGATAAGCGGGATAGATGAAAAATCGCTGCTTTTGACCTATTAAAGGAATAATAACTTTCGATTTAGTGGGTCAATAATTTTGTCGGTGCTGTACCATTTAGTACTTTTGAGTTAATCTATTCTGAGGTGTCTGAAGGCCATTGTGAGGAGGAGGAAACATGAAGGATCCATTTGGTTCTTCTTTGTTTGTTTCTTCTTCGGATGTGGAGATTAGGCCCTTACAGCGCGCATTCCACAAAACAACCGCTTCCTATAAATTGGCTTTCTTTTAAGATGGCTAGTGTTTAAGCAATACAGAGTTGCTATTTAAAAATCGTATTCGCGTTTCCGTTTTTACTTCTTTTTTGTCCATAAAATGAAACCATTCGATCTTCGTTGAAACTTTGAAAATGAACAGCACATTGACCCACACCGTTAAAGCTTCGCTTCACAGCGAATGCCTTGTGCTGTCCAATCGAATGTGCCGAATGTGAGTCTGACTTTCTGCTAAGGAATGTCTTACTGACTTCTCTATTTGTCTTTCCCAAAATCCATCTTTAACTCGGGATAAGAGTAAGCAGAGTGAAGGTACATCCAAAAACCGCCCGCTTTTCAAGTCCCGACAAAATTAAACAACTAACTTTGTAATAGGTGAAAAGCATGCAACGTTTCCAATTTTTAAAACTGGCTGCCGCAGCAGTGATTGCCGTTCCTCTCCTTCTTTCCGGATGCGGCGATAAAAAAACCGCCGAACTTAGAGTCGGTGCGACCGCAGGCCCTCACGCAGCGAATGTTCAAAAGGCCGCAGAAGTAGCTAAGAAACAAGGCTTAAACGTTAAGGTCATTGAATTTACGGACTACATTTCCCCGAACAAGAGCTTGGAAGAGGGTTCTTTAGATATCGTAATTTATCAGCACGAGCCGTTCCTCAACAATTTCAACAAGCAGCAGGGTACACACCTCAAAAATATCGGTGTAGCTGTTGTTCAGCCGATGGGTTTTTATTCAAAAAATATTCACAGTCTGAAGGATATTCCTGACGGCGCAACGTTTGCGATCCCGAATGACCCGAGCAACGAAGGCCGCGGACTTCAGTTAATTGAAAAAGCCGGTTTAATTAAATTGCAGCCTGGAAAAGACGGCTCTGCAATTACGGTTGCCGACATCATCGACAATCCGAAGCATCTGAAATTTAAAGAACTCGAAGCCGCTCAGCTGCCGAGGAGTTTGTCCGACGTCGACATTGCTACGATTCCGATGAATTACGTTATCAGCGCAGGTCTTTCTCCGGAAAAAGACGGCTTCTACTACGAATCTAAAGAAGCACCTTATGCGCTGATCATTATTGCTGCAAGAGAAAACAATGCTAATAATGCAGACGTCCAGAAGTTTGTGAAGGCATTCCAATCTCCGGAAGTAGCTAAATTCATTAAGGAAGAATTTAAAGGTGCAGTAGTTCCGGCTTGGGAATGATACATAATAGGTAATTTCTTGAATAAAAACGAATTCCGCCGAATCAGCAGTGGTACGGCGGAATTTTTTCTAACACGCTTTTCTAACAAATTTCCATCTAATCTAACAAATCGAATGTTAGATAAATGTTAGAAAAATGCACTTGAGGAGTCGTTTTCATTTGTCAGACTGCTCATTAACGAAAGTCGATTCTCGGGAAAACGATAAGGTGCTTTGTATCTAAATGTATGTCAAGAGAGCACCTGAAGTTCTAAGATTAAGGGATCAGGTAGAGGTGCAGACTTTATAAGTAGTTGCTTCCTTTAAAGGAGAATCGGGAGGCAGCAAAAGGAAAGTTTGCCGAAGGCCGATCGATCTCTCCTAAATTGATCGGACCTGGGCCGTCGAAAAACATTCGGCGGACTGTCACTGAACAGTGGAGCGCTACCCGAGGTCTCGAACCTTATTCCTTTTGATATTCCCTTTAAGGTCCGGATGCTCGAGGAGCTCCGGAATGAAACATAACAATATCAAGAGGACGAAATGTCTCAAACCAACTCAAGTTCCCGCTTAGCACCGTGGCAGGCTATGACCATGCTTGCTGTAGGTATTGCCATAATCTTTTTCGGATTGATGGCTTTAAAGGTTAATGCCCGTATCGTTCTTGCCGTTGACGGCGCCATTATGTGCTTAATGGCTTGTGCCTTCGGTATTTCTTATGACAGCGTTCAAAAAGGCATCAAAGATACCATCGCTTCGATGCTTGTTGCAATGCTGATTCTTTTGTCCGTCGGTATTCTCATCGGCTCTTGGATGGCCTCCGGGACGATTCCGGTCATGGTCTACTACGGTATGCAGGTGATCACTCCGGCCTTGTTCCTCCCGGTTGCCTGTATTCTCTGCACGTTAATGAGTACTTTAGCAGGAACCTCTTGGGGCACGCTGGCTACAGTCGGCGTTGCATGCATGGGCGTGGGCGAAGGACTTGGTATTCCCGTTGAGGCAGCCGCCGGTGCGGTCTGCGTGGGTGCTTTCTTCGGCGATAAGATTTCTCCCTTAAGCGACTCTCCCGTGATCACTGCCACCGTGACGGATACACCGTTAATGGAAGGCATTAAACATGCTCTGATTTCCACAGGTCCGGCTTATCTGATCAGTTTAGTTTTCTTCTTTGTTTACGGTCTGGAATTCAGCGGCGGCTCTGCAGCTGAAAGCGCAACTTACGTTGAAATTTTAAGAACGATTGAGAAGAGCTTTAATCTCAATCCGATCTGTCTGCTTCCGGTGTTTGTCGTAATCGGCCTGATCGCTTGGAAGAAACCGACCATTCCGACATTCGTTGCTGGTATTGCTGTTGCTGCATTCTTAGGTATGTTCCTTCAGGATGTCAGCCTCAAGAACATGATGAATTGCATGTACGGTGGCTTTAGCATCCACACGGATTCTGCTTTCGTTGACAAGATGCTCAACCGTGGCGGTTTTACCAGCATGTTAAGTACGATCGGCTTATTAATGACAGCGGCTATTTTCGGTGCTCCTTTGAGAACCGCGGGCGTTGCAGATGTTTTACTGGACTACGTCAGAAAATTTGCCCGCAACAGCCGCGTCATGGCCTTCTGCGTCATGTGTCTGCACACACTCTTCTTCATGATCACCGGCGCTTACTACGTCAGCTATCCGGTTGTCGGTTCCATGACAAAGGACATGTTCCCCAAATACGGTCTGCAGCGTAAGAACCTGATGCGTATGATGCTCGATACCGGCACCGGTCTTGCACCGTTGGTTCCGTGGTCTACTACGGGCTCTTACACAGCTTCCACGTTAGGTGTTGCCAACATTGCTTTCTTTGCATTTGCTCCGATGCTTTGGCTCTCCATCATCCTGTCCGCGGTTTATGCACTGACCGGCATCGGTATGGCAAAACTCGAAGAAGAAACGGTTGAACAGGAAGAAGGCGGCCGCTTTAACGGCCAGCTTGCCAAGGAGTAAATCATGGAAAAACTTTTTCAGCGCTGGTATGACTTGATTTCCATTGATTCCGTATCCGGTCACGAAGTCGGAGCAGCAGACTATGTTGCCGAAGTTCTGCGCTCCATGGGGTTGGAGCCTCACTACAGCTATTTCCCGGAAGATACCGACAGACAGCGTCCTTCTGTTTGGACAGTACTCGATAGCGGCAAGCCCGGCAAAACCATGCTTCTTATCGGCCACATTGACACTGTTGACGTGAACTTAAAGAACTGGAAAACCAATCCCTTTATGCCAACCGAAATTGACGGAAAAGTCTACGGCCGCGGCTCGATGGACATGAAAGGCGGAGACGCCGCAATCCTTTCGACAGTTGAGTACTTTGCTCAGCACAAAGATGAGTTTTCCGGAAAGATCTTGGTTTGCTTTGTCGCCGATGAAGAAGGATTAAGCAAAGGAACCTATCAGCTCGTTGACGAAGACGTGGTTCATGCGGATTACGCCATCATGGCGGAGTGCCGCTACAACAATGTGGCTGTGGGCTTCCGAGGTCGTTTCAGCTTCGAAATCACGGTTAAAGGCAAGGCAGGGCACGCCAGTCGTTACCCGGAAGTCGGAGAAAACGCTCTGATTTCTGCCGGTCGCTTGGCCGCTGCGATTGAAGCACTCCCGACACTCCCGCATCCCAAACTTCATCACGGCACATGGTGCGTCCGTTACTTAGCAGGCGGCAATTCCGGTGCTCTGGTTGTTCCAGACAGCTGCTACATGTTTGTGGACCGCTATGTTGTTCCGGGAGAAGATGAAGCGATGTGCATCCGTCAGATGCAGGAGGCTGCAGAAAAACTCGGCTTGGCAGACAAAGTTAATATCCATTTGAAACCGCGCAACAGCCCCTACATGAAGTCTTTTGCTGTTCCTGAAGATCATGAACTTGTTGTCAAACTTCAGGAAAGTTTCAAGGAAGTCACCGGCGAAGATCTTCCGATTGATTATGACCCGTCGGTTTGCGACTCTAATATTCTGGCAGTTTCCTGCGGAATTCCTGTTGTCACGTTCGGACCTTCCGGCGGAAATATGCACGGAGACAATGAGTACGGATATCCGTATCAGGTCAAGAACTGTTATGAGATCTACAAGAAGACCGTTAAAAAACTTCTTCCTGCATAAAAACCAACCGACAGATGCCGCTTAAGAGAGCGGCCTCAAACCACACCTGCGTCGAGAGCTTCAATTATTGGGGCTCTCGACGTTTTCTTAGTGGGCGGATTAAAAGGAGGCCGGCATCCTTTGAGATATGTGAGGGCTTGGGAATGCGAGCCGTAGGACTTTTGCTGTATGGAAATTTGCGTTTTAGGCGCAATAAAGAATTTCGGCGGTCATTGCAGACCGCCGAGAATTTAAATAATGCGCATTAGCGTCTTATTCGTTAGCCGTTTTCTCGTTTCTGTCGCCATACTTTCCTAAGACAGCATGAAGCTTCTTAAGGTCAATCGGCTTGGAGATGTGGTCGTTCATTCCGGCATTGAGCGACTTGGAAACGTCTTCGGAGAAGGCGTTTGCCGTCATTGCAACAATCGGAATGGTGTGTGCGTCTTCTCTTAAGAGAGCGCGAATCATTTGGGCGGCTTCCAAACCGTTCATCACCGGCATTTGGATATCCATAAAAATCATGGAGTAATAACCGGGTTCATGGGTTTCGAATGCCTTGACAGCTTGTGCGCCGTCACCGACAACTTCTGCAGTGTAGCCAGCCATGTCTAAGAAGTCCTGAGCAACTTCAGCATTAAATTCATTGTCTTCAGCCAAGAGGACTCTTTTCTTCTTGGTGTTTTCTTGAACGACAATGTCCTTGTCTCTGCCCTTGTTTTCTTTAATGCTCGGGTCGGACAGCCAGTTATAGAAGGAAGAACTGAAGAAGGGCTTGGCAATAAATCCATTAATACCGATTTCTTTGGCTCGGCCTTCGATCGGAGACCAGTCGTAAGCGCTGATAATGATGATGAGGGTTTCAGGTCCCACGATCTTACGAATTTCTCGGGCGGTTGCTTCGCCGTCCATTTCCGGCATCTTCCAATCCAGGAAGCAGATGTCGAACGGATCATTGTCCTGCATGGCCTGCTTAATTTTTTCTATGCCTTCCTTGCCGCTTAATGCGTATTCGGTCTTTTGTCCTAATTGATCCAAAAGGACGCAGGCGTGTTCGCACGTATCTTTATCATCATCAATCACAAGGGCACGAAGTTCAAGCAGGCTTTCCGAATGTTTAGCAGAGTCCTTGGAAATGCCGAAGGGAAGGTCAATCGTAAACGTGCTGCCTTTTCCTTCTTCACTTTGGACATCGATGTTTCCGCCCATCAAATTGACCAGGTTATGGGTAATGGCAAGACCAAGACCGGTACCCCCGAAATGTTGAGCAATCTCTGCGGTTTCTTGTTCGAATGGCAGGAATACGCGGCTCAAGAAGTCTTTCTTCATGCCAATACCGTTATCACTGATAATGCAGCGCAAATGAATATGCTCAGGACTTGTCTGCTTTTCCGAGAGCTTCATTGTGACCTTGCCTCCGCGAGACGTGAATTTAACGGCATTGGCTATGACGTTAATAAACACCTGATTAACGCGCAGCTGGTCGCCGACCAGGCATTCCTGATTGACGTCGTTGGTAACGATTTCGAAGCTGACGCCTTTTTCTTTTGCCTGAGGCTCAATCAGGTTGTAGATGCTGTGGACGGTTTCTTGAAGATCGAATTTTTCATAAGATAGTGCAAGCTTATTGCTCTCAATCTTGGACATGTCCAGGATGTCATTGATGAGGCCCAGCAGGTGGCGGGAGGCGAGAAGCGTTTTCTTCAGGCAGTCTTCAACTTTTTGTTTGTCGCTAATTCGAGATAAAGCAATTGTTGTCATACCGATGATGGCATTCATCGGCGTTCGGATTTCATGCGACATATGAGAGAGGAAGTCGCTTTTTGCTTGACTTGCATTCTTAGCCGTTGTCAAAGCATCGGCCAAGTTTCTTTGGTATGCAATTTGTTCTGTTTCATCAAATAATGAAACTACCGTCCAATCAATCAGCCCTTGGCGAACTGGATAGACGCTTAACTGGAAGGTCTGGCTGCTGCCCTTAAGCTCGATATTTCGCGTCGCAGTTTTAATGATGGTTCGATCATTCAAGATATTTCTGAGCCAATTTCTATCCTCATCGTAGAAGCGGTTCAAAAGTTCTTCTTTGTTATTTGTAATTGCGTCCGGATCGAAGCCCAAAATTCGAAGGCTGTTGTCGCTTACGTATTCGGGTTCTTTTTTCTCGTTGAAGATAATAAAAACATCATCAACGTTGGCATAAAGCAATTTAAGTAATTTATCTCGCTTGAGCCCTTTGACATATGCACGGTTTAGGTCTTTCGAGCCGGTATAAATAAACCAAAGGAGCAGGATGCCCATGATGATCGTCCCGATCACAAACCCATAAATGTTCCGATCGGATTTATCGTTGATGTCGCTGCCTCGCTGATCAGCGTTAGATGCGATCCGATCAAGAATATCGTCAAAATGAATAAATGCAGGTTCTACGATTTGGTTATAGCGTTTAATGACGTTTTCGACGGTGGGATCTTCGCGAGTGAGTTCCACGAGCTCGCGTCGGCGCTGACCGATATTTTTCAATGCATCTTTTAATTCCTGCAGTTCTTCCGGGCTGCCGCGATAGCGATCTTCGATAATCGTAATGCTTTGCTGCTGGAGAGCTTCCTGCGTCTTTAGTGCGCTTTCCAGTTGGGCTGAGTTGAGATCCTTCGATGAAAAAAGCACAGGTGTCAGACTTCGGAAGTCATAAAGCCTGCTTTTCATAATACGGGCTTGAGAAGAGACGAGGTAGGGAAAATCGTAAATATCCTGTGTGTATTGATTGACCTGAAGCAGAAAAACGATACTTGTAATCGTATACACCGCCACGAGGAAGCACATGACTGCTCCTCGATTTTCTTTTTTCTCAACGTCTTTGCCGAACATTGAAGGACCTTTCTCTTGGGAGATTTTACGCAATGACGAAAGATTCAAATATCTCCGCCATTTCTTCGATTTATTCAATGATTTTAAACTTATCTAAATTGGATCCTGATGAAGCGTAATCGAATGGAGTGATAGAACAGAAAACTCCAGAGTTTAGTCTTCTTTAGCGTTTAATAGTCCTGTATTGGCGTTTTTAAGTCAAGAAACATCACTTACTAAGCCACTAATCTCTAGACTTATTCCCCAATCACTGTGTCATTCTCTGCGGCTTGTAACTTGGCGCAGAGTCTGGCTTTAACTGATACTATGGAAATGATGATAGTTTCTTCCCCTTAGGCTTGTTTATTTGGACCTAACAAATTAATTCTTTATGAAATTCCATCGGTGTTGCAAAGCTATTAATGGTTTGAATGGCAGGCGAGTTCCGGCGAGGGATAGGGGTGGCAAGTATTGAAAATTTCCACAGAGATTATTAGGATTTGAATTAATAGTGAGCGTTAAACTAAAACTCTGATGAAAAAAATCTTAGAATGAAGTTAATTGTCCCGTAGAAATCCTAAGAAAAAATGGGATCGCAAGGAGAAAAAGAAAATGAAAACATCATTAAAAAATAATCAGTTGCCATTCTTGTCTATATTGCCTTTTTGTTTAATGGCAGTTTCATCTGTCTGCTTTCCTCTGACAGGCGAAGCTGCGGAGGTCGAATTAGGCAGTACCGATACCAATAATAGTAGGGCATCCCTAAATTCGGAGGGGGGGTAAATAGAGAGGCGGAATCTAATTTCAACTCTGACACTGGTGTTATAACGGGCTCTGTCGATGGGCCTTGGGCAATATGGGGAGGTTATTCCGAAGAGACGGTAGAGGGCAAGAAGATAACTTGCAATTGGAAAGATGGAATCTCTGAAGCCGAGATCAAACCAGGGATTTTCGGAGGTTATGTCTCAGTCTCAATCGACAAGAACAAGGCTGACGCGCTTCGTAATTCAGTTAATTTGGAAAAAGATGATTTAATTTCCGTAATCGTGTCAGGTCCTGCAATTAAGGGTGGATATGTATATGGGACTGGAGAACACGACGCAATACTTAATTCCGTTGTACTGACAGATATCACCGCAGAGGCTTATGTTTCCGGAGCTCATCTTTTGCTTGGAAACGGTAAGTTAGAAGATAATTCAGTTTCTCTAGTAGGATCCTCTATTTCCGGATTTGTGACAGGAGCCCTCCAAGAAAGCGGACAAGGTGACGAGGTCCATAATTCGGTCGAAGCAAAAAACACAAACGTCGCTGGGTATGTTTATGGCGGCTACATCCTTAATCCGACAGGAAGCGGCGACATCCGCAACAATGAAGTAAGCCTTTCAAAAACTACGGTAGAGGGTGATGGTGTAACAGGGGGTTATCATACGGGAATAGGTGCCGTAACTGGGAACATAGTTACTCTCAAAAACAGCTCGGAGGTGAAGGGTTTTATCATCGGCGGGCATACGACAGGGTCGGGTTCAGCTAATGACAACCATGTTACGGTCACTGATACAAATGTCGGCGATTATGTTTACGGCGGGTATGTTAATTCATTATCTGCAGCTGGAACAGCAAGTTCTAATACTGTTACGGTGACGAATTCTGTAATCAAAGGGTCAGGGACTGCTGGAGGAAATTACATAGGGATCGGTAGTGCGGAAAATCCACCCCAAGAAGATAAATTTAGTAATGGTTCTAATTCCAACCTTATTCAGGTGATCACTGAGAACAACAAAAAATCAGAGATCAATACTTACGTTATTGGGGGAAATGTAGGAGATGTTGGAACAGATGCTCAGAAAAGACTCTACTGGGACACAAATAAAAACCGGGTTGAACTAACTAATACTGGCGGAGAACTAACTGTAAATGGTTATGTTGCTGGGGGTTTTAACCAAAGCGCGGGATGCGCCAATTCGAGCTTAAACGAAATCTTCGTAACCGCATCTCCACTTGATTCTACGATTAGTGCCAAAATCGATATCTCTGATTACGTAGTCGGAGGTTATATTTGGGGAAGTGGGGATGGTTCAACGAATAGTAATACTGTTAATATAAAAATTACCAATAACAGCAGTCTTTCTGTCGGGAGCTATATAGGAGGAGGTTTTTCTCAAGCATCGGGAAAAACAGGATCGAGCAATAATAAGGTCTCTATAGATTCAGAAAACAACCCGATTGAGATTAGTTCTTGGGTCTTTGGCGGACTCCTAGGAGCTAAATTAGATTCTCATGGTAATGTTTTATCCTCTGGTGTTGGAAGTACCAATGACAATGAAGTAACAATCAACAATGCAAATGTCAAAACGTATATCGTTGGTGGATATAACCAAGGATACGGAAGAGTCGAATCGGACGGAACCATTCTTAAAACAGATGCTTCTCAAAATAAAGTAACTCTTTCCAGTGTAACTTTACAAGATCCGATAGGAGACCCCGACGGGTTCAACGTGGTTGGGCATTTTGTAGTTGGTGGCCTTATAGACAAAGGCGGCATTGGTAATGCTGAGATAAATGTAGTCACTCTTTCAAGCAGTAGCATCATCGCGGAGTATGTTGCTGGTGGTGTTCACCTAGGTAAAGGTCTAGTTCAGAATAATTGGGTAAATCTCACGAATACAAAAGTTGTCGGTTTTGTTGCAGGGGGACTGGATTGGTATGGAGAAGAAATATCTTTACTATCGAATAATCACGTCGTCATTAATGGTGGTGAAATTACTGGCCGGGTAGTAGGGGCTCGTTCCATGTCCTCTATGTCTTCTAGCGCTGGGGAAAGGCCAGGGGCTAACGATAACTCTGTGACTATTTCGGATGCCAAAATAAAGAAGGATGATGACAAGGGCTATAAAGGTCATGTGCTTGGAGCAGCGAATCAAGGGGGCGGAGATGCTCTTAGGAATGAGGTTTTGGTTGAAACTAGCGAAGTAGACGGTTATGTAGGCGGTGGTTATATTGAAGGCGGAACAGGAGGTTTTACCGATGGGAATAACGTCACCGTAATAAACAGTACCGTAGGAAATAATATCGCAGGTGGTTACAATCAAGCTGGAGGGGTCGTTAAGGCTAATATTAATTACGTTACTATAAAAATCGATACCTCAACAGAAGGCGAGACATACACTCTCGGCGGTTTTGTTTCCGGTGGGATTATCGGTAAAGAAAAACTGATAAATGAGAATGATTCCTGGGGAAGCGGTTCTGTTGATTCAAATACAGTCACAATTGATAACCTCTCGGTAAAAAATACTCTTTTAATAGCGGGGTATGTTGCTGGCGGGTATTTTGACGGAGCCGGGGAAGGCTCGGCTAGCCACAATAAAGTTTATATCGGTCAAACTTCCCCCTCAACTGCTCAAATTCATATCGGTAGTTATGTTCTTGGAGGATTTGTCGGCACTAATAAAAAAAATTATGACCAAACAGCAGAGATACAAACCACTGGTGAAACTTCTCACAATCGAGTCTTCGTTAACAATGCCCTGGTCAAACAGTACATTGTCGGTGGATACAATTCAAGCTCACAAGGAAATGCTAATGAAAATTTCATCAACCTTGATAATGTTTCTCTATTGGATGACAGTGGCGAGATTAATGAACACTTTGTGGCTGGTGGTCTAATAGAACAGGCCGGGAACGGAAATGCCTATAAAAATACGGTTCAGCTCACAAACAGCAACATCAGAGTTAAGTATGTTGCCGGGGGTGTAAGTCAAGGCAACGGACAAGTGAATGAAAATACAGTTGTTTTGGTAGATACCACCGTCCAAGGACTAGTAGTCGGAGGCCTTGATTGGGGTGATAAAAATGTAAGTTTATACGGGAATAAAGTATTTATTACTGGAGGATTGGTTAAAGAAGTATCCGGCGAAGAGTTAACAGGTCGAGTGGTAGGAGCTCGTTCTATTGGTTCCGGGGACGTGTCTTTAAACATCGTCCAATTACAGGATGTCGAGTTAGTAGAAGGGGCTGTACGCGGTGGAGTTTCTGCCGGAGGCGGCAGTTCATTGAATAATCAGGTGGCAATCCTAGGGAGCAATATTAAAAAGTCCGTTGCCGGCGGCTATATTGAAGCACATCTGCCTGGAGAAGTAGGTGACGCTCTAGGGAATTCCGTTTTAATCAGAGATTCTTCAATTCATGACAACGTTGAGGGCGGCTTTAATCAAGTCTTAGGAAAGGGCGACGCAAGTCAAAACACAGTTCAGATAAATGGGACTACTAAAATTACCGGATTTGTTGCTGGTGGCGTTATTGGTGGACGATCTGAAGGAAATACAGATGGAAACCAAGTGACGATTATGGCTAATGCAGGCTCTTCTATTTCAATCGGAGGTTACGTAGCCGGAGGCTTTAACGACGGAAAAGGGCATGGTGCTGTCGGAAATACTGTTTGGCTTGAAGCAACATCGATCGGCACTTCTAAGCTAACGGTTAATAATTTTATAGTCGGAGGCTATCTAAGAAGCGGGGCAGGAAGCACAAACGGGAATACAGTCGTTATCAAAAACGCTGTCGTCTCTGGTCCTTACATTGCAGCAGGACTTAATGAAGGCCTCGGCCAAGCTCAAAACAACTCAGTCATTCTTGAGAATGCTGATGTTACCGGAGGCGTAACCGGCGGTCGAGTGACGGCAACACCGACATCCAGCGGGCGCAGCCTCAATGTTGCTAATTCCAATATCGGAGAATCGGGAGATAACTATTCTGCTTTAGTACAAAACAACACAGTCAATATCTCTGGCAAGACTTCAGTAGTGGGATGGGTTGTCGCTGGCGAAAGCCTTGCGGGTAATACTGTCAAGGAAAAACCTGCCTATATCCAAAATAATACTGTAGTGATTGACGATGGTTACGTTGAAGGAAAAATATCCGGTGGAGTGGCTGTTGCCGGTAATGTTATCGGTAATAAGATATTCCTCAATGGAGGAACGATTAAAGGCTTGGTATATGGAGGAACGAGCGCAGGTGAGGTTAAGGACAACATCGTTTACCTAGATGGACGAAAAGGTATAGATGTCACGGGAGCCTGGATTTACGGTCGAGGGAGAGCAACGACAGGAACAAATGGTAATACGCTGAATATTACTAATTTTAAAGGGGCAATGCAGAATATCGGGAACTTCGATCGGATTGATCTTGATCTAGCCGGATTGATGGTCAGAGAAAAAGAACCGATTATTTTGCTGACGGAAAACCAATCAACGAATTTGGATAACAGTACTATCCACATTCACAGTAGCAGAAAGGCAATTGCTGTTACCGATGACTCTTCATTAGCCGATCGTTATGAAGTAATCAAAAACCAGTCGGGCAGTCTTACGGCATTTAATGTCATTTACGAAAAAGATAAGCTCGTTGTGGTTCATGAACGAGGCACAATGGAAGGGTTATATCGAGTTGAATGGGATGGCTACCCTGATCAAATCGGAGACAGTATTGATCTGGTCCTTGAGCGAGTCGAGGAAAGACCGGAGAGCGGGACCTACATTTCAAACTCTTTAGCATGGTCTCGCATGCATATGAGATTGCACGACAGATTTGGTCAAGCTTACTATATCGATCCTTTCAGTGGAGAAGAAAGGGCAGTCGCCGGATGGGTTCGCCAAGTTGGGTCTCATTCGCATTTCCGGGCCGGTTCTGATATCAAGACCCATTCTCGAACCGCTGTAACCCAAATTGGCGCCGACCTCGTCAGAAATGAGTTCAATCAGGATGTCAAGTCTGTCTGGGGTGTCTTTGCAGGGGGTTTGTACAATCGATCCAACGCTAAGACCTACAGCTCTGCACAAAGCCGGTCAGATGGTTATGCTCTAGGCGTATACGGCACACTTTATACCGGGAACAGCCCGGATGACGGTTTCTATGTGGACTCCTGGCTTTTATTCGGCCACTACAACAACAAGCTTTGGAGTGACGATTTAGCCAACTTCCGATATAAATCTAATGGGTGGGTTTGGTCGGTGGAAAGCGGTTATACCATTCCACTTTCTCAATCTGGCTCTAAAGACTTTAATAAACTCATTTGGACCTTCCAGCCTGAGATTCAGTTAGTGTGGGACGGTGTTAAGGCAGATACGACAGTCGACAAAGATACGGAAACGCGCTTTAAACAACTCGGAACCAATAATGTTTCTTTACGTATTGGTGCACGGCTTCATGCAAATCACATGAATAAAGGTCTCGGATTTATCGAAGGTAATTGGATCCACAATACCAAGAGGGCCGGAGTACAGATGGGAACAGGTTGTAAATATATTAAAGGAGGCAGGAATTTAGCCGAATTCAGGGCCGGTCTTGAGGGCCATGTGACTAAAAATCTGCTTGGGTGGGCTACCGTCGGCGTGCAAGCCGGACAGTATGGTTATCACAACGAAACTGCACAGATCGGTCTCAAATATATGTTCTAACTCGACCCAAGTACCTGAGAGGAAAGACCATAAATCGTTTCCGCTCGGGCGACTTCCCTGTTATTAACGGAATTAAGAAATGCAGATAAAAAATGCTTTTATAGTCATGCTTCTAGCAGCTGTGACCTTAGGTTTGAGCGCCTGCGCTTCCTATGATCACAAAGACTATCCTCGTGAAAGTTGGTTTGCACCATCTACTCAAGTGATTTCAGCCGATCAATTCAAGAAGGTAGAAACTCCTTTGAAGGTGGCTTTAGTGGTGAATTACACCTGGGAAGGCCGTCCTATTGTTCAAGAGCCCTTCGAAGAGCGTCCAGCCGATTGGCGAGAGCAGTACGGTCTGGAATTGGCTGCTGCACGCTACCTGGAAAAAACCGGCAATTTCATCATTGTCGATCCCGACGACAAGGAGAAGCAAGGCGTCATATCAATTGATGTCACTCGTCAGATGGACGAAAAGACTAAAGCCGCACTGGCCTCTAAGAAAGCTAACCAGAATGAATATCCAGAAAAGATCGTCTATGAATATGATATGACAATGAAGATGGAACTGTCTTTAACAGATGGTAAGAAATTTGAAGCCATCCCGAAAACCGATCACATGTTCATAGGCCATGAAGAATCAGAGGAGAGAAAAGTAGGAGTTAACCCAAAGCGTTTCACCTTTTCCTATTTCAACAATATGGACTTCCACACCGAATTTGTTCGCCGCTTCTATAAACAGATGATTTTTGAAGGGGTTCAACAGATAGAAAATGAGTTGCAGTAGGCGTTCTTTTGAAATTTATTGTTTGTTGTATTTGTAGTATTTAGACAGAAAACAAGCATCGGAGCTTCCTCGGAGTTCCGAGCGCTTTGTCGGAGCCTTGATTTGGAAAATCAGGGCTCAATTTTTTTCAGAGAAGAACGCCTTCTGCACTTTCAATTATAGGTGTGACGTAAGGTAAGAATTTCGTCAGTTTTAACGTAAGGCTTTCTCTCACATCTGCGAACAGTTAGCATATAACCATTTTTTAATCGTTGGATTGTAACTTTTGGGCCTATTTATTTGAAAGGACCCTTTATAAGAAGACTTGTCCCAATCGATTGGAACTTTATCTAATCCTCTGCTTCTCTTGTTAATTCCTTTCAATTTCATATAATTCGCGCCGTCCTCATGCGATTGATTAATACAATAATGGAATAAACATAGAGTCCATGGAGGAAAAATTGAAAAAATCAGCTCTTGTTGACGCCCTTCTCTTTACTGCTTTTTCCTGCGTAAATGTTATGGCTGCGGAAACTGTCCCTGCTAATTCTCAAATTTATAAAGAAGCAAAATCACTTTCTAAAGTCCCTGCGAACTCTAAGGTATTTACAGGTAAGGCAGAAGTTATTCCGATGAGCCAACAAGTTCCCGGTATGCCGGTTCACAACGGAATTGTGATTTTCGAACCGGGAGCCAGAACATTTTGGCATATCCATCCGGCAGGTCAATTCTTTACTGTCCTCCGTGGTGAAGGTAGAACCGGAGTATATGGAGAAAAAGCTCGAGTTGTTAAACCTGGTGACGTTGTAATTTGTCCGGCCGGAGTTAAGCATTTCCACGGAGCTGGTCCTGATACTCAGATGGTTCAGATGACGGTAACCGGAGATCATCCTGAAGGCAAAGGTGTCACTTGGCTTGAAGAAGTCACAGACGAACAGTACAACAAGATTGAAAAATAGAAACCGAAAGTTCCGATCTGAGAATTCAAATTCCTAAGCGAAACCGGACGAGAAATAGCAAAATATCATTGCAAGCTAAACAACGTGAATTTCCGCCCTATTCTTTTCCAATCTTTATAACGACTCAAATTTATTTGATTTTAATGAAGACCTGTAAAAATCATAAAAGTACGCAATATAATGTTAATTATCGTGCGTACTCGGAATTTTTAAAATGTTTCAGCCGGCTCCGATCCAATCTTCACACTTTGGTGCAATAACTGCAGATCAAAATTTGATCGAGAATCCTGCGCTGATGTATTTGGCTACGCTTGGCAGTAAAGATTCCTATCGCTGCATGAAAAGCAAGTTAAATAAGTTCGCCCGATTTTTCGGTTACAAAGGATTGGTGGATTGCGATTGGAAATCTATGCAACCGAATCATGTCACTGTTTTTTTGACAGCTCAGAGTTGGGGCTCCGCTAGAACCTACAACTGTTATCTCTCGGCACTTAAATCTGTAGCGTTAAACGCCTGGCGAAATAAACAAATTGATTTAGACCACTTTCAAAGAATTAAATCTTTAAAACAGCGAAGAGTTTTCAGAGCGCCGTCAGGGCGCGCTATTTCAATTGAAGAGTCTGCATCATTAATTAAGTCGCTCGAAGAAAATTCTTTGAGAACAGTGAGAAATAGAGCTATCTTCTATTTAATGCTTGGGTGCGGATTGCGTAGGGCTGAGGTATGTGATCTAAAGGTAAAGCAGGTTTCATTAAAAAATAAATCCGCCAAGATTATTGGTAAAGGAAATAAAGAGAGAACAATCTATTTTCCCGAAGCTGTTCTGGATGTTTTAAAAACCTGGCTTAATTTCAGACAGTTAAATAAAGATGGGATAGATGCTGGATTTGTTTTTGGGCGCATAGATAACAAACAATGCCTTCATCTGGAAATTCCTCTTGACCCATCTTCCGTCACTAGAATAATAGAAAAACTAGTCGTTGAAACAGAAAATTTGGAAGGCAGACTAACTCCTCACGATTTAAGAAGAACTTTTGCTACTCGCCTCATCAGTAAAAACGTAGATATTGTGGAAGTACAAAAACTCATGGGACATGCCAGCGTAGCAACGACAGGTAATTACATCCGCAAGGACGAAGAGAATTTGAGAAAAGCTGCCGAAAAAGCCGAGTTATAGAAAGATTCCTCTACTTTTTTGGCTTGACAGTTCAAAGAAGGGGGGGGGTGAAAAACTTCTAGTCGATTTTAAGAAAGCGCGCTATTCCCCCCATTCAGATAAAAATTAAATCATTTTCAATTTCCCAGAGATCCAATCGGAACCACGTAAACACCATCAGGTCGCCTAAAGGCATAATCTCCAACTCCAGTTAAAACCATCAAAAAAGAGGGTTTATTCATTCGATCTGTGTCTAATTTGGATTCCAACTTCTTTAGTGTGGCAACGCCTTCTTCTATAAGTTTGTCCCCGCCTAATTTGATTTCAACTAATCCATACTTCCCGTTCCGGAGATGTATTACAGCATCGCATTCCAGATTGTTGCTGTCCCTATAATGAAAGACAGAACCGTCAAGCGCTTCTGCGTATATCCTTAAATCTCTGATGCACAAGTTCTCAAAAATAAAACCAAACGTATTTAAGTCCGCAAGAAGGTCTTCAGGTCCTAGTCCTAAAGAAGCGGCTCCAATGGACGGGTCAACGAAATATCTTGTATCCGTAGAACGAATAGCGGTTTTTGAGCGAAGATTCGGATTCCATGCCGGAGTGTCCTCTATAACAAAAATCCCCTTTAAGACTCTCTGATATTCATATACGGTTTTATCAGATACTTCTGTATTTGCAGATATGTCTTTTTGAATCTGAGACGCTGAGGCTTGGCTTCCGACCAGACGGGCATATGATCGGAGAAACTGCCTCAGACGGTATTCATCTCGCCTAGTATTGTCGGCTAAAGATAGTTCGCTTTCTGCTACGGAGTCGACATAATCTCGAGCCTGCAGGAGAGCGCTTAATCCTGTTAGTTTCACACTCATCGGCCAACCTCCGCGACAAGCTAAAAATGCCAATTGGGATGCATCTATATCCGACCTTCCCACAAGCTCTTTGTTACCAGAAAAAAGATCTTTAAGAGAAATTTCTCCTGAAGATTCTTTCGACTCAAGAAGACTCATAGGCCTCATAATTAGCCTAGCGATGCGGCCCGTTCCTGTGTGGGAGACGAGAGACCAATCGGGCGGCGTAGCGGACCCTGTCAAAATAAATTGTCCAAATGCGCGCCTTTGATCTACTTCGAAGCGAACTGCATCCCATAGTTTTGGTGCCAACTGCCATTCATCAATCAATCTGGGATTTTCTCCTGCGAGGAGCGTTTTCGGAGAAATATCGGCCATCAGAATATTTTGCGCTTTATTCTCCGGCTGCTGCATAAAAAGCACGCTTTTTGCAAATTGGAGTGCGCTGGTTGTTTTCCCACACCACTTCGCTCCTTCGATAAGAACAGCGCCTTTACTTTCAATCTTAAGCTTCAAAAGTTCATCCGAAACCCTTGGCAAATAATCCAACATATGGCCCTTCGCTTTGACAATAGTGTCACCTGAATTGGATTCCCTAAATTTTCCTCACTCAAGAAAACAAGGACTCTCAATATTGAGGAAGCGTATCTCCTTGTCTAGAGATATCTCCCTTCCATAATTATAGAGTCCTCACTTCCGTGTTTGAGGATAAATCACTTCTGTATTTGAGAGGATTCCGTTTCTATATTTATGGAGATTTCAGTTCCTAATTTATAGTTTTCACCCGAATTTGTAATTTCTATCCGCTTTTCGATAACTGTTTTTCGGGTTTTAACTTGAGGAAGCTCTGCAAAACGCTCGATTCTTCCCATTGGCCCTTCGGAGGCTTAATTTTTGAAAGACCGGGCCGGATTTTCCAATCAGGAGGAATTGATTAGGGCCTAATCAGACAATTTCTTCCTAATAGGTACAGTTATCCTAAACGAAGCTCACCTTGTTTCGAATTTCGAAGCAATTTCCAATGAACATATTGGCGATCGAGGCCAGCATTGTTAAGCGTGCTGTATTTTTTGCCAACCCTCTATACCTGACTTTCTTATATCCAAACTGAACCTTAATTCGATGAAAGGCGTGTTCGACCTTGCATCGAATCGAACTCAGCACCTTTTCATTGGCAATTCTCTCTGCCGAGAGCTTTTTCGGCTGGCTATAACGTTTGGCTGCCGTATAAGTTACATGCTCAGGGTCTGCACTTTCGCGCTTTTCCATGCCGAGATATCCGGAATCGCCGATTACTTCCCGGTCATCGGGGCGGCGTAATTCATCAACCTTTGTCACATCATGAACATTAGCCGGAGTCGTTACCACCGTATGAATGATTCCCGTGACTTTATCCACGCCGATGTGCATCTTCATTCCGAAGTGCCGGTTGCTGCCTTTCTTGGCCGAGTGCATTTCAGGATCGCGCTTTTTGTCAGCGTTTTTCGTTGAACTCGGCGCTTCAATAAAAGAGCCGTCAACTATCGTTCCTTTGCTGAAGAGAAGACCTCTGTCGGAGAGCTGCTGCTTGAACAATTCAAAGACCTGCTTGTCCAGACCGTTTTTTTCAAGCAGATGGCGGAAACGCAGGATCGTAGTCTCATCCGGGCATTCTGAATCCATCGTCAGACCGACAAAGCGGCGGCATGCAAAGGAGTCGTGAAGCGTCTCTTCACACATTGGGTCTGACAGGTTATAGACCAGCTGAAGAAAATGAATGCGGATCATGAGTTCCAGCGGATAAGGCTGTGCACCGCGTTTGCCTTCGCTGTAGTAAGGTCCGATCAATGATTCCAAATCCTGCCAAGGAATTATGCGCTCCAAAGTTTCGAGGAACTTCGTTCTTCCGGCACCGCCCAGCTGCGGTGAAGTTTCAGCGAATAAAGCAGCAAATGAGGGGGCTTTAATCTTCATAGTCACACTTTTTAATAGTATGCTAATTATATCACATCACCCACCTTTTGTGCAGAGGTTCCTTAAAGCTTGCCGGGTTTTCTGTAGCTACCTATGGTTCAGCTGAAGCTTTTTTAGAGAATGACGATCTGGAAAGGTCCGGCTGCATAATTTTGGATTACCAAATGCCGGGGCTTAACGGGATAGAGGTCCAAAGACTCTTATTCGAGCAAGAGATAATACTTCCCATTATCTTTCTTACCGCACACGCAGTCAACCGGCATTTCTTCGGACGACCCTTTAACCGCATCGGCAAATTCGGGAGAGCGCCTGATGCAGGAAGAAGCCGAACTCGTTCCGCCGCAGGCTTTAGGAATGCTTCCGGATTTGGAGTATTTCGCATCTCTTTCCGGCGGAAAGATTTTTAAAGGCAGGCTTCCTATTCTTTCCGAGAAAGGGGCTGACCAAGAGCGAAGTGAAGTTACCGAGGCAAAGGCAAAAGAAGAAGCAAAAGCAAAAGTAACAGTAAAAGGGACGTTTTTTGAGAGGGTCGCTAAAAGGAGTTTGTTGATGAGTTAATGGGGAAATAAAAAATAAAATTAAACTGGTTAAAAATGAACTTAGTAAAAAGCGGAAAGGCTTGTTCCGTTAGGCAGACAAATCGGAACAACTAAGCCCGTTTTTTCCCAGAATTCCTTTTATTTTTAGGAAACGGCTGAAGTATTCCCGTCGGGGAAAGTATCTCCGATTCGGTTTTTAATCCTCTTTCCCTTTGATTTTCCTTCCCTTTCTTTCTTTTTCTCATCCCGGATTAGTTGCCGAAATTTTTAAGCTATTTGGAGTGGAGTCTCTATGAATAAATCCGCCGTAACTACAAAGCAAAACGGACTGCTTTCACTCTTCCGCTCCGTTTTCATTCTGATGGTGCTTCAGCTCGTCTCATTAGTTGTACTGCTTCCGAGTGAGTATTCAGCTAAGGCCGTCTCCGAAGAGTACGCTTCGCTTACGCAGACTTACGGCAAATCGGCCGGCAAATACGTTTCTTCGCAGGCCAACAAAGCGTACAGCCTTGTGATGAAAGACACGGGATTGGAAGAAAAGGTTAACAGTCTTTTTGCTCCGATCCGAGCGCGAAACAAATTAAGCGAAAAGCTCGGGAAGTTCTCCGAAGGATTTTTACCGATCTTGAGGGACCGCAGCAAATCCCTCCTATTTACGGTTTTTAAGGCTTTCCCAAGCGACGATTTGGCTCTGGCCTTTGGGCCTATTTGCGATGCCTCTGATGATCGACGGGATCTATGTTTGGAAAAAACGGAAGATGGGCTATGACGGCGCTTCGCCTACCGGTCAAAAGGCTGCCTTGAAGCTTGGCAGTTCGTTAACGTTGATCGCTTTTCTTGTGTTTTTCCTTCCTGTTGCGCTTCCTGTATGGGTGCTTCCGCTGAATCTCTGCGTGCTCTTGGTTAGCCTGCATGTAGTACTTAGGAATCTGTACAAGTAGCCTTCTGCACAACGCACGGAAAGGAAAGGGAATGCCGGACTTCTAAAACTGTTTCTAATTGCTACAATGGGTGAACCCAAAAATACGGTATTGGAAGGAGCCCAAGGATGAAGGAAAAATTTTTAGTCGCGTGTTTGCCGTTATTTTTATGGACATCAGTTTGTCGAGCAGAAGTTGCGGCTGCACCTGTGCCCACCATTGCTGAAATTAGCAAAGCTGTATTTAGCAAATGCAAGGCCTACGACGAAAATTGTGTGAATGAGGCTTTGGCAGCCTTTGGCTGTTCATTAAATAACCCCCTGAGTCAAGATCCAACAAGCGAAGACGGAATCGTTAATTCAGCCAAGCAGCAGTGCGTAAAAGGACTAGCTTCCAGCGGCGTCAGAATCCTGGGTGAATTTGAAGGTGAGGAAAGTTTTCCTCAAGGCTCCTACGGCCTGAGATTTGAGATGGGTGAAGGCACGACGAACGAAGCTATCGGATTCAGAAAAACTAAACGAAGATTTGCCGGCCTCGGAGAATTCTTAACAGACAGTGGCCTAATTGTTAATCAGATTGGATCGGAACTTATAGTCGTGCCCGAAAGTGTCTGGAAAAAGAATGAATTCACCTTCATGGGGGAATTTACATTAGATAAAACAAGCAAAGCCGATATTGAGAGAGCTCGGAAAAGAGAAGGCTTCGGCGTTTTGCCGGGCGGTAAAGCAAGGATTGAAGGCCTTGATTTTGACAATGAAGGGCGATTGATAAAGCTTTCTGTATCAGACAGAGATCAGGTGTTAAACCGAATCCTTGTGGATAAAATCACTAAAGAGTTCGGGAAGCCCTCTGTTTCTTACATCATGAATGAAACGGGAGACGCTAAAAAACAAGAAGAGCTAAGAGCTCTAGTCGACGTCTCCATAAAAGAGCTTCGAATGAAGGGCCAGCTTCTTAAAGAAGAAGCTCAGCTCCTTACAACTGCACAAAAAGTTTTGGCTCAGTGTCGGGAGATGAGCATAAAACTCGGAACTTACACTTGGAATCCTCCGCTCGTAAATATCAAAGCGAACTTTGTTGCGATCGGCTGTTCCGATAATCCGGAAGAAAACTTGTTGTCCTTTGGAGGAATGAAGGGCCCGGCCATTACTTTCACCTCTCAAAAATACCTCGATGAACTTCGAGCGCAGGATGAAGTCAGAAAGCAAGGGGAAAGGCTCGAAAGAAAACAGCTTCGGAACGATGCCAACAGTTTGTTTTAGTTGTAGCTCTAACCATACTTCGCTTGAAGCCTCTTAACAAAGGGAATTACGAAATCCGGAGCTGAGTCTCAAAACAGAAAGAAAATTATCATACTCAAGGAGTACAAATGCCCCAGAATATTGCAAGCAGCTATATGGTTTCCAAGGATTATGAACTTTTGGATTCCATCAAAGAGCTTGATTCTCTTCTCAACAACGATCCTTCCTTCAAGTTTCCTGACGGGGAAACGCTCAAAGAAAGAATTAGAAAAGGGAAAAATTTTGTCCCTTACCAATTCAAAGGTGATGATGAGCTTAGGTTTTTGCCAAGCAGGACTGTTGGATATCGATTCTCAATGTGGAGTTCCAAAAACCTCCTCGATAATCGAGACGGCCGCGAGACAACCAAGGCGATTAATTCCCTATTAGGAAATTGTCACCCAGATAGTGAACTGGAACAGGCTTTCAGAAGTTACTGCCAAAAGTTAGGTGTTGAACCCGTTAAAGCCGAAAAAATACCCAGGAAATATTGGCAGCCGCTTCATATTGACGGGGACCGTTTTACGGTTAGAGATGCTTTATTTCATGCAATCATGACTTCTGCCTCGAATCCGTACGAATATCCGAAAGCGTTAAAAGACGAACTTGAAGAAGAACTGAAGAGATTATCCAAGCATAAGCAGGAGAGTTTGGTTCTGCAAAAACACAGAAACTGTCAAAAAGACCTTCGTGACTATCTTCTTACGGTGAGGAGAACCTGTGAAGTTACCGGGATTACCACTCCTGAATTGTTGGTTGCTTCTCACATCCAGCCATGGGCTGAATGTGACTTTGATGAAGAAAAATTGGATCCGTACAATGTTCTTTTGTTGTCTGCTAATTTCGACAAGCTTTTTGATCAAGGACTTATCAGCTTCACAGACGATGGAAAGATTCTGATTTCTGCATCTCTTTCTGAAGAAGAGCGCCCGAAACTCGGTCTTACTGAAGATCTTTCGCTAATTAACGGTGTTCCGGTGAAAATGAAGAAATATTTGAAGTGGCACCGCGAAAATTGGTTTAGAAAATAATAAGCGATAAGCCACGGCAATAGGCCGAGCCGCATTGCCAGCACCTGAATCTTTTCGAATTCAGATGCAGCTCTGCGGTTTGGCTGAAGTTTTTCAGAAATACTTTCCGACACGCTGTATAAGACAGTCCTGTTCCGTCCTGAGGGTCTCATCCCTACTTTCAACTGCTCTCAAAATTCTTTTCATTTCTTCTGCGCTTTGGACCTGGAGCTTGCGGTAAATAAGCACTCGTCTATTTTCTATCGTCCGCTTGCTTAAGGAGAGCCGCTCTGCAATAGCAGAACTTGATAGCCCGATATCTATTAACTCTAGGATATGTTTTTCTTTTTCGGTTAGGCTGCTGTACCGTCTGTAGGCTTCCGCCGGTTCAATCTCCAGCGGTCTTTGACCGAAGTTTTTGATGGCCTTCGCTACGGCTGCCAGGACTTTTTCAGGGTCGAGCGGCTTTTGCAAGAAATCCACGGCTCCCAGCTTCATACTTCTAACAACGCCTTCGATCTCTCCGTAAGCCGATATGAAGATGATAGGGATGAAATGAGATCGCTCAATGAGGATCTGCTGAACTTCATATCCGGTCATTTCCGGCATCATGACATCTAACAGCAAACACCCCGGAGCTGACATAAAGTCTTCTCTGAAAAAATCTTTTGCGTTGCTCCAGGCTTTTACCTCATAGCCCTCCATTTTCAGAACCATGCTGAGTGATTCTCTGACAGACTCATCGTCATCCACGATCCGAATTAATTGATTCACTTTAGGCCTCTACAAAAACTAATAAGACGCTCAGGCTCTTTCTCGAAGACAAAGAAAGCTCCATCCAACCTCCGTACCTTTTCATAATCGTCTGAACAATCGCCGTTCCGAGACCCAGTCCTTCTTTCTTAGAAGAGTAAAACGGAATTTTCATTTCATCGATTTGCTCTTGAGTGACCTTCGGTCCTCCGTCCGCTAATCGAAAGAAAACTCGGTTGTCTTTTGTTCCCAATGTAATAGAGAGAAAGATTTCGGAAGACTTTTCCTGCGCTTGGATGGAATTTTTGAAAATGTTGTGAACAACGACCTCCAATTCAGTCCGAGCCATAAGGACATAAGGGCGGGTCGCCGCTTCCTTGAATTCAACCCTGATTTTCTTTTCGAGGGTTTGATGAAGACTTTTCAGCTCTTCGGAAATGATTTCAGTTAAATCAATTTTTTTCCAGCTTCGGCTCCTGAGTTCTGAGCACGCCTCGAATATCGGTAATTTTTTTCTCTGCCTGGGACGCTGCCGAGACCATTTTTTCTATGAGCGGAACCATTTCCTTAGAGTTTTCACTTTGTCCGGCTAACTTCTTCAAGACGTGCCCCCAGCAGGAAATTGTGCTGAGAGGCTGTCTGACCTCGTGGGCAAACATACTGCTCATCAGTCCGACAATTCCGACTTTTTGCAGCGTTTCGATTCTTTTGAAGTTTTCCTTTTCTCTTCGCAATAACTCTTTTTTCTCATCGATGAGCTTGAGCAGCTGAGAGGTCCGCTTATTCACAAGATATTTCAATAGGAGACTCAAGAGGAACAAGCTTAGAATGACAAAGAAAACAGCTAAGGCGAAACAGGGGCTACGCATGAATTTATTTGTTAATTAGCGAGGCCAATGCCTCCAGAGCTGCTGTCGGGGACTGCAGCTTAGCCATGATTCGCTTCACGCTTTTAGCCTCTTTGCCGGTTTCGGTTTCCTCTTCTTTTTGAAGTTTTCTGATCATCCCGAGCGCCCATTTATTCAAGAGGACTCTGTTTTGCAGATAGTTAGCGTTTTTGCACTGTGTCCTATCTTGATAGAAGTTAACATCCAGAACGTAGTGGAGGTCGTTTTCAATTCCCCAGTGACGTCTAACGGCTCTTGCACATTGTTCTGCGATATGGGCATTAAAGAAGTTCAGGGAGCTAATGTAGTAGCGATCAAGAGAACTGATCTCGCCGGTTGTCTTATTAACGCTCTCTGTTGTAGCTTTAATGATCGTGCCTTCATCCAGCCCTATCCACTTCTTCAATAAGGCTGCGGGCAGGCAACTTCCGGGAAGGACCGAAATCTTTCTTGTCTCGATTCTGCCATGTCCGAGTTCAACTTTTTCGATCTCCACGGTACGAGTTTCAGTGCGGTCCACAAAGCTTAACTGTATGTCATAGAACAACGATTTGTGGTTCTGTTTCACCGCAAGACAGTAGTCTGCCTTTCTTTGGATTAAAGCTGAAGCAAACTTTTCCTGCGTATTGAGCGCATCGGCCGTAACAATACATCCTGCCAAATCGAGCCCCTCAACCATTGAGGCGGCGTGCGTGATCTCATTTTCCTTGCTCCCGATGAGCTTTTGGCCTAAAACAATTCCATTTTCAGTGTCATAGAAGGTAAGGATGTATTTACCGGCTCTTTCTCCGCTTCTTCTGGAGGCTTTGACCGCTTGACCGTCCACTGCAACGATTCGAGAAGTAAATTTATGAAGCAGCGGTTCTACAAGTCTGCCGTAAAAGCTTTGGAATTGTTCAGGATCTATCAGCATAAGAAGACGCCGAACGGTATCGTGAGAAATGTCCTGCTTAGGAAAGTCTTCAAATACTGTTTCCAGAGCTGCCCGATGGTTGCTCCAATAATCAGCGATTTGAACACAGCTTGTCTGACCGGAAAGGGAGCTGAGCAGAGCGACCAAATACACGTACGCCAAAGGATATTGAACCTTCGCAGCCTGGCGAGGATCGGCGATCTCATCGGACAGAATTTCAGAGGTTTTGTTAACCACATCTGCTGTCGAAGCCTTGACCTCCTGTTTTAAATCTTTGATTTGCTGTTTGAGCAGATAGCTCTTGGCATAAGTAAAGACTCCATTAACGATTGTACCGACTTGAGTGCGCTGTTCACGGGATCTTTTGTGTTCCTTGCTGTAGTAATAGGTGGATTTGTAAACGTAAAAGCGTTGTTGTTTTTCATTCCAGTTGACCTTACAGCCTTCCGGAATAAGGTCGAGGATTTCCTTGCTGACAGCCATTTTCCACCTATTGAATTATAGACGTATATATTATACGTCATATTTCAAAAAAAGTCAACTGCTTTTACTGAATTTTTAATGGGTTAGTAAATAATTGTTTATCGATTCAGGCCAACCTGACAGACACTGACGCCGGAAATTGGCAGAGCAAACTCTCAAGCGGCGCAGCCGTTGCCGGCGGAAATACTTCTCTTGTTACCGGCTCGGTCCTTTTCGGAGAAGTCAGACCAACCGAAGACGGAACATACGTTGCCACCGCAAAATCAACAGCTACCAACTTAAGCAGTTTGGACAAAGGCCTTCAGGACTTAGATGCTGCCAAAGCAAACGTCAGCGGAAGCAATATTGATAGACCCGCTTGGCTGACAAAGCTCGGAGCAGAAAGTATTGCAGCCGATGCAGAAGGCTTTGCTACTGTAAGTCAGGTCTACGCTTGGGGCACGCCTCAGCAGCCTTCAGGCTCCTCTTTTGTGGCCATATCCGGATCCAAAACAGTCGGCCAAAACCTTGCAGCCTTGGACAGCAAAGTCGCCGGCATCCAGGAAGGAGTATCCAATTCGCTGAATAACTCTCTTTCGAATTTGACTGACGCCGGAAAAACGCAGATTTCTAACATCGCAAAAGAGTCCGTCAACGTCGTAGGTTCCGGCCTAATCAGTGTTGACAACGATCACAACGGTACCTTTACCGTTAGCGGCGTAGCAGGCGAAGTTGCTCAGAACAGCGCGGGCCTTGTCACCGGCAATCAGGTTTGGGATGCGCTGCAGAACATTTCCATCTCCAAAGAAAATGTTCAGGCAGCTCTGAAAGATGCATTGAAAGACAATACGGGGCTTTCTAACGCGGTCTCCGACATCATCTCAAATACAGATGTCGTCAACAACGCAGTGAGCAACTCCATCTCCAAGGAAAGCACGCTTAATACGATTGCTTCCAACATGAAGGCTGTCGGTCAGATCAATGCGGAAGATACGCGTGCGGTGAGCGGTCGGACAGTGCACAACTACCTGCACGGAGAGACCGTAAGCTTCGGCAAAAATTCTTCCGTCACGAGCGAAAACGGCATCTCCGTCGGTCACTCCAACAGCGTAGCAGGCAGAGACTCAGTGGGACTCGGTTCCCGTAACTCCCTGGTAGCCCAAGAATCCTTTGCCGTCGGCAATAACAACGCTTTGGAATCTGGAGCCGATCACAGCGTGGTCGTTGGTCACAACAACAAACTCTCCAAAGATGCCGAAAACACGGTTGTCATCGGGAGCAACGTTCAAACGAATGCGCATAATGCAGTTGTTCTCGGCGCTTCTTCCGAAGGTGTGGACAATGCGGTGAGCGTGGGCTCTTCTAAGGTTCAGAGAAAGATCGTGAATGTGGCCCGCGGTCGGGTCTCCCGAGACAGCACGGAAGCGGTAACGGGAGCTCAGCTCTACGAAACTCAGGCTGCTGTCATCCAGAACTCACAGGCGATTCAGCAAAACGCGCGATCCATCCATCACGTGGCGAAGACTTTAAAGAAAGACATTCGCAGAGCAGCGGCAAATTCTGCGGCTATGGCTTCTCTGCATCCGATGGAATTGGATGAGGATCACAAGTGGTCTTCTGCTGCCGGCGTCGGCAATTATTCCGGCGAGCAGGCATTGGCCGTCGGCGTTTTCTACAAACCGACCAAGAATCTGATGTTCAACGTTGCGGGTTCTGCTGCAACGAGCGGCGACGTCATGGTCGGAGCCGGTGTTTCCTACAGGTTCGGTGCGCCTTCGACCTACACCTCATCATCCGAGTTCAAGGGCAAAGTGGTTGCATTGGCTAACCATAATCACTCTTTGGAAGCCGAACTTAAGAGCTCGCGCGCCAGAGAAAAGAGTATGGAAAGCGATATTGCAGAACTCAAAGCCGAGCTCAGCGAAATGAAGAAACTTCTCAATACCAAGAAAATCAGAAAGGTTTCACTGAAAAAATAAGAAGGCCTCCCTTTTCTAGCTAAGGCTCTTCTGCAGCAATCTCCGGAAAGCTGCAAAGAGCCTTTTTTCTTGACCGACAAAAAGCTGTCGTAAGCGTGTGTCGGAGCAGTGCTCCCAACGAGCAAATCACAGGGTCGGATCTACTATCCAATGCTTTGCGGCAAATGAATTATCCGACGAATCGGCAAATTTAACCGGGACTGGAAAACTTCCACTTTCTCCGCCAATCTTATCGTTCAGCTAAGTTTTACCCACAGGATAACGCCCCCAGAGGGAAGATCAAAACAACACTCTCCGACATATTTCGGATAGACAAAACAAACTGCAAAAACGAAGTTTTGAGTGAAATCTGCTGCTCATTTACTTTCCAAAATCGGAGCCTCAAGGTATTCCCTCACATACCAAACACCTAGAAAACTTCTCGATTACATCCTTCGGCTCGTGTTTTTACAGACCTCGCCCGTTTTGGCATTTTCTTCTAAAACGCAAAATATCGTTAACGGAATCAAACGTTACAACAATCTCTAGGAGGAAACATGAAGAGAAGAACAATGCTCCAATCCGGTATCGGCGGTTTGGCCGCTGCTTTTTCCGCATCTGCTTTTGCCAGCACAAAGCTCAAAGGCAACGAAAAGATGATGCCGGTTGACACCTTGAACCACGAACCCGGCTGGGATAAAGAACCCGTTGAAGTTTTAGAAATTAAGGGCGTCAGAATCGGCGAAGGCCGCCCCAAGATCATCGCTTCCACAACTGCTAAGACTCCTGAAGCCTTCATCGCTCTGGTCAAAGACTACAACAGCCGTCCCGAACTGCAGATGATCGAACTGCGTCCGGACTACATCGGTGAAATCTCCGGCAAAGAATTTGCCAAGCTCACCAAGCAGGTCTATGAAATCGCCAAGAACAAACCGATTCTCATGACCTTCCGCGACAAGACCGAAGGCGGCGGACGTCACGTCTCCGACGAATACTACCGCGACTTCTATTTCGACGTCCTGGATAACGGCAAGATCGACCTGATCGATATCGAAATGTTCCGCAACGCCGATATCTGCAAACAAATCGTCAAGAAAGCCAAAGAAAAAGGCGTCAAGGTTGTGATGAGCGACCACGAATTCGGATGGACTCCCTCTGAAGCCGAAATCATCCGCCGTCTGCTGCTTCAGGAACAATTAGGTTCCGACATTCTGAAGATTGCCGTGATGGCCCACAACACCGGCGACGCTCTTAACCTCATGAATGCTACTTGGAAGACACGCAATTACTTCTCCCGCAAGCCGATGCTCACCATGGCTATGGGCAAAGACGGTGTCTTAAGCCGTATGACCGGCGAATTCACAGGATCCGACATCACCTTCTGCATGGTCGGCGGCAAACCTTCCGCGCCGGGCCAGATCCCGAGCGAAGAGGCCGAACAGATCCTCAATTCCATCCACAAGGCCATGTATCCGACTAAATAACTTTCATCACATTCGAGGGCTCGCGGGCCCTCGAACGGGAGAAAATTATGAAATATAAACTTAGTGTTATTTCTGCTCTGACTGCCCTGTCGTTAGCGTCCGTAGCTCAGGCTGCAGCGTATAACGCCGGCACCTACACAGCAGTCGCAAAAGGCAACGGAGGCGAAGTTCCCGTTACCGTGACCTTCTCTTCGGACGCCATCCAGAAGATAGAAGTCGGTCAGAACAAAGAAACTCCGGGAATCGGTTCTGTTGCCATCGAAACGCTTCCCAAAACTATCGTTGACAAACAGAGCTTAGGCGTCAACGGCGTCTCCGGCGCTTCAATCACCAGCAAAGCCATCCTCGCAGCCGTGGCAGCCTGCGTTAAGCAGGCCGGCGGCAATGTTGAAGCCCTCTCTAAAGTTCAGAAAACTCAGACCGCAGCGCCTGCTCAGACCTTAAACGCTGACATCGCGATCGTCGGTGCCGGTGCAGCAGGTCAAACCGCCGCTATCAGAGCTTCTGAATTAGGCAAGAAAGTCGTTCTTCTTGAAAAGATGCCGTTTGCGGGCGGTGCAGCAGCAGTTAACGGCGGTACCGTCGTCATTCAGGGATCCAAGATCCAGAAAGACGCCGGCGTCAAGGATGACTCTCCGGCCATCATGACCGAAGACTACATCAAGAACGGCCATAACCTGAACGACCGCCGCATGCTTGCGCTTTACGTCAACAACGTGGGTCCGATGGTCGATTGGGCAACGACTTACGCCGGAATGAAGTTAAACACCAAGGCCGGTTTCACCAATGAAGCCGAGCACTCTAAGCCCCGTGTCATGCGCTGGATTGACGGAGCTCAGGGCGCAACACGTTATTTTAAAGCTGCCGTTGCGAAGTCCGGCACTAAGCTGCTTCTCGGCACGCCGGCTAAAGAACTGATCGTCAAGGACGGCAAAGTAGTGGGAGTTAAGGCCCAGGGCTCTGACGGCACGTTCTACACCATCAATGCTCCGGCAGTGATTTTGACCACCGGCGGTTTCGGCGCCAATAAAGGCATGCTCTCCGGAAATCTGAAGAACGCTCTTTATTACGGCGTTAAGAGCTCCAACGGCGAAGGCCATCAGATGGCCATGAAGATCGGCGCCAAGACTCAGATGATGGACTTGGGCAAGATCTACCCGAACGGTATGGAAGTCGCCCCGGGCATTGCCAAATCCACGATTTGGTCCAACAAGGCTGCTTTTGAAGACAATGCCGGCATCATGGTCAACAAGGCCGGTAAGCGCGTCATCAGCGAACTCGATACCAACCACAACATTAAGAACGAAGAAGTTAAGCAAGGCGGCAAACTCTTCATTCTGATGGACGAACCTTCTTACCAGGCCTTCCTTACCAAGCTCAGCATCACCGGCATCAGCAAGGCAGACATGGATAAGTGGCTTGCCCAGGACGGTAAAGGTTATCCGATTGTCGTCAAAGCCGACACGATCGAAGCGGTTGCTAACAAGGCCGGTGTCAACGGCGCTGAATTAGCAAAAACAGTTGCCAAGTACAACGGTTTCGTAAAAGCCGGAAAAGACGCCGACTTCAATCGTCCCGCTAAGTTCATGAAGAAGCAGGTTGCAGCCGTCGGTCCCTACTACATCGTCGAGCAGCAGCCGAGATTTGCTACAACGATGGGCGGCGTGGTCACCAACGATAAATTAAATGTGGTTGACAAGAACAACAAGCCCATCCCCGGACTCTTTGCAGCAGGTGAACTCGTCGGGGGCGCCATGGGCGACGACTCCCCTCCTGGAGGCAACATGGCCTGGGCTATGACAAGCGGTAAGTTAGCCGCCGAACAAGCAGTGAACTCTTTGAACAAATAATCGAGGTGAACATCATGTATAGGAGAAACTTATTCAAGTCCGCAGCCGCTCTTGCCGGTGCAGGTGCCCTCTCCGCTTTCTCCACAGCTAAAGCTATGGACTGCAAAAAGAGAGAGCTTCAGGCGATCGCTCTCTGCGCTATCGAGCTTCCCCCGGAAGAGTTCGCCAACCAGGCCAGAAAAGCCGGTTACGAACAGATGGGCTTGAGAATTCACCCGATTGTTCCCGGTGCCTTGGCTCACGAATTCAAAGCCGGAACTCCTGAAATCCGCGCTTTTAAGCAGCACTTGGCCAATACCGGAATCGTTCTGCACGGCGTTGACGGCTTTGCCATCAACTCCGACACCAACCCGGCTGAATTCCACTCCGTGATGGATGCCTGCGCAGAATTAGGCGTCAAAAACCTCACACTCTGCGGCGACGCTCCCAATAAGGAAAAATTCGCCCGTGTCCTGCAGGATATGGCTGACTACGCTGCTCCCAGAGGCTTTAATATCGACGTCGAATTCATGATTTGGAGAACTGTCGGTACGCTCGAACAAGCCTATGAACTCGTCAAGATGGCCGACAGACCCAACTGCACGATCGCCGTTGACTCTCTGCACCTTTACAGATCCGGCGGCAGCCACAACGATCTCGACAAGATTCCGCAGAAATACTTGGGCGAAATCCACCTTTGCGACGCTGTGATCAACGGCCCGATCGATCCTAAACTCGTACAGGCTCAAAGAGCCGGCACTTTGAAGGTCGAATCCACCGCCGGTACACCGAAAGGCTTTGAAGGCGTTGTTAAAGAAGCCCGCGAGGGCCGTCTTATCCCGGGTGTCGGCGAACTGCCTCTGGTCGACTTCCTGCGCCATATGCCTGAAAGACCCATCGGTGTGGAAGTACCGCTTCCCGGCTATCAGACCCAGAGAGTCTTTGAGCTGACCTACAAGTACAGTCAGGATCTTCTTAAGCAGCTCTGCGGTTAAGCATAAATGAGGTGATGTACCTTGCTGCTCGGAGGAACTTTCTTCCGAGCAGCTTTTTTGCAATTTTCCGGTCAAAATTACAGATAAGGTGAAACCCACCCTTCCGGCTAAAACGACAGTTCAACGTACCCCCTTGTTGGGTTAATTGGCGTGCAAAAGTTGATCTTTTTCCCAATACCCATCCCTGCTGAGCGTCGTTAACATTGTTCCTTAGGCCATGAGCCTTCTCTCTAGAAGGTTCTTAGGCTTTGCCCGATTCCGGTTCAACAAACACTTCTTTAAAAAAATGATAATAAGACTCGCAAAGAACCTTTTCCTTTTGAGCCGGGCAGCGTTTTTTTCCCTTTTTTTGATGCTTATTTCTGCGGGCGCACAGGCCGAGACCGTCAAAATCGGCTACGCCCACGGCTTAGAGTTATTCCAGGAAAACGAAACATTAAAACAGACGTTGGACGCCCTTCAGTCTCGAATCCGCGGCGTTGAATTTAAGCTCGTTTCACTTTCTCCTATTAACACGCTCTCGGAAATCAAAGAGCAGAAGCTCGATTTTCTCATCGGCCCGAGTAATTTCTTTGTTGAATTTCGAGGCTCCATTCCTTTTACGCACCTAGCGACCAGGATCAGCGCTAACGGCAAAGAGCCTGCAAAAACCGTGGGCAGCGTCATCATCGCCAGAAGTGACCGAATAGACCTTAATACGATTAATGACTTGAGAGGAAAATTGAGTAGGGTCTCGCTGAATTCCAGCGAGCACCCTCTCACACCACCGCCCGTACCGATCTAGTAGGCCAAGTTCCCTTGGTTTTACGGCGGTTTCTCAACGTTCTAACCTTTATAGCACCCTAACCAGGACCAACCTCTTTGTTTGAGGAGGTCTGTGGTCAGAGTGGTCGAAAGAATGTGACTGTTGGATATTCGCCAATAACCCTTTCGAGTACAGCCCCAGTAATAGGCTCTAGCAGGATCC
>CDZJ01017116.1_pt1 | contig 84356 bp, 89 predicted proteins | sample 557391 | NCBI WGS metagenome assembly CDZJ01 (sample SAMEA3182111, study PRJEB8094) | gut metagenome | biome: human; feature: gut; material: Stool; isolation source: human stools | place: Canada | collected 2013-05-07 | reverse complement strand
ATACAAAGGAGTATGCATACTCCACTTTATTCCCGTATAAAAGAAGTTTACAACCCATAGGGCAGTCATCCTTCACGCTACTTGGCTGGTTCAGACTCTCGTCCATTGACCAATATTCCTCACTGCTGCCTCCCGTAGGAGTTTGGACCGTGTCTCAGTTCCAATGTGGGGGACCTTCCTCTCAGAACCCCTATCCATCGTTGACTTGGTGGGCCGTTACCCCGCCAACTATCTAATGGAACGCATCCCCATCGATAACCGAAATTCTTTAATAGTGAAACCATGCGGAAAAACTATGCTATCGGGTATTAATCTTTCTTTCGAAAGGCTATCCCCGAGTTATCGGCAGGTTGGATACGTGTTACTCACCCGTGCGCCGGTCGCCATCGATTGAAGCAAGCTTCAATCATGCTGCCCCTCGACTTGCATGTGTTAAGCCTGTAGCTAGCGTTCATCCTGAGCCAGGATCAAACTCTTCATTGTAAAAGTATTGTTAATCACTCCATAGGAGTGGTTCTTGCTCTGTTCAGGACGCTCGAATTTAAAAAAGCTTTTCAATTACCTATATATTATAAGTATTGACGGTTCTTTTTTTTACCCAGATACATATCTTAAAGATTAAGAATGTACCTGCTCTTGTACTACTTGTATTGTTTATGTAAATCTGTTCAAAGATCGCTTGTTTTACGATTGCTTTTCTTTTCAAAAGCGGATGCAAAGGTAAGGGCTTTATTTCATATCTTCCAAATATTTTCGGAAGTTTTTTTTATTTTTTTCTTTCTTCAAATCATCTCTCTTGCGAAAGGAAGAACAAAGAAAAAAACTGTCGTTACCGCCCGGGTTTCAAAAAGATTGTCAAACAACGCTGCTCTCATTTTGAAAGCGGGTGCAAAGGTAAGAACTTTATTCCATATACTCCAAATAAATCTGAAGTTTTTTTTCATTTTTCTTTTTAAAGGCGGTATTCATGAAACAAACAGCACCAAATAACAAGAAAAAAGGAAAGGTTCCTACTCCGTTTCTGTCAGAATGTCAAACTATCGCTGCCCCCGTTCTCGAAAGCGGATGCAAAAGTAGCGGATTTGGGAATACGCACCAAATATACAAAGCCTTTTTTATCAGAAATATCAAAACTTTTTCATAAATGACTGATTGACAAACAGGTTGCAGAACATGATTTTTAAAAGGAAAACAAAGGGGGAAGGAAGACACACAATATATATACACACGCACGTACGGGCGGGCGAATGGGCGGGCGTACGTGCGTGCAATGTTATTCAATGAAAGGGCAAACAAGCCTGCAGCTTACAAGACGGTGCCGTTGGAGAGGATACGCAATTTCACTTCCCTGTCTCCTGCTTCCAGTTCCACCAAGTAATAGGCCTCTTGGGGCGTTTCCACAAAGTCCGCATCATCTATCTCGTAATTTGCATACGATTTTTTGATGGCATCGGATACAGCCGCGGGCAGTTCACTCACCCGTACTTCCCATTGGGTTTTCACCCACTCCTGTGCGCCGTTGAAATAAACATCCTTCTCGCGAGCATCGTGGAAGATTTCCACTTCCGTCATGCCATTTTCCATATCCGTCTCAATGATACGGGCTCCCGCATACTTCTGTGCAATGAAATCCTTGATTTTCCCGGGCAGCACGCCACCGGTATTGTTTCCGGGGTCAGACGGACTGTATTCCATGAGCGACAACACGCCGGCGGCGGTGATCTTCACCTTGACGTCACCTTTGACTGATTCCAGTTCGAGACGGTAGTATTCCTCTTCCGGAGTTGCGTAATGATCCACATCATCCACATGATAGCCTGCATATTCCGAAGCCTCAAGCGCCTGCTTCACCACTGCCGGCAATGCGGCATAAACGGTTTCGGTCTTGGTGAACAGCCAGTTGCTTGCCTTGTCGAACAGCAGTTCACGCACCACCTGTCCATCCAGAATCTCCACTTCCGTCATGTTGTCCTCCCGGTCGATGTCCAAGATACGGGCATTGGGGAAGTTTGCCTTCAGGAACGCTTCGACGCCTTCCACCGGAGCAGCGGGGATATAGTCGCCATAGTCATAATCGTTGTCAGCATCCACCAGCTTCTTCACCAGCACGCCGTCTTTCGAGTAATACAGATCTATTTCCGTCTCTACGCCGTCCACTTTGTTTTTCACTTCGATCACGTAGACCTCTTCCGCGCCGTTGCGTTGCACCCGTTCCACCTCGTCGATGGTCCAAGCGGAGTATTCGCCCGCCCGGAAGGCAGCCTTCACTTCTTCCGGCAGTTGCTCAAAGAGGATTTCGCTGTCTGTTGTCATATACCATCGGCCTCCATTGTCGAACCAAGCGGCATATTCGCCTGCGGCAGAAGAAGCAGACAGATTGAAGTCCGCCACCACATAGTCTCCTTTCACAGTCCACTTCACGTCGGTGGCATGCGGGTAGCGTTCGAGCAGTGCAGCCCGCACCTCGGCGCTCACCTTGTCATCTTCCGGATTTCCGGTGGCAGGAACATCGTCGTTGCTGCAACTCCACATACCGATAGCCACACAAGCGATGGCAAACATTTTTCTTTTCATAGTCATCATACTTTTTATTGTTTTTATTACATCACAAAGCTACCGGACAAATCTGGAAAGAATCTGGAAAAACACAGAAAAGCAGAAGAAATCACAGATAAGCGGGGTTGGGAGGAACAGAATCTTGAAGAATGGATGCCGCATCGAAGCAAGGGCATGCCTTGATCCACTCTTCGGGTTCTATTTCGCCGTTACAGTCGAGGTCGGGGCTGAGGTCGCGGTGCCCGCAAAGGCGGCTGCCGGGATAGTCGCGCAGCAACAGCATGACAAGCACCCGCAGGGAATGTTTCTGAAAATCGGTACGGGTATCGGCGGGATGCCCCCTTTCGTCGAGCCCGCCTTCATAGCAGATGCCGACAGAATGGGCATTGTGGTTTTTGACGTGCGCTCCGGGCTGTCCGATGGGGCGGAGTGTTTTTATATCCCCGTTCTTGCGGATATAAAAATGATAACCTGCGCCGGAGAATCCCCGGCGCAGGTGGTCTGTTGTCAGGTCATGTTCCGTATAGCTGCGGTCGCAGCGGGTGGCGGAACAGTGGACAACGATGAGGTTGATGAATCGCATGTGAATTACGATGTATGAAGTGTGAATTAAGAACTACGAATCAGGCGGGCATGGCCTGTGCGCCAAAAGCGCCGAGGACGGCCGATGCCACTGCGATTACAATTTTAAGGAGTTTGTCCCACCAAGTTGATTTTACTGCCATGTGATTTGAATTTTTGAGTTTTGAGTTTGGAATTATTCAGAGAGTGTATCCGAATAATGATCAGGACACACTCCCCTTCATCAGAAAGAGCAAACGGAGAACGGTTTATCCGAGAGGATCGTTTTCCTCACCGTCGCCGGGGTTCTCGCTGCCACTGCCGCCGGAAGAGCTGCCGTCGGCAGGCTTGTCCAGTGCAAAGGCCACATTGGCCGGGCTTCGGGTGGCGGCGGTGCTGCCGTTCACCAGCTTCAGTTCCTTGTCGGGGACAAAGCGTATGTTCACTTTGGAGATATTCCTGACGGTGCAATCCTCCGACTTTTCCACGCCGGGGCAGCGGAAAGTCATGTGAAGCGTGCCGAGCAGGTTCAGCTTCACCTTGTCGCCGTTGGCAAGGTTGGTCTGTATTTCCTCCACAAGGGCTTCGATGACGTGCTTCACGTCGCCTTTTGTCATGGCGCAATTCTTTTGGATATTGGCGGCGAGGACATCGACGTCCACCGTACCGCAGGTTTTGGGCTTCTGACGGAGATAATACAACTGGGGCGAGTTCTTGTCGCTCACGATTTTACGGCGTTTGAAACGCTCTACAAGTACATCCATAAAATAAAAAGTTAAGGTTTAAGTTCAATAAAAATCGCTCCCTGCCTGAAGCAGAGTTTGAAAGAAACATCTCAAAATCGTAAAGATATATCTTAAAAGAAAAAGTTCGGCCGGAACTATCGTAAACAAGGTGGGTAAGAGGAGGGATAAGGCGCTCTATAATCAATGATTATTCCTTTTCTTAAGCACATTACAAAGATACAAAATCAGCGAGGCAAAGTCAAGTATTTCGTCGTTTATTTTCAAAAAAAGGGTGATAAATATCAGGTATTAATTATTAATGCGAATCAGTAGTTGAATGACAGATACTATCGAGTAGCAAGATTAATATTTACTTCGCGTTTCGCATCATCCATTCCGTCGGCGGCACATACTCCCCTATTTTGGTCATGGCGGGATTGTGCCCGAAGTACACATCGCCGGTTTCGCCGTTGCGGTGTTTGGCAAGGATCACCATGCCCAGTCCTTCGGAGGGGAATTTGCTCCGGCGCTCGGAGGTCAGTCCGTAGAGGGCGGGGCGATAGAGCAGCATCACTACATCGGCATCTTGTTCTATGGCGCCGCTCTCGCGCAGGTCGCTCAAAGCAGGGCGCTTGTCGGCGCGCATTTCGCACTCGCGGTTCAACTGGCAAAGCAGAATGACGGGAATATCCAGTTCTTTGGCAATGAGTTTGGCTTTGCGGCTGGCTTCCGCCACTTCCTGTTCGCGGTTACGGTTCTTCTGTCCGGACTTCATTTCGCAGAGTTGCAGGTAGTCTATGATGAGGAGGTCGCAGCGTCCCTTGCTTTTTTGCAGCAGGGCGGACGAGCGGATGTGATCCATGCTCATCTTCGGATTGTCGTCCACGTAGACAGGCAGGGCCGACAGCAGCCGGGCGGCTTCCAATGCCTGTTGCCGTTCGCCGGCATCGAGCAGTCCGGTCTTGAGGTGTCCGGCATCCACGTTGGCCGCTTGGGCGCAGAGCCAACGGTCGCCCAGCCTTTCGCCTTGCATCTCAAGGCTGTTCACCAATACATGCTTTCCGGCGCGTCCTGCCGCCAGTGCCAGATGCAGGGCAAAGGCAGTCTTTCCCACCGAGGGGCGGGCGGCGATGATGTTCAGGTCGCCCTGCTGCCAGCCCGCCGTAAGCCTGTCAAGCTCGCGCAGTCCGGTGGGAATACCGGTGATGCCGTTCCGGTTGTTTTCCACACGCTTGTCCATTTGCTCAAGGGTGTCCTGCATGAGGCGTTCCATATCGCGCAGGCAGTTGTTGGAGACAGCGCCGCTTTCCAGATGTCCGGCAAGGCGGTGCAGATCTGCCAAAGCATCGCTCAGGTCCACCGACTCATCGGCAGCGCTGGCAAGCAGAGTGTGCAGCCCTGCAATCATCTCACGCCTGATGTACATCTGCCGGAGGATGAGCGCATGGTATTCCAGATGGGCGGAAGACGCCACGCGCCCCGCCAAGCGCACCAGCTCGTAGGCGCCGCCCACCGCCTCCAGCTTGCCGCGTGAAGCGAGTTCGGCACGCACCGTCACGAGGTCTATCGCCTTGCCGGAGTGGTACATGGAGAGCAAAGCGGAGTAGATTTCGCCAAACTTCGTCTCATAAAACATTTCGGGAGAGAGTTTGTCGCCCACAAGCACCATAGCGGTGGTTTCGGTGAGACAAGCTCCCAAGATGACCGACTCAAGATCGTCATCGTGGGGATTTAGGATTTCGGACATAAATATGAAAAGGATTAATTAAAACCGGGAAACTCATTCTCAAACATCCTATACTCCAGATATTTGGCTACCTGATAGCAGTAGTTCGTGTTGTTCAGGCTGAAATAGTAGTCCTCCACTTTCTTATAGGCGAGTTGCCGTTCGCCGGAGGAGAGCTTTCGCCAAAGGCTGCGCACGTAGCTGCCATTCTCTATGGGGAGGTGCGTGGTGCGGCTGTAATAGGCAAGAAAATCCTTCAACGATTCCTCAAAGGCATCGGGAGCCTTCGGTTTGGGAGCCGATGCCAGCTTCATTGTCCATGCGTCATAACCGGGTATGCGGATATGGCTGGGACAGTCGTCCGAAACCATCTCAATGAGTCCCGTACGGAAGCAGTTGTTGAAGAAACGCCGGGTGCGCCCCCTTGTCCAGCCGAAGAGATCGGCCCAACCCGAGTAAGAAATGGCAGACTCACCACGTGCACATTGCACTTCCACCCCGTTGCAGAACACCACAGCCGGCTTGAAGTTTACGTTTATCAGTACCCGCAGAAAAGCAGCCTCATCACAGCACGCCGCACCCTGTTTCTCGCAAACCTTTTGCAGCAATGCCCGAGAAACCATGACATAGCCCTTTTTTAACAGATTATTCTCCATGAAAAGTTATATATATGACACTTAATTTTTACGACCACAAAACGGACACCCCAATGGACACCCTATCACACTTGTTATCAACAGCTTGAATCGGTCCAACAACCAGCCCAACAACCAACCAACGGACACAATATAAATAATAAGAAGATAAGATATACTATCGTATATCTACCGGGCAACGCGGAAAAGACGAATGATGCGTTCCGCCCAAACAGATGATGTGTCCGGGGCAAACGGATGATGCGTTTGCGGTAAACGGATCATCCGTTTTTCTCCGGCACAATGATGCATAATTTTCTGAATTCATTATCTTTGTCAGTTGTTTAAATTTATACACACTGCACAAAGGTCTTTGCGGCCTTTTATCTGCAATGCTTGGGCAAAGATATTAAATGAGAATAACGCAAGAAAAGTAAATATTTACAGTTATGACAGTGTAAACATTTACCAAGCAAAGGGTTAAGTCCGGAAAAGTGTATTTTTTTACATGATTATACGGGGGGGGAACCGGAATGATAACGGAGTCTCATCCTGACATATCTCCCCCTAAGCCTTATGCACATAGAGCAGGTCTTCGATGAGTAAATCAAGTTCCTCGGCACCGATGCAGCCCTCGTGATAATGGAAGTAGTGGCTGAGGAGCAGCCGCACCTGCCTGACGCGGCATGTCTCGGTGTAGCCATGCCACTGCCCCACCCCCGCATCGAGCGCACGACGGATGACGCCCACCATAGGAGCGATAGCGGCGCGCACGTCGTCGCCGGGAAGAATCTGTATCTTCTCCTCCGGCAGAATAATGGTGACTTCGGGATGATAGGCGCGAACTACGCGCAAGGCTTCCGTCCAACGGACATGTTTGGCTATGACGTCACGCGTCTCTTTCTTGGGTTTCTTCATAAAAATTTACTATTTATCGGACAAGTGACGCCCGGTTACGCTTCCTGAAACGGTTCTCAAAAAACTCCATCAACAATATGGGCAAACCGAAAACAGCTACGAAGCCAACTAAAAACAAGACGCTTCCGTAAGCGGCCCCGTAGCATATCCCCCGGTGGATAAACAAACAAACAAAACAAAAATAAGAAGCACTGCCTTCTTTCATTGACAAGGGGATGTTTTCGGTTTTAGTTGTAATCATATCAGATTTTATTTCTAATTCTATTGCTATTTCTAAATTCTATATATAATCTTATTTCAATTCTATCCCTATATATAATTCCATTTCTAAATTCAATTTCTTGCATGCTCTCTCAAATACAGTTCCAGATGCTCCACTGTGACGTCTTTCAGCAGCACCCGCTTGTCGGCATCGAGCAGATAGAGACAGGGAACCGCTTTCAGGTCGTAGAGCCGGTGACGGTTGATGACCTGCGAAGCATCGCGGGCGTTGAGCATGCAGGGCGGATAAGCCGCCGCACGCCACTGCTCCACGTCCTCATCGGGATAGACGGCAAGGATAACCAGCCGGGGACGGCGGGCGGAACCCTCTCCCGTCATACCGGCGAGGTGCTCCGAAGCAGCCATGTAATCCTTTACGCGGCGGCAGTCCTCGCAGTCGGGCGAGTTGAAGAACAGCAGGGTATAGCTTGACTTTATCCGCCAAAGGCTGCCGACAGTGCCGTCGGCAAAGGTGTAGGCGAAGTCCGCCGCCACATCGCCCGGACGGTTCTTCAACGCCATGTCCAGCCTGAACTTAGCGCGTGCCTTGTCCGATTCGCCCAGACGGGGCGAAGCAATGACGTGGCGCAGCACAGGGATGTAGTACTCCTCGTTGCGGAAAGGCGAGTTGGGCTCGTAGAGGTATTTCCCCGACAACTTCATGAAGTGGGCGTACATGGCACTGTCCACAGCGGCGGAGTCCATCATTGCCGTAAGGCTGCTCTGCGCTTCCTCCAGCGGAACACGCGAGAGGATGTCCAGAAAATCGGCCAACGCCTGTTCGGTGACTTCCGGACGGGAAATGAGCGCAGTATCGCGGAAGTTGAAGCCCTGCCAGTAGTGCGCCGCCAAGTAGGAAGCGCGCGCCTCGGAGGTGACGAGCAGCGGGGGAATGTCGGGCAATGTGAATACCGCTTCGGAGTGCGCCGTACCGCGCTCCGTTTCTGCGGATTGCGAAGCGCATCCGGCAAGCAACGGCAGGAGCGACAGCAGCAACAGCACAACGGCGGCAAACCAGCGTAGCGCACGAGGTGTGCGGGAACGGCGGGGGTAGCGGCGGTAATGACGTAGGGGGCGGTGTGAGGTCATAAAGGTTATTGTCAAAAAATAGATTGATAATAGGGTTATGGGGTTATATCTCTGATGCAACGAGCATACGCGCTATGTGAATCTTTTAAAAAATGCCCAGAATGTGATATGTTCGACAAGGCGTAAGCAAATTTCCAATCATATTCAGTCGCTGACCAATGTGAATTATTCAGAATAAAATTTGCATCTCTAAGCAATTCATACCTAAGCAGATACATCAAAGAGAGCTCACGCCCAGTAGGTAAACGCCATCCACCACCGTCTTCAAGCAAGTCATGACAGTAAGTTAAAGCATTTGACCAAGATAATTCATGTGTGGAGTCATACTTTCTCACTTCAAACTTTTGGAAAACCTTTTCGTCACTTACCTTAGAACTAAGGTTACCAAGCGTATTCGTTCCTGCACTCGACGCTGTAGCATCTGTACGTCTCGCTTTGGGAACAGTTGTATGCGGAATGGCCGAAGCATCTACAATCACTCTTCCCGCTCCATCAACAACTACCTTCTGGGCATAACTATCCGTCATTATACAAGAAGCAAATACTATTAATAATAATTTAAAACTTTGTATCATATTTATTTGTCTTTAAATATTACACTTTCCTACTGGACAACATACATATGCCATATCTTATTTAATACTACAGGCTTCTAATACAAAAAACCCTACTAGCGACTGTTATTTTATTGATCGCGCCAGTATCAGGACTCCCTAATAGATGATGATAGAACAGATTCACAGCAATGCCGTTCCCAGTAGTCCATTCCTTATTCTCTGTAACAGATGCATATACGTAGCGATTCGGATTCTCAAAAGTTCCAATCCCTATATAAAGCAAGACTAACTCATCCCTAGAAGGCAGATACCAATAAGTTTCGGCAGGTTCAATAATTCCATCGCCATTGATATCCCTATTCTTCTCATGACAATAGCGTCCAAGCGAACTTCTATAAATAGGATGATACAATTCATTACGGAAAGAAGACATAGCAGGATGATAATAAGGAGGAGCTGCTCCTCCACTATAAGGTGGAATCGGTACATCAGTCATGAAGTTACCCATCTCTCCACTATACATTGGACGATAAGAAGTGGAGGCTTTACCAAAGTTTACAGCCTCATTATTGACTCTCTTCACATCATTATATACAATATTAGCCGTCAAAAACTTCCCATTACCCCATCTGTCGTCTTTATCATAAACTATCCTACTCCCGAATCCCCACGTTAGTCCCTGTAATCTTTGAAAACTCACCGAAACACCCGGATATAAAGCAAGGGAGTATTCTCTTTCTCTCTCCCGTACAAACTTATTCCGCACGTTACTTGGTGTGCCATCTTCATTCAGAATCCACAACCCCGCATCCGGATCGTTATCATCCAAGAAAGGAGAAATATACCCCTCTTGATTGATATTAAACGTTCTCACTTCCGGCCGAGTCGGGTCTCCTCCCTCTTTATAAAACGTGAAGCGCACTTGAGCACTGCGTTTACCGTCTCTCACCAAGAACTCATCGGCATAGACATGAAGCGTCTTATTGGTTACAGTCACTTCCGTAAACGGAATATCCGTAATCTTGTAGCACATGCGATAGGTGGCATTGGCAAAGGTCATGGCGTCGTCATCTTCCTGTCCACCGGGAATAGCGTTCCATCCGGCTATGCCCTGTGCTTGCAGCTTTGCCCTGACACTCTTATGCGGGATATATTTAGGTCGCACCATTCTGCTTTCAGGCTCTGCCTGCTGCTGCCATTCATCGTTGGGCGGAGATTGCTTCACCTGATGCCACATCAAGTCCAAAGGAGAAATCTTAAGCCATGTGGCATCAAAATCCGGGTCGTTATAAGCCCTGCCCGAATTATCCAGAATCTCCATTATGACTTTTCCTTTGGGAGCATGGATACGCATAGGCCGGAAATCGGGGTGTGCATCCATCGTGAGGTTGTCGCCATGATCCACCAAAAGTTCTCCCAAAACATAATCCACATTCGAGTCCACTTTGATGTCATTCAGCCCGTTCACCGTTACGGTAAAGGTGTAGTGCTTGCCACGCTCTATGTTGTAGTCGCTATGGTTGTCGGCTCCCAAGTAGATATGAGCCTTTACCTGCTTCGTTTCAAATGTAGTCTTGTGCATGGCCTTAATGGCAATGGCAGTGGCACGTGCGGGCTTGAACCAGCCCTTGCCACGATCGTCTTTGTCATTAAAAGACATTCCGGGATAGCGGTCTGCCGAATTGGTAGGTAACGACTTGTTTACACGTCCTCCCCGGCGGTTTTCAAAGACATAGAGCGTCTGGGAGACTGTTTTGTTCAGTTTGTCCTCCGCCTCAAACGGATAGTCCACATCCGTTGTCAGCCAGTAATCATCCTTATCGGCAGAAGTGCCGGGCAGGTTTACGTTTACATCCGCAGTATGCGGAAACAGGTAGCTGCGGGCGGGGGCATTCTCCACGTCCCAGCCTATGATGCTTACCCCCTGGTCGGCGGGTGTTTTGTCTATCACTATCAGCGTCACTTTGGCGGCAATGAAATGAAGCTGAATAGGAGTGCCGTAGGTGCTGTTGCCCGGAGCGAAGGTCACGTTCTCCTGCTTTCCCGTCATCATCAGGGGGTGCGTGGTGTTCATGCCGAAGTCCAGTTGGGTGGCAGTTGTCACAATCTCTTCCACCTCCGGCAGAGAAGTGGCGGATTGCAACTTGGCCTCTATCTCCGCATTGCTGACGTTGGCAATGAAAAAGAGCGTGTAGTTGCTGCCCGAATAGCTGTCTATTGTAAATTTAGAACCGGAACTTACATACTTACCGTTGCTCACCACCGAGCCGTCTGCCCGGAACACCATCACCCGCAAATTCTCAATCTTGTTCTCCTGTTCGGGAGTCAAGGCGCGGGTGGAAGAACCGCTGCTCATGGTCGGCACAATCAGGTTGAGCTCTATTCGTGCAGGCTCTCCTTCTGCCACAGAGCCTGCACCCGGAAACTCCTCGCGGACGCATCCCGCCAGAAGCAAGGCGGAGAGAAGCAGCGCATGGAGGAAAGGCATCGTATTTCTTATCTTTCTCATTTTATATCTCTGTATTTTTTTAGTGTATCTTATTGTTCTGTCTTATCATTCTTGTCCTGCTCTCAGGGTTAGAACTCTTTCCATATCTCTTGTTTGCCCCAGTCGGTGACTTTGACTTCTACGCTGATAGCACCGTCGAAGTCGACAAGCACGTTGAGCAGGCGGCCTTCTGACACGCGCAGGGGTTTGCCGTTGCTGTCGGAAATGACGGTCGTCTGGAGCACGCCCCGGTGGTAGATGTCTATGCGGAGCTCCTCCTCGGTGGGCAGGATGTTGAAGACGGAGGAGACAAAATCTCCCCGGTCGTTGAACGAGGCTTCGGGGCGGTAGCTCACATCGGTGCCGTTGGGCAGGCCGTAGAAGTCGAGCATATTGCCCGTCTTGCGCAGGATGTAGTGGAAATCGCCGTCGGAGCTTCCCACGTACTCCTTGAGGTGGCGCGCCGTAACGGCTACGCCGGAGACCTTGCGCCGCAGGGGAAGTTCCTTGTCGGAGAGGGTGCCGGTGGCGGAGAGCGCATCGGCGGAGGTCTGTATATCTATGGTGCCGTAGAAGAGGTCGTCGGGCGAGCCTGCTACGGGGTAGGTTATCCGAGTTTGGGATTGGTGGATGAGCGACACGAAGGCCGTCTCCAAGTGGTCGCCCTGCCGCAGTGCGGGCAGTGTCTGGCTGCCTTGCCGGCCGTTGCCCCATGCCACCAGTTTCAGGACGTCGTGTCCGGGATAGTCCAGCGTGACAAGTTCCGAAAGGGAGGTGTGGAGGGTGTCGAGCAAGTTTTTGTCTTTGTCGAAAACATAGAGCGTGATGTCCTTTATAGTCTCGCTGCCAAGCGTGCCGCCGTCGGCGTCGAAGGCCTTTACCTGCAAGGTAAGTCCGGAGACGTGGGGAGAAGGACAGCCCGAAAGGTCGTCCTTGATGCAGCTTGCAGATACAAATGCCATAAGAAACAGTACAGGCAGTATTTGCAAGCAGTTACGGAATTTGTTCTTCTGCATGATTGGGTGGGTGTATTGATAGTGAAACGAAAATATTGTAATATGAAAGGCGGGAGCGGGAGGCGTCCCGCCTTTCTGCACATTCTTGTTAGAGATAAAAATAACTTCTACGGATATTTTTAGTTAAACTCTTTGCTGACGGGTTGGGTAACCCATTGAGCAGCAGTCACAGTCACGTCTATGGAAGAAGAGACAACAGGTTCTTCCGGATCGGTAGTACCACCGCCGCCACCGGCTTCCACATCACCATTCAGGGTAACAGTCACTGTATAGGACTTGCCCGGTTCGATGGTCTCTTTCGCATCGGCTATCGTAAAGTGAACGGGGTAGTAAATAATAGAGGGAGTACTGTTCACAGTCTTTGTTGACTTGATGGCAAGGATGGCAGGTTGAGTCGTACCGTCGTTGCCGAAAGTGTAGAAGTGGTTGAAAACAGTGCCACCTGCATTAGGTGCGAAAGGAACGGTTACTGCATCGGACAGAGCCGTAGATGTTGTTACATTCGTATCAAAGGGAGTATTATAAGTGTTATCTCCTGTATAGAAGTGAGTTTGTGCAGACTTTTCTGCCGAGGTTCCGAAGAACTTTCCCTTCTGACCTGCAAACAGCAATACAACTTCTTTGTCTTCAATCTGAATAGTACCACCGGTCATATTCTTACGGTTATCCTTAACGATAAGCTGTATTTTTGCCGCTACGAAGCTTAAGGATACAGCAACCTGAGCGTTAGTACCACCGTTAAATTTAACTTCACTCTCTCCCGACATCCAAAGGTTGTTTTTCCTCTGGGTTGAAGTGTTTTGATCACCCTTCACCATCAGGTCAGCTGTTGCCGTCAACAAGTCGCTTTCCGTTTTAACATCTTTAAAAGGGCCGTTAGCCAGTGCGCCCGTATTGGCCACCACATACGCTTTCTTTGCGGCAGTAGTACCAGTTGTGATTGTAGCAGCTGTATTGGAATTACTCTCATAAGGAGCACAGTCCAAAGCACCGCCATCGCGGAACAGGAACACAAGATAGTCATTAATCACAGCATCTTCTGTATCGGTAGCCGGTCCCGCAGCTCTTGACTGCGCCTGATTATCTCCATCGCCTTTAAGCTTGATGGTAAGTACCGCCTGCTCGCCCGGAGCATTGTTTCCTAAATTCTCTACTTCATCGTTAGTGCACGAGAACATCGTGAAGGCTGCAAGAGCCACTGCTAAAAATTTAATCTTCTTCATTGTTTTTTAATCTTAAAAATTAGTACTTAAATGATTATTGTTATTGTATATAATACCTATTGAAAACTCTTTTTATCCTGTCTTTCTATTCTGCCGGAACCTGTTCCGCTTCGGAAAACCTGTCTTGCTTTATCTGCTTCTATTCAGCAGTTCTTCCAGTTGTTTCAGGTTCTCGGCAGCTTGGGGGTCACCGGCGGCCACCGCCTTTTGGAACAAGGTGCGGGCCTTTTCCGTATCGCCGTTCATCATGTGGCACACGCCCCGCAGGTTGTCGGCACGAAAGTGGGTGTTGCCTTGAAGCGTGTGCAACGCTTCGGCATACTGTTCGGCTTGCAACAGGTCGATGGCCTTGTTGAGCGACAGGAGTTCGGGATCGGGCTGCGCCTCGTAGAACACCTTGATGTATCCCGCGTTGCGAAGCTTCGGGAAGAAGTGCTGCTTCATATAATGATAGGGCTTGCCACCGTTGAGCTTCATGAGAAGTCCCAAGCGACCCACTTTCTTCTTGGCATCCCACACCGGAGCGGTGTCGATGATGTGCAGCACCTGCTGCCGGGAGTCCATGTCGCTGTCTGCAACGAGCCTGCGCAGAAATCTCCACGACTCTTGGTCGTTTTTCACCTCGAAATAGGAAGGTGAGAGCCGGGTGCGGCTCGTGATGTAATCCACCAACACCTGCGCCCGGTTGGCGGCAATGCGGGCGTTCAGCTCGGCAGAACCGTCGGGCGAGGCCGAACCTACTACCAATATCTTGGCAATGCGGGAATCTTTGGCAGCGGCTATCTTGTCGAGAACGGAGAGCAGATGTTCCAGATTGGCGCGGTTGTTCTCGAACTCCGGGACCACCCGTACGCTGCCCACAGGGAAGTAGACCACCAGAGTGGCTTCGTCTTTATAACGGTCGATGTCCTCCTTTGTGCCCACGCTGCCCGTCCACACACCCAAGAACTTGTTTTCCTGCGCCAGTTGCTCCACAACGGGTATCACAGGCTCCGACCGGGGCACTACGGGAACAAACAGCTCGGCAGGGGTGGCAAGCATCGCATTGTCCAGCAACCGCAGGGACTGCAACGTCTCTTTGCTGCAACAGCCCTCGCTCTGCGCTTCCAAATGGAGGGAGGCGCCTTCCATCCAGTCGTTGTAGGGGAGCGTATGGGTGTAGAGCAGTTCTTCGCCTGCCTTGTTGTAGGCAGGAGCAACCGCCTGCGTCTTTTTCATGCCGCCCTCGCGCCACTCCACTATCTGCGCCCGGCGGCTGCCGTAGTTCAACTTCGGAAGGCATGCTTCCTGCCCGCCCTTGCCACGCAACAACGGGGTAACTTTCAACACATAATCTCTGCCCAGCCCGCCTACATTCAGCCTGAACGAAACGCGCACGCTGTCTTCACTGCGAACCATCTTTACATCGTCCGCCGATAAACGCACCTGCTCCTTAGCCGACAGGCCAACCGCCTGCATCAGCAGCAAGCCACATAATAGCACACTACACTTCATATCTTTATTTCTTCTTTCGTTACTTTATAATATAGATAAGGGAAACGGCAGCCTTGGTAGGGCCGAAGTAGTTCTTATTCCCACTGCCCAGCTTGTCGCCGCACGTCTTGCACTCGAAACGGTCGTAGCTGAAATGTACATAGCCCAGTCCGAGGGTAGCTTCCAAATTCCAGCGCTTGCCCAGCACCCAACTGTAACCGTAGCCCGCTCCTGCTCCCGCCAGCCAACCCTGATAGCGCTTACTGCCCAATCCCGACGCGGAGGGCTTTATGCCGAAAGGAAGCATACCGCCGTAGTTGTATTCGCCTCCAAGCAGGTGGGCTTCCCAGAAATGTCCGGCGAAACGGCTGCATGTCCAATAACGAACTCCGGGCTGAAGCATCCAGAGCTTCATTTTCTTATTATCAGAAAAAGTCCACGCATTATAGTTGCCGGACACCTCCAACGTCCAGCGAGGAGACAACCCATATTCTACTCCCAAGTTTATCGTAGAAGTTGCATCGTACAACAGATTACTCTTCACCGCAAACTCTTGAGCCGAAGCCGTTCCGGATAAGAGCGCAAACAAGGTAATCATGAAAATCGTCACTTTTTTTAGCATAGTCTCTTATTTTATTATTCGTTGTATTTCAACTATTTATTTACGTTAATTTCCCTTTCTCGACTTTCACATTTTTCATCTGTCTGAATAACACAGATGAGATACATATATAGTATTGATAATTAATGATTTACGCAGATAAAAAGATTCAATATTTTTTCACTGTACCATTTCTTTCTATTATAGATATGGATAATACGCTATGTATGAATGACATAAGGCACAGCTTTTCTGAAACATAAACTGAAACATTGGGCATGAAATGCCTGAATTAATAACTTTAAATTGAGTATACAAAATGGAACTGAACTACATTAAAGAGCACACATCGTGTGTAAACTACAAGACAGAAGAGTACAGCGGCTTTTCATTAGGACAAGCCCTGACAGGAGAAAATTTCGACAATCAGGAGCAGGAGATAAAAGCCAACCACCTGATATTTATATTGTCTGGAGAGGTCGAAATTACCAAAGATGAAAATGAAAAAGCAAGGGTGCATGCAAATGAATTTGTGTTTATCCCTATCTCGTCCCACTATGTCGGAAAGGTTATCCTTCCGGGAAGATACATCAACCTTACTTTTTTCCATAACAACATTTCCTTATGTGATAAACACATGTTAAGCAGCTATTTAAAAGAAGAATCAGATGTACCTTTGTACTTCGAGGCACTCCCCATAAAGGAGCCGTTAAACTTGTTTCTTGGTCTGCTGGAAACTTATCTTCAGGCAGGTGTGAGTTGCAAACATCTGCATGAAATTAAAGAACGGGAACTGTTCATTATCTTTAGGACAACCTATACAAAAAGAGAAATGATCAGATTGTTCCACCCCATAATGGGAAAGGAGTTTGACTTCAAAATAGCGGTATTGCAACACAAAGACCAAGTGTACAGCAAAAAGGAACTGGCGCAGTTATTGGGAATGAGCAACTCCGACTTGCAACGAAAGTTCATACAGGAATTTGGAGAACCTGTTTCTGTCTGGTTACAGAAACAAAAAAACCAGAAAATACTGTCAAGGTTAAGTTATGATTCAATTTCTATCAAAGAAATTGCGCATGAGTTTGGCTTCTTGTCAGCATCCAGTTTTAATAAGTATTGCAAATGCAATTTTGGTTACAATCCCACTGAATTAAAAAAACAGATAAAAGAAAGACGAATAGAATCATCTGTTTTTCAATGTATTAAATAATAGGTAAAGCGATTGGTTTATTTGGACAACTAATTTATTTTGAATAGTCCATATCTTTGCAGCATCAAAAAAAGCAACATTCTACGAGTATATGAACTCACTGAATAGTACGCTTTTTTTGATGCTCTTTTTATTTTTTCATCTGTGTTATTCAGACAGATGAAATTCCACCTCCCTGAACTACTGCAAAAACGCAACCCTCTCACGTAGGAATCAGCCGTCTCTTGTAAGGTATCTACCCGTTCTTTGCATATTTCTTTTATCTTCTCGCATAAACGCGTCACTTCGTACAAAGATATACTAATAATTCATTCCGAAATTCCAAAGTGGAATAATATTTCCATATCCGGTCTCAATATCATCTTTTATAACATATCCCTCTTGTGCTTTGGCAATCTGCTGTTGTCCTTTGCTCTTTCCGCCAATTTCGAATGTCCGCTCTCCAATTTGAAAATCAGAGACTTTGGAAGATATAATATCCTGTTTCACCCGCATCTGGTTATAAAAGAATGTTTCGCGTATATTACCGATATTGGAATTCTCTCCCCCTAATATATAAATAAGGTTGGTATTATCCAGATATATTTTTTCCACTTTACCCAGACCTCTGATCCCTCCGGTTGCGTCCCGAACTTGTGCTATCATACCGGCTTTCTCTATATAGAGCAAATAGTCACTCAAGTAATTGCGGCTTACTCCTATAATATCAGCAAGCTTTTGCATGACAGGTTTAAATGGAACACTTTTTGAAATAATCATCAATAACTGTTTCAGCTTTCGTCCTGTCGACACATTCATATTTGCGTATTGGGGTATGTCATTCTCCATAGTCTGATTGATTACTTGATTCAACTCTATTTCAAAAGTGACATCTTTGCCGAATGGATAATAGCCATACACAGTCTATCCATGATTAGCATATATTTATATGCAAATATACATTAATTGCACAACAAAAGTGCAGAAAACTGCAAAATTCTGCACTTTTATAGTGCAATCTGTGGAGCAAATCAAATAAAACGGATTATGCTTTCATCTGTGTTGCTCAGACAGATGAAATTCCACCTCCTTTTTTTATGCAATTGCCTACTGCCGCGGCAACGCTTTCATTAACCCTGTTCACAGCATCAACGGGAAACGACGCCAAATAGATCTGTGTCGTTTTCTCGGACGTATGCCCCAGCCCTTCGCTGATGAGGGAAATCGGTATTCCCTCATTCTTTGCTATGGTGGCCCAAGAATGGCGGGCCACATAGGTGGTGAGCGGAAGGTCTATGTGCAACAGTCTCCCAAGCTGCTTGAGGTAACGGTTTATCATCCCCAAAGCATAGCGATACTGCGTATAAACGGATCTTGAAGAACCGGAGTCGATATAAGGAAAAATATACGGGCTGTCCGTCCGGTATTTTTCGATAATCTTTTGCAAATCAGGCAACAGCCCCACCTGCAACCGTTGCCCGGTTTTGCTGCGTGCATAAAAGATAGTATCCTTTACCACCCAATCATTCCTAAGATGAATGACATCCACAAACGACATGCCGCGGCAATAGAAACTGAACATAAACAAATCCCGCGCCTGCTCCAACCGGGGATGCCGCCTGAGATTGACCGAAGCAATGAGTGCTATTTCCTCCTTGCTCAAAGCCCGTTTCACCGTCTCCCGCCTGCGAATGTCCAAATCGGCAAACGGATTATCCTTGCCAACCTTCACCCCCTGCTTGCGTGCCTTGTTGCAAATCGCCCTGAAATTGCTGAGGTACATGTGGACAGTGTTCTCCGCAACCCCTCGCGCACGCAAATAGTGCATGTAGTCCGTAATGAAAACATAGTCCACATCCTTGAACTTTATCTTCCGCGGACTGCAAAAACGCAACAGAGAACGCAACCCGCTCATATAAGCATCTGCTGTTCCCAGCTTCCCTTCCTCTCTCAAAGAGTCTATATATTGCAAAATGAACTTTTCCACATACTGGTCGTGCCGTTCCTTGTGATGTCTCTGCATCAAACGCTCCAAACCAAACCCCGGCTCCGTCCTCTCCAAAAAAAGAAAAGACTTCACAATCCCCTCCTTCTCCTCCATAATAAGACGATTGATGCTGCCGGGATCTCTACGCTTCAAAATCCCCTCCGGAGAATACACCACCCGTTCCCCATCCACCCGATAGTTGGACCGATGAACCTGCCTGCCCAACGAATATTCCTTCTTCTTGCGACAATACAGCACACGAATCGCAAGAGAGTAAATTTCATCACCACTTGCCTTACAAGGATTTAATATAACATGAATACTCAATTTCTTCTTTTTGTTTCGCAGGTCCATTTACCGATTACACATTCTACTTCTCCGTAAAAGTACACATTTTGAACTTAAACATAGAATTTGTTATAAAAATAATAGATGAAAAATCGACTTATCAACAAACCGCAAATCATATTTGTTTAAATACCAAATCTTTATCCGGCAAATATATAACATCATAAATCAAACCCCGAAAAGACGGATGCTAATTGTCTGCAATAAGTGACATATTAAGTCACTCCGCCTATCAGCGTGTACAGGCACAGCAAATCATCCGGAGTGTAGGCAGGATTATAATCACGTAAAATCTCTATGAGCACAGACGTCTTAAACGGTTTCAACACAAATTTAGACGTCAACCGTCCGAACAAAGGTTCTTTGTGGTCCTCAAAAATGTGCTTCATCAAAGAATAGATAGAACCGCAAACAATGAAGTTGATTTTCGCCAAAGGTGAATACCGATCCCACATAATTACCTTTGTTTTATCATTTTTTCCACTCTCTTATCCGATTTATTGAAATTATGCCGCAGAACAGGAATTAACAATGCAGCAAATATTTAGGGCATATCATGTGACAAAAACGAAAAACCTTGCGACAGATAGGGAAAATATCAACCTAATTATTTATCTTTGTTAGCTTAAAAAAGTTAGCATACCAAAAACAATAAGACAATGAAAGATTTCTTGAAATTTACGCTCGCCACCGTAACGGGAATTATCGTATCGAGCGTCGTTCTGTTTTTCATCAGTATTCTCGTAGTTTTCAGTATGGTATCCTCCTCGGAGTCGGAAACGCAAGTGCGCAAGAACTCCGTTATGATGCTGGACCTGAACGGCACACTGGCCGAACGCAGTCAGGAAAACCCGTTGGACATCCTCATGAAAGACGATTATAAGACTTATGGTCTGGATGATGTTCTCTCTTCTATCAGGAAAGCCAAAGAAAACGAAAACATCAAAGGCATTTATATTCAGGCCAATTCTCTGAGCGCAGGCTACGCCTCCCTTGAAGAAATTCGCCACGCACTGAAAGACTTCAAGGAATCGGGCAAATTCATCGTAGCCTACGGCGACTCCTACACACAAAGCCTCTACTACCTGTCCAGCATAGCGGACAAAGTGATGCTGAACCCGCAAGGTATGCTCGAATGGCGGGGATTGGCAGCCACCCCGATGTTCTTCAAAGACCTGCTGGAAAAGATCGGCGTGGAAATGCAAGTATTCAAAGTGGGTACATACAAATCGGCAGTTGAACCATTCATCGCTACCGAAATGAGCCCTGCCAACCGCGAGCAGGTGAACGTCTACCTGTCGTCCGTTTGGGGACAGATTACGGGCGACATTGCCGAATCGCGCAACCTCTCCGTAGAAGCCCTGAACAAAGAGGCCGACCGCATGCTGATGTTCTATCCCGCAGAGGAGAGCGTGAAAAACGGATTGGTAGACACCCTGATCTATAAAAACGATGTACGCGACTACCTGAAAACCCTTGTAGGCATCGACAAGGACGACGACATGCCGGTGCTGGGCATTCAGGACATGGTAAACGTGAAAAAGAACGTACCCAAAGACAAGAGCGGAAACGTGATTGCCGTATATTATGCATACGGTGAAATTGACGGCGGTTCGTCGGCTTCTACCGAAGAGGGCATCAACTCCGAAAAGGTTATCAGAGACCTGCGCAAGTTGAAAGATGATGAAAATGTGAAAGCCGTAGTGCTGCGCGTCAACTCCCCGGGTGGAAGCGCCTACGGTTCCGAACAGATATGGTATGCCGTAGAACAACTGAAGAAAGAGAAACCGGTAATCGTGTCCATGGGCGACTATGCAGCATCCGGCGGCTACTACATTGCCTGCAATGCCGACACCATCGTTGCCGAACCCACCACTCTGACCGGCTCTATCGGCATCTTTGGCATGATGCCCAACGCCAAAGGACTGACAGAGAAACTCGGCCTGAACTTCGACATCGTAAAAACCAACCCTTATGCCGACTTCGGCAACCTCACCCGACCGATGAATGACGGTGAAAAAGGACTGATGCAAATGTACGTCAACAACGGCTACAAACTCTTCCTGACCCGCTGCTCCGACGGACGCGGCATCAGCATGGAAGAGCTTGACAAAATTGCACAAGGCCGGGTATGGACAGGGAGTACCGCCAAAGAACTGGGCTTGGTGGACGAACTGGGCGGTCTGGACAAGGCTCTGGAAATCGCCGTTGCCAAAGCTGGCGTGGATACCTATACCGTAATGAACTATCCCAAAAAAGAGGGCTTCTTGGAGAGCCTGATGAATACGAATCCCGGAAATTACATCAAGGCTCGCATGCTGAACGGAAAAATAAGCGATGTATATCGTCAGTTCGGCATCATCGAAAACTTCGACAAGATAGACCGTATACAGGCACGTGTGCCGTTTGAACTGAACATACAATAATTCTAAATGAGAGATGCATCCGTAAAAATACATCATTGGCTATATCCCCTCTCCTGGCTCTACGGGATAGGGGTGTGCTTGCGAAACAAACTCTTTGACTGGGGCTGGCTCCGGTCGAAGAGTTTTGACATTCCTGTGATATGTGTGGGCAACCTTGCCGTAGGCGGAACAGGAAAGACACCGCATACGGAGTATCTGATAAGATTATTGCAGAACGAAGGCATAAACGTGGCTGCATTGAGCCGCGGCTACAAACGGAAAAGCAAGGGCTACATACTGGCAACCGCCGAAAGCAGCGCAGGGAAGATCGGTGACGAACCGTATCAGATAAAAAGCAAATTCCCGGACATACGGGTAGCAGTGGATGAAGACCGCTGTCATGGCATCGAACAATTGCTGAAACTGAAGAACCCCGCTGTGGATGCTGTGCTACTGGATGATGCCTTCCAACACCGTCGTGTGAAAGCAGGTCTGAACATTCTGCTGACAGACTTCCACCGACTGCTATGCGATGATGTCCTGCTCCCTGCAGGAAGACTTCGCGAACCCGCCGGAGGGAAGAACCGCGCACAAATAGTCATCGTCACGAAGTGTCCGGACAATATCAAGCCGATAGATTTCAATATCATCACCAAACGGCTGCATCTATATCCGTACCAGCAACTGTATTTCTCCAAATTCCGCTACGGATCGTTGATACCGCTATTCCCGGAGATAGGGAAAGGGACTGTTTGTACCGGCAACGAACAAGTGCTTCTCGTTACGGGCATCGCCTCTCCCGCCCCATTGGTGGAAGAAGTGAAATCGCATACTCCAAACGTCAGCCTGCTGGCTTTCGGCGACCACCACGACTTCAGCACGAAAGACCTGCAACTCATCGAAGAACGGTTCTTGCAGCTGGAAAAAGACAAAAGGATGATTATCACAACGGAAAAGGATGCCACCCGGCTGAAAAATCACCCGGCCCTGAGCGAAACACTGAAACCGTATATATACGTGCTTCCTATCAAGATAGAGCTTTTGCAAAATCAACAATATATATTTAACCAAAACATTATTGGCTATGTTAGAACGTATTCAAGAAACCGCAGCTTATCTGAAAGGTAAGATGCACACACATCCTGAGACGGCAATTATCCTCGGAACCGGACTTGGCAGCCTGGCAGGCGAGATCACCGAGAAGTACGAAATAAAATATGAGGATATCCCCAACTTCCCCGTATCTACGGTAGAGGGGCACAGCGGCAAACTGATTTTCGGCAAGCTGGGCAACAAGGATATTCTGGCGATGCAGGGCCGCTTCCACTTCTACGAAGGCTATTCCATGAAAGAAGTTACGTTCCCGGTACGTGTGATGCGCGAACTGGGCATCAAAACCTTGTTCGTGTCCAACGCCAGCGGCGGTACAAATCCGGACTTCGAAATTGGCGACCTGATGATCATCACCGACCACATCAACTACTTCCCCGAACATCCGCTGCGGGGCAAGAATATCCCATACGGCCCGCGCTTCCCGGACATGAGTGAAGCATACGACAAAGAACTGATTCGCAAAGCAGATGCGATTGCAGCCGAAAAAGGGATCAAAGTTCAGCATGGAGTGTACATCGGCACGCAAGGCCCCACATTTGAAACTCCGGCGGAATACAAGCTGTTCCGTATTCTGGGAGCAGATGCGGTAGGTATGTCCACCGTCCCCGAAGTTATCGTTGCCAATCATTGCGGCATCAAAGTGTTTGGAGTATCAGTCATCACCGACCTCGGCGTGGAAGGCAAAATCGTAGAAGTATCCCACGAAGAAGTGCAGAAAGCCGCAGATGCCGCACAGCCGAAGATGACAGAAATCATGAGAGAGTTGATTAACAGAGCGTAAACGTCCCCGGCTCCCCTAAAGGGGTTAAAACAAGATATCTGAATGAGAACAGAAATAGCAACCCTCGGTGAGTTCGGCCTTATCCGCCACCTCACCGAAGGTATCGAACTAAAGAATAAATCCAGTCAATACGGCGTAGGCGATGACGCCGCCGTCCTCTCCTACCCTGCGGACAAAGAGGTGCTGGTCACCACCGACCTACTGTTGGAAGGCATACACTTCGACCTGACATACGTACCCCTCAAACACTTGGGATACAAATCGGCCGTAGTCAACTTCTCCGACATCTACGCCATGAACGGAACTCCCCGTCAAATCACCGTTTCCCTGGGCTTATCCAAGCGCTTCAGCGTAGAGGAAATGGAAGAATTGTATGCCGGCATACGCCTTGCCTGTGAGGAATATGGGGTGGATATTGTAGGCGGCGATACATCTTCCTCCTATACGGGACTCACCATCAGCATCACCTGCATCGGTGAAGGCGAAAAGGGCAAAGTGGTTTATCGCAACGGCGCCAAAGACACCGACCTTATCTGCGTCTCCGGCGATCTGGGCGCCGCCTACATGGGACTGCAATTGCTGGAACGTGAAAAGAGCGTGCTCAAAGGCGGCGACAAAGATCTGCAACCCGATTTTGCTGGCAAAGAGTATCTGCTGGAACGGCAACTGAAACCGGAAGCCCGTCGTGACATCATCCGGAAATTGGCAAAAGAAGGTGTGCAGCCCACCGCCATGATGGACATCTCCGACGGTCTGTCTTCCGAATTGCTGCATATCTGCACGCAAAGCAAAGCAGGCTGCCGCATCTACGAGGAGCATATCCCCATCGACTACCAGACAGCCGTTATGGCAGAGGAGTTCAATATGAACCTAACGACCTGCGCCCTCAACGGCGGCGAGGATTATGAGCTTTTGTTCACCGTCCCCATTGCCGACCACGAGAAAGTGTCCGAAATGGAAGGCATCAAGCTGATAGGCCATATCACGAAACCGGAGTTGGGCTGTGCCCTAATCACCCGCGACGGTCAGGAATTTGAACTGAAAGCACAAGGCTGGAACCCACTGAAAGAGGACTCTTCCACTCCCGAAGAAACGGAATAGGCCGAAACTCCCGGACGAAAGCAGAAAGGAAAAAGCTGAAAAGCCGGATGCTTATCAACTTTTTTGTATTTTCTATAAAAATATAGACACTGATAATTAGCCACATAGCCAATTATCAGTGTTTTTTATTTCCTAACCTCTTGCATAGTCCAAAACTTTCACTACCTTTGCAACCGCAAAAGAGATAGAAATGGTGCCATAGCTCAGTTGGTAGAGCAAAGGACTGAAAATCCTTGTGTCCCCGGTTCGATTCCTGGTGGCACCACCAAAGAAAGTACATAAATGCTTTTCACACATGAAAACCCTTGAATTAGAGATAGTTCAAGGGTTCTTTTTTTTACCCTCACTACGCATTCCGCTACATATTTGTGAAGTTGGATTTCGCCAATTCAGTGGCTTTTTTTAAGGCTTTTGAAAAAGCCATAAATATGTACCATACTTCATTGTTTTTCAATTGTTTGACAATTCCAATCTCCGGTGTGAAAAAGTAATTTTGCACACATGACCGGATGAAGTCGAAAAAGTGAAAGAAATTTAAAAATTCGGTATTTCCCATCGGGATAAAAAAAAGGAATCGAACCCGGGATACAAAAGGCAATTCGAACCTGAGAAAAATGGGATTTTTATGGCTTTTCCACAAGTCCCTCAAAAAAGCCACCGAATTTAACATTTCGCTCCATATCCTCATGCCATCCGGTTTTGACGAAACAATTGAATGTAACACCTCAAAAAAACAAAAGTGATGAAACAAGGAACAATGAACATTCTGTTTTTCGTGCTTAAAACGAAATTGTTGAAAAACGGTGAGGCACCGGTATTGATGCGGATAACCATCAATGGAGACTATGACGATGTACGTATCCAAAGAAGCGTACCCCTGAACTTATGGAACGCCGCCAAAGGATGCAGTAAAGGCAGGGACAGGGCATCAGTGGCACTGAACGCCTATATTGCCGAACTGCACGCACGCGCCTTGGAAAAACACAAGGAACTGGTATTGGAACAGGCCCTGATTACCCCAAAACTGATTCTTAAACGTGTTTTCGGGAAAGACACCGAAATGCGTACACTGCTCGGCACCATGAGGGAAGGCATCAAGGAAATGGAAACACTGGCGGGTATAGACTACTCTCCCGTCACAATCAACCGGTATAAGAACGTGGTGAAGAAATTACAGCTGCTCATCCCCTCTTATTACGGAAAGGAGGATGTCACTTTCCATGAGCTGACACCGGAGTTCATCCGTGCGTTTGACATCTACCTGAAAACGGAGGCGGGACTGTGCCGGAACACGATAGTCCGTTATATGAAATGCTTCAAGAAATTTACCAATATGGCATTGGCAAAGGAATGGATGCGCAAGAATCCCTTTTACGGTTACAAGATGGAGCAGGACGAGACCGATCCGGTATTCCTGACCTATGACGAGTTGCAGACCGTAATGAAAAAGAAATTCACCATTCCACGGCTTGAACTGGTCAGGGATGTCTTTGTCTTCGCGTGCTTCACCGGTCTGGCATTCTCCGATGTTGCCAGTCTGAACAAAGAGAATCTGGTACAGGACAATCTCGGAGACTGGTGGATAAGAAAAGGAAGGGTCAAATTGGAACGCCGTAGGAAGGCCTCTTCCATCAGCAATATTCCATTGCTGCCCGTACCCCTGGCCATATTGGAGAAATACAAGGAACATCCGACCTGCATTAAGAAAGGATGCTGTTTGCCCGTCATGTGCAACCAGAAGATGAACAGCTACCTCAAGGAAATAGCCGATTTCTGCGGCATTAAGAAGAATCTGACCACGCACGTTGCCCGTCACACTTTCGGGACTACGGTCACGCTTGCCAACAATGTGCCTCTTCAAGATGTTTCCGTCATGCTCGGCCATGCCTCCACACGTATGACACAGCATTATGCACGGGTCATGAACAGCAGCCTGAAAGAAGCAATGAACAACGTGAAGGAGCGTCTTGCACAATAAGTATACAAATTCAGTCATTAAGCCGTCCCCCTGGGGATGGCTTTTTTTGTAATCTATAATTCACAATATCCTGCCGTCCTTTCAATTTCTTACCTGCAAATATAGCCATTTGTCGGGTTGATTGCGCAAGGCGGCCCCTTTCAGGGGCTGGTTGGCTAAAAGAAAATCATCCTCGCTTCGCTGCGGTATTTTCTTTTGCCAAGCCTTGCTCAATCCCCGACAAAAGACAGCCCGGCAAGTAAGAAAACGAAAATCCGGCTCCATGGAGCCGATCATGTCAAACTTAAAAAAATAAAGGTATGAACAGAAAGACAACAAGCAAAGGACAGCAGGAAGCCAATCCGGAAATGACGATGTTGGTTTATCGGGAAATGAGCTATCCTGCACGGGAAGTGCAAGGCAAAGATGGAAACTATCTGGTTTCCGTAGAAAGACTGGAACAGGAACTGCTGGATGGCATCAGAAGCCTTGATCCGGCAGCATTCGATTTGGACGAAGAAATCGCTTACTATTGTTCGGACGAAGAGATCCGCCTGTTGACGGACGATGAACTGGAAGAAATGATTTACGGCTGACATTTAAAAAAGTAATGATTATGAATGAAACAACAGCAAAGATCTGCGAGGAACAAGTAGCAGACCTAACCATAGAGAATGCACACAGGGTCACGATGATCCGGAAAAAAGGTACGGACTATCCCCCCGTACCGTTCCTTTTCAGAAAAGAGCATCATGGAATGTCCAATTACACACACCTGTATGGGAATCCGGAAGAACGGAATGAATTGCATTCCAGGGATTTCAAAGACTGGCAAGCCGTAGCATTCAAACATCCTGCCTATTTGGATGATATGTGGAAACAGGCTTGCGACGCATACGCCTGGAGTTCCTTTAATCCGGAGATTCGCGGCGAGACGGACATCATGATCTACGGAGAGGAGCTGCACAACGACCTGCAACTCATGCCGGAAGAGGAACGGGATACATACATCGCCGCCTACCGGCAGAAGTTGTCCGCCCAGCTCTCGGCCCTCTCCCGCTGTGCCAACCCGATGGTGACGGGACGGAGCGGATTTGATTACTACAGGCAGGAAAAAGCGAACAGAAGCTATCAGAACCGTTACGAAGAATTCCGCAATTGGCGGAAAAAAGTTCTTGAAACCGTCAGACGGAAAAAGGAAGCCGCACGACCGGAGGAAGAGAAACAGGAAAAGGCATGGCAGACGCTCAAACGCGACATCAAGAGCAGCGCCGATACCATCCACGGGATTGATACCGGACAATGCCGGGGCTATAGCCGTGCCCTGTTTGTCAGCAGCATCCTGAACAAGGTATCCACCCTGGCCAATCACGGGGAAGTGGAAATCGTCCGTAGGGCCGTGGACTTCATTTCCGAATATAACGCAAGGGTGAAGAAACCCGTCATCACACCGAGAAACAAATTCTTCCAATTGCCGGAACTGGCGGAACGGATGTGCGAAAAGCTGAAAGCGATGCAAAGCCGGGAAAACAAGGAAGTGCCGTTCGAGGGTGGGACACTTGTATGGAACTATGGGGAAGACCGCCTTCAGATCCTGTTTGACAGGATTCCCGAAGACAGCAGACGAAAGGAACTGAAATCCTCCGGATTCCGCTGGTCACCCAAAAACAAGGCATGGCAACGGCAGCTTACCTCCAATGCTCTCGGTGCCGCAAAAAGATTGTTGGACCTTCAAAACATCTGAGCCATGAAAAACGACAATTTGAGATTCATCATTGATTCACGTTGCTTTGACGGCAGTTGCCTGACCGTCATGTCTGATGGGATACATAGTGATTATGGTCACGAAACACTGGAAGAATTGAGGGAAAGGGAAAATAACCCCAGCCTCATTGCCGTGCCCGGAAATGCCATCTGCAAAAAAATGCAGATCCACCTGCAGTCTCTCTGCGCCCCGTTCTGTGAAATTACGGAAGAGGACTATTTTGACTATATGGACACCCAGCCACCCATCCGGCACACCCGGAATTTCTTTTTCATGAGCGAGCCGTATCATGCCGGCATTCACCGGTTCTGCTTCCGGATAGACGGACGGTATTTTACGGGGCTGCGTTCTGTGAACACACCAAGAAAGGATTTGGAACAGCAAATGGACAGACATTACCGGAAGGTCACATTCAAAGGCGGCATCCTCAAAGAAAAACCAATGGGAATATTTGACCATACACGGCATAGTTTCACAGTTATAGTCCCATATCTGTTCCTTGACAAAAATGGAGAGAAGAAATTCATCTGCAACCTGGTGAAAGGTACGGACGAATCCTCCGGCAAGGATGCAAGACAGGAAACAGCCAGGGTTCTCCAAAGCTTGCGCCGCCATCATTTCCTCTACTTCTCCGGCTATGAGGGAAACGACGATATGGGCAGATTCCTGGAAAGAGTGGTGCAAAACAGACATACCCTGTCAGCAAACGGGGATTTTCTGCAATATCCCACCAACCGAGAGTCTGTGTCTTTCGCCGGAACGGTCAAAGAAACAGGGGAAAAGTTCTTTTACCGCATCTACGACCTGGAACTGTTCCATTACCTGCTGTACAAGCTGCGGAGCATCAGAATGGAAAAGAAGGAAGTGCAGGCTTGAATCAGTATGCAGGATGGGTTCCCGGCAGGGTTTCCATCCTGCACATGTATCAGAAATCCAACAAAAAAACGCAATATGAACCATACAGACTTTTACGCCCGGATAAGGGCTATCAAAGAAATGGAATACAGGGAATTGTATGCAGCCATAGAACTGCATGGAGCTTCCTATGAATGGAACAGCAATGATGGGGAATGCCCCGTCATTGCTGTCAATACAGGCAGCGTACAACCGGCTCCGGCTGATGTGCTGATTTGCAGGGTTGCCATCGAGAACGGCAACTTGCGCCTCTATGGTGTGGAGAATGAATACGGGAATGAGGTAAACTTCCAGCCGGATGAAGCCTTTGCCGGACATCTGTCATATATCATAGATTGTTTGCCGCCCGTCAACGGAGTGGATGATGTGACAACATTAAAGACAGAGGAGGAAGCGGTATGAAGAAGGAAAAACAATCCTGGACGGACTATGTTCCTCATTCGGTCAGCCTCTATTACGTGGACTACCGGGAGAATTTGGACAGCCATGATGATTTGCAGGAACAGTGCATCCGTCGGAACAGTCTCGGTCCGTTGGAAGAACAAATCCTGGAGTGGTATGCCGATCAGGAACATGGCAACCTGCAAGGGTATCTCTCGGAGATACGGAATGAGATGGAAGCGGACGGGAAATCCGCCGAATATATCCGACATGAGGAGAAGATAAAAGACCTGCTTTACGAACGGAACAATACCGATCCTGCAGAAGAACTGATAGACAATTCCGCTGTAACCAATATGTTCTACTCCCTTGGAGTCGAAATCGAGGGCTATGTGTACGGAGGCTGTGGGCGCGGAGAATCCGAAACGGTCTCTCTTCGTAAAATCAGACGGGCGCTTCAACTGAAGGAAGGGCTGTTTACCGATGAACTCCATGAACTTCTGGTCAATGCTCCGTACGGTGGCGAACTCCGCATCTATTTCAATGCCATATTCTCCAGACTGATTACGGGAGATACTTCACATGATTTCAAGCGCATCCGATTCTATGGAGGTGTCATTGTTGCTATTGTAGACAGCCGGAATGGTGCGGGGTATCATGTAAGTCTTCAGACTGACATCACCCTTCCGTTCTACAGGGACAATCTTTTTGTGGATTCTCAGGTACATTATTCCTATGCGAATGAAATTTGCGGGTTGTTGAACAGCTGGTGTGATTCCACCCGTTGGGAAACCGGAATGATGCCTCTGGAAGTCACTTTGCAGAAGAGTCACATAAATGAATATCAGAAGCAGGAAGCTCTTTATGAAAAAAGGTTTCGGGAAGGCGGATGTACTTTTGGAGATATGAACCATAAACGCCACAGAGATACCTATTATATAAACAGCTTCCCATGCGGTACCAAATGTCCGCATTGCGGCACGTTTTGGATTGACTGAAAACAGACGAGTCTTTTACACATCTTGAAAATGAATAAAACTATGGATAATCAAAGAACAAAGATGCTGGGTGAGAACCTGACGCACTACAGAAATCTTCAGGAGAACGGCTCTGTAAACCTGATCGAATTTCACACAACCGACAACCGGAAATTCGGCATCGGAAATCCGGATGCCATCAAGCTGTTGCTCTCGGCAGCCGTTACCGAACTGGAACGCCAGCTCCATATAGCGCAGTCCGGAGGTTTACCGGAACGGTTGGAACAAAGCCGGGAGTATAAGGCGGCAAAGGCACTGGAACAGGCACTGAATGATACGGGATTCAGTCCCGAACGTTTTGCAGAGACACTCCCGTTTTTCCATAAGACCTTGGAACAGACATTTTTCAGAACAATAAAGGCATGTATCATCGCCATGGCAAAACGTGAGTCGTGCCGGATTGACAGCCGAAATCAAGCGTCTTACGAAATGTGCCGGATGCTCACGCCCATGCTGGAAGATACCGACTTACCCTTTATTTGACGACATGGAATTCAAGTATGACCGAAAAGCGGACTCCAGTGCTGAAAAGCCGGAGTTCGCTTTTTCATTGTTTAACAGATAAAACACCAAAGTTATGAAAATCCTGAATGAAGAACATTTCGAGAACGTAAAGCGCTATGCCGAATCCATCGGTGACACCTCACTTCAAAAGTGCTTGGAACGGTTGAAGAGTTGGGAAGGGAATCCTGACTATCCCAGTGAGATTTCACTCTACTATGACCATGCCCCATACTCGTTCGGCTTTACCCAGCATTATGCTGATGGAAGAATAGGTATCGTAGGAGGTCTGCTCTATCACGGAATACCGGACAAATCATTTGCCGTGACATTGCAGCCGTTCCACGGATGGCAGATACATACCTGAAAAACATGAAACTTGACAACAATGACCGAAAAGCAGATTTCAGAACAGAGAATCCGAGGTCTGCTTTTTCATTTCTTGCTGTAAAGATAGCCGTTTTCCGGGCTGATTGTGCAAGGCGGCCCCTTTCAGGGGCTGGGTTGGCTGAAAGAAAATCATCCTCGCTTCGCTGCGGTATTTTCTTTCGCCAAGCCTTGCCGCAATCCCCGGAGAACAGACTGGAAAGACATCAAGAAATAAAAATGCCTACCCATGTAGGCCGATGTTTTACTTAAAAAAGAACAGATATGGAAACACTGGATTATAACCAGCTGCTGCTTGTCTCCCTGTGGCAATACAACCACCACGGGGATGAAGGGCTGACTCCTGCACTTTTCGAGGAAACGTTCGGAAAGGTCTATGGAAGTCACTATTACGAAAAATGGACCGGCTACTTCAATCGGAATCTCTGGGACATGATTGCCTATTTCAGAAGCGAGAAGGAGAACGGACAGAAGTTCTGCGACATGGTTGCCCGTCAGGTCAAATTGTATCAACAAAAACGATCTCAATATGAAGTACGGTAATTTTTATGACCTGGAAAGTCTGACTCTGCTCAACAGGCATGAAGGGTGTGCCTGCTCCATAAAGGAATGTGATGTGGAGAAGGTGAACCGGCTGATTTCAAGGATGCGGGAGGACAGGGAAAGAGTCGGTTTACCGACTGCAGGAGACGTTGTCACTTATATCACCCGTGGAGGTGACTATTATCCGCAGGCACACATTGAAAGGGGCGATGACCGGGAAGTTCATATCTGCCTTCTCCCACAGACACCTTTTTGCCATGAAAATGAAAAGTGTACCGGTTACAATACGGAAGGAGGCCCTTGGGTTACAACCGGTCCGGAATTGCTGATTCCCGATGGCATACGCAGCAAACAGTTCCGGATGTGGGGGCATACCGGAAGGCACAGGAACGGTGCCGTCCTCTTCCACACATTCGTCAGGGCATGGAAATACACGGAACCCGATCCTCTGTACGGAAAGTACACCACAAAAGAATGGACGAGATACCTCATCGAGTGTCAGCCGGATATTGAACCGGCTGATGCCTTTGTCTATCGGAATGAGGCATTCACCCTTTACTCGCGGGAAGAACTGGAACGGCTGGTCGGGATTCTGCACGGAAAGCTTTTCAACGGATTCCGTCCCGGTCTGTTCATACTCTGGGCATACCGTATGGAATGGAAGGAACTTCCCGCATGGGAATGGAACATGCTGAAAGCGGACACCCATCTCTCTTTCCTTGGCATTTCTCCCGTCAGGATACAGACTGACCATAAAAGACATATAGTAACAATCTATAAAAAATCAGAGTAATATGGTACCATACAACACACCGCAGACGATACGTCCGCTTGAGAAAATGGTCTGTGATTTCGCCTATTCGAACGGCTACGATCCGATATCCGTTTTCAACGATTTCCTGCGTTATGTCATTCACGGGTTCTCTCCCGGCGCACCGCCCCTTATGGACTGGAAATACAAACGGCAGCAGAACAGGCATTTTATGGAAATGCTTACCGGATGGATACGGCTCATGCAGCGGGAATTGCAATCCGGCGGATGGTTTGATGCGTTCGGTGACCTCTTCATGGCAATATCCTCCAAAAGCGGTCGGCAGGTGAACGGACAGTTCTTCACTCCGCCGGATATCTGCGACCTGATGGTCTTATGTACCGATTCGGGGGAGACAGCGACAGGAAAACGTATCTGTGACCCGACATGCGGAAGCGGAAGGCTGCTGCTGGCATATCATGTACGTCACCTGGGTAATTATCTGGTTGCAGAGGATGTCAGCCGTACCTGTTGCCTGATGACCGTTTGCAACATGCTCGTACATGGCTGCATAGGTGAGGTCATCCACCATGACAGCCTCTGCCCCGAAAACTTCATGGACGGCTGGATGGTAAACCATACACTGACCCAGACGGGCATTCCCTCCATTCGCCGGATGAGTGAGGAGGAATATCGGACAAGCAGGAACATGTCCGTTGACCTGCTCAGAAAGCGGAAAGAGAAATTGCGCCAAATGCAGCCTGGCAAGAAACAATTGCCATATAAACAACAGAATTTATAAACAATAAACCGAATGATTATGAAACTGAATGTTAGCAACGAATTGAAATCCCGCCTGACCCATGCGGCGGAAAACGGAAGTGTGATAGCCAAAGATATCCTTTCGGAAGTAAAAAAGAACGTACCGGTGGAAGAAGTCATACGGGGGGCCTACAATTTTTTCTCCACCAAACGCAAACGGACGGAAGCCGGCACGTTCAAGAAAATCCGGATCGTGTTCACGGCATGCAACAAAGACTTGGGCCATCCCAATTTCCCGGACCGGAACAATCCGCAGGCACCCTGGTTTCCGGAGAACCGGACAGATCTGGAACCGTCCACGTTTATCGAGCTGTTCAAAAATCTGGGACCGTACCAGCCCGATGAAATCAACTATTTCTGCAGCGCCATCTCACTGGACAGCAAGGTCACAATCAGACTGCATGACAGTATGAACGATTTTATGGAGGCTTATCTGGAAAGCAACTATAGTCCCATATCTGACGGTAGCGAATCCAGCCTGCACAACTCCTGTATGAGATATGAAGACAAGGCCCGTAATGCAGCGGATTTCTATGCCAATTTCGCAGGAGCCAAAATACTCGTGGCAAGGGATGACAGCAGCAATGTGGTCGGACGGGCCATTGTATGGAACGAGATAACATTGTGGAAATCAATAAACACACCGATTGCCGCCTCCCTGCTGGATCGTATCTATTCCTCACACGCATTCGTCATCGAACTGATCCGCAAGCAGGCGCAGGAGGCAGGTATCCTGTTGCGACGCAGATACAACGATTATACACATACGACGGATTTCACCGTACTGAATCCCATTGAGGGGCAGGAATGGGCGGCCGGAGATAATATACAGGTTTCTTTGACGGTGAAAGTGCCCGCCTGCAGGTGGCACAAGAAAGGGGTGCCTTACCTCGACACGTTCTACAGCCTCCATCTGACGGACGGTAACCTGGAACTGAGAAATACGGAGGGCGACACGAGCATAGCCACCTGCCGGAGCACGGAAGGATGTGCAAACAGGAAAAAATATGTATGTCCCAAATGCGGGAAGATACATATCTTCCCGGATGCGGCATTCTGCAAGAACTGTCAGGATATGTACTATGTATCTACCGTATTCGGGAAAGTCCTGAAAGGATTATCAGTGGAATATAAAGGAAAGAAATATCCGTCTTTTCTCTTTCGTAAAGGGCGTCCCGTACCGGAATTCAGACGATACCTGCAAATCGAAAAATTGTTCATTTCCTAAAATATCATTATCATGGAAAAACTAATGGCTCTTTACGGCATTTCTTCCCCCTCCGGCAGAGAGGGGAAGATGGCTAAATTCATCATAGAGGAACTCAAAAAGATGGAGATTCCTTTCCGGCAAGACAGGTACGGAAACATCTATGCGGTCAAAGGCAACCGGAAAAGCTACCCCTGTGTCGTGGCGCACATGGATGAGGTACACCGGCGCAAGACAGGCTCTTATGCAGCCCATCTTGTGGCGGACTCGATGATTGTCGGCTATGATCACAAGCGTAAACGGATGACCGGAATCGGTGCGGATGACAAGAACGGCATCTGGATCTGCCTGAAATGCCTGGAGGATTGCAAGACGGTGAAATGTGCCTTCTTCGTACAGGAGGAGGTGGGATGCATAGGCAGCAGCCATGCCGATATGTCCTTCTTTTCCGATTGCCGTTTCGTGATTCAGTGTGACCGGAAAGGGAACGGGGATATGGTAACACAAATCAATGGGATGAAGCTCTGCTCCAACGAGTTCATTTCAGCTATAGATGTCCGGAAGTACGGCTACAAGCCGGCACAGGGACTGAATACAGATGTGGCGGCTTTGAAAAAAAACGGTCTGGAAGTATCCTGTATCAATCTTTCCTGTGGATATTACGAACCTCATACGGACAACGAATATACCGTCGTGGCTGATCTTTGCAAGTGTTACCGCTTTGTCCGGCATATCATCTGCTGCCACAAGGGAACCAGCATGCATATACCGGAAGCGGGAAAAAAAACTTTCCCCGGATATTATGAACTGTTCGGGCTGACCGGATATAGCGAAGAGGATTATATCCGTTTGTCAGAAGAAAAATACATGGGACATACTAAAACAACCAAGACAAGCTCTAAGAATAAATTCTGATTCATCAACATTAAAAACATAGTATTATGGAAACAACAGTAATGCCGGCAGCTGCATCGGTACAGAAACAGCAGGGCCTCAACCAGGTAGTCATTAACAAGGTACAGCGGATGATAGAAAGCAGGCAAGGCGGTGTCATGGACACCATTAACCGTCTGCTCAGTGAGGGACGGATCGCGCAGGATTTCATCGCTCCCATCGGGGTAAGCCAACGTAGCAAGGAACGCCCCGTTATCTCTTTCAAAGCGGAAGGAAGGGTACAGATGGCAATGCCCGAAGGGAACTTCAACCTGCACGGCAACGCCATAAGCCAGATTTCGGAGAAGATGGGCATTCCCGCCAAATACCTGCGCGAGCTTTCCGCCGGGGATGTTTGGCAGAAACAGTTGTGCGCCACCATCCTGAACGAGCATTCGGGATGGACCGAGCGTACACGGGTACTGATACGGGCGGTAGGAATGGAAGTCCGGGGCGTATTGTCGGACTCCTACCGTCGGCTGAACTCGGTGGATATCCTGACCGCTTTCATCCGTGAGGCGGGAGGACAGGGAGCGGTCGTGTCCGATGCCTATATGAACGACACGAAAGTATGGTGTGAGACAATCCTGCCCACTCCGATAGAGATACCCACCCGTAAGAACGGAACGGTCATCATCTTCGCAGGAGCACGCTTCTCCACATCCGACTATGGCAACGGATCGGTCGATATGCGGTCGTTCCTGCTCAACGGGGCGTGCCTGAACGGGATGGTCAGGGAGTCCGTCATGCGGCAGATACACCTTGGAGGCCGACTGCCGGAATCCCTGTCCCTCTCCCAAAAGACCTACGAACTGGACACGCAGACCACCGTATCGGCTGTTTCCGACCTGACCAAAGGACTGTACAGCAAAGACACCATCATGCAGAAGGCCATCGAAATTCAAGGAGCATCGGAAATAGACGTGGATTTCGACAAGGAACTGAAGAATCTGGTGCAGAAAGGAGCCTTGTTGAAAAACGAGGGACGTGAGGTCGAGAAACTGCTGATGAACAACAATCCTGACGACGGAGTTACAGGCGGGGCCACGCTATGGAAACTGACACAGGGAATCACCGCCTTTGCAAGGGAACAGCAGCCGGAACGCTGCCGGGAACTGCATGAAATTTCGGGACAGCTGATGAACCGGGTAAAGATAAATTAAGAGAATAACAACCGAATTGTATGACAAGGGCGGCCGTGAGTCGCCCGTAAAGCAGAAGAACAATGGAAAATAATATAGTGTGCAGCAGATGCGGATCTGCCAATGTAAGGTGTGAGGCAATGGTAAACCCCAACACAAAAGGGTTCGACCACTTCACGGACGAAGCTTTTTATTACGGGTGGTGCGAAAACTGCGGATTGGGAGTTGCCTTGACCGACAAGGAGGAAATCCGGAACGAAATTTTGGAGAAATACCACAGGTTCAAGAAAGAGAATGCTTGTGAGCCACATTACGCGAATTGCCGGATTGTCCAAAGGAACAGCGGTCAGGTCAAGGATGTAAGAATTATGCTTTCACCGGACACCGGTATGGCCGATGACGGTATTTTCTTTTACTGCCACACATTGGAAAGGCTTATTGGGCTGTCCGTTCCCGGCAGGGAAAGTTTCACCCTTACGGAATGTTTCGGTTTTGCCTTGCTGACAGACAGGGAAAAGATGGAACGGCAGGTATTTAAACATGAAGCGGACGGAAAGCCCGTTATCGTAACAGGCAGGGAAGTGCTGCTTTTCTATGGGGAGCACTATGGTATAAGACCGGAAGAATTGAAGCAATACGCAACGGAGTATTGCTGCCATATCAAACATTACAGGGAATATGGATATCCGTTGCTGGACAGGTCCCTCGTGAAAAAAATGCTGGAGGAAGAGGAACGGATTACAAAAGGGGAAACACGGTCATTCACTCTGCGGATACACTTTCCTTGGCATGTGAAAATCACCAAAGAGGATAATCCTGAATATGCCCCATACAGATATACCTTGAATGCCTATTGCCTGGACAATCCGCAATGTTTTAACCGCAGATACACAACTTTGGAGAAAGCCTTGCTCCATTGTCTGAATGGATTCAATGAAAATGCCGCAATCAAAGACCGGTATCATTCAATAGGGGAATACTTGCTTCAAAAGTAAGAACAGCAGACAACTACATCTTAAAAAACAGAAACGTCACAAGGGGATGTATATCACATCATACCTGTGGCGTTTCTGTTTTAGCCACTTCCCGATTCTTGATTCTGCCTGCTTTGGGAATCTGCATCTAATATGGCAATTGGGGTCATTTCCTTATTTAATTGAAAAAATAGGCAATTGCTATGCCCAATATAATGGCACATACAATACTTCCCAGTACTATAAAGAGATAGTTGGAACAATGAAACTCAAGGTCCATATAAGGTATATGTTTTCGTTTTACATATTTACTCCATAGCCAAATAATATATTTGCCTATACATTCCAGTCCTACAATATCAAACATTATTATCGCTTTTTGAATATTCATTCCATATAAAATATAATTGTATTGGCTCATATATAGATATAATTAAATTAATGTCAGTGTCATAACTTTAATATCAAACTATCATACTGACAATAATAAAGAAATTAAAAAAAATCGCAACAGATTTATTAAAACATTTGTGTACTTATTTATTAAAATGAATCAAAATATGCCTAGCTACCAATCCCTATCAGGAACTTTTACATTTTAACAAGGTTTTTATTGAGTGTAAAGGACAATAATTATTTGGAGACACTTCATCAGCCACCTCTACATTAACCTTAGTATACCCTTTATCAAATCTGAAAGAAAGAAAAACTTCTTCGCTTTCATATATATACTCTACAACAAGATACATCTCGCCATCTTCATTAAAATCCATTTCTGAGCCATAATCTGATGAATATTTATTTTCAGCTATACCATTTACTCTTTTAATTTCATTTTTTAACCTATTATACGAGGTTAGTTCAAAATCAATTTTAAAATCATCTATCCGTTGAAAAACAAGAGTTTGCCTTAATGTATCACAATTATAACAAAAAACTAATGTGTCTTTTGTCTTAGATTCTATATTCGTACTATCAATATTCAGGCAATTAGCGTAAGATGGTATGAATATAAAGCCTAATATTATCATGCTTATGTATAAAATAAATTTGCTCATAAAAATGATTGTTATCGCGTTGATGAAATATCCAAACTTCTTCCTTTAAGATGATATTTAGGAAGATTATAATCTGGTGTAAACCCTATTGGATATCTATATGACTTCACTAATTTTGAAGAATTTGGAGATAAAGTAACAGCATCCCCTTGATTCCCTCCCAATAAGATAATTCTATGGTCATCATTGATGCCTGCAACAAATCCAACATGAGAATAATTCATAATCGCAATTGCTCCATAAGCAGGTTTATTTAATTCCATTCCATAATGTAACCACGAATATGCTAATGCGTTATTTGTCCCCACAATTCCAACTTGATATAAACACCAATTAACAAAACTAGAACACCAAGGTATCTCATCTTTATCAAAATTTAAGTTAGTAGTACTATGATATTCTATAATTCTTTCATTATGTTTCTTCCCTCGTATTTCTTGAACGCCTAATTCTCCAATAGCAACATCCATCCAAGGAATATTATTAGTTATCGGTATAGAAGCTATTATCGGAGTTTCTTGAAAATACCCAAATCCATTCGAAATACCACAACATAGTTTTATTTCTTTTTTTGAAGATAAAATCTTATAATCATAAGATTGCTTTAAACAAACTTCTAAATAATTTTGCTGTTGGAGAAAATAAGCAGGAATTATATTTCTCAACATATCTAAGCATATTACCTCTTCGGTGTCTTCCTGTTTTAAAAATATCTTTAATAATACATTATATGCCCAATATTCTTCAATATATAATCTTATTGTAGAACCAAAATACCCTTTATCTATTTTATTGCCATCCTCATCTGCCCAATATGCTTTCAAATGAACTTTATTTAGAGTGGCACTTTTTTCTGAGTTTTTATAAAGCCCTATAACCTTAACCATATAAAAATCCTCCATCTATGACAATTTTACATTTTTCACTTCTACTATACCTCTTGAATCAACAACACCTGAGAACCGTTCTAAAGTTCCATCTTCAAATTTAAGTATAAAATTAACCTTATCGCCTTCAGTTGCATGTTTTACGACGGCACATAAAGTAGCTATACCATTATGAGGGAATTCATTTATTCTTTGATGAGAGTTTTCATCTTTCCAATAAACTTCAACAATTTCCCCTATTGAATCCTTTTCTAAAACACAAGTAATCACTTTACTGCTTTCTTCTTTGTATTCCTCCCACCAAGAACCATAAATAGTGTTAATTCTCCTGTCCATTCTGATGGTTCTATTAATATCCAACCGTGTAGGAGATATGAGAAAACGGGTAAACATAGGACTACCTTCAGTAGCATCCATCGTTTCACCATAATAGTAAATATACGCTTCATCAAAAGCGAGCTCTCTGAACATCATATCATCTACGGTATGCCGTATTTTCCCCCAGACAGGAGTGGTTTCGGGACGAAAGAAAAAACAGGAACGAGACTTGTCTGCACCTGCAAGCATCATATCCAAAATACAATTGCTGCCATTAGATTCCATTTCTATATATATGTTTCCTCCTAACATTCCTGTTACAGGTCTTCCTTTACGGTCTATATTACGGGAAAAACAGTATTTATACTTTAGTAGATTGCATTTGTAGCCATTTATTTCCAATATTATTTCTGAATTCATGACGACTTGTTTTATGCATTTGACATTACATCTCAAACTTAGCAAAAAATCAAGAAAGACAATGTTCAAAGAGCATTTTTTATGCACCATATGCTCAATAACACATTTTATGTCTTTCGGTTACATTAAAATACAACACCTGTTAGGGATATGTTCATACCGGACAAATAAAAAAGGTTCAGTCGTCTCGTAACAACCAAACCTTTATCAACAAGCAATCTACGGTATATAGAACAGTTCAAACTCCTCTTTTCTTCTTCTCTCTATGCTTGGAATGACTTTCCCCCGATAACAGCGGAACGATACATATTCCTTGTAAATATCCCGGTTGCCGCTGTCCAGTTTCTGAATCAGTTTGCTTTTAGGTATCTTGCCGTTGCCGATCAGACGGTAACAGCCTACATTAAAGCCTAACAGACTTAAAAGAAGCGAGTCTTTCCCATATTTTCGGAATACCTTCAAACACCGTTCAAGGTCGCATCTCAAAAGTGAGTCCGCCTGTGCCTCACTCAGGTTCTCGGTCAGCGTCTCGTGGGGAAGCAGGCGGTGTCCGTAACCGATGTAAGGCATTTTCCCCCGGTGCCGGCCTTCCCACCGCTTGATGCAGGCTACCGCCTTATCTTTGTCAGACGGGGGATTTTCCGCCTTGCCGTACAAGACAAGTAACAGAAAGATCATAACAGCCGGTATTCTTTTCATGCAGCCTCCTTGTTATTTTCTTCATCCGTATCCTTTCCATTAAAATCATATGTCAATTGTTGCAGATTCCCCCAATTATCTTCAAGATAGAGGTCTATGGTCTGGGATTCCTTGCCGCTTTGCGAAGTATAGTAAAGACGGAATTTCCATTCGTTCAGCAGATAACGGTCATTGGGCTTCAGTACCGTGCCGTCCTCCATCTTCAGACTGCCCTTGCCGTCCGGCTGGAAATACCTTAGCGTATAGACGGTTCCGGCAAAGTTCCCTTCCGGCTTGATTTCCAGCCGGATTTCCACAGTCTCCCCATCGGTAATCTCATCCGCTACCGGCATGGACTCTACCGCAAACGGGTATTCCTGTCTGATATCCAGCTCATTGTCACAAGCGACAAGACCAAGAAAGGAGAATGCCATACAGCAGGCTGTCAGCATAAAATCAAGGATTTTTCTTTTCATGGGTATGTATTCTTTTAAGGTTAGAAAATGTATTTTACTCCGATTCCATACTGAAAGTGGCAGATTCCCGAGGCACTGCCCCACACGAAACGCTCACGCAGACGCACCAGCAGGACAACCCTGTCGGACAGGTATCCTTCCGCTTCCAGCGTTACCGCGCCGCCATAGATGAAAGACTCGCATTGCTGCAAAACGGCTCCGTCATCCAGCAGCCGGTCTCCTTCGTTCACGGTCTCATAGCCCAACAGGGCGGAAGCGCCGAGGTTCAGGAAGAAGGACTTGCCGGGGGTGGAAAAAAACGTATGGTAATAACCGCCTTCCCCCGTATATTGCGACAAGGGTATATGCGTACTCCGGTAAGGGATGTTACGTTTCAGCATCTCACCGCCAAACATCCACTGGTTTCCGTTCCCGGTACAGGTGGATACAGCCAGCGAGAAGGCATAGCCTGCATCGTGACGGTTTGCCCGGCTGTAAAATCCGTCGGCCATTTCAGTGGTGAAGCGGACGGCTTTCATTCCCGGCAGGCGGCGTTGGGCTTCTGCCTGCCCCGTAAAGAGGGCAAGCAGGAGGGTAATAAAGAGGGAGTTTCTTTTCATGGCGTTCATCTGACTTTCAGTTCATTGACGGTTTCTGCGCGTACCAGGTCCTCATTCTCCACATCAAAGGACTGATGCCGGCCGCCTTGCTTCTCATACATTTCCACTATCAGCTTCTTGTCGTCGGGAATGGTGAACCTGGGCAGGGCAAACACCGTCCGCTCGTTCTTCTTCCCGTCCACACGGGTCACATAGTTGAAGGCACGAAGCGGATAGATGACCTGTTCCTGCATGGCGGTACGTTTCATGATTTTCTTGTCCACGATCTTGAAGGTCACGAAGTCCACGTCGAAAGGCACGTTCGTGGCGTTCTTCACTTCGGTATGGAAATAGATCAGTTCGCCGTGCGCATAAAGTCCTTTAAGCAGATATTGCACTCCGAACCGTTTGCAGCCGATGTGCTTGACCTTGCGTTTGTTCTGTTCATACACGGATTTCATGATCAGCCGTACCAGACGGGGAGACTCCCCGGCGAGTTCCTGCAAGTAGATTTCCATCGCATTGTTCGGACGGTTCACGGCCTCTCCGTCATGGATGAAGTCGCACATTTCCACATTCAGCAGCAAAGGCTCGTCGGCATACTTGACGTTGAATGTATAGAAGTTGCCGTCTTCGGTAATTACGCTCATGTTTGTCTCGCTCCGGAAATGTTTCCGGGTTGCCTTCACACGGATCACATTTTCCGCACCGTCCGCCTTGCCCGCTATCAGATTGGGCGAACCCAGGTCCACATATCTCACGGGAGAGGGAAAAATAATATGTACGGTCTTGTCATATGTGATTTCCAGACCGTGTGGGGGAATCATCCGGCTGAATCCGATCTTGCGGCTCAGTCCTTCATAATAATCCCCGCTGCTCTGCTGCGCGTATGCAGCCACTGTGCCCGCAATCAGGGCAAGCATCATCAGAATCTTCTTCATGTGTGTTTCTTGGTTGATTGGTGAATAAATGATTGATTTCCTTTCCTCCTTCATTTTTCAGGAGAATGCAGCAACAGCCGGTGCCCGGCCTTCAGGGTGATTTTCACCGTGCGCATCTTCTTGCCCACATATTGTGACATACCCTGTATCACCCCCTTGCCCACATCCGAGGCAATCTGCGCTCCGGCATCCGTTGAGATATTGATGCTGCTTCCTATAGAGGTGCCCATGCCGGCGGCAATCTCACGTGCGGCATCATACTCCATCGAGTTCGGTACAAGGATTCCCTGCTGCCCGTCAGCGTCATACACTTCGAGTTCCACCGGGAACAGCGTGCCCCTGTACTCCACTGTCTCGATCAGGATCCCCATCCGTTCCCCCTCGACACGTGTGCCGCCGACCAGTACCGTACCTTTTGGAATAAGGATATCGTCCACTGCCATCGGCTCCAGCAGGCGGATACGCAGTGCCTGTCCGTCAGATACGGTCTGCGTGCCATGCACACAGGCGGCGATGGTGTTCCTGCCGGAAGATGGCATTTTGCCTACCGGGGTGTGGAAGCCGGTATTTCTCTCGCCTGCATATCCGGAAGCAATGTCTTCATTGCCTGCAGGCTGGGCGAGTGATGACACCATCCGGTTCTGTACCCGTTTTACAGGCCGGACAGCCGTCCGTTCTTTCCGGCTGTTTGGGGCATTGGCCGTAGAGGAAGCATCCGGCTCTTTCCCGTTGTAGCGGGCAGCCAGCTCGTAGGACTTTTCCAGCAGAGCCATCTTTTCTTCCAGGGTCTGGCCTTCCGCCTGTTCTTCCGCCGGCTTCCTTTCTTTTTCCAGATCCTCAATACGGCGGAGCAGATCGGCATTTGGCTGATTTTCATTCCGGGTATATACAGTGCCCAGCGAACGGTTCATATTCCGGTAGGCTTCTGCAGAGGAACGGATGGAGCCGGGGGCTTTCCCCTTTTCCGGTTCCGGCGGAAGTTCCATGTTTGCTTTTCCTGCGGTAAGACCGGCAGTATCCTGACCGTTCCTGTTGAGCAGTTCGGACATCTCCAGGAAGGTTCCCCTGCGCCATTTTTCCTTTTTTGCCAGTGCTTCCTGCTCGTAGGCGCTTACCTTGTTGCCCTCCATTTCCGAATCTTCCGGTGAAGGCATCTCCACGTTGAAACCCCTGCCTTTTTCCATTTCCGCCTTCTCCTTTTCCGACGGGCTGAATACCAGCAGGAGGAACCCCATGCACAGCAGGCAGAAAAACGGATAGACAATATACTTTGCGCGCCGGCGCTTCTCTTCGGGAGTCAGCGGCTTGTCATTTGACACTCCGAGCCGTTCCCTGATTTTCTGAAAGTCCATTTTCATGTTTATGGATGTTTGAATGAATGTTTCTTGTTCTTTCCGGCCGGAACACGACGGAACGGATATGTCCCATTGCCGGTCTTTGGCCCGGCTCCCCGAAACGGGATACACAGGAGAGAATCGAGTACAGGCAGGAGGCAGCAAGCAGGAGCGAGGCCGTGCCTGCCAGAAGGATGCGCTGCTTTCCTGTCAGCCGCCGGCAGAACAGCCGTACCCGGCTGTCCGCATGGCCGAAGAATCCGCGTTTTCCCCTCATCGTTCCGCACTTCTTATGTCCTTATTCTCCAGCACGGTAAACTGCTCGATAATGAATCCGTTGGGATTGTCATCCGAACGTCCTGTGTTTTGAAGCGAGCAGGAAGTTACGAGGCTGCGCTCGGTCACGTTGCTTTCACGGATAATCAGCTGCCGGGCATATGTCCGCACCTTGTAAGGGTAGGCGGCAAAGTCGCACACCACGCTGTCCACATGCACCACCTGGTTGATGTTGCCTGAAATCAGGCGGTTGTAATACCCTCTTTCGGCAAAATCCACATAGTAGTGATAGGCACTCTTGTCTGCCAGTTGCAGGGCACGGTTGATATTGTGCTCGATGGCATCCTTCTGGGGTGAGAGCGAGAAAAACAGTTCGTGAAAGCGCCTTACATGTTCCCGCGCCTCGGCAGGCCTGTTCTGTGAGAGGTCCTGCGAAAGGGCCATCATCAGCGATTTGCCCCCGTCAAGCACATAGATTTTCTCGCGTTGCTTCTCGGCAAAGCGGTATGAGCTCCACAGCGCATATCCGGTAACGAGCGCACAGCAGCAGGCAAAGACCGCCAGCATCAGGCGGATGCGCTTGAAACTGCTCTCAATGTTTGTCAATGACTTGAATTCCATTTTTTTTGATGTCTGGTTTGAATGAATAAATATTTCCGGTATGACGGGACATCCCGTTCCGACAGGTCACCGGACCCGTCATCTTGGGTTGCCCGACTCATGGGAAGGAGGCTCCGCAGGGTTTATTTGCCCCTCAGCCTGCCTCCGATATTCCCCAATACGGCACCGCCTGCTCCGGCTGCAAGGCCGCCTGTCTTGGTGGCTGTACGGTTCAGGTTACGGCTGAAGTTTCCGGCACCGCCTGCCTGCACTATCCAGCCTGCTACCGTAGGCACGGTGAAGTATCCGATAATCCCGATCAGCATAAAGATGATGTAGACACTGTTCGAGTTGTCTATCGAGTAGTCCGGATTGTTCTGCAGTTCCTGAATGTCATTCTGAAGCATCAGTACCTGAAGCTTGGCAAGCAGGGTGCTGAACAGGTCGCTGACCGGAAGCCACAGGTAAACGGAAATATATCTCGTGAACCACTGTCCGAGCGTGGACTGGAATCCGTCCCATACACTGAAGGCGAACGCTACCGGTCCCAGTATCGAGAGTACGACCAGGAAAAAAGTCCTCACGGTGTCTATCAGCAGCGATGCCGCTGCGAATATCAGCTCCAGCAGGCTGCGGAATGCGTCCCGGATTTTCTTTTCCAGATTATACATCCCGACTTCCACATACATGCCCAGCCGGGAGGCGGTATCTATGGTTGACCAGCCCAGTTCATCCAGCTGACGGTCAAACTCCTCGTCACTTACCAGATATGCTGTTTCGGGATTGCGGAGCATGGCCTCCTTTTCCAGTTCCTCCTTTTGGATCCGGTACTGTTCCATATCCATCGTCTGCCCTTCGAGCATCTTGTGTGTGCCCTGCACGATGGGACTGAGAATATTGTTCAGCGTGCCGAGCACCAGCGTGGGAAAGAGCAGGATGCAGATGCCTATGGCAAAGGGACGCAGCAGGGGATAGACATCTATCGGTTCGGCACGTGCCATCGACTGCCATACACGGACGGCAACGTAGAACAACGCACCCAGTCCGGCAAGTCCCTTGCCCACGTCCATCATGTCCTCGCAAAGGGGAAGCATCTCGTCATACAGGGTTGCCAGTATGGTGTGCAGGTTGGCAAAATCTATCGACAACGGCATCATGGCTACCAGTATTTGGAGGTTTCATTCCCATAGAGCCGCATCACACGTTCCAGGTCGTTCTTCTTTCTGGCCCTGAGGTAGCTTACGGCTATGTTCTTGTTCGTATAATAGCTCACAAGGTTGCGGTAACGGCGCATCTCGTAATAGCAGTTGTCCACCACGTCCATACGGTCCTTGTCGGTCATGGACAGGGTACTGACATTGATAACCTGTTTCAGGTCCTGCAACACGCCGTTGCTCTCTTCCAGCAGGCGGGTGTAACCGAAGGCGATGGCGTCCAGTTCGCGCGGTGAGAAGTTTTCATCGTTCATCATCTTGCCGAAGTTGGTTACATAGATGTCGGACACGTCGCCCACCATCAGGATGATGTCACGCACCTTGCGGGCATCCTGTATCAGGTTGTTGACCGATTTCAGCTGGTCGTAATATTTCTTGGCCTGCTCATAGATCTTTACTGTCTCGGCAAAGCTTTCTGCCGTATTGACTGCCGTCTTTGAGGTATGGGCGATATTGTCCGACATGTTTATGATGCTTTGGGCCAGATTGCCGGGATCTGTCACCACCCATTGGGCGCGTGCTCCGGTAACGCCCAGTACAAATGCCGTTCCGATCAGAAGCGTTCTTGCCTTCATGCCCGTTCCTCCTTCCTTACATAGTCTCCGCCCGGTGAGAATGTCAGCACGTCGGCTGCCTCATTGTAGGACACATCGACACGGTAGCCCGTATTGACAAACAGGTTTCCGTTTTCTTCCACCAGCAGGTAAGTCTGCGGCTTCAGCTTTCGGGTTCTCCCGCTACGGGAAAACACCGTCACCTTATAGCATTCTCCTTCCTTGTATACCAGCACGTCAGGTCTGCCTTCCACGCTGGTCCACGTTCCGCAGATCTTGTCGCGGTCGATACCGCTTTCCGAACAGCTCTGCAATATCATGGCGGCCATGCTTATCAGACATACCGCCAGCCTCATAAGGGGTCTGTTTCTCATAATCGTTTTCATTTCGGGTTTGATACCTGTTTCTGTTCCTCTCGCTTTTTCTCCGCCAGACGGCGGATGGCTCCTTCCAGACTGCCCTCCGGCCCTCCGGCAATCCGTTGTACTTCCAGTTTCTCCGACTCCTCGGTCGTGAACGTGAAGTATTCTTCCTCGCTCACTTCCGTGGCATATACTGCCGAGCAGGTTCCTCCAAGCCCTATCCATACCTCCCGGTAGAAGCGTCCGGGATGGTTCGCCTGGTTGATGGAAAGAATCTGCCCTTTCTCTTTCTCGGTCAGACCGAGCAGCCGCTGGATGTGCTCGAACTTGTTCATGTATTTCCGCTGGTCAAGCAGGATCTTGCAGTCTGAGTTGTTGATGATGGCCTCCTTCACAATCGGGGAGCTGATGATGTCGTCCACCTCCTGTGTCACCACCACAGCCTCGCCGAAATATTTTCTGACGGTCTTAAAAAGATACTTGATATATTCGCTCATATTGGCGGACATCAGGGCTTTCCAGCATTCCTCTATCAGTATCATCTTACGGATACCTTTGAGCCTGCGCATCTTGGCGATGAAAGTTTCCATAATGATCAGTGTCACCACCGGAAGAAGCACTTTGTTGCTGCTGATATTGTCCAGTTCGAATACGATGAACCGTTTGCCTGTCAGGTCCAGTTCCTTGTCGGAGTTCAGCAGGAAGTCATAGTCTCCGCCTCGGTAGAACGGTTCCAGGACATTCAAAAAACCGTCAATGTCAAAATCCTTCTCACGCACCTTTTTCTCTTCAATCATTCTTCTGTAGTCATCGGCGACAAACTCATAGAAACCGTTGAAGTCCGGTCTGATGTTCCGGTTCTCCGAAATCTTTCGGATATAGGCGTTCACTGCTCCGGAAAGAGCGACCTCCTCCGAACGTTTCGGCGACTCGTCCTCCCGTTTCCACAAGGTCAGTATCAGCGTGTTGATACTGTCACGCTTCTCCACATCGAATTTTCCGGATTCGGTGTAGAACGGGTTGAAGGATATCGGATTGTCCTCTTCATACGTGATGTAAATCCCGTCCTTCCCGTTGGTACGGTCATGGATCATCCTGCACAACCCTTGGTAGCTGTTTCCAGTGTCCACCAGCAGGATATGCGCTCCCTGTTCGTAGTATTGGCGGACAAGGTGGTTGGTGAAAAAGGATTTTCCGCTGCCCGAAGGCCCGAGGATGAACTTATTTCTGTTGGTGATGATTCCTCGCTTCATGGGCAGGTCTGAAATATCCACATGCACCGGTATCCCGTTCTGGCGGTCTGCCAGCCGGATTCCGAACGGACTGGGCGAGCTCCTGTAATTGGTCTCTCCGGCAAAGAGGCATACGGCCTGTTCCAGGAAGGTATAAAAGGATTCTTCGGATGGAAAGTCGCCTGCATTTCCGGGGATTCCCGCCCAATAGATGACCGGTGTGTCAATGGTGTTATACCTTGGCGTGCATTCCATCATGGCCAGCTGGCTGCCCGTGTCGTTCCTGATGCGGCGGAACTCTTCCGCATCCTCCGCCCAGGCGATGACGTTGCAGTGGCATCTGACGGGAAGCACTCCTTTGGTATGTGCCTCATCAAGATACATCTCCGTCCACTCCTGGTTAACGGCATTGCTCCGGCTGTATTTTGACAACGAGAGCATATTGCGCGAGTTTTTCTCCATCATCTGCAGGATTTCCTGTGCGTCGTCGATGAACACGTATTGCGAATAGATGTGGTTGCATGACAGCAGCAGTCCTACGGGTGCGGCAAAGGAGAGGCGGCAGTCGCTGCGGTCCGTGGACATCCTCTCGTAGCGCATGTCCGTGGAAAGTCTGCCGGGCAGGTCTTCCGTATCGGAAAGGGTATGCAGGCAGAGGCGTTTGTCGCCGATGCGCATCCTGCCGGGCTTGAGGCAGATGTCCTGCAATACGGCGGTCTCATCCTCCAGCGAGAGGGAAAAGTATTTTTCCACCAGTCCGGGACGTTCCTTCGTACCGGTGATTTCGTCTGTTTCCAGACGGCGAAGCCTTATATGTCCGGAATCATTCATAATACGCTCGAACTGTTCCACCGCCTCAAGAAAGCGGGCGGCAGCATCCTTGTCGGTTATCTCTTTGGGCAACAGGAATCCCCGGCAAAGGGTATTGAAGTCACTCTTCCGGCGGCTGCGTTCGCGGGTTGTCTTCGTCAGGAACAGGTAGCATTTGTGATTCAGGTAAGGTCTTTCATTGAAATGCAGCTCATAGCTGCGTGTCAGGAAGCTCTGTTCTCCGTCATCGGTCTTCGGACGGTAGGTTTCCTTGACGAACCAGTCCTGTTTGCAGACGACACTATGTTCCGGCAATACCTTCACGGCTTTGATCCAGGAGGAGTGCATGGCCTCATACTCGTCTGCCGTTACCGTGTACAGTTCGGGCAGTTCCACTTCGAAAGCCACGGTCAGGTCGGCATCCTTGCTCACGATACAGCCGTTTTCTACCGACAGCAGGGGGAATCTGCGTTCCAGCGTTTCCGCCTTTAATACATTTCTCATGATTGTTGTTTTTTTCTTCTTCTTGTGAATAATCTGAAAACTCTCTTGCGGTGAATCAGATAGCGTGGATGTCGTTTTTCAGCCAGCAGCTTCATCAGCCCGTGTTCACCGTAACGGGCATTCAAACGGAATATCACCCACACCAACAGGCTGCCGGACAGGATCCCGAAGGATAAGCATATCCATTGGTCCACCCCCGTCAGGTAAAGAAAGACTACCATAAGGAGCACCATCGCAAGCCCTCCGGCAAAGACGAACAGGTATTGCGACTTGAGCCCTTTGAACTCGACGGGGTTGCCGGCACCTTTGTTTACCGGATATTCCATAGGCTTTAGAGGAAGAAGGAACGTAAGATGGTGGCGGCTACGATCAGAAAGATACAGGCAAAGAACCAGCTTGCGGCGGTTTTCGAAGTGTCAGGATCTCCGCTGGAAAATTTGCCATAGGTCTTGATACCGCCTACCAGACCAAGCACCGCACCGATGGCATAGCATAGTTTGGTGGCGGGATCGAAATACGAGGTCATGAGGCTGGTTGCCTCGTTGATACCCGCAAGGCCCTGGCCCTGCGCAAAGGTGTTTGCGGCGATGACCGCACACATCACAGAAAAAAGGATTCTTCTTTTCATTGTCGAATCGTTTGGGTAAGACATAAATTTGAATTCGACAACAAAGATAAATGGGGATAATGCGCTATGATTCAGAGGTGTCATCAGATGTCATCAAATGTCATCAGATGTCCTTGCCGTACAACGGATGAAAAAGAAAAAACAGGTTTCCTCCACTTTGGAAGAATGCCTGTTGCATGTTTTCGTTAAATGGGTACATCATATAAAAAATCCCATATACTTTAACGCATACAGGATTTTCCGAACATGACAAATATTGCCTTTTCAGACCAGATTCCTCCAGTCAGTAACATGTTTGCTTTCTTTCCTCTCTCTTTTCAAAGGCAACGCATTCCCCTCCTTATCCACATACTTCCCCATCAGTTCCTCAATCAGCTTCTTGTTCTCCACCTGGGAGGAGAACAGTTCAAACATGTCCGTTTCCCGGATGGAATGCAGTGTCATGGCCGCCCTGTATGATTTGTTCTCGTCCGAGCCGGCGCCATTCAGGTTAAGCAGCACGTCGCCTACATTGAGCAGGTCAGCAGGAGTAACCATCGGAGCAATGGCTTCCGTTTCGGGAGAGCGGCTGTCCAGTTCCTCCTGTTCTTCTTTCAGCATTCTCATCTCCTCCAAAGGCAGTTTGCATTCCACTTCATCTTCCGGAATATCCTTATCCGCTCCGATAAAATCACTTCCGGTTTCCAGTTGCTGGCTCATGTAAGGAGCGACGGTCTTCCCGGCATTCTCGTCCAGATAGACAAATCGGGTAGCTCCCATCACATCCTGTGCATTTCCCGGTTCACCGTTGTCTTTTTCTGCTTGTGGCCGATTGCGGGGAGTATAAAGCAGATCACAGATTTTACCTATTCTCTCTTTTTGTTTCCATACCTTATATAACAGATAAGCGGTACAGCCGAACCGTATTGATAAATAAACTATTTCTTCCATTCTATTGGCTTTTGAGTTGCTTCTTGATTATATATTTCATTGATGATATGCTGATACCTTTCCAGATGGTCTGACAGTACACTCCCTAAAAACATGGGGACAGACATTTCCGGTGCAATGACCGGCAATACTTTGGCAACAGTCCTGTACAATGTATCGTTAATATAGGTCTGCCTTCTTGCTCCCGATAGTTTCACTTTCAGAAACCGGCTCCGGTATTCATCTGAATCAGCCGCTCCATCCGGTGTTTTTTTTATTTGCTGTCTGGAAGAACCGTTTTTCTTCTCCTGTTTCTCCGGACAAGGTCCAGCCTGACTTTTTATTTCCGGCTCCTCTTCCGGAGGAACCGTTCTTTCCAAAGCGGTCACATCTCCTGCCATCATGCGTTTCAATGCCTCCTCGTCCACTTGGTAATCCGTTCTTCTTTTGGTGGTCATAATTGTTTTTATTGAAGTTTCAGTATGGTTTCTATTTCCGCTGCCAGCAGGTCCAGACTGCTTCCTTTCATTGCGGAGGAAGATGGAGGGAACAAAGTGCTGCGGAACAGAGGCCCTTTCATTCCGGAGTCTTTTTTGTAACGTTCTGCACTGGGAATGACGGTTTCCAGTACCGGCAATTTCAGCGAACGGAAAATTTCAGTATAGCCGTTATACAGGTCTTTGGAAACACGTTTGTCCATCCGGTTCCAGAACATATGGATACCACGCAAGGGTACATCCTTATGCCGGTGCATGTATTCCCGGATGGCAAGGACAAAAGACATACTGCTCCGCATTGCCATTCTTTCCTGCGTGATGGGGGTGAATACATAATCCATATTGATTACGGACTGGAATACACCTGGCACATTTACGGTGCCCGGAAGGTCAAAAAGGACAAGGTCATAATCCAGCTCCGACTTTTCAAGAAAGCGTCCGGCCGTTTCCCGGGCTTCTTCCGGAGTGGAGTTCAGGATGCTGTAGGCTTTCCTGCCGCTTGCTCCGAACTGTTCCACCAGCTGGTTTTGCAGATGCACGTTCTTTTCAATGTTTCCCACTTCCCAGTTCCGCATGGTACTGATGCTGTGCTGTGGATAATCACAATCCACCACCAGTACGTTATACCCCTTCAGGTAATGGAAGTAACTGGCGAGCAATACCGTGAACGTGGATTTTCCCACACCGCCTTTCTGGTTGCTCAAAGCGACAAATAAAGGTTCTTTCTTCATAGGCTTGAATTTAGAGTGTATAATTTGTTTCATATCTGTCCGGATTTTTTCGTTTCATCACACGGCAATGCATCCGTTGGTATATGGCAATGACGCATTGTTTGCCGGTTTGCATGAATACATTGCATACCATATTGCACCAGTGTAAAACCGGTTGCCGATGGGCATTGCCATATAAGGTGCATTGCATTCATGCAATATGGGGTTCAATGTATCCCATACTGCATTGCACGGATGCAATGTATTCCGTCATGCAGAATTGTTGTGCAGCATATATGGCATTGCACATATAGGGATGATGCCGCATTCACATCATGCACCACCTGTGGCAGGCAAGCAATACCCCTTACAGGACAATGTTTCAATGTATGCCCTCATGCACTGTGCCAAAAGTAGCGGCTATTTTTGAAACTTCCACCAACATTTCCCCTACCTGACATCAGATGTCGTCAGATGTCATCAAATGTCATATCAAACGCTGTTTACCAATCGGTTATCACTGTCTAATTTTGCAAAATCGGAATCAGACGATGGAAAAGAACTGACTTCGTCGGACCACAGCGTTCCGTGAACGTCGCGCAGCAATCCGACGAAGGAGGATTCTCTGTTCAAGCGAACAGAGCAAGTTGTGTTTTCGGCAGCCCGAAACTTTTCGGGCATCCCAAAACCAACTTGCCCGGCAAAAGCCGGGGGATTTTTCTCCAAAGTCGAAAAATCTGGAAAAAAGTCAAATCATAAAATCCCTAAAGTGCATGAAAGAAAGCTCAAGGAAAAAAATGGGACGAAAGCCCAAAGCAGATCCGGCCATACATCGTTACGGCATCAAGTTGACAAATGAAGAAAACGTACGCTTTGAAGCGGCATTCTCTGAATCCGGCATGAAAGAAAAAGCGGGATTCATCAAGAAATCCATTTTTGGAGGTCGCATTAAAGTTGTGAAAATCGACAAGGCGACAATGGACTACTACATCAAACTGACCGAATTCCACAGGCAGTTTCAGGCCGTCGGAAACAACTACAATCAGGTTGTCCGGACTTTGAAGAACAATTTCGGGGAAAAACGTGCGATGGCATTACTCTACAGGTTGGAGAAACTGAGCATCGAACTGATGCTTGTCTGTAAAAAAGTCATAGTGCTAACCCAGGAATACGAGCGGAAATGGTTGCAAAAATAAGTCACGGAACAAGCCTTTACGGAGCACTTGCCTATAACTACGACAAGGTAACGGCAGGTACCGCCGAGATTCTTTCGGGCAACCGCATGATTTCCGACAGATTGGGATTGCCCAGTGAGGACATACGTCTGGCATTGCTCTCTTTTGAGAACTACCTGCTGGCAAACCGCAATACGGAGAAGCCCGTCCTGCATATCTCCCTTTCTCCGGCACCGGAAGACTGGCTGACTGATGGGCAATTGGTAGAGTTGGCGGAACGGTATATGCAGAAAATGGGCTATGGGAATCAGCCGTACATAGCCTACAAACATGCCGATACCCATAATGCCCACATTCATATCGTCAGTGTCTGTGTGGACGGACAGGGAAAAAAGATCAGTGACGCCTACGAGCACCGCCGTTCCATGACCGCCTGTCGGGAACTGGAAACGGATTTCGGCTTGCGCAACGGAGCGGACACGGAAAGGCGGAATCCGAAAGCGGAACTAAAAAAGGTGGATGCTTCCTTGGGGGATGTCCGCCATCAGGTAGGCAACACCCTTAAAGCCGTACTGGAAAGCTACCGTTTCCAAACTTTCGGGGAATACAGCGCACTGCTTTCCACACTCAACATCGAGGCGAAACAGGTCAGGGGGGAGTACAACGGCGTACCCTACACCGGCATTGTCTATTCTGCCACGGATGATACCGGCAAGGTGGTCAGTCCGCCGTTCAAGAGTTCCCGTTTCGGCAAACGCTTCGGGAATGAGCTGTTGGAAAAGCGGATGTTGATGAATCTGAAAGCTCTTAAAGAGGGGAAATGGACACCCTCCATACAGGCGGACATCGCCCGTGCCTTGCGGCAGGCGGATTCACGGAAACGGTTTGTGGAACTGCTGGGGCAAAAAAATATCGATGTGGTGTTCCGTGAGAATGAGCGGGGACGTATCTACGGTGTCACCTTCATTGACCACAACCGACGGGAGGTTTTCAACGGTTCACGCATGGGCAAGGAGTTTTCCGCCAATGTGTTCAACGACTATTTCCAATGGTTGGAAAACATACCCGAAAAGGAACGGGGCGGACATTCCGCTACAGAACTTCGGCAGCATCACCGCCACGAATCCGGCAGCACGCTCGAACTGGCGGCGGGCATTCTTTCGATGGAAACCAACCCGCGTGACTATGAGGAGGAAGCCTTTGCACGCCGCATGAAGAAAAAGAAGAAGACCGGACGCAAACGTGGCATTTAGACAAAACAAGTATCAACCCATTTATATACAATTCTTATGCAGCAGGAAGACGATTTGAGGGCGCTTGCCAAAATCATGGAATTTGGCAGGGCCGTGAGTATTTTTCTTTTGGTGGTACACGTCTATGTGTATTGTTATCCGAGTATCACCGCGTGGAACTTGAACCTTGCGGTGATGGACAGGATTCTGGTGAATTTCAATAATACGACCGGGATTTTCAACTGTATTCTCTGGAGCAAACTGTTGGCAGTGCTTCTGCTGGCCGTTTCCTGTCTGGGTACGCACGGGGTCAAAGGTGAAAAGATAACCTGGCCTAAAATTTATGCGGCGCTGGTGGCAGGATGCGCACTGTTCTTTCTGAACTGGTGGTTGCTTGAGCTGCCATTGCCGCACGCGGCAAATACCGCATTCTATATTTTTACTCTTACGGCAGGCTATCTCGCCCTGCTGATGTCGGGGCTATGGATGAGCCGCCTTTACAGGCACAACCTCATGGAAGATGTGTTCAATATGGAAAATGAGAGTTTCATGCAGGAAACCCGACTGATGGAGAATGAGTATTCGGTAAATCTCCCGACGAGATTCTATTATAAAAAACGCTGGAATAACGGATTTGTCAATATTGTCAATATTTTCCGTGCCTGCATGGTTATCGGAACACCGGGTAGCGGCAAGTCCTATGCGATAGTCAACAGTTACATACGCCAGCTTATAGCCAAGGGCTTTGCGATTTACATCTACGATTACAAGTTTGATGACCTGTCCACCATAGCCTATAATTCTTTGTTGAAGAATATGGACAAGTACGAGGTCAAGCCCCGGTTCTATGTCATAAATTTCGACGATCCGCGCAGGTCTCACCGATGCAATCCTATCAATCCGGAATTTATGACGGACATTTCCGATGCGTACGAGGCGAGCTATACGATAATGCTCAACCTCAATCGCACCTGGATTGAAAAGCAGGGTGACTTTTTTGTAGAATCCCCCATCATTCTGCTTGCTGCAATAATCTGGTATTTGAAGATTTACAAGAACGGGATTTATTGTACGTTCCCGCATGCGGTGGAATTACTGAACAAGCCTTATTCGGACCTGTTCACCGTCCTGACTTCCTATCCGGAGTTGGAAAACTACCTTTCTCCTTTCATGGATGCATGGAAAGGAGGGGCGCAGGATCAGCTCCAGGGCCAGATTGCTTCGGCAAAAATCCCCCTTACGCGTATGATTTCCCCACAACTATACTGGGTGATGACAGGAAATGATTTTTCGTTGGATATCAACAATCCGAAAGAACCCAAATTACTTTGTGTCGGCAACAATCCGGACAGGCAGAACATCTATTCGGCTGCACTCGGACTATATAATTCCCGTATTGTCAAACTTATCAACAAGAAAAGACAGCTCAAATGTGCCGTAATCATCGATGAGCTTCCCACCATTTATTTCCGGGGGCTTGACAATCTGATTGCAACGGCACGAAGCAACAAGGTGGGCGTGCTTCTGGGTTTTCAGGATTTCAGCCAGCTGACCCGCGATTATGGTGAAAAGGAGTCCAAGGTTATTCAGAACACGGTAGGAAATATATTCAGCGGGCAGGTGGTCGGAGAAACCGCAAAGACACTTTCTGAACGCTTCGGCAAGGTGCTCCAGCAGCGTCAGTCCGTTTCCATCAACCGTCAGGATGTTTCCACTTCCATCAACACGCAGCTTGACTCGCTCATCCCGGCATCCAAGATTGCCAATCTGTCGCAAGGTACGTTTGTCGGGGCTGTGGCGGATAATTTTGGCGAGAAGATAGAACAGAAAATATTCCATGCCGAAATTGTTGTAGACCATGCGGCGGTCAGTGCGGAAGAAAAAGCCTACAGGAAAATCCCTTTCATCAACGAATTCAAGGACAAGGACGGTAATGACATCATGATGCAGCAGATTCAGCGTAACTACGACCAGATCAAGTCGGACGCGCAGGCCATCATCAACGAAGAGATGGACCGTATCAAAAACGACCCGGAGTTATGCAAGCGATTGGGGCTGGATAATGAAAAAACATCCAAGAAGGAGTAATCCTTCCTATCATTAAATATCAATGAAGTGCGTGGGGGGGGATTTTCCCATCAATTCCCCCCATACTATTAGGCCGGAGCTCTGCAATAGGAGTATTCCTTTCATCTACTTCCCGAACTCCACGACAATCTCCGTCACTTCCCCATGTACTCTCCGCACATTCAGCACCCGTGCAGGAATCCCATGGTTGAAACAGCATTGGATAAACTCCATCCCGATAAACACTCCTGTATTGTATTCCCCTGTATCGTTCTCCGTGTTTTTGCAGAAAGTTACGGTTCCTTTCATCTTTTCATTCCTTCTCTTGCGGTATTGCGCTTCCTTTTCGTACATCACAAAGACTTCTCCTCTGACAATCTGCACCTGTTGGCCTTCGGTTTGTAGGAATTGCAGGTAACTTTCCAGCAGGTCTTCCGGGCATCCGCTATGGGATAGCATGTTTCTTATCCCTTGTATCTGAATCGAATTTTCCATTGCTTTTTATTTGGCTATGATTATCTTTTTATCCTTGATGACAAGTGTGTCTTTCCCGCCATGATTCGTCAGGCTTACATCCTTCAAGTCAATACGGCTGTTGGAGATGGAAAACTCCTGATGAATCGTATCATTCCGCAGGAAGTGGATGTCCTGTTTGTATAGGTTCGGAATGGAAAAGAACAGGGCTATGATTCCGCCCATGCAGCATACCATCAACAGGGTAAAGGCAACAAACCACCGCTGGTATTTTCTGTCATCCAAAACCTTCACTTCAACCGGTGCTGGCTCTTCGTTGATTGTTGCCTTTTTCTGGTTGCATATCACGCGGCATCTCAAATTGGGGAATTCATGCAGGCTGAACAGGTCCGGAATCTGTTGCAGGAATTGCAAGTATTGTTTGGTTTCCATCTGCACTTCCAGTTCCATGGTTACACGGATGACACTTCTTTTCATTATCTTGGGTTTCCCCAATGCGCCTGCGGGCTTGGCGACATTGATGGGACGGATGTCCGATGCTCCGTTATCCATGCTCATGACAAGCTCCATGCTGGTGCTTCCCAACGAAGGGGTGTCCGCCGGATGGATACCATAAGGTGAAGAGTTTTCCGTTCCCTCATATTCCGCTATCAGGTCTGCTATTTCTCGCACCTCGGTTACTGCCACGTTCTTTGCCTCTGCATTCACAAAGGTTTCTACTTTTGCCTTCACTCTGTCGGTCAGAAAGGCTTTTATCTTGTCTTCGCTTTTCTTATGGATAAGGTAGCTCGGATATTTTTTGGTAAAGTTTCGGGCTACGTTTTCCATATAGTCCATTGTATAATCATATATATCGTCAATCGATATATAGAATATCAACGCAATATGAAAATCACTAAATAGAGTATACATAGCTATCTAATTATTATTAGGGTTTCATTATTTCTATATCAGCAATAGGTATATAACCTATAAAAAAATTGAATACAGAAGAAATTTTGCACCATTTCTTTTCTATAGAATTTATAATAATAGGCATTCCAAAACTAATTTGTATGCTATCTGCTCCAATTTGAGTCAATTCTCCTTTGATAGACGTATATATATGTGAAGTACAAAGAAACCCCTTGTCTCCAGGTTTAATATCAAAATTAATTCTTGGGGCATAAAAATATTTTTGCAAAAAATCGTTACTAATATTTTTGATTTTACTTATCGAAGATCCTATTTGAGCTTGCTTAAATTTGTTATAACTACATTTTGGAACAGATTTTTCAGTATAATAATTGTAGCCATCATAATATATTTTCCCATAAAATTCTGCATCCTTACAATAAATTATATATATAGGTTTCTCTTTATTATTATAATATATAATTTTTTTAAGATATCCACCGTCAGGCCAAGTTTCTATGGTTTTTCTAATATTATTTTGATTATCAAAATATATGGTAGCTAGTATATTCATATCACTGTCTATCTCTCCTACAAGCGCATAATGATACATATTTTCAAAGTCTAAAAATTCTTCATTCACACATCGACCTAAGCTATCAATGAGTGTAAGATATGCAATGCGAAGTGGCATCTTATTTATACTATCAACTTCTCGCTGAAAAACATTACAATTTTGTGATAGCCCAATAGATATAAATAACAACTGAAACAAAACCCAAATAAATATTTTCATATATTTTCTTATTTTAATTCCCAAAAATGAACTGATTTTGCATGATTCCAATAATTATGTTTGCCTATCGCATTTCCATTATACCACAAGGTTGCATGTCCGCTTGCCCATCTATAATTATTAGACTCAAGAATGTAGATTCCCTTTTTTTCTTTAAGTTTCGAATAAACATCATTAAAGCAAGAAGGAGAATTGATTATAATATCAGCTTTTCCAAAAACAGAATCAGAAGACAACCATTTTAACAGTTTAATAGCACTTGTTATAATCCTCCTCCCTTTATATTCACCTTTTAGTATGACAAAATCTCCTTTTACTTTTATATTGGCACCTAATAAAGCAATAGACACCCTTGTAGCACAAGCATTTACAAAAATACGTCTATCGTAATCTTCGCCAAAAATTCTTTTGAAAACACTAACTGCAGGTTCATCATTTTCATTTAATGTACCTGCATTTATTTTGGGATAATGTTTGTATACATCAATCCATTTAGGTCTATTTATTTTCAATAAAGTTGATTTAAAACCTTCAACTTCAACAATAATATCTACCATTCTAACACAAATTTAAAGTATATTTCTCAAAAACATTTTCAATAATAACCTCACTATTATTATTAACTCGTCCTATAATCTGTATTTGATTTGTTCCTACTGCAATAGAAGTTGAATCATTTCTTTTTATCAATATAGCCATGCATTCGCCAGGCATATATCCATGAGTTTTTATATGTAAATTTAAGTCAATATAATGTCTTGACTTCTTTTTCAAACGAATATAATTTTTACTATACGTCCAATAAACTTCAGTGATTCCTTTATCTTCAATTTTTACCAAAGGAGAAATAGACTGCTTTTGCATAATGTCACTGATTTTCCACACCTTCTCCCTAACCTCCAGATTATTCCTTTTGATAATCCCCGGTGACAAATACAGCACCATCATCATCGGAGAGTTTCCGACACTCATATACTCCTCTATTTTCACACAGAAGCAGTCCCAGAACCGGAAAATGTCCGCAATCTCCACTTCGTTGTAGATGAAATGGATTTCCCCGTTGTGCATGGCTCCTTCGTTCAGCCAGTCATAGAAGAACTGCTCTTCACCCTTGCACTCAAACGCAAGCGTAATTAAGTCTCCCTCGACCGGCAGACACTCCTGATTACCGATTTCCTCGCATACTTGGATGTGGAGTTGTATGATTTTTCTCAGATTCGGGTCATCATAGTGCCGGATGTGGCACCGATAGTTATAATAGAGTATCGGCACCTCCATTCCTCTTATTTTCAGAATAGTTTCATAAATCATGATAATACAGTTTCAGGTGAATGACTATGGTAATAGGTCACGGCTAATCCAATAGTATGTCTGCCCGTTGGACTGGAACGACTTGCCGGCGGCTTCGTCCAGCAGTTTTTTCTTTTCCTTGAAATATTCAATCAGCATGTCCAGCTCCGCATCCGTAATCATTTTCTTTTTCCGCAAGTCCTTGACACGGTAAACTTCAAAGAAAGGATAGTCGGTCGGGCAGGAGGTAAACCTTTGCAAGGCCTCTGACAGGGGCATTCTCAGGAAAGTCTTTCTCCCTACCTTGCAATATCTGTCCCTGTTGCGCTCTGAAAGGAAATGTCTGACCAGTTTTCTCCTTGCACGGCGGGTTGAGGCATATTCCGGTGCGTTCAGGCTGTCCGTCTTTACACGTACGGTAGATTCTTCGGCATCTGCCTGTAGGTAGTCGTCTGGACAGTCGCAGATATCCACCTTCGCTTGCTTTTTCTTTTTGACCGCTTCGTATTTATAGTCAACGATCAGCTTGGAGGGGGCTTCCACATACTTTCTCAACCGTTTGAACTCCTCTTCGTTGACAAGCAGATAATAGTCCAGTGTGGAGGACAGCGAGTCCGGCAGTACGATTGGCTGTGCAGGCAGGCTCCAGGCAGGTTCGGTATCCGGAAGTACGGATAGCATGGGGTGTACCCCCGACTGGCGGATATGGTAATAAGCTGTCATTGTCGAATCTGTCCTATATCGGTGTGTACCCACTTCGTCGAATGCCCTTGCCAGGCTGTTGCTCAGCAGGGTATTGTCAAACTTCACTTGTATCAGCATGGAATCCACGGCGGTGGTCAGTCCTTCCAGTTCCAGCGATTCGTTCTTTTGCGGAAACACCAGCCATCCCTGTGTCATGCTCCGATTTGGAAAGTCCAGACAATAGGTGTTATGGTTCACCTCCGCATATTCGTTTTCATTTCTGATTTGTTCGGGATATACAATCAGTTCCCGTTTTTTCCGGCTGATGCGTGGTGCCGAGCAATCTATCATGTTCCCGATTTGCAGCACGAAGTTGTTGAAGTTATCCGGTTCTCCTCCGTAGAGCTGGAAGCCGATCATGCGGCAGTTGTTTTTTACCAGCTTGTTCACCAAGGTGGAGTCTGCCCACTCGCTGTTGAACCCTTTATCGCCGATGACAACCAGGATATTGGTTTCATCCGGACATTTGTTGAATTGCTCCACTCCGATCCGAAGGCCGGACCAGCTGCCGAATCGTCCGTATGTAGGTTTCAGTTGCTCGGCATTACGTGCTTTGGCGGAAAGGAAATCAAGCAGCTCCATGTAGTCGGGAGTCAGTTTGCAGATGGGGTCTTTCCGGCTGTCCGGTTCGTTGAAGGTAAGCACGGCACCGAACCTGAAAGAAAAGCTGTCGTCATTCACCAGTTGCGATTGCAGTCCCTGGATGGCATTCACCACGGCTGGAAACCGTTGGATGGTGTTCTCTTTTCCTTCCAGGACAAACATGAGGTTTATTTTTTGCAGGTCCTTCTCTATCTTGTTTTTGAAAGTCCCGTAATAGATTGGATTGCCGTTGACATTCAGCACATAGCTTTCCCGTTTGTCGATGACCGGCATCGGAAGCCGGGTTTTGAAGCAGAAGCTCGTGTCATTGTTCCGGTAGGACAGTACCGGGCTGTAGCGGATAGCAGGCTGGCTGGCCGAAAGTTGCAGTTTCCGCTTCAGGTCGTTGGATAATAGCGGCAAGGTGTCTTTCCGTTCCCTGTCTTTAAAAACAAGCGTGCTGTCCGGCAGCGAGGTTATGTCTATATGGAGCTGCTGTTCGGGGGCGGTCAGCAGGCGTTCGTCTATCCATCCGATGACAGCATGCCCTATGCTGTCTGCGTCAAGCTGCGGCTTGTCTGCCACGAGGGTGCATCCTTTGTCTTCCGATATTTGATAAGGATATACGACACTGTAAAATGGAATCTTGCCAGCCTCTTGTGTCAGGTCTGTATTTTTGAACAGTTTTACGGAGTCGTTGGCAAAATACGTTTTTGGGGTGGCCAATGCCACGCTGTCGTTCAGCATGACCACCTGTTTGTTTTTGAATCCGGTAACAATGTCGGTAAAGCCGCTCCGGGTCAGCAACAGGTCGTTTTGGTTGATCCATCCGCAGTATTTTACCTGTTTCCATTCTTTCAGTTTCCCGTTTTTCAGAATGGCTGGGTCGTATTGAATGACTCTGAGCCAGTCTCCTTTTCGCTTGATGACGAGAAATGCGTCCATGTATTTCACAGACTGCATCTCGTTCTTTCCGCTCGGACTCAGATAGGTCGTTCCTGCTTCATTGGCAAAGACAATCCATGGGGTATGCTTGGGCAGTGTCTGGCTGCGGGGAGCCTTTACCCCTTCTATGGAATAGTTTCGCATATATTCACGGGGTACATTCTTTATCCGCGTAAAACGGTGTACCGGTCCGCAGGATGCCATACAGATGATGCACCCGCAAATCCATCCTCCTTTTATGAGTGTCGATATGCAATTCTTTTTCATGCCTCATTTGTTTTTTTGTTCGGAAAAGCGTTCGTGCTGTGTTACCATCAGCTGCATCACACATTCGTTGTTCAGGTTGTCTCCCATATCGACGAACACCTCGTCTATAAGGGTTTTCCTGCGTGCTATGATTTTCAGTCCTTGGCAATAGGAATAGAAATCATTCTTCTTGCTGTTGTTGACGGTTACCGCTATGTCTGGATTTCCGCAAAGGTATTTCTTCAGGATATAATTGTAATGGGTATTGAACGGCTTGCCGTCCACGATGGCTTGCAAGTGTTCACGGATGTCATTGCCGATGATGACAAGCACGTCTGTCGAGTCGTTCTCCGTATATTGGGGAAGGATTTCAATGGTGTGCCGGACCGGATATTGGGTATTCTCCGTAGTCAGCAGAACCTCGTATATGCCGGGTTCTGTATAGGCGTAGAGTGGGTTCTGCTCCCGCGAATCGACAATTCCGGATTCTCCGAACTGCCAGCGCCATTCTTTCGACGGACCGTATCCTTTGAAAGATACGATTTCTCCTTGAAAGGCGGTTGCCGGTGCTTTCATCCTGACAAGCTCGTCGCTTCCGTAATCATCCCGGCTCCTGTGTACTGTGATGATCTGTTTCCTTTCCAGTCCTCCGTCCACTTGAAGGCGCACTTGGTAGCGTCCCGGTTTCTTGAACACGTATTCTCCGCTCCGTTCGTGTGATATGTCCCCGTTGCCGAATTCCCAAAGCCAGGAGCGTGCGTTGCGGGTGCTGTCTGCATAATGGACTGTTTCTCCGGTTTCCACCTCTATGGGGGTCAGTGTCATACGCACGGTGCGGCTGGAAAAGAACAGCCGGATCAGTATGGCGACAAGGATGCACAGCAGCATGGCTGCGATTACGAACAGAATCTTTCTGGTATAAATTTTTCCCATGTCATTTGTTTTTAGTTCCTGAGCGCAAGTCTTCCTCCTTTTTCTGCAAGCCTATCTCGCACTCCTCCAGATTGGCTTTGAACAGACTTATGTTTTGTCCGATACTCCATAGCTGTTTCCTGTCGGACAGCCACATGGCATAAAAGTCGGCAATGTGCATGAACAGCTTGTATCGCTTGTCCCAGCTGTTCCTTTCGTATGTGTTCCGCAGGTTGTTTATCAGATAATGGATGTCGTCTTCTTCATACTGGGCGTAAACGCCCGGTTCAAATGTTTCTATTTTACGGAACAGGGAGTCCACCGGCAACTGGCTTTCCGCTTGTTCCTGCTGGAAATCCTTGATGCGGTTCATTTTGATCTTTACGAACTCTTTCTGCTCAAACATCTTGAAATCTGAGTTCCACATGAAAATTACCAGACAACACGCTACGGTTGTCAGGAAAAAGAACAGGAATACATAGGCATGTCCCATGAATATTTCCCGTTTGTTCATTGTCTTTCTGTTGTTGTCCATGGCTTTCCGTTTTATTGTTTGTTGCCGCCGGAACCCACATTCAGGTTACGCCTTGTTTTCCAGTTGTCTTGGATGCACTGCATAAGGTCTTTCTTCACCATCTCTTCCTGGATATTCAGCAGACGGATGGAGTCTTTTACCCCGAGGAAGATGTTGAGGTTTTCCAGCAGCTGCCTGTAAAGCCTGCAATCTTTGGTGTCCATGCCTTGGACATATTTGAGCAGGTTCATCTTGCGCGTACTGACTACGCTTTGCAGGAGCTTGTCGTTTATTTGCGGTGAAGTGTTCATCAGTTTCATGTACTGGTAGATGGAGTCCATGCTGTTCGACAGGGACAGCTCTTTGGCATAGATATGGTCATATTCCAGTGCCTGCTCCGTGATTCGCTTTACTTCTATGCCGGAGGTTTTCAGGAAACAGGCAAAGATGCTTACCGCAAGGATTGTGCAGCATGTCAGATAGCCCGCGAATCTCAGATAGGCTTTCCTTACTTCTGTGTTGTTTTTCGGTTTCATATAGGATGATGTTTTATATTCATAAATAGGTGCTGATACCCAGATAGGCGCCTTGTTCGATTGGGGTTCCCAGCCAGAACCGGGCGTCTTCCTGCTGGATGATGTAGCGGATCTGTATCTCCTTGTCCGAGGGGAGGAACAGTTCTGTCAGCGCATTCAGTATTTTACTGTCGGCGGCGCCGGGAAAGAAGTTCTCCATCCGTCGGGCGGACAGGGGACCGATTTCCACCAGCATCTGGTAGGTGCCGTCGGCAAAACTGTTTCCCAGAACCATGTCGTCTCCCAGAATGCAGCTTCCCAATTTGGGAATAAGGCAGGAATCCACTTCCACCACGCATTTGTCTCCTCTCTTGATATGCACGGGCACACCGGTCAGAATGGTCATGCACTCGCCGGTTTTGGAGAGGCTCGCTGTAATCTGTTCCATATAGGCCAGCATATGGACAAGCATGACCGCCAAATGGGTCGGCAGCAGTTCCAGTACGGGCCATTGACCGGAAAAGATGCTTACGAAATCCGGATGTACGTTCATCTCGTCAATGCGGCGTTCCTTGTTCTGGAAGGCTACCAGCATATGGTCCAGGGAGATTTCGAAAGGCTTGAAGAAACGGCGGGCGAAAAATTCCTCTTCACGGTGGATGCGGATTTCGTCCAGCACCTGTTCCTTCGATATTTTCTCGGACTGGTAAAGGTTCTTGTGGAATATGCCTTCGGGCAGCTCGTCATAAAGGCTTCTCCTGTTCACATAAAGATACAGGTAATCCGTCAGGTCATAATGGGAATATTCCGGGTGGATGTCATGGATGTCTTTCGAGAATCCGCGCCGGATGTCTCCCCGTCTGAATATGAGGGTACGCTCTGCATCATACCCGGCCTCTTTCAGTCCGCTGGCCACCACTTCCGCCTTGAAGTCGGTATCCGGCAGGTTGAATGAATGGGAATGTTCGTCAAACCGTACTATTTTATCTTGTTCTTCCGTCATGTCCGTTCGCTTATAGGGGATTAGTCCAGTATGTTCCAGCGTGACTCGCTCGATTCTTTCGGTTGTCTGGAGCGTTCGGCGACAACGATGTTTTCCTTGTGCTTGCCGATATATTCCAGACGGCTGAGGGTTGTCCACAGATCATTGAACAGGTATAGGAAACGTTCCGTCGTAACCATCAGTTGGCGGATATTGTGGTGGTTGTACAGCAGCCCGCAGTTTTCCCTCAGCAGGCCTTCGTAGGCACCGGGAGTGATGCCGTTCCATTCGTTGAAATATTTCAGCAGGTCCTCCTTGTCTTCCTTTTCCATGAAACTCAGGCATACATACAGGCGGTGAGCCAATGTGGAGAATACGTTCAGGAAGTGTAGCGGTGAATAGTATTGCCCCTCGTTGCGGAAGGAGAAGTAGATATCGGATATGCACAGCATGACATGGCGGCACAGCATACCGATGTTGGTGGCCAGGCTGGTCTGTTTTTCTGCATTCTCCACTTTGGCAAGGATGTCAAACGAGGCCTTTTCTATGGAATCCACAAGTTGCCCGAATTTGGTATAGTAGCCTTTCAGGTCCGGATGGCTGGACATGCTTGTGCATGGCGGGATGAAGTTTCCGTCCACTTCACAGCGGTTTCCGTTCTTGCGCAAGCGGCCGATCAGCAGAAAGTGTCTTCCCAGCTCGCTTCCGTCGGTCTGTCCGCTCGGCAGCACGCTCAATGCATATTTGGGTAAGGCATTGGGCTGGCGTGGACTGATTTCCTTCTCGTTCGGAATACCCGAAGGAAGATGCTCGAAAGGGTCTGCCATCAGTATGACATCCCACCGCTTGTCCTTTTCTTCTTCCTTGTCTGTAGGGATATGGAAACTGGCGGTGAGTTCGTCATCCTCACCGGCATCATAATCTATCAGGTAACCTCCGGAAGTAAGGGCGTGGCAACGTTTCAGACGGACTTCCAAGGTGCCTGTAACGAGTTCCGTAATGCTGAAATCGCCGGAAACCGGTTCTCCTTTCTTGAATGGCAGGAGTCCGTAGGTATTGCGGTTCAGATGAAATGACTGGTATTCGCACAACCGGTCCGTAAAGTGGTCTTCCTGTTGGGTGAAATGCCCTTTGTTGACAGGCATTCCGTCTGCCCAGTTTACCAGCGGATATTTTTTCTTTTGGCTCTGTTTTCCTATCATAATGTTTCTATTTAATATTCGTTATACTTTATAAGTTCGTTTGCCACACGCTTGGCTATGATTACATCGTGTCTTTTCAGCTTGTTGCCGGCAAGTGTAACGTCGGGGTCTATATAGCGCCGTCTCTTGAAAAAGGACGGTTTGGTATAGAATACCCATTCGTAATAGGCTCCTCCTTCATTCTTATATACGATGGGCGAAGACGGTGATTTGAGGTTGCAGTCGTCAATCATGCGCTGGAACCACTGCCCGAAGATGACATCCTCGGATGCCTTGCCGGTTATGCGTTCCGATGCGGTGTCATCCACCCTGCGGAATATGTCCACATCCATTACGATACTCCGTTCACGGTTGATGTACAAGGTATCCGAGTCATATTCCTCCGAATATTTCCATACTTTATAAATTTCAATGGGTATGTCGAAATAGCTGTTCACCGTTTGGGAATACAGGAGTGGAAATGCAAAGGGCAGCAGGCAGGTGGAGGCCCAGATGCCGTACTGGAGTTCGTTGCAGAGGTTGAACACTACGGAAAAAAGTCCGGCCCCCAGAAGCATGACCGTAACCGTCAGCAGGCATTGGATGCCGAAAGAAGGCATTTCCTTGCTTGATGCGAACACTTTGCGAAGGATGAGCCGGTTGTAATATCCGGCAGTCCAGTACAGGATGACCAGCAGGATATAGGCATAGGGCATGAAGTTATAGTCCATGAATCCGGACAGACTGGGCAGGGCAAGGATTATGCCGCACAGCAGCAGATACGCAATCAGTTTTTTGTTGTTGAGCAGCTTGTTCTTGCGTGCGATAAAATAGGCTGCGATTCCGAAAATCACGGTCAGCAGCGGCATCAGCAGGTACGATGAAATGAGATGTTGGGTAACTGGGTTCATAAGTATGGTATTTATGCTTTATTGTATTCTATGAATATCCGGTAATTGAATGTGTCCGGCGAACAGGCCGAGAGTTTGGTACGCAGGTTGTCTTTTATCTGTTTTTCCTGCGAAGGCTCATCCAGTTTCGTTCCAAGAATCAGATGGACTTCTTTGGTTCGGATCAGTCCTTCGTGCGGCATCGGGCTGATTTCCACCCCGTTCCGGATTTCTGTCCGCACCAGCAGTTCGCCGAGTTCTTTTTTGCAGAAGCTGGCTATGTCGTTCTGTGTCAGGACACGGCCGTGCGAAATGAAGGCGTATTTGTAGATGTCAATCCGTTCTCTGTTTTGGGGGGCTTGTTTCCCTCCGTAGGTGGTACTGACCAGAGCCAGTGTCTTCGGGTCCAGGTAAGTGGTGGCATTGGGGGACAGGTTTACGCCTGCCTGTATCCGGTTTCCTACCTCACAGTTGGTTGTCCAGTATTTGACGGTAATCTGCCCCTTGCCGGACAGTTCGTCAATCATAAGGTAATAAGGTGTTTCCCTGAACTCGTTCATGTTGTCTGCCGTCTGTTTCATTTGTGCCATCAGCTGCTCCATCTGGATGGTAAGTGCCTGTAGCTTGATGCTTGATACGGCATTGAAGGCATGGGTCTCGTCATCCAGCAGGTCGGACAGATAGCCGAGCAGCTCCTTGGCGGAACGGGAGTCGAAACGCTCGCATCCTCCTTTGCGGATGGAGTAGGTTCCATAGCTTTCTGTGGAATCCTTTGCGAGATAGAGGAGTTCATGGTAGTTCTTTCCGTCAGAATCCTTCACGCTGTGTACGGACAGAAGGGATTCGTAGCTGCCCGTGCGCAAGGGTATCACCCTGAAAGTTTCCTCAAGGGTGGTCGTCTGTTCGTGAAGCGTCTTGTTCTCTACAGGCACGATGTTGATGCCGGCATGAAGTTCTTCAAGGACTTCCGCTGTGAAATGGGCGGGGAACTGTATCTTCACCCATACCAGCTTGTCCTGCATCTTCTCCAGAACGGCCTCTTTGAAACAGGACCGCAGGGTGTCCGGAAGGTTTTTCCTGCAGGAACCGTCGAGTGGAAAGGACTGCGATACTTTCAGAAAATGTTTGCTGTAAATATCCATGACTTCCTTGTCTATGGCGGACATCACGTCATAGTCTTGGAAAAAGGCACGGGTTGGTTCTTTCTGTATGGTTGTCTTTTCATGGATTCCCCCTTCCATCACGACTGTTTTCCCTTCTACGGACCATTCCGTACAAGGGAGCAGGAGCAGATATTCATAGCTTTCCGTAAGGTTGGGAAAATCCAGATAGAAGGAAAAGTCTTCAAGGTCGGAAATGGATTCATCCACCGCCATTCCTAACCAGACGGTACGCGGAGGCATCCTTGTCTCTGCACGGGCAATCATGGTCTTCTCCAAGGTAGGGGCTATCCGGTAGAGAAGGTCGTCACAGACCATATATTTCACATCGGCTTTGTGCAGCAGGGTATCGCAGACGGGATAAAACGATACGCTTCCGGTCGATAGCTTCCGGGTAAGCGAGTCGCTCTCGTAATACATGCCCGATTCCCGGGTTATCAGGTAACACGGTTCTATGGGATAGGCGTGTACGATGCCGTGTGCGGGAAAGGGTGAGGTAAAGATGTCCGGAGTAAGGATTCGGGCGGTCTTTTCCAGCAGCCTTGTCTCGATGGCGGTAAAATCCTCTCCCAGCATATATATCTCGTTGGACAACGCTTCCAGCAGGAGCTTGACAACCGGGTCGAAGTTTTCCGCCTTTTTTATTCCCCAGAAAGCCGCAGCGTATTTCAGCATACGGTTTCTGATTTGCTCTTTATTGTATTTTTCTGTACTCATAATCCTTTCATCGGGTTGAAATCGGTCCTAAATAGATTACATAATAGAAACACCGTTTTTCTCCGGTATGTACCAGGGTTCCATATACATATACTTGTACACGTTTCTTTACGGCGGGAGCGTCAAATACATTGTCCTGTCGGGTGGTATCATCAATGATGACACGTACATTTACACCCGTAAGCCGCTTCTCGTGCCGGGTAATTGCCTTGGTTATGTATTCCGAGAATTGTCCTTCCCAACGGGTGTGTGAAACAATGCTTTCAAAGTCGAGAAAAAAGATCTCACAGCCGAACTCCTTGTCAAAGGCATGTTCGCCGGGAGCCGTACTGATCAGCAGTTCGATAAACTGGTCGATGGACTCGATTTCCGAGCAGGATGCAAGACGGCTGTTTTCCACATCCTCGCTGAGCAGGGCTTCAAAATCTAGGGGCAACTTGCAAAACTTTGTTTCCATACTTGTCAGTACCATTCGTTTTCAAATTCTTCGTCTATGAACTTCAGTGTTCTTGCGGCAAACAGAAGGACGATGCTGCTGGAATTGGATATACGGTCAACCTTGCGTTGCAGGCGGATGCAGTTCCCTTCCACAAAGCGCAAGGCAAATGCCGCCTGTTGGTCAGGTTGGTCCTTTTGGAAGATCCGTATTTCGCCGTCTTCACAGGAGTGGCTGTATGCGGCCCATCTCAACAGCTCGTCACCCGGCATCCCGCTGAGGGTACAGGTGACGAATCCGCCGTAGGCTTCACCTTCAGGCAATCCGTCACGGTCTGTATTCCGCTTGAATTGCAGGTCGAATTCTTCAATGCTGTATGTCTCATGGCAGACGGACAGCCGCATCACGTAGCGGTCATCCGGCATTGAGGATTTTTTGTTTTTGAACAATGAAGTGAACCAGTTCATGATTATAAGTTTAAGTGACACGAATCGCCGGTCTCCATTTCCCGGAAGTGGATGAATAGTGATATACGGCTCTCTTTGGTTGTTGAATGCACATTGAAATCAAGGCATTTTGCTCCCTTGAAACGGATGATCTCTTTGGGAGTACCGGGCAGGTCGGAAGTGTTCATCACCTCTCCGTCCTTCAGGATTCTTGAATTGAACATCCATTCCAAGAGTTCCTCTGTAGGAAATCCGGCAATGCTTACCCGTATTTTACCGCCGTAGGTCTTCCCGGTTACCTTTCCATTAGGAGTGGTTTCTTTCCGGAAGTCATACTCGTAGCCCAGCAGGTCGTATGCCTGCACTTCTTCATGCTCCGAGGGTTCGGCGGTCCAAAACTTGATATACGATTGTGCACTCATATCCTTATATTGTTTTATTCTTCTTTACTCATCAGATTGGTTTGCAGCATGGCGGTCAGGGTCTGTTCCTCGTTCATGCGTGATTCAACGAACAGTACCGTATCTTGGCTGTCCAGATGCTTGCGTACATAGGCTCGCAGGTAGGCTTTGAAAGCCTGTACCTTCGTCCGGTATTCCTCTAAAGGGAGGGCGAAGATACCTTGTTCTCCCACACGTTCTAATCCGTATTTTTCCAATTCTTCTTCAAATGACTTTTTTGATTGGTCATTGGAGATTGTATAAATTATTAATGTTTTATACTGTTTCATACTACTATTTATATAGCGGCTAATTAATTAAAAAATGATATATCAACACACCTAAAATCATTTCATAAATTGGTATACACCAAATCATCCAATTAGCTATAAGTTTATTCCTTACACAACCTTGATATTTTTTCATTAGACCTTCTATCTTTTTTTTACGATACACCATAACACAAAAAGTAACAAAAATGAATAATGGCGCAATTAAAAAAATAAGACTGGAAATTCCATTTAAAAAGTAAATATATACATTATGAATATCAGCCCATTTTTGAATGCAAAAAAATAATATAACTATTGCAATTCCAACTATGTATGATAAGAAAATACATGTACTTAATATTGGAGGATCTCCATGTTTTTTATACATTATATATAGTCTATAAAAAATATAATCAATCATAATGCTATTTCCTATAAATAAAAGGTGATACAACTTTCGTATTGTCTTGTGGCATAACAAAAAACGAATTATAAAAATCTGTACAGAAATTCAGTTCTTCCTTATTTTGTATAGGATCAATATTTTGTATAGGATCAACCTCATAATCATTCCCCCAAAGTACACCTCCATCCAATTCTTCATCTATCATATCACCTATTGTTTTATCAAAAAAACAAAGTCCCACTATATCTGCTGCAAAGAAAACACCGCCAATGGCCCAACCAACTCCAGGTATTGTTGCACAAAGTCCTGTTACCACAGTATAAACATCTGAAACTTTAACATTTTTATTGTTAAACATATTTGCAGCTGTGGAAAGTGTACTTAATACAGACCCAACTCTACCTGCTCTATTTAAAAATTTCCCCAAACTTTTTCTTATTGTACTTGATTTTATATTATATCCATTATTCCTTAATGATTTACTAATTTCATTTGACAAATCACGTCTAAATCTACGGTTCGAAACATTTTCTATATTCCATTTACTTTCTAACCAGGCAACAGGTGTTCCGATAAAAGCATTGACCATATCAAATGTCTGCAATATATCAGAGGTAAGTTGACTGCCATAATGTATATTGAAATCTTTCAACGGAATAGTATATTCTTCTGTTTTACAATTATCACTAATCCTTTCTAGCACTTTAACTGTTAATGTTGCCGGTACACAATTATAATTAAGTAAAACCTTTACATCATCTAAATTTGAAACCTTCACTATTCTTTTTCCAAATGCATTAAATCCCATATTTACAGAAAAAATCCCGTCCGGATTGGAAAAGCAAATAGCATTTTTGATTTGTCCTTCTGTTAAATGTAAACTTCTTATATATGATTCTGGAGAATAATCAATTCTTTGTATAGACTTTGAATGAAAAAAATTATCTCCATTCTGCCTATATAATGATTCATCAATATATATTTGTTCTTCAAAGGCATAGCCAAGCCCTTCAACATATCCTGTATAAATAATATCCATCCTATTCATTTGAAAGAAATCATCTTTCGATATGAATGTTTGAGTTCTGTCATTGTATTCAGGCATAATTGTAATTATTTATTTTACCCACTGATTATCAAAATCAATACCATTCACGTTTACACTCTCTGGAGAAAGAACCAGTGTTGTTGATAATCCTTGTCCCATGTTAATTGCTCTATGTAACTTTGTACAATACGCATTCGTAAACGCCACCTCAAATATCACCCCGGATGTTCCGGTCTTGAACAGAACTGCCCCGTTCTTTTTCACCCACGGTTTCACAGCCCATCCGTAGATGTTGCTTTTCACCGTCTGCGAAAGGGTTATCATGATTCGTCCCCCTCGCACTTCGCCTTCCGGTTGGTTCTTTAGGTTATCTACTGGCTGGTGAAAACCTATTTTGAATTGTTCCACTGCATATTCGTCGCCGTCAACGCTGAATATGACATTCACGTTGCTGTCCACTTGCGGAAAATTAAAAAGTCCCATAACGCTGCTGTTTTTAAAACACCCACTGATTTTCAAACTCTTCTGTACCGAATGCCAGTTTCTGTGCCTGTACGGTCAGTTTGGTCGCAATATAGCTTTTGCCTTGCCGGATATAGCTGATTTCCATATCCACACAAGTCGCTTTCTCAAAGAGTATCTTTTCGAGCGTGGAGCCTTGGTTGTCATGAACTACGATGGCTCCGCTCTGGTATTTACGGGCATCCAGCATCCACTGGATCATGTCACGGTTGGGAAGATGAGGGTAGGTTACATAAAACGTGCCGCCTTTTACCTCGGTCTGTACCTGTCCTTTTATATCTATCCCTTGGGCAAATCCGAATTCGCAGCCGATGAGCTGGTAGCTGTCCTTGTACATGTCGGTCAGTGAGGAGGCAGCCAGGTTGCCTATCTTTAAGAATACGGTATATCCAAACATACGATACTTGATTATTGGTGAATATTCCAGGTTAATTCATTCTGTTCGTCCAGACCTACCTCCAGACTTTTTCCTTTGCCCAGCTCCTCGTTGATGATAAGCCGTGAAATCGGTCTGCGCAGATAGTTACGGATTACACCGGCCACTTGGCGGGCACCGTATTTGGGCGTGAATCCTTTGTGTGCAAGCATTTTACGGGCATCATCGGTGATGGTTATGCCGATACCCTGCTTGTCCAGAAGTTTTCTGACTCCATTGAACTGTATGTCGAATATTTTTAGGAGTATGTCTTCGCGGATGGGGGAGAACGGAACGATTTCAGACAGGCGTGCCAGAAACTCCGGACGGAAATACTGCCCCATCACCTCCATGATCTGGGTGGTGGACGGAATATTGCCGGACTCAAGTTGCTTGGTCAGCCACTCGCTTCCTACATTGGATGTGAACAGCACGATGGAGTTGGAGAAATCCCCTTCCTTGCCCAGACGGTCATGCAGTTTTCCTTCGTCCATGATTTGCAGGAAAATGTCATATACGGACGGATGCGCTTTCTCTATTTCATCAAAGAGGACGACGGCGTATGGCTGTTGCCGTATTTTATTGACCAGCATGCCGCCTTCCTCATATCCCACATATCCCGGAGGCGCTCCGTACAGCAGGGCGGCGGAGTGTTCTTCCTTGAACTCGGACATGTCGAAGCGGATCATGGATTTCTCGTCATTGAACAGGGCTTCCGCCAGTGCCTTGGCAAGTTCGGTCTTGCCGGTACCGGTGGGTCCCAGCAGGAAGAAGGAGCCGATGGGCTGTCCCGGCTTGTTCATGCCGCTACGGGATTCCAGAATGGCATCTGTCAATGTCTTCAGGGCCTGGTCCTGTCCGACGACGCGTCGCCTCAGATAGTCTTCCATATTGAGTAGCCGTTCCTTTTCTTGCGACTGTATCTTGCCGATGGGGATGCCTGTCTTGCTGGCGACAACGGCGGCTACCTCATAGATACCCACCTCCTCTATTTTCTTCTCTGCAAATTGGAGGAGGACGTTCAATGCGTTTCTCAGATAGCCGGTCAGTTCTTCATACTCCTGCAATTCATGGATGTCCGCTTCATCGGGTATGACTCCTAAAAGGATGGGGCTTAATTTGTTGTGCATCACGAAAAGCAGCGTTTTCAGTTCTTCGGTCTTTTCCTGAAGGTCCTTTTCGTCCTTTTCTATTTCATCCAGCCCGGACAGCAGGGTCTCCACATTCTTCTTTCCTGTTTCATTGACCATCTTGATGGCGGAGAGCGTCATGTCCAGCAGACCGATGGCGGAATCAGGCAGACGGCGGTCTTTGATATACCGTTTGGCAAGACGGACACATTCGGCTACGGCTTCGTTGCTGATTCTTACATGATGGTAGTCCACGTATTGTTTCTGCACGGAGTGTAGCATCTGGATAGCAGACTTTATGTCCGGTTCGCTTACCTGTATGACCTCGAAACGGCGGCTGAAAGCATGGTCCGGCTCGATGATTTTGCGGTATTCGTCAATGGTGGTGGCACCGATGACGGTCAGGTCGCCGTGCGACAGTTCGGATTTCAATACATTTCCAGCACCGGTATTTCCTTGTCGGTTGTCCAGCAATACATGGATTTCGTCAATAAACAGGATTGCATTGTCGATATTCCGCAATTCTTTCAGGATGTTTTTCAGGCGGTCCTCGATTTCCCCCTTGTAGGTGGCTCCCGCAATCAGGGAGGCGTTGTCCAGTTCAAATACACGGGTTTCTTCCAAAAACGAGGGTACTTTATGGTTGACTATGTCCCAGGCAAGTCCGTAAACCAGTGCTGTCTTTCCTACTCCGGCATCACCGACAATCAGGACATTGGACTTGCCCCGGCTTCCCAGTATCTCCATGACCATACGGTTTTCACGGTCGCGGTTGATGACCGGATGCAGCTTGTTGGCCGCATCTTCGGTTAGATCCACACAGTATTTGCCCAAGAAGGAGGATGAGGCGGAAGTCGGGGCATAGGACTTCTCCGTAGTGGCGGAAGGACATGCCGGCTGCCCGTTACCTATATATATGGAATGGATATCCTTTTCCAGAATGGGGAAAGACCTGAGCTGGTCGCTGGAAAAAGCGACACCGGGCTTTGCCAGTGCCAATAGCACACAGATGGGATTGATGTCGAACAGCCCGAACTGGATTCGTGCATCGTCTGCGGCACGGAAAACGGCGTCAATCCGTTCCGAAGGCTTGATTTCGGACAACTGGGTGGATTTCGGGCATTGTTCGATATACACGTCCGCCCATTCCTCCAGATAGCCTAAATCCTTACCTATACTTATTATAAAATCTCTTAACCCTACATCTTTATGAAGTAGAGCCTTCAACAAATGCGAGGGTGTATAACACTCGTTCGCATTTTCACGAGCCACTGCAAGTGCTATGTTAAGCGCAATTTTTACAGAATCATCAAGATTGATGAAACCAACTCCTGTTTCCATAATCGTAAGATTTAAAAATTGCGCAGGAGAACATTGCAAATATAAGGCAAAAAAAATAATTCGGCTATTGTTGGCAGCGTTTTTTTTATGCTTATGGGCATATTTTCGGTAAAAACAAGAAAAAATCATCAAAAGTTCTTTGTAGTTTTCAGAAAATGCCATATATTGGGCGCAGAAATTGAAGGACAAAGATAGGACTGTAGCAGGCCTCCTTTGACCGGATATTTCAAAATCAACTTATTTTTTAATTTAAAACTTTGAGAATATGGCATTTAAAGTGTCATTTAAGTTTTCGGACTCAAGAGAGTTTGATGTACTGACCTGGAGAGTTAAGTTCAATCGTGATGTGGACCCCAAAGGCCGTCCGGCATCTGACATTTATGGTGGCACAATCTATGTGGAAATCGAATCAACTCCCGATACCATTGTGCTGGATAAGATGTTCAAGCAGTACCAGCCCGTAAACGGAAACATCGTCTTCAAGAAAGCGGATGAAGATGCCAAAATGAAGGAATTGGTGTTCGAAAATGGTTATGTGGTGGATTACGAAGAGGCACTGAATGTGGCTAATCCTTATCCGATGACAATCAAGTTCGCCATTTCTGCACAGACCGTGAAGATGGACGAGGCTACATTTGTACAGGATTGGCCGGAAAACAACTAATGGTTGTTTCCTAATCAAAGTTTTAAGGTGCCGGAATATACCAATTCCGGTTATTTCGGCACCAAAAAACATACCGACCAGTCGGATTATTTATTTAAAATCATAGTTTAAGATAGTATGGGAGCAAGTTTTCTGAATTTGGTGGCTACTAAAGTAACCGTGAAAGGAGAAGAACAGAAATTCGTTTCACTGCATCTCCGTCAGGGTTTCAACCGGCATCACACCTTCACTGTGATGGTGAATTATCTGTCGCCTAACAATACGTTCCAACAGACCCCGGAAAAATTCATCGGCTACATCGGGGAGACTGCCAGCATTTCATTTGTCCATAGGCAGACGGGTGAGAGTTATGACTTCGAGGGAATCATCACTCAAGTGGAAATGGTTGGAAGCATGGGCGAGACAGGCGGAGTGGCCATTCACGGAACAAGCCCTACGATACTGTATGAGAACAACAGAACACTCGATTCTTGGATGGATCAGTCTCTCTCTACCATAATAAAGGAGGTGACGCAGGAGTATGGAAAGGTCAATCTGGTTTCCAATCCCAAGTATGCAACGCCCATACCCTACATGGCGCAGTATAACGAGAGTGTCTTTGACTTTATGAATCGCCTTTCGGCTCTTTATGGGGAGTGGTTCTATTATGACGGGACGAAAGTGTATTTCGGCAAGCCTGACAGGGACAATACGGAGAAGATTGTTTATGACATGGATTTGGAGGAGGTACGTCTGGTTGCCAATCTGGTACCGGGTAAATCCGCAAGATACGATTATGTAGCGCAGGAGAACAAACAGCATAATGCGGATACGCCTGCCAAACCGGATGGCATGAACGACCTTCAGTCTATTGCACACAGCTGCTCTGAGAAGGCATATACCGCAAAAACGACCTCGGCTGCCGACCCCCATGTAACGGACAAGGCGGAACTGGACGAACAGATGAGGATTGTAAAGAATGCGTCTGGTGCCAATCTTCTGAACATCAAAGGCATAGGAAAGACTTGCCGGATAAGGATTGGTGAAATCATCGATGTTTCTTTCCCTGACAGGATGAAACTGCCTCCTTTAGGCAAGTTCCGTATTGTCGGGATTGAGCATGAGGTACGCCGTGACGGACATTACTCCAATAGTTTTGTCGGTGTGCCGGACGGTACGGTACATATTCCTGTTCCCGATGTGAAGCGGCCGTTGGCGTTGCCGGAACTGGCTACGGTGAAGGAAAACAACGACGACAAGGGACAGGGACGTGTGAAAGTGGCTTTCGACTGGCAGAAAAACGGCAAGACAACCAATTGGATCAGGGTGCAGACTCCTAATGCGGGAGTAAGTGGTGCGGTTCCCAAGAATCGCGGATGGGTATTTGTTCCGGAAGTCGGCGATCAGGTTATGGTAAGCTACGAGCATGGCAACCCGGACCGCCCCTATGTTACGGGATCGGTGTTCCATTCCGGTTCAGGTAAAGGAGGGGACAAGGACAACAAGGTCAAGAGCATTATCACACGCAGCGGCAATGCCATCGTTTTCGATGATGAAACGGGAAGCATCGTTATTACCGACCAGACGGGAAAACAGCTGATCATGTTGGATGGCACGGATGCCATTACCGTCATGGCGAAAAAGAGCATTACCCTTACCAACGAGGCGGAATCGGTCATCGTAATGGATGATAAGTCGATAGGCTTGCAGGCCGATACCATTGCTCTCGAAGGCAGGAAAAGTGTAACATTGCTGTCCGGCAACGAATGTATGGTACTCAGCAGCGAAAAGAGTATAATTAGCAGCAGCGGTACCAATATTAAACAGGAGGCGGAAAAGGATTACGATGTTGCTGCAAAGAACGGAACGGTCAACGGTGTAAATCTGATGATAGAGGGAAAGGGAAACGTAACGGTTTCGGGAGGAATAGTAAAGTTTAACTCATAATTCGGTTGGCCATGGGAGCATCTGCATCTGTGATACAGGAATATTACAAAGCGGTCGATTACTGGGCGGACATAGTCGGCAACAGGGACTGGAAACTGTCTGTATGGATTGTCGGGCAGAACGATGTGGACTTGGTGGACAGGTTTCTGGAAATAGAACGTTCTCCGGTAGGGCAGTTCGATGACATATTCTTTCGTTTTGATACGCCGTACAGGGGGGATGACGAGGAATACACCGAACAGCTCTGGCAGGAATATGCGGGTTGGTTTTCAGAAAAGGTTGAGGAGAAGTATGATATTCTCAGGGCTCTGAGGCACGACGGGTTGCTGAAGGAAGAATACATTCCTGATGTGTCGGTTGAGCATACGGCGGGCAACTTGTGGAGAGAGATGTTGCGTTTCAAGGCATGTATCTCCCGGTTGGATGATGCCTTTTTCTGTCTGTACTTTCCTCCGGAACAGGAAAGGGGGTATTCCCGGACAGGATGGTTCGGCAATGTGCTGAAAGAAGGTGTCCCGCAGGGAATCCGGATGACAACCATTGACTTGAAAAAGAACAGGAGTATCCGGCTGGGTGAGTCTCGGGAAGTGGTTTGCATACGCCCGCAGTTCGATATGGCGGCGGCTTTGCATAACCGGATGGCACGGTCTGATAGCGGTAACGACCTGATTGCACCTGAAAATCGGTTCAAGCAGCAGGTTACGGTTGTCATGGATTCTACACAAAAGCAGGATTGGAAATTATTGGACAGGGAAATCCGAAAACTGTTGGATATTGCACAGGAAATAAAGGATACGAATATCCGGATTTCCGCTCTGCTTATCGCATCCGAGGCATGTTATGCTATCAGGGAATATAAGCATAGCATGAAATACAGCGACGAAACCGTCCGGGAGGCGGAAAAGGCGATGCAGGGCGGTGAAACGGCAGGATATAGTTATTGGAAAATGGCTGTTTCCATGAAAGCGGCCATTCTGACAGCCGGGAAAAAACGGGAGGAAGCGGTTGCCTTGTATGACATGATGGCTAAAAAAGCCGTCATGCAAAAGGACCCTTATTATGTCATGGAAGGCTATCGCATGTGTGGTTTCCTGCGCTATGAGGATGGAAAGATGGAACAGGCTTTCGAATATTTTTTGCTTGCCCTGGCAGGAGGCAGCTACCTTTCTGCCGAAATCAGGCGGAGTTCCACGTTCGTTTATGCGGCGTATCTGGCTCTTCATACGGGAAGGCTGGTTCGTGCTCCGATTGATGTCGGGATATTGGAACGGCAGCTCTGCGAATGGATTGGGGAGGATTGGAAGGAACTGGTGGACAATCCGGATATGCAGCAGGCGAAGGCCAGAAGAAGGGGAAGTTTTTTCAGTTGAGCGAGATTTAATTAATATATATTTTAAATTTAAAATTGAATAAGTATGGATCTTGGTAATTATGGAATCGGCGGAAACGAAGTGAAGATTGACGCTTCCGAAGGTATTGCGGAAATTCCACAAAATCGAACCTTATTGGTGGAACAGCTGACGAAGGATGAGCCGGTGGCTCCCGAAGTGGTTGCCGGTCTGACCAACATTGACGAAGTCTTTGCACATTTCCGGCCGGAAATAGATATCGAGTTCGCGGATGCGGACGGTGCTCCCGTAGAGGAAAATTTCCGTTTCCACAATGTCGGTGATTTTTCTGTCAGGAAAATGACGGAACAGAGTTCATTCTTGTCCGGCCTGAATGCGGAAAAGCAGTTTGCGGACAGGATGGAGAAGTCGTTGCGTTCCAACAAGGTGCTGCAACGGGTGCTGGAAAATCCGGAGACACGTGGAGCGTTTGTCAATGCGATTTCTGCCATTTTGGACGATTTGAAGAACAATGAGAAGTCTAACCCCACTAATGAATGATAGTTATGAGCGAACAGAATACACAAAGAGAAGCAGCCGTACAGCAGCAACAGGCTGTGGCGCAGTCCAGAAATCTGAACGCTGAATTGCAGATTTTGGCTAAGTTTGGCGGTTTCAATGTCTTGGAATCTTCCGTGGACGGCATACAGAACATGAATCCGGAGCGTAAGGCACGGCGGAACATATTCCTTTCCGACCCCGAACGGGCGGCTGAGCGCAAGGAGCTGGAAAAACGGCTTGAGATGTGGGTCGATATGTTGAAAGGCAACAAATCCATCAGCGAGATGGTGGAACTGTGCCAGAAGAAGTCTGCGGCGGTGTCCGGTCTGCTATCCCAGAACCAGCTGAAAGCGGTGGAAGAGGTCAGGCAGTTGGAGAAGTCCTACCGCACGGTCATGCTCTTCTACAAGAATACGGATTCCGACAAGATCAAGAATATCTCCATAGTGAACGCTTCGATGAGCCAGCTTACCGATTTGGACAACTCCTTCTTTATCGATGCCATTGCAAACGAGCTTCGTGCGAATTATGACCGTTTGGACTTGCGTACCAACTATTCCCTGCTGGTTATCCCGGGATATTTGGGTTCCAACAAGGTTGTTGAAAAATGGGCAAAGATTGCGCATGACAACAAGGTGATGATTTACACGGATTTCGCTGATCTGGAAAAACCGGATGATGTCATTGAAATGTTCTTTGATTCCAATCTTTCGGGAGGCGATGTGTACAAGTCCAACGTATGTATGACCTGCAACTATCTGGTAGGACGGGGACGCTATGCGGAACTGGGCGAAACCGAAGACTTGCTGATTCCTCCTTCTGCGGCATTGGCCGGCAGTGTGTACAAGACGGTAATGGCACAGGTTACCGCCGGTAAGAAGTATGGTTCCATGAGCGAGGTGGACGGGGTTGCCTTCAACCTGAAAAAAAGCGAGATTTCCGAAATCGAGAAGATTGGCCTGATTCCGATGGTGAAGGAATACGGCAAGGTAATGGCTTTCTCTGCCAAGACATTGTTCAACGGGGACAACTTGGGATTGCAGACCTATTCCGTAGTCCGTGTGTTCGATTGGGTAACGAAAGTGCTGATGGATTTCCTCAACCGCCGTGCCTTTGAGAACTGGAACAGCAAGGCGGAAAGGGATTTGCGTGGTCAGATCAGCAAGTTTTTGGATAGCATACAGGGTCCCGGACGCTTGATTGAGAAATTCAAGATTCTTCGTTTCGAGCGCGATCCGAAGCAGAAAGACCGTATTTTCCTCGACATTCACCTGACTCCTTATTTCCCGGCAAAGAGTTTTGTCATCAAGCTGGAAGGTACAAAAGGGGATGACGAGAACGACTGGAACAGCGACTATGCACAGGATGCATAGGTAAGTCCTTGCAGGGACAGCCGGAGTGTGCCGGTTGTAACGCCCGGTTGTCTCTTTTTCACATTCTAAAAAATTCTCACCATGTCAGATGTGTTCAAGAATATAGCTGACGCCGCCGGTAGCAGCAGCGTCAGACGGGGCTTTGCCGACCTTTTTTCAGCCTCCAAGGCGGCTTTGGACGAGATTCAGACGGGTCTGGGCGGAATCCTTCCTTCCATGCCGGGTATGCCTGTTGCCAAGTTCGGCGACCTGTCCATCGGGATAGACATGCATCCTACCGTTACCCCTCCCTCTCCCATCATGCCTGTGCCTCATGTAGGCAAGGTGTACGACCTCATGGCAGACCTCATGGCTGGCATGGCGGCTGCCATGCCGCCTGCGGCTGATGGAGTGGCCGGAGTGGCGTGCAACATCCTCAAGAGTATGGCTCCGTCGGTCAAGGTGCATAACCAGTGGATTGCGCAGGCAGGTATCGGCATCGTGCATCTGCCGGCATTTGTATTGCATCCGGCCCCGTTGGTCAGCGGTATGTCCGAGTCCGAGATGTGGATGGGCAGTTCCACTGTCCTGGCGGACGGTGCGCCTTGTTCCTCCCTCACACATCCGGCACTCTCATGCAACATTGTGGGAATACCGACGATTCCCCGCAAGGGGAAGCCCAGGAAGGTGAGCAAGGCCCTGCTTGCCCCCACTTCCATGCTCTCCACCATCACATCCGTAGGAAATCCCGTGATTGTGGGAGGACCGCCTACCATTGATGTGTTTGCGCTGGCGATGAAACTGGGGCTGAAAGGATTGTCAAAGCTCGGAAAAAAAATATCCCATCTGCTGCATGGATTGATAGACAAGGCGGGATTGAATCCCCGGCTTGCCAGGATTCTCAAGAAAACAGCTTGCATCATATTCGGTGAGCCGGTGGACGCTGCTACGGGCAGGGTCTATCACACCAATGTGGACTTCGAGCTTCCGGGTCCGATTCCCGTCGTATGGGAACGTACCTATTACAGTGATGCCGCCGTGGACGGTCCGTTGGGATACAACTGGCACCATAGTTACAATCTGGGAATACGGCAGCTGGAGGAAGGGGCGTTCGCATTCCGTCATGCTGACGGACGGGAATCTTTCCTGCCCGTACTGAAACTTGGAGAATCCCATTTTGACCGCAGGGAGCAGCTGGCATGGACACTCGACGGCTGGGGCTACCTGCTTACGGACATCCGGGGGTTGCAATACCGTTTTGACGGTCCCGAAAACCGCTCCGGCTACCGCATGGTGTCGGGCATTTCCACGAAGGACGGATTCCGGCTCCGCTTCGAATACGCTTCGGGGGGAAGGCTGGCAGGTATCATATCCTCACGGGGAGAGTTCCTGAAAGTGGAAACTGACGAGTCGGGACGGGTACTCTGCGTTTCCGTAAATCAGGACGGTGAGGAGGTGAAGCTGGTCCGTTACCGTTACGATGACCGGGGCGACATGGTGGAAACGCTGGATGCGCTGGATGTCAGCAAGCATTTCGTCTATTCCGGCGGACATCTGCTGGTACGGCTCACCAATCAGGGAGGCATGTCCTTCCACTGGGAATATGAAGGTAAGGGGGAGAATGCCCGCTGTGTGCATACATGGGGCGATGGAGGCGTGATGGAATATTTCATCCGTTACGGCAAGGGATATACCC